>Ga0070692_10000793_pt1 | contig 10449 bp, 6 predicted proteins | sample KBSK1102metaG_FD_64675 | JGI IMG/M metagenome (GOLD analysis project Ga0070692, IMG submission 64675) | Corn, switchgrass and miscanthus rhizosphere microbial communities from Kellogg Biological Station, Michigan, USA - KBS K1-10-2 metaG | ecosystem: Host-associated > Plants > Roots >...
TGGGTGACGACGATCATCGCCCGCTCCGGCGTGCGCAGGGAGTTCACCCCGGACGCCACGATCCGCAGGGCGTCGATGTCGAGCCCCGAGTCCGTCTCGTCGAGGATCGCGAGCGTCGGGTCGAGGATCGCCATCTGGAAGATCTCGTTGCGCTTCTTCTCGCCTCCCGAGAACCCCTCGTTGACCGGGCGCTTGACGAGCTCCTCGTCGATCTCGACGAGCTTCGCGCGCTCCTTGACGAGCGAGAGGAAGTCGAAGGCGTCCAGCTCCGGGAGACCCCGGTGCTTGCGGACCGCATTCAACGCGTTCTTGAGGAAGTAGACGTTCGACACGCCCGGGATCTCGACCGGGTACTGGAACGCGAGGAAGACGCCCTCGCGCGCGCGCATCTCGGGGGTCATCGCGAGAAGGTCCTGGCCGCGGAAGAGCACCTGCCCGTCCGTGACCTCGTAACCCGGACGTCCTGCGAGGACGTGCGCGAGCGTGCTCTTGCCGGAGCCGTTCGGTCCCATGATGGCGTGGACCTCTCCCGCGTCCACCGTGAGGTCGACGCCGCGGAGGATCTCGTTGCCGCCCACGCGGGCGTGCAGGTTCCGGATCTCGAGCAACGCCATCAGCCCACGCTCCCTTCGAGCGACACGCCCAGGAGCTTCTGGGCTTCGACCGCGAACTCCATCGGAAGCTCTTTGAAAACGACCTTGCAGAAACCGCTGACGATCATGTTGACCGCTTCCTCCGGTGAGATCCCGCGCTGCTGGAAGTAGAAGATCTGGTCCTCGCCGATCTTCGACGTGGACGCTTCGTGCTCCATCTGCGCGGTCGAATTCAAGACCTCGATGACCGGAAACGTGTGGGCGCCGCACTTGTCGCCGATGAGCAGCGAGTCGCACTGCGAGTAGTTCCGCGAGTTGTCGGCCTTGCCCAGGATCTTCACCTGGCCGCGATAGGTGTTCTGGCCGTGCCCGGCGGAGATGCCCTTCGACACGATGGTCGACTTCGTGTTCTTCCCGATGTGGATCATCTTCGTGCCGGTGTCGGCCTGCTGGTAGTTGTTGGTCACCGCGACCGAGTAGAACTCTCCGACCGAGTCGTCCCCCTGCAGGATGCAGCTCGGGTACTTCCACGTGATGGCGGATCCGGTCTCGACCTGCGTCCACGAGATCTTGGAGCGCCGGCCCAGGCACTTCCCGCGTTTCGTGACGAAGTTGAAGATGCCGCCGCGCCCCTGCTCGTCGCCGGGGTACCAGTTCTGGACCGTGGAGTACTTGATCTCGGCGTCATCCAGGGCCACCAGCTCGACGACCGCCGCGTGGAGCTGGTTTTCGTCGCGCATCGGGGCGGTGCAGCCTTCCAGGTAGCTGACGTAGGCGCCCTCGTCCGCGACGATCAGTGTCCGCTCGAACTGCCCGGTCTTCTCGGCGTTGATCCGGAAGTACGTCGAGAGCTCCATGGGGCAGCGGACGCCCTTCGGGACGTAGACGAACGAGCCGTCCGAGAAAACCGCCGAGTTCAACGTCGCGAAGAAGTTGTCGGTGTACGGGACGACCGAGCCCAGGTACTTCTTCACCAGGTCCGGGTGGTTCTGGACCGCCTCGGAGAAGGAGCAGAAGATGACGCCGACTTCGGCGAGCTTCTCGCGGAAGGTGGTCGCGACCGAGACGCTGTCGAAGACCGCGTCCACCGCGACCCCCGCGAGCTTCTCGCGCTCCCGCAACGGAATCCCGAGCTTCTCGTACGTCTCCAGGAGCTTGGGGTCGACCTCGTCGAGGCTCTTGGGGCCGTCCTTCCGCGACTTCGGCGCGGAGTAGTAGACGATCGACTGGTAGTCGATCGGGGGATAGTGGACGTTCTGCCAGGTCGGCTCCGTCATCGTGAGCCACTGCCGGAACGCCTTCAGCCGCCACTCGAGCAACCACTCCGGCTCGTTCTTCTTTTCGGAGATGAGGCGGACGATGCCTTCGTTCAACCCGGGTGGGACCGCCTCGGACTCGATGTCCGTGACGAAGCCGGCCTTGTAGGGAACGCTCGTTTCGAAAAGGGCGCGGGGATCCGAGCTCATCGGGAGTTCTCCATTGCGGTCTGGAGCTTATGCAATCCATACAGAAAAGTCAACGTTCACTGTACGAATAACCCTTTTAGATTATTATAGTTCCGCCTATGAGCCCCGATCGCAGGGGGAGGCGATTCCGGGGGGCCGTCGCTACGCTGGCGGCGACCTTCCTCGGTCTGTTCGCCTGGTGGTCGACCCGATCCTCGACCCCGCTCTTTCGGACCGCCGACGGCCGCGTTCTTCCGGGGAGCGTGGCGAGTCTCGAAAGGATTCGATTGGGCGGGATAGACCAGTGGATCCTCGTCCGTGGGAGAGATCGCGCGAACCCGATTCTCGTGTTCCTTCATGGCGGACCCGGCATGCCGGCGATGTACCTCGCCCACGCATTTCAGGGCGAACTCGAGAACTCGTTCACGGTCGTCCACTGGGATCGGCGTGGCGCCGGCAAGTCCTATTCGAAAGACGTTCCGCGCTCCAGCCTCGCCGTGTCCCAGCAGCTCGCGGACACGCTCGATCTCGTGGATGTTCTGCGCACCCGATTCGGTCAACGGCGCGTACACCTGGTCGCCCACTCGTGGGGATCACTCCTCGGGATTCTCGCGGTCTCTCGGCGCCCGGATCTCTTTTCCTCGTACGTGGGCGTCGGGCAGGTCGTCGACGACGCGCGCGCTCGTCGCATCCAGGTCGAGTTCGTCGAGAAGGAAGCGCGTGCGCGTAACGAGGAGAAGGTGATCGAGGAGATCCGACGAAGCCCGGACTCGCTCGAGAAATACCTGTTTCGCTACGGAGGGGAGCTCAAGAAAGAGACGAGCTGGTGGCCGCTCCTGGCGATCGGCTTGCGGGCCCCGGAGTACAGCTTCTGGGACGCGGTCCGGGTGCCGAGAGGCGTCTCCTTCTCCCACGCGAACACACGGGACGACGTGCTCGGGGGACGCGCTCCCGGAGAGGCGATCCGCAGGCTCGAAGTACCGGTCTGGTTTTTTGCGGGGCGGTCCGACTACACGTCGCCCTCCGCACTCGTCTCGGAATACGTGGACAGGGTCGAAGCGCCGCGTAAAGAGCTCGTCTGGTTCGAGAACTCCTCGCACTTTCCGTTTCTCGAAGAGCCGGCGCGCTTCGCGGCCGAAATGCGCCGCGTCCGCGCGGCGACGAAGGGTCCCTCCTGACCGGCTGGCGCGTCGCGAACCCGCCGGAAAGGCCGCTTCTCGTTTTCGACGGCGACTGCCGCTTCTGCCGGTTCTGGATCGCGCGCTGGAAGGGGATCACGGGAGATCTCCTGGTCTACGCGACGTCGCAGGACGCCGGCGAGCGGTTCCCGGAGATCGCGCCCGAGGAGTTCCGCCGCGCGGTCGTCCTCGTCCTCCCGACCGGAGAGGCGTACTCCGGGGCCGACGCCGTGGTCCGCGCGCTCGCCGAGGTGCCGGGGCGGGGACGGTGGCGATGGTTCTACGAGCGCGTGCCGGGCGCGCGGCCGATCACCAACGCGGTCTACCGCGCGATCGCGGATCACCGGGACGCCGCCTATCGCTTCACGCGGCTCTTCTGGGGTGGCGTTCCGCAGACACCGACCTACTTCCGGGCAAGCGCGCTCTTCCTCCGCCTCCTCGCCCTCTGCTACCTGGCCGCGTTCGTCTCCCTGTGGGTCCAGGTCGACGGCCTCATCGGGCCGCGCGGGATCGCTCCGGCGGAGAACTACCTCGAGTGGGTCCGGTCCCAGGTCGGCGCCGCGCGCTTCTGGCTCGTTCCCACGCTCGCGTGGCTGGGCGCGGGTCCGGGGACGCTTCACCTCCTCTGCGGGGGAGGTGCCGTCGCCGCCCTTCTCGTCTTCTTCGGCCTCGCGCCGACGCTGGCGCTCGCGGCGGCCTGGGTCTGTTACCTGTCGCTCGCCTCGATCTCCCAGGTGTTCCTCTCCTATCAGTGGGACGCCCTGCTGCTGGAGACCGGCCTCCTCGCGATTTTCCTCTCGCCGCCGTCGTGGCGCCTGCGGCTCTCGGCCGCCGCGCCGCCGTCGCGGACGGCGCTCCTCCTCCTCCGGTGGCTCCTCTTCCGGCTGATGTTCTCGTCCGGTGTCGTCAAGCTCGGCAGCGGAGACGCGGCGTGGCGTTCGCTGACGGCCCTGCGCGTCCACTACGAGACGCAGCCGCTTCCGACCCCGATCGCCTGGTTCCTCCACCAGCTTCCGGCCGGATTTCAAACGCTGTCTTGCGTCTTCCTCTTTGCGGTCGAGCTCGCCGTCCCCTTCCTGGTGTTCGCGCCGAGGCGCGCGAAGCTCCTCGCTTTCGTCCTGCTCGTCACGCTCCAGGTCCTGATCACGGTCAGCGGGAACTACGCCTTCTTCAACTGGCTGGCGGTCGCGCTCTGCTTTCTCCTGCTCGACGACGCGGCCTTTCCGCCGCGGCGGGCGCCTCCGGCACCCGCCGAAATCCCGGCGGGACCTCGAAAGCGCTGGCCCGTCCCGATCCTCGCGCCGCTCGCGACGGTGCTCTTCGTGACGAGCTTCGTCCAGCTCGTTCTCACGGTCCGCCGGAACGCCCAGGGCATCCCCCGGCCGGCCCTGCACCTGCTCGAGTGGATCTCACCGCTCGAGAGCGTCAACCGGTACGGTCTCTTTGCCGTGATGACGATGCGGCGGCCCGAGATCGTCGTGGAAGGAAGCGAGGACGGACGCACCTGGCGGCCGTACGAGTTCCGCTGGAAACCGGGGGACGTTTCGGTCGCGCCGAAATTCGTGGCGCCGCACCAGCCCCGTCTCGACTGGCAGATGTGGTTCGCCGCGCTCGAGAGCTGCGGCGAGAACCGGTGGTTGATCGCCTTTCTCGGACGCCTTCTCCAGGGGGAGCCGGCGGTGCTGCGGCTGCTCGCCGCGAACCCGTTTCCGAAAGGGCCGCCGCGCTACGTCCGGACCCTGGTCTACAGCTACCGATTCACCGACTGGAAGACGCGGCGCTCGACCGGCGCGTGGTGGACCCGGCAGCTCCAGGGCGGGTACTGTCCGGTGGTGTCGCGGGACATGCTGGGGACCGGGGTCAACGCTGAATGACTGCATTCAGACCTGACCTGAATTCAGCGATTCAGCGTTGACCCCCGAATTCAGACCCCGAACCGCTCCGGGTTCCAGGCGAGGCCGAGCTCGCCCGGCGGCGCCATGTAGCCGAGGAGCGCGGACGACGCGACGACCGCGGGGCTCGCGAGATATCCCTCGCCGCCGACCCCCATGCGGTTCTGCCAGTTGCGGTTGAACGACGTGATCGCACGCTGACCCGCGGCGAGCCGGTCGGGACCCTGGCCGAAGCAGGGTCCGCACCACGACTGCCGGATCGCGCCTCCGACCGAGCGGAACACTTCGGCGATCGACTCGCCCGCGAGGCGCGGATCGGCGGCCTCGATCTGCCGGCCGACCCCGCCCGAGCCCGGAAAGACGGCGAGAGACTTCGCGACCTCGCGAAATCCCTTCTCGCGCGCGGCGCGCAGCACGAGGGCCGCGGAGAGGAGGTCGTCGTAGCTGCCGTTGGTGCACGAGCCGATCAGCGCCTTGTCGAACGTGAGCCTCTCGCGCGCCACTTCCTCCGCGGGAAACGCGTTTCCGGGGGAGTAGGGCTTCGCGATCATGGGCGCGACCGCATCGAGCTCGAGGGTCTCGTCGATCTCGTACACCGCATCGGTGCCCGGCGAGACGCGCGGGTAGGGGAGCTCCTCCGGAGCGATTCCCTTCGCGCGGTACCACGCGTCGGTCACCTCGTCCTGCGCGAAGATCCCGTTCAGCGCCTCGCCCTCCGCCATCATGTTGGCGATCGTGTTGCGGTACGCGATCGGCAACTGCCGGTCCGGGTCCACGAACTCGACCGACATCCCGCCGGACTGTTTCGCGCCCCAGCGACGCAGGAGCTCGAGGACGACGTCCTTGCCGCTCACCCACGGCTGCAGGGCGCCGCGGAAGACGACGCGCCGCTGCTTCGCGACCGTGAAGTAGATGTACCCCGTGGACCAGCCGAAGCCGAGCGTCGTCGACCCGACACCGAAGCCCACCGCCCCGTAGGCGCCATACGCCCGGCTGTGCGAGTCGGCGCCCGGGATGAACTGGCCCGGCAGGACCAGGCCCTGTTCCGGGAAGTAGAAGTGGAAGATCCCGTCACCCGGCGTCGCGTAGTAGGGCTTCTCGATGCCGTGGATCTTCGCGAACTCCCGGCCGATCGCGGTCTGGCGATCGTCCGACTCCTTGCCGGTGAAGACGAAGTGATCGTTCGCGATCGCGGCCTGCCTCGGGAAGATCGAGTTACCCCGGGTGATCTGGTTGAAGGTGTGGATCGCAAAGGGGGCGGTCCCATCGGACGCGGGCAGCAGATCGGCGAAGACGCGCAGGGTGGCTCCCGGCGCGACCTTCGCGTCCTTGTCCACCCGGTGCGCCCATACGATCTGCTCGGTGGTCGTGAGCCGCCGCGCGGTCTCGGGATCGGGCCACGAGATCTCCGGACGGGTCTCGACCGATCGCCGGAATTCGCGGCGGCCGACGGCGAAGATGCCGCCGCTCCTCCGGATCTCCTCTTCCTTGGGGGTGAGCGGCAGAGCGTCGTAGGACTTTCCCTTCGTCTCGTTCGTGAGGCGGCGCGTCACCGGATCGAGCGACATCTCGTCGCCGTCCTCCGCGTCGGCGACCGCTTCGGGACTCTGAACGACGTGCAGACCGAGATTGAATGCGTTGCGGCGGAAGATGTCTCCCATGTTGGCGCCGCAGACGACCACGAGCTCCCGGCCGACCTCTTCCGCGACGCCCTTCAGGCCGGCGGGGCTCATCTCCCGCGACGAGCCGATCGCGAAGCGGTCGCCCGCCACGACGAACGTGTCGCCGCGGTGGACCCTCTCCCGGAAATTCGGCATCAGGTAGCGGAAGGCGCCAACTTTCCAGCGTTCGTCCAGCGTGTCGAGGCTCTCGGAGACGCAGTCCGCGGCCGGTGTGATCTGGTCGGTATCGATCGCGTCCAGCTTCCTGCCCGGGACCTTCGGATCCCAGAACACGAGCGCTTTCCCGCGGATGATGCGGGAATCCTCCCCGGCGGCGTCGGACGGCCGCGGACCCGGAAGGTCAGCGGGCCGAACACCCGGCTTCAGGCGCGCGGCCTGGACTTGCTGCATCCGGCAGAAGATAACGCGGTCGCGGTCCTGGACACTCTCGCGGTCCGTCGCATTCGACGATGTTTGCACAACCGGTGCGGCCCTGCGCCGGACCGAAGAGAGAGCTAGAGGTGTTGCGGCTTATCCTCCGGAGCTGCCGTCAGTATCAGTCGCTCCAGTCGTCGTGGCTCTTCGTGCGCGAAAGCGCCTGGCGGAACCGCGGGTCGCCCCGCAGGTTGTCGAGGTCCTCGTCCCCGCGGAGATTTCCATCCTGGAATCCGGCGTCGAGCGCCTGGAAGAGCCAGCGGAACGCCTCGTCCTTCCGGTCCATCAGCGAGTAGGCGCACGCGAGGTTGTACATCGTGGTGCTCTTCCGGTAGTTCCGGTCGAGCGCCTTCTGGAAGGCGGTCACCGCTTCGGCCGGACGATCCCCCTCGATGCGGGCGTATCCCAGGTTGAACCAGGCACGCGCGCTCTCCGGATGGCGGCGGGTGTAGTCGTCGAAGTGCTGCTCGACCTCGCGCCACGCGGCCACGCGCGTCGACCGGAGCCACTTCTTGTGGCCGCCGAAGTCGTCGAAGCGGTGGAGCTCCAGGTCCTCCGCCATCTTGAGGAGCTCGCGGTAACGCGGCTCGCCGCGCACGTTGTCGAGGTCCTCGTCCTTGCGGACGAGGTCCGGATCGTCGAAACCGGCTTCGATCGACTTCTGGAGGTAGTCGAGCGCGCGGGAGCGGTCTCCCTTTCGCGAGAGAGCGCAGGCGCTGTTGTAGAGCGAAGCGCCCTCCCGGTAGCCGCGCGCGGCGGACGTCTGGAACGCCTGGGCCGAGAGGTCGAACCGCTCCGCGTCGAGGAGATCCTTTCCGACGTCATAGAAAGCCTTTCCGCGCGCGGCCGGCGCGGCCTTGAGGCGCTCGTATCGCGCGGCGATGCGGTCGCCCTGTGCGCGGTTGCCCGCGTTCTCGTTCTCGCGGGCGGCCTGCCGGATTTTCGCGAAACGCGGGTCCGACCGCAGGGAGTCGAGATCGTCGTCGTGCCGGAGATACGACTCGGCGTCGAAGCCCTCGTCGATCGCCTTCTGGAGCCACTCGAACGCGCGGGCGGTGTCCCCCTTGCGGGCGTAGCCGCACGCGATGTTGTACGTCGCCGCGTCGACCTTCTCGCCTTCCTCGATCGAGTGCTGGAAGGCCGCGATCGCCTCGTCGTAGCGCTCGTCGTTGTGCAGCTCCATCCCCCGCTGGTACCAGGAGCCCGCGTGGACCTTCTTCTTCGAGACCGGCACAGAGACCGGGGCCGCCGGCTCTGCCGGCTCCGGAGTTTGCAGGACTTCCGGCCCGATTGCGGCAGCGGGAACCGCGGGAACTTCGGCGGCTTCGGCGCTGACGGCCGGGGCCGGCGTCTCCGGAACCTCCGGTGCAAAGGCGACGGGCGCCTCCTTGTTGCCGGTGCACGGCGAGTGGGAATTCGATTCCGAGTCCGACGAAACGGTCACCACGGCGTCGGGCGCCGGGGCGGAGTCCGGCGCGCCAACTGCCATCGAATCGGACGAGGCGCGAAAACCGGATGCGTCCGCAGCCACGGCCTCGGCCGGCCGTGCGGACCAGGGCTCGAATGCCGCCAGGACCACGACCGCGGCGAGCAGCACGCCGCCGGCCAGACGGGCGCGGCCGGGGGAGACGGCGCGCCGTTCGACGCCGGGATCGAGGATCGCGCGCATCCGCCCGTCCCAGTAGGACCTCCGTGCCATCGCGACGGCGGGCAGAGCCCGCTGCCGGGAAAGGCGGAGCGACCGGATGATCGAGAGGAGGTGGGCCGCGTAGACCGACGCGCGGGTTCCCGACGCGAGCACGAGGTCGTCGCACGCGCGCTCGCAGTCCCGGCGCATCTGGATGCGGATGGACCACGCGAGCGGATGGAACCAGTACACGGCCGCGGCGACCTGGCCGATGACGAGCGCCACCCAGTCCGCGCGCTTGATGTGCGCGAGCTCGTGGAGCAGGACCACCCGGCGCCGCTCGTCGTTCCAGCGGTGCGCGGTCCCGGGAAGCAGGATCACGGGCCGAGAAACGCCGGTCGTGACCGGGACCGCCAGGTCTTCGCTGAACAGAAGACGGACCGGGTGGGAGACGCCGAGCTTTCCGCAGAGCTCCGCAATCAGGCCGTCCCACTCGCCGCCCGCGTCGGGAGAGGCGAGGCGGCAGACGCGCCGGACGCGCGCGGCGCCGAGGACCAGCCGGGCGAGAGAGAACGCCATGCCGGCTCCCCAGAGCCCGAGGAGGAGAGCCATCCCGGTCGGACGCGAGATCGGAAACCTTGCGGGCGGGGCCGGCGCGACGACCGGGGCCGCCGCCGGCAGGGGCCGGCCCGGCTCATCGATGACCGTGATCGTCCGACCCGACGCGGGCGTCGAGATGTCTTCGGTCTGCGCTTCCACGGCGTTGCGCTCGACGCGGGGCGCCGGCGCGTCCGGAACAGGCGCCGGCAGAGGCTTCATGGCGACCGGGACCGGGTTGGGGACGAGCGGGATCTGCCAGCGCGGAGCGACCAGCGTCGCGGCGGGAAGGAGGAGCGTTCCGGCCAGCCCGAGCGTGGCGACGAGCTGGCGGGTCGAAGCGGATGCGCGTTTGAGGAGGAGGAGCGCGACTGCCGTCCCGATCAAGAGGACGGTCGACTTGAGAGCGATGTCCAGTGCGAAGCGCAGCGCGTCGGCGAGGTTTGCTTCCATCTCAGCGGCCCTCCTGCCTGGCCTCTTCGATCAATCGGGATAGACGTTGCAGCTCGTCGTCGGTCATCTCGGTCCGGGAGATTTCCAGAAGGGCGGCCACGGCCTTCTCGGCCGAGCCGTCGAAGAAGGTCTTCAGCATGTTCTGGAGGGCGGAGCGGCTGGCGCGGCCACGCCCGAGGGTGGGGACCCAGACGTAGCTCTTCCCCTCCAGGACGTGGCGGAGGTGCCCCTTCGTTTCGAGAACCCGGAGCATCGCGCGCACCGCCGAGTAGCTCGGAGGATCCGGGATCCCTTCGAGGACGTCGCTCGCCGTCGCGCGCCCCCGCCGGTAGACCACGTCCATGATCTGTCGTTCCCGGCGACTCAGGTGAACCAGGCCCCGTTCTTTCAACCCGGACCTCCCCGTCCCTCGCGCCCGCGGCCCCGCGCCGGGAGCCTGATGCTAAAAAACCAGCACATGCTAAAGAAATAGCCGAAGGCCGTCAAGGGATACGGAGGCGGCGGAGAAAGGTTCCAGGGACGGTAGCCGGTAGCCGGTAGCCGGGAGCCGGGAGCCGGGAGCCGGGAG
>Ga0070692_10000794_pt1 | contig 10447 bp, 7 predicted proteins | sample KBSK1102metaG_FD_64675 | JGI IMG/M metagenome (GOLD analysis project Ga0070692, IMG submission 64675) | Corn, switchgrass and miscanthus rhizosphere microbial communities from Kellogg Biological Station, Michigan, USA - KBS K1-10-2 metaG | ecosystem: Host-associated > Plants > Roots >...
AGATGGCGGACCGCGAGGAAGGCGGCCCCCCCCTCGATGACGCTTTCGATCGCGAAGGCCAGGAGCGCGAGGCTCCCGGTTCGCACCGCCTCGTAGAAGCCGAGGCCCCCTTCCCCGAACACGTGGATGAAGGTCAGACCGAGCAGCCAGTACATGCGGCGCTGCAGCGCGGCGCCGTCCGACGACGTCCCCGCGAGGATCCCGGGATCGGTCGCGGCGTGGTCGCTCACGGCGCCATTCTAGGCGGGAGTCCTGGCGGCGCCGCGGGCGAGGAATGGCGCCCGGACCGCTCCCGTTTGACGTTAGGATGTTTCCGTCGATGGAAAAACCCCGCAGGCTTCGGGCCGTGCGCCTGGCGATGCTCGCCGCAGCCTGCCTCGCCGTGTCCGCGGGGTTCGGACTCCACCCCGAGCCCGGTTCGTCCGGCGCGTACGCCGGAGCGGGCTTCCACGGGCCGGCGCTTTCCGACGGAAATCCGGCGGCGCACGATTGCCTGGCCTGCCGCGCCCATCGTCCCGTCGTCTCGGCTCCGGCCCCCGCGCAGGTCCTCGGGGCCCGGGCCTGGACGGCGCTCGCGGCCGCGCCCCGGCCGCCTGCGATCCGGGTCTTCCCGCTCCTCCGGCCGGACGGCCGCTCCCCTCCCGCGACCTCCTAGCCCGGCCCCGGACCCCGCACGCGAGTTGCGCGCGGGTGTGTCCCCACGCCAAGGAGGTCGTCGTGAATCGTTCTGGAGTACTCATCCTGGCGCTCGCGCTGGGTGTCGCGCGCGCGGGGCTCTCCGCGCAGGAGACCCCCTCGCCGACGCCGACCGAGGCGCCGTCGCCCCAGCCGACGGAGGCGCCTCCGCCCGAGCCGACGCCGGCCCCCGAACCGACCTCCGCGCCGCAGCCGCCGGAGGCCGCGCCGGCTTCGGCCGGATCCGGGAGCCCCACCTATTTCAATCCGGCGATCGCCGTCATCGGGAACTTCCTGGGCGTCGCCGGGAAGAACCGGGTGGAGGACCGGCCGTCGCTCGAGATGCGCGAGTCGGAGATCTCCCTGCAGGCCATCGTGGATCCCTACGCGAAGGCGGATTTTTTCGTCTCGGTCTCCAACGACGGCGTCGAGCTCGAAGAAGGATTCGTCACCTTCACGCACCTGCCGGCGGATCTGCTCGTCAAGGTCGGCAAGTTCAAGGCGCAGTTCGGAAAGGTGAACACGCAGCACCTCCACGTGCTCCCCTGGCCGGACGAACCGCTGCCGATCGTCAACCTCCTCGGAAGTGAAGACGGTTGGAGCGACGCCGGTGTGTCGATCGCCCGCATCCTTCCGCTGGGCGACACGTTTTCCGAGCTGACGGCGCAGGTATTCCGGGGCAAGACCGAAGGGCTGTTCGACGCTCCCGGAAGGAGCGATCTCTCCTACCTCGCGCAATACCGGGCCTACCGCGACTTCGGGGACGACCACAACCTCGAGATCGGGACGACGTGGGGCCGCGGGTCGAACGGAACGACGGACTCGGCCCACACCACGCTCGAAGACATCCACCTGGTGTACCGCTGGAAACCGCTCTCCGGCCGCCCGTACCGTTCCTTCGTCCTGCGAAGCGAGCTCCTCCGAAGCCGGCGGGAACAGCCCGGCGGGAAGCAGACCTCGAGAGGATTTTTCGTGGGCGGCGACTACCAGCTCGCGCGGCGCTGGTTCGGGGGCGCCCGGTACGAGTTCTCCGACCGGGCCGACGACGACTCGAAGCGGGATCGCGGCGAGGCCGTCACACTGACGTTCTGGCCCAGCGAGTTTTCGCAGGTTCGCGGGGAACTGCGCCGGCGCCGGTATGCCGGAGGGATCACCGCGAACGAAGCCCTCGTGCAACTCCAATTCGCGATCGGCGCCCACGGCGCCCATCCTTTCTAACGACTTCGAGGAGAAAATGAAAAAAGCCATCCTTCTCGCCTCGTTTCTGCTCATCGCGGCCGCGCCCGCCTTCGCGACCGTCCAGGTCGTGTCGAGCATCCAGGACTTCGCCTCGATCGCCAGCTCCGTCGGGGGCAAGCGCGTCGAGACGTTCTCGCTCTCGCGCGGCTACCAGGACCCGCATTTCGTCGAGCCCAAGCCTTCCTTCATCCTGAAGCTGTCCCGGGCCGACCTGCTGATCGTCGCCGGTCTCGAGCTCGAAGTCGGCTACCTGCCGCCGCTCCTCGACCAGAGCCGCAACAGCAAGATCCGGCCGGGTTCTCCGGGATACCTGGACGCCTCGACCGGTTGCGACATCCTGGAGCGCCCGAGCGGCGTCGTGACGCGGGCCATGGGAGACGTTCACCCCTTCGGCAACCCGCACTACTGGCTGGACCCCTCCAACGGACGGGTGATCGCCCGATCCATCGCGGCGAAGCTGACGGCGCTCGATCCGGCCGGCGCCGCCGAGTACCAACGCAACCTCGCGGCCTTCGAGGCGGCCCTCGCCGCCGGAGAGAAGAAGTGGGAAGACATGCTCGCGCCTTACAAGGGAACCGAGCTCGTCACGTACCACAACTCCTGGCCGAACTTCCTGAAGCGCTTCGGACTTCAGGCCGCCGGCTACGTCGAGCCAAAACCGGGGGTTCCGCCCTCTCCGTCGCACACGGTGGAGCTCATCAACCTGATGACGTCCCGGAAAATCCCGGTCATCCTCATGGAGCCCTACTTCGACGAACGGACGCCGAAGTCGATCGCGAGCAAGTCCGGGGCGACGCTCCTGAAGTTCATTCCCTCCGTCGGAGGGGTGCCCCAGGCCGGCGACTACATCTCGCTGTTCGACTACGACGTCAAGCTCCTCGCCGACTCTCTGGCGGCGAAGAAGGCGGGGCGTTGATGAGCGTCTTCCAGCTTCTCCTGCCGGCGTTCGTCGCCGGTCTCGTCCTGACCGGGATGCTCTCGTACCTCGGCCTCCACGTCGTCGAGCGCGGCGTCATCTTCGTCGATCTCTCTCTGGCGCAGATCGCCGCGCTCGGCACGACCGTTGCGGTGCTCTTCGGTCGCGACATTCACTCGACGACGGCCTACCTCTTCTCGCTGGGATTCACGATTCTCGGGGCGGCGATCTTCGCCTCCTCCCGCTTCCACCGGAGGACGCGGATTCCGCAGGAGGCGATCATCGGGATTGCCTATGCGGTCGCCGCCGCCGCCGCGATCCTCGCGATGTCCAAGGTGACCGGCGAGACCGAGCACTTGAAGGAGATGCTCGTCGGCAACATCCTTTCGGTCTCCTGGCCCGAGCTCGGGAAGATCGCCGTGCTCTACGCCGCGATCGGCGCGCTCCACTGGATCCTGCGCCAGAGATTCCTGATGATCTCGCTCGACGAGCCGGAGGCCGAGCGGCAGGGAATCTCGATCCGGTTCTGGGACTTTCTCTTCTACGTCTCGTTCGGTTTCGTCGTGACCTCGTCGGTGCCGATCGCCGGAGTTCTCCTCGTTTTCTCCTACCTGATCGTGCCGGCGGTGTCCGCGATGTTCTTCTCGAACCGGATCGGCCCGCGCCTCGCGATCGGCTGGGCGATGGGGGCGATCGTGACCGCGATCGGCGTGTATCTCTCGTACGCCTTCGACCTGCCGACCGGAGCGACGATCGTCACGACTCTCGGAGCGGCGCTCGTCGTGCTCGCAGGACTTCGGGGGCTCGTGGGAAGGCGTTCGCCCGTGGCGTGAGACCGCCGGTTATTCGAAGAAGTATTCCTTCCGGGCGCGCACGACGAGATCGGGCCGGTTGACCCGGACATCGATGCGGTGCCACGTGCGCGGTTTCAGGCCGGCGCGCGGCGTGTACGTCAGGAAGTACTGGCTTTTCAGCTCCGTCAGGATCTCGGCGAAAGTGTCGGAGAGCTTGCGGATCGACCCGATGAAGTACGACCGTCCTCCCGTGTTCTCCGCGAGGCGGTCGAGGAAGACCTTCAGGGTCTCGGATTCGTTCGCGCCCTGTGCGACCGAGTAGATCGATACTTCCGAGGCGCGCGCCATCTTGGACACCTGTTCGACCGAGAGGCGGCTCCGGTTGTCGTCTCCGTCGGTGAAGAGGATGACGGCCTTGCGGCGCTTCAACGGTTTGAGCTTCTTCAGGGCCATCGCGGTCACGTCGTAGAGCGCGGTCTCGCCCTGCGTCTGCGCGGCGTCGATCGCCTCGTGGAGCGGCGCGCGGTCTTTCGTGAAGTCGACCGTGCCCACGACGGTGGTCGAAAAGGTCATCAGCCCCACCTCGTCTTTCGGCTTCAACGCGTCGACGAAGGCGTGCGCGGCGCGGCGCGCCTCGTCGATCTTCATGAGCATCGAGCCGGAGACGTCGAGGATGAGGATCGCGGAGAGCGGCGAGTCGGCGGCGTCGAACGTCTCGATCCTGCGCGGCTGGCCGTCGTCTAAGAGAGTGAAGTTCTTTGCCGTGAGCCCGGGAACGTAATGGCCCTGGCGGTCGGTGACGATCGGCGCGACCGTAACCGCGTCGGCCGACGCGCGCGAGCTGAAGCCCGCGTTCTGCGTCTTGACGCGGGCCGATGCCACCTCGCGCCCGGCGCGCCGCAGAGCCACCGAAATGACGTGGCCGCGGAGGGCGTCGCCCGCCTGCCAGCCCACCTGCCACGGGGGTTGCGCGACGCTTCCGATTTTCCGGCCGTCCACGAACACGTCCAGTTGATCGCCCGCGACGTAACCCTCGACCGCCGCGACGATCCGCGTATCCCCCACCGGGATGTCGGCGGAGGACGGCGACACGACGCGGACCGAGGGCCGCGCGGCCTCGGTGCCGACGGAGTCGTCCGAAGCTCCGGCGCCGAGGGACGCCCCGAGGAGGAGGACGAGAACGCCGCCCACGAGGAGACGCGAAACGGTTCTCACGGGCCCTCCCCCGGCGGCTCGGCTGATTCGTCGCGAACGAGCCGTCCGGACTTCAGCGCGTCGTCGAGCTGGAACTCGAGGTCCGCCGCTCCGAAGGCATTGGCCTTCCGGACGATCGACTTCCAGTCGTACGCGAACGCCATCCTCACCTCGGCCATCATTTTATCGACGGCTCCCGGAAGCACGAGGGCGAGGAGCGCCGCCGGCATCCCGTTCTCGGAGATCACCCGCGCGACCGCGAGCTTGGCGTCGTAGAGCCGGTCGCTGAAGAGCTGCGGCGTCCGGTAGGCGGCCAGCCGCTCGTACGCCGGCAGGTCCAGGTCCGAAAGACGCATCCGGCCGAGGTACGCGACGGCGCGCGGCCCGAACTCGGCGAGACGTTCCGTCGCACCGCGCTCGCCGAACTTCTCGCGCAGCCGGGCGAGCGCGTCCCGGGCCGCTCCGGCGCCTTCCCCGGCCGCAGGCGAGGATGCCGCCGCGAACGCGAGGCGGCGTCCGATCCGGAAGAGGTCCGACGGCGACAGGTGTTCCGCAACCGACTCGCGCGAAACCGCGCCGGGCCCGAGCTCCGCGAGTCTCGCGAGGCGCGCCCGCGGCACCAGGTCCCGCGCGACCCCCTGCCACGCCCGGAGGCGTTCCTGCCGGTCCCGGGCAGCCAGGGACTCCGCGAACTGCTCCGCCGCGCGACAGGAGGCCGCGACGAACGCGAGAGCGTCGTCCTCGATGCGCGCCGGAGACATCCGGCGGACCGGTCCCACGAGTCCGGACCGGATCTGATCGTTGCCGATGAACGCCCCGGGCTTGTACGGGATCTGCTCGGCGTGAAGGAGTCCCAGGATGTCGGGCAGGCCGAACACCGAACCGCTGATGCGGAACCCGCCCCCGGCCTCGCGGGGCGACAACATCGTCGGGCCGAAGGGGGACACCAGGAGCCTCCCCCCCTTTTCGACCGACTGGAACGAGTGGTGCCGCACGAAGTCGGGGTCCTGGTAGTAGAGATCGTCCGGATCCCCGGCCGAGATCGAATAGACGTGCCCGAGGAGCGCCTCGAACACCCGCTCGACGACGAGCTCGTCGACCGCGGAAAGCCGGGACGGCAGCTGGGAGAGCGCGCCGGCCGAAGCCTTCTCCGCCTCCTCGAGAGCCTGGCGTGCCCGGCCTTCCCCCTCGACGAACCGCTTGTCGCTCTCCTCCCCTTCCGGCAAGTCACTCGGGTGAAGCAGCGCCTCGGAGAGCTCGGTCGCGGCGTGGTGCGCGGCGTCCGCGTCGCGCTTCGCCGCCGCCGCCACAAGGTCCCGCCGCATACGGAAGATCCCCTCGACCTCCTCGAGGGTCGCGAGGCGCTGCAGCTCCCGGAATTTCGCCCGGCGCGAGAGCTCGTCGCTCGTGGGATCGTAGACGTACCTCCCTCCGTGCCACTCGAAGGGGAAAGGGCGGGCGGGTCCGACGAGAGCGCGCGCGAGAACGTCGTCGGCGGACGCGGGCTCGGCGCCTTCGGGAGTTCCCTTGCGGAGCGCGCCCAGCAGCCGATCCGAGACCCACGCGAACAGGTTGGCCTGCGCGCCCGCCGGGACCGCGTTCTCCTCGCCGAACAGGGGCTGGTCCACCAGCCCCGAGAGGAGCTCCCGTCCCTGCGGCGGCTCGACCGCCCCCGACCGAACGAGCTGCGCGACGATCTCGGCAGCGCTCTGGAAGAGACCGACGTCGAGCTCCCGGCGGGCCGGGTCCCGACGCCGGTCGAGCCGGTCGAGCGCGAAGAGGTATCGGCGGGCGAGCGGCGGATCGGCGGGCACGTCCTCCAGCACGGCGTACGCCGGGTAGAAGCGGTCCGCACCCCGCAGGAGGAGAGCAACGAGCCCCGCCTCCTCCAGGTCGGGCCGCCGCTCGATCAGATCCGAAACGAAGAGGAACCGGCGCCGCGGAGGGTTCGAGCCGCGGCTCGTGTCGGCCCGGAAGATCCGGGCGAGGGTCTCTTCGGTCGTGGAGCGCCTCTTCGCGTCGGCGACGATCCGTTCGAGATCCGCCTCGCTGCGCGGGAAGTCGTCGCCGTCGAGGTCCGCTCCTTTCATCCCGAGCTCCCCGTCGTCGGTCAGTCGGAGGAACCGCGCGATGTGGGCGAAGTCATAAGGATCCCGGCGCGCGAGCTCGAAGCCCACGGCCGATTTCTCGATCGAACGATAGATGCGGCGGAAGCGGTCGACGGACTTCTCGCCGCCGCCGGTTCTTCCCAGGAGAACGGCATGCGCCACGCTTTCGGGCAGCTGCTGGAGAGCGTCGACGACGTAGGCTCCCTTCCCCGAATCGGTCTCGTACAGCGCGCGAACGAACTTCGCCGGCGACGACGGCAGGACTCCGAAAACGTCCTTCCAGATCGCATCGGCCTCCGGCCCTCCCGGGAGCTGGAGCTTCCCCTCCGAAAAGGAGAGCGCCTCGGGATAGTGCGCGAACGAGTCGAGGGCCTTCTCATAGAGGACGGTGAGCGGGACGGCGATTCCCTTCTTTCCGCCGCCAATGGCGGCCAGGCCCTCGAGCGTCCCGGCGTCGAGCGCCTGGACCGTCAACAGCATCCGGGACGCGCGGACGTTCTGCACGAAAAAGAGAAAGGCGTCCTCGGCGGAGATCTTTCCCTCGTTCGTTATCTCGCGCCACACGGCGAGCCCCAGCGGGAGCGGGACGGTTTCGTCGCGCGGCGCCACCGCCACGGGCAGTCCGGCCCGGAGGCGGGAGAGGAGAACGGGCATCGGCCAGCCGAGAGCGTCGAGGAATCGCCGGCGCCGGAGAGATCCCGTGTCGGTGCGGGTCTCCGGCGACCAGCCGGACGGCTCCCCCCCGACCTCGATCCCGAGCCAGGCGAGCATCCGGCGCGCTCGCGCCTCCTCGTCCTTCGTCGCCGTCGAGAAGGTGGCAACGCGGCCGAACTCCTTCCTCCAATCTCTGAGGTCCTCGACGAAGTCGACGACCGCTTTGCGGCTCTCCACCTGGGACCAGCTCGCCTGCGCCTCCCCCTCGAACAGGAGGACCTGGTGGACCTCGCGCAGGAAGTCCGCGGGAGGCCGGTCCCCTTCCAGACGGAGGAGCCGCCGGATCGCCGCGGGACCTCCCGGAACGACGATGGGATCGTCGGCGGCGAGCGCGGCTTGCGCGGCGGGGAATGCCGACGCGAGCGTGAGCAGAAGGGGGAACGGTCGGAGCGTTCGGCGGAGTGCCGGCGGAATTCCGAGGCTCACCGGGCGAACATCTTATTGTGCGTCGCGGTCGCCGGAGACGTTCCGGGCTCTCTCGAAGTAGCGGCGCGTCTCTTCGATGTCGCGGCCGATCTGCGCGGAGAGGTCGGTGACGGAGGGGAACTTGCGCTCCTCCCGGAGGCGGTCGAAAAAGAACAGCCGGACCCGCTCGCCGTAGACGTTCGCCGAAAAATCGAGGACGAAAGTCTCGATGGTGGTGTCGAACTCCTCGTAGACCGTGGGGCGGCGCCCGATGTTGGTGACGCAGTCGAACCGCCGGCCGAACGACCGGATGTGGATCTGGGTGACGTAGACCCCGTCGGCCGGATGGAGCTCGTTTTCCGGCTCGAGGTTGATGGTCGGGTAACCGATCTTGCGCCCGACCTTGTCGCCCTTCGCGACCAGGCCGTCCAGCTCGTACTCGCGCCCCAGCATCTCGTTCGCGGCCGGGACCTCGCCGCGCGCGACCGCCGTCCGGATCCGCGTCGAGGATACGGGCTCCCCGGCGTAGAAGACTTCGTCCACGCCGGACGCGACGAAGCCGCACTCCGGTCCCATTCGCTTCAGGAGCGCCAGGTCGCCGCGCTTGCCGCGGCCGAACGCGAAGTGGCTGCCGAGGTACAGCTCCGACACGGCGAGACGGTCCCGCAGGATCGCCCGCACGAACTCCTCCGGCTCGGTGAGCGAGAAGTCCCGGGTGAAGGGGATGACGAGCAGGTTCTCGACGCCGAGCGCCTCGATCGCCTCCTCCTTCTGGTGGAGCGTTTGCAGGCGGCGCGGGGCGCGGTCCGGCCGGAGGACGGAGAGCGGGTGCGGCTCGAACGTGATCGCGACGGACGGTCGGCCGGCCTCGCGCGCCCGCGCCACGACGGTCTCCAGGATCCTCCGGTGGCCGAGGTGCACTCCGTCGAAGTTCCCGATCGTCGCGATCCCGCCGCGGGGCAGATCGGTCTCGCGGAGCGGATCGCGGACGACGTGCAGGGCCGTCACCTCCGGGTGGGAAGCGCTTCCGTTATCCGACGATCGCGCCGACGAGGTCGTACTCGTACGCGTCCGAGATCCGGACCGACACGATTTCGCCCGGCCGGACGTCTCGGCCGCCGAGGTCGTTCAGCAGAAGGCGTCCGTCGATCTCGGGCGCCTGCGACCGGACGCGCCCCTCGACCAGCTGGTCGGTCTCCTCGCAGGGACCCTCCACGATCGCCTCGAGCGTCTGCCCGATCCGGGCCCGGTTCTTCCGGCGGGCAATGGGCCGCTGGAGCGACAGGAGGAAGTCGCGCCGCTCCTCCTTCTCCTCCGCGGCCACCGGGTCCCCCAAGGGCTCCGAGTCGGAGCCCGGCTCCGGCGAGTAGGTGAAGACGCCGACGTTGTCGAGCGCCGCCTCGCGGACGAACTCACAGAGCTCCCGAAACTCGGCGTCCCCCTCTCCCGGAAAACCGACGATGAACGTGGTGCGGATCGCGATGTCCGGGACGGTCGTCCGCATCTTCCGGATCATCCCGAGGTAGGAAGCGGAATCGCCTCCGCGCCGCATCCGCGCCAGGATCGGTCGCGATACGTGCTGCAGCGGGATGTCGACGTAAGGCACGAAGCGCGGATTCGCCGCCATGAGGTGCAGCACCGAGTCGTCCAGCGTCTTCGGATAGGCGTACAGGAACCGGATCCAGGGGAAGGTCGTCCCCGCGAGCAGCGCTTCCACCAGCCGCGCGAGCCCCTGCCGCTTCCAGCCCAGGTCCTCTCCGTACCGGGTCGTGTCCTGGGAGATCAGCACGAGCTCCGAGATCCCCTGCGCCTCGAGCGCCCGCGCCTCCGCGACGAGCGACTCGATCGTCCGGCTTCGCTGGCGTCCCCGCATCTGCGGAATCGTGCAGAACGTGCAGGGGTTGTCGCACCCCTCCCCGACCTTCAGGTAGGCGTATCCCCGCCGGCGCGAGAGAACGCGCGGCGCGGCGTCGTCGTAGAGACGCGTCGCGAGCGGCTTTTCGGTGAATCGCGGCAGCGTCGGAAGGCCCGCCGCCGCATCCGGCGCGCGCTCCAGCTCGTCGAGACCGATGAAGGAGTCGACCTCCGGAATCTCGTCGGCGAGCTCGCGGCCGTACTTCTGGACCATGCAGCCCGCGACGATCACGCGGTCGATCTCGCCGCGCCGCTTGCGCTCGACCGCCTCGAGGATCGCCTCCACCGACTCTTCCTTGGCCTTGTCGATGAACCCGCACGTGTTCACGAGCACGACCCGGGCCTGCCCGTCCGGCACGATCTCGTGGCCCGCGCGCTGCAGGTGCCCCAGCATGACCTCCGTGTCGACGAGGTTCTTGGCGCAGCCGAGCGAGACGACGCCGACCGAGGGGAGTCGTTTCTCCTTCGTGTCCCGTGTCCCGTGTCCC
>Ga0070692_10000795_pt1 | contig 10447 bp, 7 predicted proteins | sample KBSK1102metaG_FD_64675 | JGI IMG/M metagenome (GOLD analysis project Ga0070692, IMG submission 64675) | Corn, switchgrass and miscanthus rhizosphere microbial communities from Kellogg Biological Station, Michigan, USA - KBS K1-10-2 metaG | ecosystem: Host-associated > Plants > Roots >...
GATTTCGATCAGAGGCGTGCCGGCGTAACCCGGCTGCGTGGTGCCGTCGATCGTCACGACGAATACTTCCGGCAGCTCCGACAGGGGTCGAATCTTCTGGACCCCGGTCCCGATCGAGAAGTCGATCGTGTTTCCGAAACTGATGCGGGCGTCCAGGATCGCCTGACGGAGCGATCCCGGGCCGTCGTCCGCGGTGGTCCTCACCACGAACGTCGCGGCCGGGAGAGAGAACGCGGGTAACAAAAGGGCGAACGCGACGCCGTATCGGGCCGCCCCGGTTCTCACCCTCCCAGCGCCTCTTCGATGAGCGCCGCCAGCTCCCGCTTGTGCACGCCGGCGTTGCCGGTCGCGGTCGCGGCCGACGGCGCGCGCCCCACGTAGCGGAGGGTTGCGCCGGACGGCAGGATCTCCTCGAGGCGCGAGGCCACGAAGCTCCACGCGCCCATGTTCTTGGACTCCTCCTGGACCCAGACAACGTCCTTCGCCGCGGGATACCCGGAGAGCGTCTGCCGCAACTCTTCCGCCGGGAACGGGTAGAGCTGCTCGACCCGGACGAGCGCGATCGCCGATGCTTTTCTTTCTTCGCGGGCGGCAGCGAGGTCGTAAAAGACCTTTCCGCTCGAGAGCAGAACGCGCGTGACCGCGCTTCGGTCCGCTCCGCCGTCGTCGATCACGGTGCGGAAACCGCCCCGGGTGAGCTCCTCGAGGCGGGAGAACGACGCGGGGAAGCGAAGCAGGCTCTTCGGGGTGAAGAGCACGAGCGGCTTTCCGTGCGGCCGGCGCATCTGGCGGCGCAGGAGGTGGAAGTACTGCCCCGGCGTGGTGACGTTCGCGACCTGGAGGTTGTCGTCGGCGCAGAGCTGCAGGTATCGCTCGATCCGGGCGCTCGAGTGCTCCGGTCCCTGCCCCTCGTAACCGTGCGGCAGAAGGAGGCCGAGCCGCGAGACCTCCCGCCACTTGTCCTCCGCGGAGGAGACGAACTGATCGATCACGACCTGCGCGCCGTTGGCGAAGTCGCCGTACTGAGCCTCCCAGAGGACCATGGTCTCGGGGGCCTCGACGCTGTAGCCGTACTCGAAGCCGAGCACGCTCACCTCGGACAGCGGGCTGTCGTAGACCGCGAGCGACGCCTGCGCCGGATCGAGAAACGAGAGCGGCGTCCACGTCTCGCCGGTCACCGCGTCGTGGAAGACGATGTGGCGCTGCGAGAACGTGCCCCGGCTGGTGTCCTGTCCGGAGAGCCGGATCGGGGTCCCCTCGAGGAGCAGCGAGCCGAACGCGAGCGCCTCGGCCGTCGACCAGTCGAGCGGCTGCGCTCCCTCGGCCATCTTTCCGCGGCGCGCGAGCTGCGAAACCATTTTCGGGTTCAGGTGGAAACCCGCGGGCACGGTCGTCAAAACGTGGCCGATCCGGGCGAGGACCTCCGCGGGGACGGCCGTGGAGACGTCGGGACTCGCGATACGGGACGCGGGACTCGAAACCGCCGCCTCGGCGCTCGGGCGGCTCGCGATCTCCTTCGCGGCGGCGAGCGCCCCCTCGTACAGCGCCTTCTGGCGCTCCTCGAGCTCCGCCAGCTCCGCCTCCGTCAGCACCCCCTCCTTCACGAGCCTCTTCGCGTAGAGCGCGCGGACGCCGGGGTGCTCCTGGATGCGCTTGTACATGAGCGGCTGCGTGTAGGTCGGCTCGTCCCCCTCGTTGTGGCCGTGCAGTCGGAAGCCGATCAGGTCGATCACGACGTCCTTGTGGAACTCCTGCCGGTAGTCGAGCGCGATCTGCAGGACCCGCCACGCGGCCTCGGGAGCGTCGGCGTTGACGTGGAAGATCGGAACCTGGTTGATCTTCGCGACGTCGGTCGAGTAGAGCGACGAGCGTCCGGCCGCGGGCGGCGTCGTGAAACCGATCTGGTTGTTGACGATCAGGTGGATCGTGCCGCCGGTGCGATAGCCGCGGAGCTGCGCGAGATTGAAGACCTCCGCGACCATTCCCTGCCCCGCGAACGCCGCGTCGCCGTGGAGGATGACCGCGAGGACGCGCTCCCACGCTTCTGGTCCGTGGCCGCGCCGGTCCTCCTTCGCGCGGACCCGGCCCTCGACGACCGGGTCGACCGCCTCGAGGTGCGACGGGTTGGAGGGAATCGTGATCTCGACCTGGCGGCCGCTCGACGTCGCGTGCGTGCCGTGGGCGCCCTGGTGGTACTTCACGTCCCCTTCGTCGGCCGGGAAGTCCGGATGCACCGTCCCCTCGAAGCCCGAGAAGATCCGCTCGGTCGAGTTGCCCACGACGTTGGCGAGGATGTTCAGCCGGCCGCGGTGCGTGAGCCCGATCGCGACCTCTTCGATCCCCCGCTCGCCGGCCCCTTCGAGGAGCTGGTCGAGGAGCGCGACCGCGGTCTCGCACCCTTCGATCGAGTACCGGCGCTGGCCGAGATACTTCGTCCCGAGGAACCGTTCGAACGTCTCGGCGGCGAGGAGCTTCTCGAACATGCGGCGGCGGACCTCGCGGGGAAGCGGCTCCGGCGGTGCGCCAACCCGGCGCCGGATCCACTCCTTCTCGACGGGGTTGGAAATGAAGCGGTACTCGACTCCGACCTTGCCGCAGTAGACGCGGCGCATCAGCGCGATGATTTCCCGCAGCGGCATGTGATCGCGCCGCGCGAGGCCCCCGGTCCAGAACTCCCGGTCGAGGTCCCAGATGGTCAGGCCGTATGTGTCGAGGTCGAGCTCCGGATGGTGAGGGACGGGAACCATGCGCAGGGGGTCCACGTCCGCGATCAGGTGGCCGCGCACCCGATACGCGTTGATGAGCTCCAGCACGCGCGCCTGTTTCTCGATCTCTTCCCGTCGCCCGAACGAGGGATTGCGGTCGACCCCCCACTTGTAGGGCGGATGGAATACCCGGAGATCGCGGAAGATCGACTCGTAGAAGCCGTCCTTGCCGAGGAGGAGCTCCTCGATGCGCGCGAGGAATGCCCCCGACTCCGCGCCCTGGATGATGCGGTGATCGTAGGTCGACGTGAACGTGACGACCTTGCTGACGGCGAGCTGCGAGAGCGTCTCCGGCGCCATCGCCGCGAACTCCGCGGGGTAGCCGATCGCGCCGGTCGCGACGATCAGGCCCTGCCCCGGCATCAGCCGCGGCACGGAAGCCGTCGTGCCGAGGGTGCCCGGGTTGGTCAGCGAGATCGTTGTCCCCTCGAAGTCCGCGACCGTGAGCTTTCCGCGGCGAGCGCGGGCGACGACGTCGTCGATCGCCGCAGTGAACCCGGCGAAGGTCATCTTCTCGACCCCCGCGATGTTCGGGACGAGGAGCGTGCGGGTGCCGTCGGACTTCTCGACGTCGACGGCGAGCCCGAAACGGATTTCGTCGCGGCGGACGCGGACGGGCCCTTCGCCCGACACGTCGTAGGCGTCGTTCAGCCGGGGAAAGTCCTTCAGCGCCCGGACGATCGCCCAGGCGATCAGCTGCGTGAACGAGATCTTCGGCTCCTCGTTGCCGGCCCGGGCGTCGTTGACGAGCCGCCGGTTCTCGTCGGCGAGCTTGATGGGAATCTGCCGCTGCGACGTCGCGGTCGGGACTGCGAGCGACGCCTCCATGTTCTCGGCGATCCGCAAAGCGCCCCCGCGCAGCGGCAGCGCCTCCTCGGACCGTTCCCGGGCCGGCGCCGGCCTGGGAGCCTCGACGGCGGGTTCCGCGCGCGGCGGAGACGGCGGGGGCGGCGCGGGCTCTCCCAGCCGCTCCCGGAAGAACTGCCGCCACTCTTCGTCCACCGCGTCCGGGTTCTGCCGGTAGCGCGACAGGAGGTCCGCGACGTAGCTCGCGTTGTCTCCGAACTCGGCGACGAGGTCCTCGGCGGGATCGGCGGTCTTCTCGGTGGCCACGAACCCCCGATTCTAGACGCCCTCGCGGCCATCCCACTTGGTACGATTCGCCGCCGAAAGCGCGGAGGTGGAGCCGGTGAAGAGAGTTCTCGGGATCGGCCTGTCCCTGTTCTGCGCCGCGGCGGTCGCCGACCGCCTGCACGGCGCGACGGCGGCCCCCGCCCTCCCGGCGGAAACCCGGCGCGTCGCCGAGTCCCTGCGGGAATCGGCGGTTGCCGGCAGCCGGGCGATCGACTGGGTGCGCGGTCTCGTCGATACCGCCGGCCCCCGGCTCTCGGGCTCCCCCGGCGACAAGGCCGCGATCGCCTGGGGACTCGCGACCCTGAAGTCGCTGGGGTTCGCGAACGTTCACGCCGAAAAGGTGATGGCGCCGCACTGGGTGCGCGGCGTCGAGACCGGAGAGGTGATCGCACCGCATCCGCACAAGATCTTCCTCACCGCGCTCGGTGGGAGCGTCGGGACTCCGGACGCGGGCCTCGAGGGCGACGTTCTGGAAGTCGCGTCGCTGGAGGAGCTCGCCGCGAAGAAGGCGGCCGACGTCCGCGGCAAGATCGTGTTCTTCAACAAGCGGATGCGCCGGGCCTCCGACGGCGCGGGGTACGGCGAGACCGTGCCGGTACGCGCGAAGGGCGCATCGCAAGCCGCGGCGCTCGGCGCGGTCGGGATCCTCATCCGTTCGGTGGGGACGGACTCCAACCGGACGCCCCACACCGGGTCGCTCCGGTACGAGGACGACGCGCCGAAGATCCCCGCCGCCGCCGTCTCGAATCCGGACGCGGACCTTCTCGAGCGGCTCGGCCGTGAAGGAAAGGTCCGCGTCCGCTTCACGCTCGGTTGCCGCGACCTCGGACTCTCCGAGACCGCGAACGTGATCGGGGACATCCCGGGGCGCGGAAAGCCCGACGAGATCGTCCTGCTCGCCGGGCACCGCGACTCGTGGGACCTGGGCGAGGGAGCGATCGACGACGGCGCCGGGTGCGGCGTCGTCATCGAGGCCGCCCGGCTGATCGGCCAGCTCCCGAAGCGGCCGGCCCGCACGGTCCGGGTGCTCCTCGCGGCCAACGAGGAGAACGGCCTCGCCGGCGGCACGGCGTACGCGGCGGACCACGAGGCCGAGCTCCCGCGTCACGTCGCCGCGATCGAGTCGGACCTCGGCGCCGGATCCCCGATCGGCTTCGCCTGGAACGCGGGCCCATCCGCGGAGCCGCTCGTGAAGGAAATCGCGGCGCTGCTCGAGCCCGTGGGGGGCCGGGAGCTGAGCACGACGGGGGCGGGCGGCGCGGACATCTCGCGCCTGGTGCTCGCGGGCGTCCCCCTCTTCAGCGTGCGCCAGGACGCGTCGCGCTACTTCGACTGGCACCACACCGCGAACGACACCCTGGACAAGATCGATCCGGCGTCGCTCGACCGCGTGACCGCGGCCGTCGCCGTCTTCGCGTACGTGGCCGCCTCCGTGCCCGAGCCGTTCGAGAAGGTTCCGGTCGAAAGGCGGGTGCTGCCGGACGGTGTGGACCGCGACCGTCCGCGCCGGATGAAATAATCGCGGCCTTGCCGCAGCCGCCGCATCCGCTCGGGCTGCACCGCTCGCTCGAGCCGCCCGGGTCCCTGCCACAGCTCGCGTGGAGGCTCGACCCGGACCCGCGCATCCGATCGAACGAGATCGCGATCGCGGTCCGCGCGTTGAACATCGACTCGGCCTCGTTCCACGACCTGTCGGAGCGGGCGACCGCGACCGGCGAATCCGTGCCCGCGCAGGTCGCGCGGATCGTCCGGGAGCGCGGCAAGATGCACAACCCCGCGACGAACTCGGGCGGAATCTGCCTGGGCGAGATCCGCGAGATCGGTCCGGACCATCCGGCGGCCCGCACTTTCGCGCCGGGAGACCCCGTCGCCACGCTGGTGTCGCTCACCCTGACCCCCCTTTCGCTCGAGGAGGTCGGCCCGGTCGTTCCCGGATCGGAGCGTCTCGCCGCGCGCGGCACCGCGATCCTCTTCGGCCGGACGCTCTTCGCGCGGCTCCCCGACGATCTGCCGGAGTCGCTGGCGCTCGCTGCCTTCGACGTGGGCGGCGCCCCCGCGCTCGTCCGCCGCTACGCGCGGGGAGCGGAGAGCGTTCTCGTCGTCGGAACCGGCAAGGCGGGACTTCTCTCTCTCGCCGCGGCGCGGGAGGTCATCGGCTCGGGGCGGCTGCTCGCGGTTGATGCGTCGGAGGCGGCCGTCGAGCGGGCGCGCCGCGCCGGGCTTGCGGACGCGGTCTTGCGGGCGGACGCACGGGATCCGGTGACTCTTCTCTCCAGCGTCGAATCCGCGAACGGGGGACGCCGCTTCGACCTGGTCGTCAACGTCGCAAACGTTCCGGGCACCGAGACCGCGAGTGTCCTGTGCGCCCGGGACGAGGGCACCGTCCTCTTCTTCGGGATGGCGACCTCCTTTCAGGCGGCGGCGCTCGGCGCGGAGGGCGTGGCGCACCCCGGGACGCTTGTGATCGGCAACGGCTACGTGCCCGGCCACGCGGAGTACGCGCTCGACCTTCTCCGCCGGAACGACCGGCTGCGGGGGGCGTTCACGGAGCTCGTTGGGTAACGCCGCCGAAGCTCTCGCGTCCGCAGTCCGCGGCGTGCGGCGCGCGGCGTTCGTCGGCCTCGCCAAGAACGTCGGAAAGACGACGGCGCTCGTCGCCGCGGCCGAGGCGCTCTCTCGCGCGGAGGTCGTCGCCGGCGCGACCTCGGCCGGGCGGGACGGCGAGGAGTTCGACGCGATCACCGGCGAGCCGAAGCCGAGATTCCATCTCTGGCCCGGGCAACTCGTCGCCTCGGCGGCGGAATGTTTCGCGGCCTCGGAGATCGATTCCGAGATCGTCGAACGGCTGCCGTTTCACACCCGATTCGGGGGGATCGAGGTCCGCCGCGTCCGACGGGCCGGGGCGGTCGAGGTCATCGGTCCGTCCACCGCCGACGAGCTCGCGCGGACGAGCGCCGCGCTCGAAAGGGCCGGCGCCCGGATCGTCCTCCTCGACGGAGCGTTCGGCCGCCGCGCCTTCGCGGGCGGCCGGGTCGCGGACGGCGTCGTGCTCTCGATCGGCGCGGCCGCCGGCGGAACCATCGAGCGGATCCTCGCGCGCGCACTCGCGGCGGCGGATCTCGTTCGCCTTCCGGCGCCGGACTCCGGCGCGCGCGAGCGCACGGTTCCCGGCGCGCTGACCGACGCGGCGCTCGACGCGATCGCGCCGACTCGGGGAGAGACGCTCGTCGTCCAGGATTTCGCCTCGGTCTTTCTCTCCGCCGGCGCGCTCGACCGTCTGCGGAGGGACGGCGTCGCGCTCGCGGCGCGCCGGCCGTCGCGCCTCCTCGCGGTGACGACGAACCCGACGGCCCCCGGTGCGGTTCCTCTCCGCGCCGGGGAGCTGTTCGAGGCCACGGCAGCGGCGTTTCCGGGAGTTCTCGTCGTCGATCTGGTCGCAGACCTCGGAAATGGGGACAGATTTATTTTCGGCCGCGAAAAATAGATCTGTCCCCTTTTTCTATACTCGGCAGCGCACTCATGCTCTCCAAGCTCCGCCTCCCGCCGGAGACGGTCGATCGCTGCCGGAGCCTCGCCCGCGAGGTCGCCGACGGCGTCCGCCGCGAGACGGATCGGTTCACGACGGTCGCGACCGAGCGGGCGGTCGCGCGACTGCTGGGGGTGGACGGCGTCGACGCGGAGGACGTGCCCGTCCCGAACCGGCTGGTGGACGCGGTTCGAGCAGCCGGACGGCTCGAACGCGGCGTCGCGGTCTGGCTCGGCAGCGCCGTCGCGGAGGGGGCTCGCGAAATCGCGGTGGCCGCCGCCCGCCTCTCCCGCGCCGGGGAAGCCGCGTCGATCCACGAGCATCCCCGCTGGCGCGAGGCGCTGGCGTCGTTCGTCGAGGCGGGCCTCTCACGGATCCGCGAGAACCGGCGCGATCGGGAGCGCCGCTTTGCCCGCCACCCGGAGGAGGAGCTGCCGCTCCTCTACGCGATCGTCGCGACCGGGAACATCCACGAGGACGTCGTCCAGGCGCAGGCCGCCGCCCGGGCCGGCGCGCAGTGCATTGCGGTGATCCGGTCGACCGCGCAGTCGCTCCTCGACCACGTCCCGTTCGGCGCGACGACCACCGGATTCGGCGGCACGTTCGCGACGCAGGAGAACTTCCGGATCATGCGGTCGGCGCTCGACGAGCTCGAAGACGAGCTCGACCGCTCCGTGCGGCTCGTCAACTACTGCTCGGGACTCTGCATGCCGGAGATCGCGGCGATGGGAGCGTTCGAGCGCCTCGACATGATGTTGAACGACGCCCTCTACGGCATCCTCTTCCGCGACATCAACCCGGTGCGGACCCTCGTCGACCAGGGATTCTCGCGGCGGATCAACGCCGCGGCGGGCGTCGTGATCAATACCGGCGAGGACAACTACCTGACGACGGCCGACGCCGTCGAAGAGGCGCCGGCGGTCCTCGCCTCGCAGTTCATCAACGAACGCCTGGCGCTCGACGCCGGCCTGGAATCGTGGCAGATCGGGCTCGGGCACGCGTTCGAGATCGACCCGACGCTCGAAGACGGATTGCTTTTGGAGATCGCGCAGGCGCGGATGGCGCGGGAGATCTTTCCGGACTCGCCGCTGAAATACATGCCGCCGACGAAGCACATGACCGGAAACGTTTTCCGCGGCTACCAGCAGAACGCTCTGTTCGCACTGACCTCCGTTGCCACGGACCAGTCGATTCACCTGCTGGGGATGCTGACCGAGGCGCTCCACACGCCGCTCCTCCACGACCGCTGGCTCGCGATCGACCAGGCGAAGACGATCCGGACGAATGCCCGCCATCTCTCGGAGGAGCTCCTGTTCGCCCCCACGGGTCGAATCGTCCGGCGCGCGCGCGAGGTGCTTTCCGGCGCGGAGAAGCTCCTCGAGCGCATCGCCCGAAACGGGCTCTTCGAGGCGCTGGCGTCCGGCGTGTTCGCGGCGACGCGGCGCCCCCGGGAGGAGGGGCGCGGATACGACGGCGTCGTCGCCCGCTCGGCCGACTACGAGAACCCGTTCGACGAAGCACTGGCGGCATTGAGCCGCCAGGCCTGGGCGGCGTCTCCCCGTCCGGCGGGCGCGACACCATGAGCGACCCGGCGGCTCGCGGCGGACGGGTCCGCGCCTACGGCGACCGCTGGAACGACGGAGTGGTCCAGGTCTCGTTCACGCTTCCGGTCGGGACGGGAGCCCTCGCCGTCGAAGCCGCGCGGCGCTACGCCGCCGGAATGGGTCTCTCCGAGCCTTACGTCGCTCTCGCGCAGCCGGTCTCGCCGGACTTCACGTTCTTCGTGGTTTACGGGAAGAGCCGCGTCGAGGTGGAGCTGGCGGATCTCACCCCGGACGAAGCCGCCGCGCCGCCGCTCTCGCGGGAGGAGATCGACGCGGAGATCGAGCGGCGGTTCGGGGCGAAGCTCGTCGTCCTCGGATGCGCTCTCGAGTCGGATGCTCACACGGTGGGGCTGGACGCGATCTTCAACCCGAAGGGGTTTGCCGGAGACCCGGGGCTCGAGCGCTATCGCGGCTTCGATGCGCGCAACCTCGGAGCGCAGGTCCCGATCGACCGACTCGTCCGCCTCGCCCGCGACTCGAACGCCGACGCTCTGCTCGTCTCCGCCACGGTGACGCAGAACGAGATCCACGTCCGCCACCTGACGGACTTAGTCGACGTGCTCGAGGCGGAGAGGCTCCGGGACCGTCTGGTGCTCGTCGCGGGAGGCGCGCGCGTCGACCACGCGCTCGCGAAGGAGCTCGGTTACGACGGCGGTTTCGGGCCGGGCACGACGGCCTCCCGGGTCGCGGGATTTCTTCTCGAGGAGATTTCGCGGCGCCGGGGGCAGTCGAAGTGACGTCGCCGGTGCTTCTGCGCCTGCGGGTGGGCGCCGAACAGGCTCACTACGGCGGCGGCCTCGTGGACGGCGCCTTCGTTCTGAAGCTCTTCGGCGACGCGGCCACGGAGCTCCTGATCCGGCACGACGGCGACGAAGGACTGTTCCGCGCCTACTCGTCGGTCGAGTTCCTTTCTCCGGTCCGGGCCGGCGACTACCTGGAAGTCGAGGCGGAGCTGACGCGCGTCGGAAAGACGTCGCGGGAGATGCGGTTCGAGGCACGGAAGGTGATCGCTCCGGCGGCGTCGGACTCGGCGTCGTCCGCGCGCCTCATCGAACCGCCGCTCGTTGTCGCGCGCGCGACGGGAACGTGCGTCGTTCCGCTCGAGCGCCAGAGGCAGCGCCCGTGAGCGACGAGCTCGTCATCACGGTCGCGGGAGTGGGCGCCGAGGTCACCCGGAAGCAGCTGCCGCACCTGCCGCTCCTCCCCGAAGAGGTCGGCGAAGAGTACCGACGCGCGTTCGACGCAGGCGCCACGCTCGGGCACGTCCACGGCCGCCGCCCGGACGGGACCCCGACTCAGGACCGCGAGACCTTCCGGCTCTACTCGGAGGCGATCCGTTCCCGCTGCCCGATCCTCCAGCAGTTCTCGACGGGCGGCGCGGTCGGGATGGGCGTCGAGGAGCGCATCGAGGCGCTGGA
>Ga0070692_10000798_pt1 | contig 10441 bp, 6 predicted proteins | sample KBSK1102metaG_FD_64675 | JGI IMG/M metagenome (GOLD analysis project Ga0070692, IMG submission 64675) | Corn, switchgrass and miscanthus rhizosphere microbial communities from Kellogg Biological Station, Michigan, USA - KBS K1-10-2 metaG | ecosystem: Host-associated > Plants > Roots >...
GCAGCGACGGCAGGCTCGGCTCGTTGCTGCGGCGCAGGATCGGATCGCCGTTGAGCTGATCGTTGATGTCGCGCAGCGCGGTATCGATGCGGTTCACCTCGGCGACGAGTTTCGGATCGGGGCCGGCGATCTCGTCGAGCGCGCGGCGGATGTACTGGATGCGCGTGAGGGCTTCCGCCGTGGCGCGCGAGGCTCCCATCACCGTCCGCTGCAGCGCCGCGGCTTTCTTCTGGAAGTCGAGGACGGCGGCGCGGTCGCTCTCCTGCATGATCGAGAGGTAGAGCGGGACGACGTTGAACGTCTGCGGCGCTCCGAGCTGCGTTTCGACGCCGTCGATGCGCTTGGCGATGCGGACGGTGTACTTGCCCGGCGCGACGAGCGGGCCGCCCGGCGGCGGCTGGAAGACGTCCGGCTCCGGCTCCTTCAATTCGATCGGCGACGGCGGCGGATAACGGAGATCCCACGCCACGCGGTGAAATCCTGCCTTGGGCGATCCGCTCACGCGGCGGATGACGTTCCCTTCCTCGTCCGACACGATCATCACGATCGCCGGCTCGATCTCCCGATCCTCGGCGCGCAACTGGTCGAGCGTCGGATACGGCGGCTGCGCGCGCCCCGGCTCGTTGCTCTTGTCTTGATCGATCTTCGACTCGGCGGCCTGGCGCTGCTTGCGGCGGCTCTTCAATTCGTCTTTCAGGTAGTAGGTGAAGACAGCGCCGAACGGCGGGTTCGCTGCCGTGTAATACGACGCGCCCTGAAACGACTTGCCCGGCAATCCGAGTTGCGCGCGCTCGACGTACAGCTCCGCATCCCGGGTCGGGAAGAGCGTCGCTTCGTTCGCCGCCACCGCGGGCGACATTGTGCGCAGCGGGCTGACGTCGTCGAGCACCCAGAAGCCGCGGCCGAAGGTGGCGATGACGAGATCGTCGTGCCGCTTCTGGAACCAGAGATCGCGCACGGCCACGGTCGGGAAGCTGCCTTTCAGCGGAATCCAGGCCGAGCCGGCGTTCTGCGAAACAAAAAGCCCGTACTCCGTGCCGAGGAAGAGAAGCTTCGGATCGACGCGGTCTTCGACGAGCGCGTAGGTGCTGCCGCGCGACGGCAGATCGCCGGCGATCGACGTCCAGGTTTTGCCGCGGTCGCTGCTCTTCAGCACGTACGGTTTGAAGTCGCCGGTCTTGTGATTGTCGAAGGCGGCATAGACGACGTTCGCGTCGTGCTGCGATGCCTCGAGGCGCGAGACGTAGGTCATGTCCGGCACGCCGGCGATGTGATCGATCTTCTGCCAGTGCGCGCCGCCGTCTTCGGTGACCTGAATCAGGCCGTCGTCGGTGCCAACGTAGATCAGCCCTTCCTTCAGCGGCGATTCGGCGAGCGAGACGATGTTGCCGTACCACGACGTCGACGATCCTTTGGCCACGGCGTCGACGCCCCAGATGCGTCCCATGACCGGCAGCGTGTTGCGGTTGATGTGGCGGGTGAGATCGGGGCTGATGGCCTTCCACTCATTGCCGCGGTCGTCGCTGCGAAAGAGATACTGCGCGGCGAAGTAGAGGCGGTTGCTGTTGTGCGGGCTGACGATGATCGGCGAGTCCCAGTTCAGGCGCAGCGGCTCCATCGTGCCGGTCGGCTGCGGCTGGATGTCGAGCGCCTCGCCGGTCCGCTTGTCGAAGCGCACCAGGCCGCCGTTCTGCGACTCGGCGTAGATGGTGTTCGAATCCTTCGGATCGGGCACCGAGCGGAAGCCGTCGCCGCCCTGCGTCACGTACCAATCATCGTTGACGATGCCTTTCGCGTCCGTCGTGCGCGCCGGCCCGCCGAGGGAGAAATTGTCCTGCGTGCCGCCATAGACGCTGTAGAAGGGGAGGGCGTCGTCGGCGCTCACGCGGTAGAACTGCGTGACCGGAAGGTTGGCCTTGAAGTTCCACGACTCCGCGCGGTCGAACGATTCATAGAGGCCGCCGTCGCAGCCGATCAGCAGGTGATCGCTGTTGGCCGGATCGATCCAGACCACGTGGTTGTCGGGATGCTTCCACTTCTCATCGAGCTTGCGCCACGTCTTGCCGCCGTCGTCGGAGACGCGCATCCAGACGTCCACGCCGTAGATGCGGTCATCGTCATTCGGATCGACGAAGATTTCGCCGTAGTACTGCCCTTGCGCGTTGAAGTCGTTGACCTTTTTAAACGACGATCCTCCGTCCTTCGACACGAAAAAGCCGCCTGCCTTGCGCGTCGATTCGATCGTGGCGTAGATCACCTTCGGATTGTGCGGCGCCATGGCCAGGCCGATGCGCCCCATGTCTTCTTTCGGCAGCCCATCCTTCAGCTTCGTCCATGTCTTGCCGCCGTCGGCCGACTTGTGGATGGCCGACTCGGGGCCGCCGTCGATGAGCGTGAACACGTGGCGGCGGCGCTGGTACGCCGAGGCGTAGAGGATGTCGGGATTGGTGGGGTCGAGGAGGACGTCGGTGACGCCGGTGTTCTCGCTGATGGTCAGCACGGCCTTCCACGTCTTCCCGCCGTCGGTCGTCTTGTATAAACCGCGGTCGCCGCCCGGCGCCCACAGCGGTCCTTGCGCGGCGACGTAGACGACGTTGGAGTCGCGCGGATCGACGACGATCTTGGAGATGTGCTCCGACTTCTCCAGCCCGACGTTTTTCCAGCTCTTCCCGCCGTCGACCGATTTGTAAACGCCGTCGCCCATCGAGACGGAGCGCTGGCTGTTGTTCTCGCCGGAACCGACCCAGACCACGAGCGAGTCGTGCGGATCGACGGTCACGCAGCCGATGGAAAACGATTTCTCATCGTCGAAGATCGGGGCGAAGGTGATCCCGGCGTTCGTGGTCTTCCACACCCCGCCGCCGGCCGTGGCGATGTACCACACGCGGCCATCTTTGGGATCGACGGCCAGATCGATGATGCGCCCCGAGGTGAGCGCGGGACCGATCTCGCGAAGGGCGAGGCCGGAGAAGGTTTTCTCGCCGTACTTCGACTCTTTCCCTTTCGCGTCGTCAGCTGTCTTGACGGCCTGCGCGAAAACAGCGAGCGAAAGGAAGAGCGCAACCATGCAGATAAGCCGTTTGACCATCGATTGACCTTTCTGTTGATTCTGGCGTTCGGAAGGCGGGGGGAATGCTAATCGAAGGAGAGGCGCGAGGGAACGCGCTCCCGCAGCGATTTATCGCAACAGTTCGACGAACTCTTCGACGGTTAATCCTGACTGGCGGATGATGGAGCGCAAGGTCCCGCGATCGAGCTCGTGATGATCGGGAACGACCAGTTGGACGAACGGATTGTTGCGGCGCAAGATGATGTGACTGGACTCCTGGCGGCGGATGTCGAATCCGGCGCGACGAAGCGCATCGATGCACTCACGGCCCGACACGCGCGGCAGTCTGGTCAAACTGCGATCACCATCGTTTCGAAGGTATCGGGAGGAACCGGAAGGCGGTCTTCTTCGAGTGCGATGACGTACTGGCGAATCGCGTCACGCGCGTTCGCGACGGCTTCTTCGCGGGTCTTGCCCTGTGACACACATCCGGGAAGGCTCGGGCATTCTGCTACCCAATAGCCGTCTTCACCGGGATAGATCACGACTTGTCGCATCTTCGGTCTCCTGTCTCGCCGATCTTACTTCCTACCTTCATCGCGCGGTGCCGCCGGAGATCCTGCGCGCTTTGCCGCAGGATGAAAATCGATCCATCCTGCACAACCCTCGCTGCACTTCCTTGTGTTATATTGACCGACCCTGCGAAGTCCCGCGGGGTTGCGCCATGATCGAGATCCAGATCGTCCCGAGCGACATTCGTCGCCGCGTGCGGTACGTTTTCTTTGACCGCCGGCGGGTGGTGGTCGGACTCGTTGCGCTTTCCTTCGTCCTGACCGCGCTCCTCGGCTCGATGGCCGCGGCGCCCACCGTCATCCGGCGCGTCTACAAGGACAACTACCTCAAGTCGATGCGCGATGAGCGCGACATCCAGCGGGGGCGTCTGCAGGAGAACGTGGTGCAGATGACGTCGCTGGAGAGGAGCCTGGAAGAGCAGCGCATCCGCGTGGAGAAGCTCATCACCGTCTACGGCCTCGACCGCAACCTCGGCGTGGGCGGGTTCTCGCTGCCGATTCACGCGTCGAACGCGAAGGATCTGCACGTCGAAGATGCCCATCATCGCGAGGCCGTTCTGCGCAATGCGATGAAGCGCCTCCAGGATCAGCTCGACCTGCTGGCCCGCTACGAGATCGCCAACTCCGATCTCGTCCGCCATACGCCGTCGATCCTTCCGCTGCCGGCCGATCAGTTCGTCCTCACCTCGCCCTTCGGCATGCGCATCTCGCCGTTCACGCGCGCCTCGGACTTTCACAAGGGACTCGACCTCTCCGCGCCGACCGGTACGCCGGTGTACGCCACGGGCGACGGCGTGGTCAGCTTCGCCGGACGCTATCCGCTGCGCGACAACGTTTCGTGGTGGCGCTTCGGAAACGTCGTGGTCATCAATCATTCCGATCGATTCATCACCATCTACGGCCACTGCGACACGGTGAAGGTCGCCGCGGGGCAGAAGATCAAGCAGGGCGACATCATCGCCACCGTCGGATCGACCGGCTGGAGCACGAACTCGCACCTGCACTACGAAGTGCGCAGCGATCTGGAGCAGCCCGGCACCTACATCCCCATCGATCCGCGGATTTACATCCTCAACTACCAATGGAACAATGAGGCCGCTCTGTTGATGCGGTCGCGCACCAGCAAGGATTACAAGAACTTCGATCCTCTTCCAACGGCGTTTCTCGGGCGCAGGGGGGTGTGATGAGCAGCAACGCCAGTGCCGCGGACCAGGCCAATTTCCCGACGATGATCATCCCGCGCGGGACGGAGATCAGAGTCAATCAGAACGGGCAGCTTTCGATCAAGACGCCCGGCAACCTCGTCATCCAGAACTCCGGCACGTACTCCGACATCGAGTCGACGAACGGCTCGATCCGCATCGAGGAGAACGTCACGGTGGAAGCGGTGAGCATCCGCGCCGGGCAGGCCTGCTTCATCCAGGGCACGCTCACCGCGTGGCGCGTGCACGCCAAGCGCATCACGCTCGAAGAGCGCGCCAAGGCCTTCATCATGCTGCAGGAATCCGAGCATCTGGAGATGGCGAAGAACGCGCGGCTGGTAGGCAACTTCTCGAACGAGAAGGAGCTCTTCTTCATGATGGGGAAGTTCAGCCCGCAGCTGAAGGAGCTGCCGGGCGGAATGGACATGGCGTCGCCGAACACGCTCGAAGGACGCGCGCCGTCCGCCTGGATCCCTGCGTCATCGCAGCCAACCGCTCCACCTCCGTCGCGCGATGACGGCGGCGAGCACCTCCGCGTCGCGCAGTCGCTGCTCGAGCGCGAGATCGGCCGCACCGACCTCGCTCCCGCCGAAGCCGAGGCGCTGCGCGAAGTGCTCTACGCCCTGCGCGAACGCAACGTCACGCGCGTCGGCGGCATCTATCGCGGCGCATTCGCGGAATTGAAAACGCGGAGCGAAGGCGTGCAACAGGCGTACGAGCACCTGGACAAGTACTTCGCCCGCTGACCACCCCCCTTTGTCATCCTGAGCCGCCGAAGGACGGTCGAAGGACCCCCAACCTGTTAACCCCGTTGGGCGGCGTTTTGAAAAGGCCAAGCACTTGGGGGGTCCTTCGACCGTGCTTCGCCGGCTCAGGATGACAGGGGGGACGAAGTAGAATCACCCCTTGCTTCCTCTCGCTGATCACAATCCCAGCCGGACGACGCCGGTGGTCAACATCGTTCTCGTCGTCGTCAACGTGCTGACGTTTTTGTGGGAGGTGTCGCTCGGCGCGCAGCTCGAGCCGGTGCTGTTCAACGTCGCGTTCGTGCCGGCGCGGTTCTGGTATCTGCCGGGGGCGCTGCTGCCGAACGTCATCACGATGTTCGTGTCGATGTTCCTGCACGGCGGGTGGCTGCACCTCGGCGGGAACATGCTCTATCTCTGGATCTTCGGCGACAACGTGGAAGACCGCCTCGGCCACGCCAGGTACCTCTTCTTCTATCTCGCCTGCGGCCTGCTGGCCACGCTCGCGCACGCGGTGATGAACCCAGGCTCGCGCGTGCCGTCGATCGGCGCGTCGGGAGCGATCGCCGGCGTCCTCGGCGCGTACATCGTGCTCTATCCGAAGCAGCGTGTGACCACGCTGATCCCGATCTTCATCTTCATCACCGTGCGCGAGATCCTGGCCGTCTTCCTACTCGGTTTCTGGATCGTGATGCAGCTCTTCTTCGGCGCGGCATCGATGAATGCCGGCGATCTGCAGAGCGCGGGCGGCGTGGCCTACTTCGCGCACATCGGCGGTTTCATCGCCGGGATGGCGCTGATCGTTCTCCTCGGCGGCCGCAGACCGCCGCCGAGGGCGGTGTACAACAACGCCTGGCGGCGGTGAGCTACCAGAAGTTCGTCGGATCGCCGCTGATGTTGTCGACCAGCGAGACGTAGGCCCACGAACGTCCCTCGCCGTTCGGGATGACGGAGAGACCGTAGATTCCGGCGGGGAGGCTGGCGACGTTCATCAGCGATGCGAGCGGTGCCTGCAGCGAGGCGTGCGACCCGAGATCGACGTCGCGCTCCGCCACGAGCGCGCCGTTCGCGTCGTAGAGGAAGAGGCGATTGGTCGTTGTGGCGCCGGAGCCGTTGTAGAGGCCGACGTTGATGCGGAAGCGCGAGCCGGCCTCGATCCCGCTGAAGTGCTGTACGGGCCAGCCGCGCGGCGGATAGAAGGGGAGCATGTCGCCGAAGGTGCCGCCGTCCGCGCGCGTGGTGTACGTGCGCGAGTAGCCGGCCATCCAGGTCGAGCCGCTGACGCGCAGCGCTCCGGAGACGCTGCCGTTGGTGACGCAGCCGCTGAACTGCCGCGCCACGTCGCTGAAGATGCTGCGGCCGTCGGCCACGAGCTGCGCGTCCGCCTTGCAGCCGGTGGTTGCATCGAGGTGTGTGGTCGCCAGCGTCGTGGAGTCCAGATTGATCGTCGGAAGAAGACCGAAGAGATCGGTGCGCCACGAGGTGCCGTTTGCGCCCGGGGTAGCCGCAATGGCAGGGATGGCCATCTCCGCCGACGCATCGCTGAGGAGCGGAAAAATCTCGAAGGGGACGAAGGTAGCGTCCTGCGAGGTGTTGTCGACGACCGACATCCACACGGCTGCGGCGCGGTCCGCCTGGACCGATACATACGGCAGTGAGGTCTTCAGCACGAACAGCGACTCGATATTGATGATGGCCACGCTGTGCGGTGCTACGGAAACGGATTTGCTCGACGTATGGTTGATCGTCACCTCCAGCGGTTTCAAGCCATCGTTCACAACGCCGAGGTTGTGGCGGAATCGGCCGGGTTGCCGCAGATCGAGCACGAACGACGAGCCCGGTCCGTCGATAGCGTTTGAGACATACGACGCCGAACGTTGCCGCATGTGCGTCGAGTATCCGACCGTCGACGGCACGGCCGGAACCGCCTGGCCGTAGGTCCCACCGTCCGAGGAATCAGTGAACGTGCGGCTGTAGGCGGATAGCTGCGCGCCCCAGCGATACGGCGCGTCGATCACGAGTGCATCGAGCGTCACACCGTCGCCCGCGGTCCCGCCGCCGAGGATGCTGAGGATGTTCTGCAAGGCGATGGAGCCGTGCGCGGAAAGGTGGCGAACCGTCGTCTGATCCGGCCGCACGACGCGGCGCATCGTTACGTCGACGTCGGTATCGGCCGGGTTGTAGAGCCAGAGATCGCTGCGCCAGAACGTGTTGCCCTGACCGTGCAGCTCGCCGATGGCGGGGATCAGTTGTACGTAATGTTCAGGCAGCGTTTGGGGGATCGCGGTCACGGAGTCGAGGCGCGGCTGCGACAAGTCGGCCGGCGCGATGGAATCGATCAGCGAATACGCCGTCACGTTGCCCGCCGGCTGCATCAAGAACTGGCGCTGATCGCTGGGCAACTGCACGATGTCGTACAGCGTCTGGCTCGGCTCATGGAAGGTGAGGCTGAGAACATCCCGGATCGTCGACGGCGTCCCGACGGGGGCAGGCGTCGCATCACCGATTGCTCCGTCGCTGACCGGCAGTGTCGCCCATCGGCCCGATGTTCCCGGTGCCGGTCCCCACAGCCAGAACTGTCGATGCGCGGTGTCGAGCGTGATCGCGGTGTGCGGCGAAAACACCGCCACGGCCGGATTGGCCGTGCCTGCCGTCGATTCGGGGCCGATCACTTTGGCGGCTGACAGCGTCGCATCGCCAGGGTCGAGCGATCGGCGGAGCAACACGGAAAATGGCCGCAGCGTAGGCGCTGCGTAGCCCGGAAACCGCCGTGGGTTGCAGGTGGAGTCACAGCACGGGTCAGCGACGATTAGATTCGGACAGAAGGGAAAGCCGTAGGTCCCCGCGGCGATCCCGACCGTTCGCGCCTGCTCCTCCGTGACCGTAACGCCGTGAAATGCCCATCCGTCGTCGGTCGCATCGCTGGCGTCGTAGCGGCGCAGGATGCGGCCGGAGGCGAGATCGAATTCGTAGTACCCGGACGACTGCACGATGACGCGGTCAGCCGTCGCGCCGAGGCGCACCGATCCGGGGATTCCGTAGCGCGCGTTGTAGCTGAACGGTGCGAACGATGCGAATGTCTTCGTCGCCAGGTCGTATCGGAAGATGCCCTGATACGCCGCCGGCGCGTTGGGAAAAACGTAGGCGCGCAGAACGTACAGCGATTGGTTTGCGCTCTCCCGTGACGGCTGCTCGGCGAACGACGCTGTGGCAACAAGAGCGAGGAGAATCGCGGCGACGTTTCTCACGATGGTCTACCAGAAGTTCGTCGGATCGCCGCTGATGTTGTCGACCAGCGAGACGTAGGCCCACGAGCGGCCGTCGCCGTTCGGGATGACCGAGAGACCGTAGATTCCGGCGGGGAGGCTGGCGACGTTCATCAGCGATGCGAGCGGCGCCTGCAGCGACGCGTGCGACCCGAGGTCGACGTCGCGCTGCGCTACGAGTGTGCCATTTGCGTCGTAGAGGAAGAGTCGATTGGTCGTCGTGACGCTGGAGCCGTTGTACAGACCGACGTTGATGCGGAAGCGCGAGCCGACCTCGATGCCGCTGAAGTGCTGGAGCGGCCAGCCGTGCGCGGGATAGAACGGCAGCATGTCGCCGAGCGTGCCTCCGTCGGCGCGCGTGGTGTAGGTGCGCGAGAAGCCCTGCATCCAGCTGGCGCCGCGCATGCGCATCGCGCCGACGACACCGCCGCCGGGATCGCACGCGCCGAACTGGTGCGCCACGTCGCGGTAGATGTAGGGACCGTCGCTGGTCAGAAGCGTGTCGGCGGAACAGCCGGTGGCGGCGTCGAGATGGGCGAAGGGATGGTCGAGCGTCTCGCCGCGAGCCGTGGTTGGAAAGGTGCCGAACAGGTCGGTCCGCCACGTCGTGCCGCCGGCGCCGTGCGTGGTACCGACTGCCGGGATGGCCAACTCCGCGGAGGTGTCGTCGCCGACGGTCGACAGATTGGTGAAGGGAACGAACGTGGCGTCGCCGGAGATGTTGTCGATCATCGAAAGCCAGACCGGCGCGGGACGGTCGGCGGCGAAGAGCACCGCGTTCGGATCGATGAAGAGCGCCTCGAGATTGATGTTGCCGACGCTGTGCGCGGCGATCGGAATGCTGAACTTGTGGAAGCCATCGTTGAGACGGACGTCGAAGGAGGCGTTGGTGTCGTTGACGACGCCGACGTTGTGGCGGAAACGGGAGACGTCGCGCTTGTCGAGGACGATCGTGGAGGGGAAGCCGGTCGTGCCGGTCGGCGGGGTGTAGTCGCGGACGTGATTCGAATAGCCAACTGCCGACGGCACTGCTGGAACCGACTGGCCGTACGTCCCGCCGTCGGAGGCGGCCGTGTAGGTGCGGCTGTACGCCGCGAGCTGCGCGCCCCAGTGATAGGGCGCATCGATGATCAGGGCATCGGTGGTCACGCCGTCGCCGGAAGGGCCGCCGCCGAGGACCTGGAGGACGTCGCGAAGAGCAAGGGACCCGTGGGCGGGGAGAAAGCGCGTCACCACCTGCTGCGGCTTCACCACGCGGCGCAGCGATACGTCGAATCCTTCATTGGACGGGTTGTAGAGCCACAGATCGCTGTGCCAGAACGTGCCGTTCGCGCCGGGCGTCTCGCCGATGGCGGGGATGACCTGAACGTAGCGGCCGGGAAGGAGATCGGAAACGGCGGTCGCGGAGTCGATGCGCGCGTCGACCGAATTGTGGAGAGTGTCGCGCGAGATGATCTCCGGCGCCGCGGAGAGATCGAGCGTCGACCGCTGCTGGAGGATGCGTTCGTCGGCGCTTGGAACGGTGAAGAGCTCCATCAGCGATCGCGTCGGATTGTGAAAGGCGAGCGAAAAAACATTTCCGGCGGCGGGGGCAAGAGTGGAAGGA
>Ga0070692_10000800_pt1 | contig 10430 bp, 8 predicted proteins | sample KBSK1102metaG_FD_64675 | JGI IMG/M metagenome (GOLD analysis project Ga0070692, IMG submission 64675) | Corn, switchgrass and miscanthus rhizosphere microbial communities from Kellogg Biological Station, Michigan, USA - KBS K1-10-2 metaG | ecosystem: Host-associated > Plants > Roots >...
GTCCTCGGCTCCAGCCGCTCGCGCACGGTCGACGTACGCGTCGTTTCGGCGACGAATCGTCCGCTGCACGAGCTGGTCGGCCGCGGCGAATTTCGCGAGGATCTGCTGTATCGCCTGAACCTGATCACGATCCAGCTTCCGCCGCTGCGCGAACGGCGCGCCGACATTCCGCGCCTCGCATCGCACGTTCTGCGACTGGCGGCCGAGATCTACGCCCGCGACGTCGATGTCATTGCACCGCGTGCGATGGAGTGGCTGAAGACGCAGAACTGGCCGGGCAACATCCGCCAGCTCAAGCAGACGATCGAGCGCGCCGTGGTGATGGGCGACAGCAGCGAGCTGACGCTCGACGATTTCATCGCCGTCCGCGATCTCGAATCGCGCGAGCGCCGCGATGCATCGCTTCCCGATGCGGGCACGATGACCCTCGACGAGATCGAGCGCGGCATGATCGTGAAGTGCCTGCAGCACTACGACGGCAACCTCTCCCGCGTCGCCGAGGCGCTGGGGTTGAGCAGAGCCGCGCTGTATCGGAGGCTGGAGAAGTATGGGATCGGCGAGTAGCACGGAGGCGTTGAACCACAGAGACGCAGAGGACACAGAGAACTCTCTCTGTGATCTCTGTGTCTCTGCGGTGAAAAACGACTCATGACCTTACGTACCAAGCTGCTGCTCTGGTTCATCGTGCTGCATCTCGTGTTTGCGGGATTGTCGGTGGTGGTGTTGATGGAGCATCAGAACTGGCTGTTTGCGGTGGAGGTGTCGTTCGTCATCTCGATCCTCATCAGCTACCGGATGGTCAACGCGCTGTTCGTGCCGATGGAGTTGATCCGGACCGGCGCGGAGCTGATCAGCGAGCGCGATTTCACGTCGCGTTTCGTGCCGGTCGGACAGCCGGAGATGGACCGGCTGATCGAGATTTACAACGCCATGATCGACCGGTTGCGCGACGAGCGGCTGGCGGCGGAGGAGCAGCAGCAGTTGCTGCAGAAGATCGTCGAGGCCTCGCCGTCCGGCATCGTGATCTGCGATTTCGATGGCGGCGTGCAGCAGGCCAATCCCGCCGCGCAGCGGTTGTTGATCGAGCCGGCGGTATCCGAGACGTTGCCGTCGCTCGGGCCGGGCGAATCGAAGCTCGTCACGCTGGCGGGCGCGCGGAAGCTGAAAATCTGGAACGCCGAGTTTCGCGACCGGGGATTCGCCAAGACCTTCTACCTCCTCGAAGAGATGACCGAGGAGCTGCGGCTGACGGAGAAAAGCGCGTACGAAAAGCTGATCCGGATGATGTCGCACGAGGTGAACAATTCCGTCGGCGCGGTGCGGTCGCTGCTGGAGTCGGTGCTGCGGTATGCGGAACAGATCGGGCCGGACGATCGCGGCGATTTCACAAATGCGCTGACGATCGCGGCGGCACGGATCGAATCGCTGAATCGCTTCATGAGCGGCTTTGCCGACGTCGTGCGGCTTCCGGCGCCGCATCCGCGCGACGTGGAACTGGTGCCGATCGTCGACGACATCGCCACGCTACTTCGTCCCGAACTGGAGCAGCGGCACATTTCCCTGAGCGTCGACATTGCAAACGACACAACCATCCGCGTCGATCAAAGCCAGTTCGAGCAGGTCATCATCAACGTCATCCGCAACGCGATGGAATCGATCGGCGAGGATGGTGAGATCGCGATCTCGTGGCGGGGCGGCGTTCTGTCGGTCGCCGATACGGGCCGCGGCATCGATTCCGCCGCGCGCGACGAGCTCTTCACGCCCTTCTTCACCACCAAGCGCGAAGGACGCGGGCTCGGGCTGACCATAGTCTCCGAGATCCTGACGAACCACCACCTGCCGTTCACCCTGCAGAACCGGGAGGGCGGCGGGGCGGAGTTTCGGGTGACGCTTACTTGATCTCGCCGAGGCGGAACGTGCTGTCCGAGGTGCGGTTGTCGATGATCGAGCTGTAGACGAACGCGCGGCCGCCTGACGTGGTGTTGATGTCGATCAGGATCCAACCTCCCGGCGGCACGCTTGTCGAGCCGGTGAATGTCGCCACCGGTTGCTGGTCGAACGTATTCGGTCCGTAAGTCACGCTCCGGGTGGCGTGCGCGGTGCCGGATGGATTGATCGTCGTGATGTCGAGAGTCGCGCCGGCATCGAGCGTTCGCACGCCGATGTTCATCCGGAAATTCGTCAGGTCCGGAGGGATGACCAGGATCGCGCGGCTGAAGGGATCGAGCGCGTCGTTCGGCGAGACGCCCTCTTCAGAAAATCCGGACGTGCCGGCGCTGCCGCCATCGCTGAAGACGCGCGCGGTGACGATCGGTAATGTGCCGCCGTTCGTCACGATATCGAGCGAGCCGAGTCCGCTCGTCCCCATCGATGTGATGACGTCCGGATAGGAGAGGGCCTGCCCGATGCCCAGCGTGAAGGCCAGCGACGGATCGCCTGCCGCCGCCGGTTGCAGTTGTTTGTGAAAAACGAGTTTGCCGGTGATCGGCGTCGACGTCGGATTCACCAACTGCAGCGCGGTGCGGAAAAACGCGCTTGCCCCTGGCAGAGCTCCCGCGGCCGGAATGATCCGCACCAGCACCGGATCGCTGTTGAAAGCGACGGCGCTGATGCCGAGGCCGCTGGAGTAGACCGTCGAGGTTCCGATCGTGCCACCGCTCGCGCTCATGTCGTTGTTCGTGATCAGGTTGAAGCCGGTGCTGCTGCTGGCGAACGACTGCGCCCTGATGGAGCCACAAGTCGCCAGCGGCTGCAGTTGCACCACGCCGATCAGATCTCCCAGGGCGACGGTGACGGGAGGCGTCAGCGTCACTTCGTTGCGGCCGTCGGTCGCGTTGAACGGCCCGCGCGTGGCGACGACGGTGAATCCGGCCAGCGATCCGAAGTTGTTGCGGAGGAACACGATCTTGAACGCGTTCGAGCAGGTCGTGCTCCAGCCGATGGTCGCCTTGTTCACCGTGCCGGCTGCGGTCGCGCCGTTCGATAAGTTCACGTACGTAACCGGTCCGCCGTTCGTGATCGTCGCGGTGCCGCCTTGATCGACGATCTGCGTACCGACGGTGAGCGGCTGCGCGGCGAGAGAAGCGGCGAGGAGGATGACGGCGATGGCGAACGTTGTGCGCACGGTGGCTCCTTTTGATCTGCGATGAGGATACGCGTTACCGCAAGGCTTCCAGCGCCGCCGCGTCTTCGCGCAGTGCCGGCGCTAACCACGTGTAAGGACCTGCTGCCGTCAATCCGGCCTTCTCGAACAGTTTGCGATACCAGGCGGCGGGGCGGCGGATCATCCCGTGCAGATCGCCGATGATGTCGTCGTCCGCGGTCAGCACCTCGAGGAACAGGACGCCGCCGGCGACGCGGATGAGCTCCGGCAGGCCGGCGCGGATGTCGTCATCGTCGATGTAGTGCAGCGCGTCGGAGCAGACGACGAGATCGAACGTCCCGCGCAGGCGCAACGACGGCAACTCGGCGAACGACGCCTTGCGGATGTTGCGCGATTCGCCGAAACGGTCGACGGCGTAGTCGCTCGGATCGAGCCCGAGGTACTTCGCGGTGGGGCGAAGGGCCTTGATGTGCGGCTGCCACGCGCCCTCGCCGCAGGCGACGTCGAGCACGGAGCGCAGCCGGCGGCGGAGGAAGTATTCGCATTCCGCGACGGCCAGCGCGACCTTGCGCTGCACGTCATCTTTCGTGCTGACGCGGTTGCGGCCGCGGTACCAGTGGTCGAAATACGCGCGGTCGTAACGCTTCTCGGTCATGAACGCGATTATGGAACATCGGCGAATCGGAGCGCTGGCGTCCACGCCGGCTGGACCGGCGCGCGTCTCGCCGCCGAACCGCCAGACCCTCAACCTTCGTTGATAACCTCATTCGGCGGCGCGGACGCCGCCGGTCCAGCCGGCGCGGACGCCGGCGTTCCGTGACAGTAGCGATTTGATGCGATCCCAAGTATGTTTACGCTTCGGGTCATGAGTGACAGCCAGCGCATCCTCGATTCCATCCGCCGCCTCGTCCGTCTGCTGCGCGTCAGCGACCGGCAGGCGCAGTCGGAGCTCGGCGTTTCCGGTGCACAACTTTTTGTGCTGATGGAGCTGGGGAGAACTCCCGCCTTGTCATTGAACGAGCTCGCCGCGCGGACGCTGACCGACCAGAGCTCCGTATCGGTCGTCGTCACGCGGCTCGTGGAAGCGGGCTTGGTCACGCGCGACCGCGACGAGCGCGATGCGCGGCGCCTCGTCCTTCATCTCACCCGCGCCGGACGCGCGCTGCTGCAGAAAGCGCCGCCCGTGGCGCAGGAACGGATGCTGGCCGTGTTCGACCGGCTGTCCGCGGATGACCGAAAGCGTTTCGCCGATACGTTCGACGAGATCGTGAACAACCTCGATGCCGACGAAGGGCCGGCGCCGATGCTGTTCGAAGATGAGCCGGCGGAACGCAGCCGGCGCCTGGAGGCGGTACCGAAAGCTGATGCGGCAGCGAAGTGACCTGAGCGTGGAGGGGGCGGCGACGACGGAAGGGATTCCGGTCGCGCCGGACATCACCGAGCCGCGCGTGCCGATCGAGCGCGCCCACATCGATAAACGAGTCGTCCTGCTGTGCGTCTGGTCGGTCGTCCTTGCCGTCGCAACCGGCTTTCTCGCGCAAGGCCTGGTGGCGCTGATCGGCATCGTCACCAACATCGCGTTCTACGGCCGTTTCTCCACACGATTCGTTTCGCCGGCCGGCAATCACCTCGGATGGCTCGTTCTCGTCGTTCCGGCGATCGGCGGGTTGATCGTCGGACTCATGGCGCGCTTCGGATCGAAGGCAATCCGAGGACACGGAATCCCCGAGGCAATGGAGCAGGTGCTGTTGAACGAGAGCCGGATCCCCGCGCGGATTACGCTGCTCAAGCCGGTCAGCGCCGCGATTTCGATCGGCACCGGTGGACCGTTCGGCGCGGAAGGACCGATCATCGCGACCGGCGGCGCGCTTGGGTCGCTGATCGGACAGATTCTGAAGACGACCGCCGACGAGCGGAAGATCCTCCTTGCCGCCGGCGCGGCAGCGGGCATGGCGGCAACGTTCGGCAGTCCCGTTTCCGCGGTCCTGCTCGCCGTCGAACTGCTTCTGTTCGAGTTCCGGCCGCGATCGATCGTCCCGGTGGCGCTGGCCAGCGCGGCGGCAACCGGCATCCGCATGCTCTACGTCGGCACCGAGCCGATCTTCGCCATGCCGGTTCTGGCGCGTCCGAGCGGCGAGGCGCTGGCGGCGTACGCGATCATCGGCGCGCTCGTCGGATGGTTAGCCGTTTACGTCACGCGCGCCGTCTACTGGGTCGAGGATCTCTTCGAGAAGCTGCCGATCCATTGGATGTGGTGGCCGGCGCTCGGGGGACTGGCGGTCGGCCTGGTCGGTTACTTCGCGCCGCACACGCTCGGCGTCGGCTACGACAACATCGAAGGGATGGTGGCCGGCCGCATCGCCGGGCAGGCCGTGCTCTTCCTCTGCATCATGAAGTTCATCTCCTGGTCGATCTCCCTCGGCAGCGGGACGTCGGGCGGAACGCTCGCTCCGCTCTTCACGATCGGCGGCGGCGCCGGCGTGGCCCTCGGCGAGCTGGCCACGATGCAGTTTCCGCGCTTCGGCATCGATCCGCGCATCTGCGCGCTGGTCGGAATGGCGGCGATGTTCGCCGGCGCATCGCGCGCTCTCCTGGCCTCGGTCGTCTTCGCGTTCGAGACGACGCTGCAGCCGATGGGACTCCTGCCGCTGCTCTCCGGCTGCACGGCCGGCTTCCTCGTGTCGTCGCTGCTGATGAAGAACACGATCATGACGGAGAAGCTGGCGCGGCGCGGCGTGCGCGTGCCGATGGAGTACGGCGCCGATTACCTCGACCGCATCGCCGTCGCCGATGCCTGTTCGCGCGCGGTGGTGACGCTGCGCGACGATCAGCGCATCAGCGAAGTGCACGCGCTCGTTCCGACGCATCAGGGCTTCCCCGTCGTCGACCGCGACGGGAAACTGATCGGCGTGGTGACGCGGCGCGATTTCATCGACCGCGAGCCGTATACGCGCGTCGGCGATCTGATCCGCCGCCCGCCCGCCGTCGTCTTTCCCGACATGTCGCTTCGCGATGCCGCCGATCACATGGTGCGCGAGGAAGTCGGGCGGCTGCCGGTCGTCGAACGCAGCGAGCCGTCGCGCGTGGTCGGCATCCTCACCCGCAGCGACCTGCTCAGCGCGCACGCGCAACGCTTGGACGAAGAGCGGCGCTGACGTACTCTTCCGTTTCATGACGAGACAGGAGCTTCTGGCGAACATCCCGCTGTTCGAGTCGCTGACGCAGGAGGATCTGAACGGGCTGACCGTTCGCCTCGAGGAGCGCGATTACGCGCCCGGCGAGGTGATCTTCAATCAGGGCGACGAGGGGTCGTCGCTCTTCGTGATCGAAGAAGGAGCGGTCGACATCTGCTACGGCGAAGGCGCCGGCAACGTGACGCTGGCCACGCTCTTCAACGGGCAGTATTTCGGCGAGCTGTCGCTGTTCGACGGCGCGCCGCGCTCGGCGACGGCAACCGCCGTGAAGCCGACGCACGTGATCCGCCTCGACCGCGACGATCTCGTCGACTTCGTGCACAAGAATCCCGCCGCGGCGCTGCGCATCATCGAGGAGATGGGCGACCGGCTGCGCCAGACCAACGAGCTGATGTCGCGCCAGGTCTCGCGCAACGTTTTGCAGGAGCAGGAAGAGTCGCTCACCATCGGCCAGCGCATCGCCGACCGCGTGGCGGCATTCGGCGGTTCCTGGCCATTCATCATCATTTTCGCCATGATCATGACCGCCTGGATGTCGATCAACGTCCTGCGCATGGCCAACTTCGATCCCTACCCGTTCATCCTTCTGAACCTCGGCCTCTCCACCGTGGCCGCGCTCCAGGCGCCGATCATCATGATGAGCCAGAACCGGCAGTCGACGAAGGACAAGCTCCTCGCCGAGAACGACTACCAGGTCAACCTGAAAGCAGAGATGGAAATCGCCGCCCTGCTTCGCGGCCAGTCCGAGCTTCTCGCGCGCCTGGCGGTGGTGGAGCGCACCCTGGGGCGGCGCGGGGAGTAGGAGCGGGGTAGGGATTTCCTTCCGGCGGGCACTCCTTCGATAGGGTTCCCCCGACGAGCGAAGGAGATTCTGATGAGCTACCTCGATTTTCCGCGCGTGTGCTTTCTCGGGCGGTTTCAGGCGGACGTCTCCACCTCGAACAACGATCCCGGGCACTATTCGCCGGAGCCGGTGCGAAATCCGTGGTGGAACCGGAACGGATCGAACCGCTTCCAGTTTCAGGGAGCGACGGTTACTTCCGTCACGCTGAAAGCCGGCGCCTGCGAGACGACGAAAAGCGGCGACGCGATCGTGACCGCTCCGGTGATCTCCACCAACAACCCGCAGATGGGAAAGCTGGTCGATCTCGATCCGGAACAGCAGATGGTGTCGCAGGTGTGGGGCCTGCAACTCTGCATCGGCGACCAGACCTCCGGCAACTTCGTCCTCGGCAATTTCCGCGCGGTGAATTTTCGCGACATTACTTTCGGCCGTGCGCCGCAGCCCGCCGATCCGATCGGCGGCGCGTCCGCGGCGTACCTTTCGGTAATCGACGTTTTGCAATGGGGATCGAATCTCTCGCCGGCCATGTCGGCGTTGAAGAAGACGGGCGGCAATCTGCTCTCCATCCGTTTCGTGGTCGATCTCTACGACGACATGAAGAACCTGCCCACGCCGCCGAATTCGACCGTCATCGCGCCGAATCCGAACTTCACCTGGGGCCGCGTGAGCGGCGCGATCGGGCCGGCCAATCCCGCCGAGCCGCGCAACTTCGTCGTCGGCCGTTTCCTTCGCATTCTGCCCGCGCCGCCGCAGCAGGCCGCGGCGATAACCGACGTTGCGGCGATGAAGTCGGGCGCGCTGATGCAGCCTCCGCCTCACGCGAACCTTCCCGCCGCCACGTACAACTACGCGCCGGCAATCGTCGATCCGAAAAACGACCGGATCACGTTCGACTTCGGTAACAGCTTGTGCGTCACGCAGTCCGGCGATCCGTATCCGGGCATGGGCACTCTGAAGGCGTCGATCGCCGGCAGTTCGGCGAACCTTCCCATCCCCGCCACGGCGGACGACTACACGCAGCGTTCCTGGATCTACGACTTCCACGGCAACGGCATCGCCAAGGCCGCGGCGAAGTCGCCGCTGTCGCTGATCGAGAACGGCAGTCCGGTTCTGGTCGAGAATCCGAATGGCACCTACGTCGATTTGACGGAATGGGTCTACCGGGCGAATCCTGAGGATGCGTCGTTCGACGTGACGGTGATGACGCTGCAGTGGGGCAATCCCGTAAGCGGAACGGTGAGCCTCGAGGACGCCAGCGGCAACGGTCCCTTGCAGACGCCGGCCGGTCTGATGCTTCCCAACAGCCTTCCGCCCGATCCGCCGCCGTACGTGCCGACGAACATGCCGTTCTCCACGACGCCCGGCGGCGTCACCTATCCATCGTCGGTGACGACCGGCAGCGACGGCACGGCCACGTTCCAGGTCGAGGTCAGCGATCCGCTCAATCCGCGCAACGGGCTGGAGGGTCAGGTCTATCGCATCGCGCCGATGTGGAGCCTCGACACCAATCCCGATCCGTGGATCGCGGCGAACATCCTCCTGCACAGCACCTATCCGATTCCCGCTACGCCGCAGTGGGAAACGGACGTTTTGCCTGTCTTCGCGCAGTACATGAAGCTGTATCCGTTCATGAAGCGGCGGATGGATCTGAGCGACGAGGCCACGGTCAAGGCCAACGCATCGGTCATCGAGACGATGCTGACGTTGCCGATGACCGATCCGCGCTTTATGCCGGTAACTCGTGATCTTTCGTCATCGAGGCTGGCGACGATTCTGAAGTGGCTGCGCGCGAATGGCACATCCACTCCTCCGTCCCCCCCTGCACATTGATGACGTTGGTGAACCCGGCACGTTCGAGAAGGCTGCACGCGATCGACGACCGGTAGCCGCCGGCGCAGATCACGGCCAGCGGCTCCTTGCGGTCGATTTCGTCGAGCCGCTGCGCAAGCTCGTCGAGCGGGATGTTCTGCGCGCCGGTGACATGCCCTTCCCGGAACTCCGCCGCGCGGCGGACGTCGAGCACGGCGATGCCGTCGAGATCGTGCGTGGTGCGCTGCGGAAGTGAGACCGTCGCAAACCGGTCGAGCGAGGTGATGGCGCCGGCCACGTTCTCGATGCCGACGCGCGCGAGACGCATGACCGCCTGCGACGCCGCGGCGTCATCGTCCGCGACGACGACGATCGGCGTATCGAACGGCAGCAGCGTTCCGCACCACGAGGCGAAGTTGCCGTCCAGACCGATGTTCACGGAGCCGGCGATGTGGCGCGCGCCGAATGCGTCCGCATCGCGCACGTCGAGGACGAGCGCATCCGGGTCCAACGATTCGATCTCCGGCACGGCCAGATCGCGCAACGCGCGCGGCCCCATCCGGTTCAACTCCGCGTCGAGTGGAAAATAGCGCGGCGGCGCGGCGAGTCCGGACGTCAGCAGTTCGACGAACTCCTGACGCGGCATCGGCTGCAGCGCCCAATTCGTTTTTCGTTGCGCGCCGATGGTTGACGACGTATCGCTGGAGATGTTCCGTCCGCACGCGGAGCCGGCGCCGTGCGCGGGCCACACCTCGACGTCGCCGGGCAGCGTCAGGATCTTCTCGTGCAGCGAGTCGTAGAGCATCGACGCCATCTCTGCCGAGGTGAAGCCGCGCGAGCCGGCAAGATCGGGGCGTCCGACGTCGCCGATGAAGAGCGTGTCGCCGGTCAGCAGCTTCGACGGCCGGCCGTTTTCGATGACCAGCCACGAAATCGATTCCGGCGTATGCCCCGGCGTCTCGATGGCGCGCAACTCGACGCCGCCGAGGCGAAGCACGTCACCATCGTGAATCGCGCGATGCGGAAACGCCGCATTCGCCCGCGCGCCGAAGACGATCTCCGCCCCGCGGCGCGCCGCCAGCTCGCGATGTCCGCTGACGAAATCCGCATGCAGATGCGTCTCGATCACGTACTTGATCGTCACGCCGAGGTCCTGCGCGGCCTCGAGGTACTGATCGACATCCCGCTGCGGATCGACCACCGCCGCCTCTCCGCCATCAGCGATCAGATACGACGCGTGCGCAAGGCAGGGAAGGTAGAAGTGGCGGAAGTGCATTTGGGTTGCTGAGTTGCTTGGCCTCGCGGTCTCGAAGTTGCGCGGTCTCGCGGTGTTACCTGGCAACATTGCGACGATGCAATCTCATGCCGCGAGACCGCGTAACCGCGAGACTCCGCAACCTCATCTCCAGTTCATCTCGAACGCGCAGTGCGAGTCGCCCATCGTCTGGCACTTCGTCTCCACGACCGTGGGGTCGGTGCC
>Ga0070692_10000802_pt1 | contig 10427 bp, 10 predicted proteins | sample KBSK1102metaG_FD_64675 | JGI IMG/M metagenome (GOLD analysis project Ga0070692, IMG submission 64675) | Corn, switchgrass and miscanthus rhizosphere microbial communities from Kellogg Biological Station, Michigan, USA - KBS K1-10-2 metaG | ecosystem: Host-associated > Plants > Roots >...
GGAGGAACCAGAAGGCGTTGCGATGCCGGTGGGAGTGGTTCTCGACGAGGTGGCCGCGCCGCGCGATCTCCGCGGCAACGTCCTGGTGCGCCTCGACGCGCCGCCCGATGCAGAAAAACGTCGAGCGCGCCCCGCGGGCGTCGAGCAGGTCGAGAACCCGAGGGGTGGTCGCCGGATCCGGCCCGTCGTCGAACGTGAGCGCGATCTCCCGCCGCACCCGGGCGGCGGGCGGCAGGCGGACGATGGTCGGCCCCAGAAGCGTGCCGCGCGGCCACAGTCCCGCCGACACGACCGTCAGGTGATCGGCGATGAGCGCCCCGACCACGAGCGGCCAGGCCCGCGGAGCGAGCGCCAGAGCCGCCACCCCGCCCGCATGGAGCCCCACCGAGACGCGGAGAAGCGCGGAGGGCCTCCATACGCGCGGGCCATTCGTATTATAATTTTTCACGTTTCCCGGCATCGGAGTCCGAGGTTAACGAGAACCGCCCGGCGGGGTCAAGAGATGTCGTACACTCCGTCCTATCCCATCGTCGTCACGGGTCTCGGCGCGGTCAGTCCTCTCGGCTGGGGCCTGGGTGCATTGTGGGATGGCCTGCGCTCGGGCCGGGCGGCCATCGGACCGTTCGATCGCTTCGACCACTCCGGCCATCGAACCCACGTCGCGGCCCAGGTCGACACGGCGGCGGAGATCGAGCGGCCCCACGGAAAGCGGCGGCGGCTGTCTCTCGCCGACCGGTTCGCCGTGGCCGCCGCCCGGGAGGCGGTGGCACACGCCGCGATCGATGTCCCCCCTGGCGGCGATCGTACCGGTGTCTACTTCGGGACCAGCACGGGCGGGATGTTCGAGACGGAGGTCTACCTTGAATCCCTCTTCGCGGCCATGGCCGGCCGGGGGAAGCCCCCCACGACGAGGCTCATCGCCTCGCAGCAGAACAACGGCCCCGGCGATGCCGTGGCCCGCGACCTCGGGATCGGCGGGCCCGTGCAGACCGTCTCCGCGGCGTGCGCCTCGGGCGCCATGGCGATCGGCGACGCCTTTCGCGCCGTCCGTCGCGGGGAGGTGGACGTCGCGATCGCGGGTGGCGCCGACTCGCTCTGCAGGCTGACCTATGCGGGGTTCAACGCGCTGCGGGCGGTGGACGAGCGGGCGTGCCGGCCGTTCCGCGGTGAACGCGCGGGCCTCTCGCTCGGAGAGGGGGCGGCGGTGCTCGTCCTGGAGCCCCTCGATCGGGCCCTGGCGCGCGGCGCGCAGCCTGTCGCGATCGTCGCCGGGGAGGCGGCGACCTGCGACGCCCACCACATGACCGCTCCCCATCCCGAGGGAATGGGCGCCGCGGAGGCGATCCGCGGGGCGCTGGCGGACGCGCGGCTCGATCCTTCCGAGATCGACTTCGTCAACGCCCACGGCACCGGCACGCCGTTGAACGACGCCGCGGAGTGCGCCGCCCTCGTCGCCGTCTTCGGCGACCGCGTTTCGGGCCTTCCGGTGACCTCCACAAAATCTCTGGTCGGCCACCTGCTGGGGACGGCCGGGGCGCTGGAGGCCGTGGCGACGATCCTCTGCCTGCAGAAAGGCGAGGTCCATCCGATGCCGGATGACGGCACGCCGGATCCGGCGATCCGGCTGCGGCTGGTCCTGGGGCGCCCGCAGCCCCTGGCGCGGGCACGGCACGCCCTCTCCACGAACCTGGCGTTCGGCGGAGCCAACGCCGCGCTCGTCTTCACCCGCCACGGAGACCAGGACCGTGCGCACTGAGACGGTGATCACGGGGCTCGGGACGATCGGCTCCTGCGGACACGGGCGGGGGGCGCTGCTGGCGGCCCTCGCCGACGGGAAGCCCGTGGCCACGGAGGTGAATCGCGGAGCCGGGCTGCACCGGGAGGACGGGGCGCGGCTCGCCGCCCTGGCCCCGGACCGCGACGTGTCGCGCTGGGTCCCCCCCGCGGTTGCCCGCCGGATGAGCCTCCCGTCGAAGCTCGTCGTGGCCTCGGCGCGCATGGCCCTGGAGGAAGCGGGTCTCGGCGCCGCGTCGGCCGGCATCGCGCGCACCGGCATCTACCTTGCCACCGCGTACGGCACGAGCAGCTCCACCGAAGCACTCTTGAGGCAGATCCTCCTCGAGGGGGCCGAGGCGGCGCAGCCCTTCCATTTCTCGGAGTGCGTCGCCAACGCCCCCGCCGCGCAGCTCGCCATCTCGGTCGGCGCGCGCGGTCCCAACGTGACGCTGATGCAGCGCGAGTCGGGGCCGCTCCTCGCCGTCGCCCGCGGGGCCGAGGCGGTGCGCGAAGGGGGCGTCGATCGGGCGCTCGCCGGATCGGTCGAAGAGCTCACTCCCCTGCTGCACGCGCTGCTCGATCGTTTCGGCGCGCTGGCCCGTGCGGAAGGCGGGCGGGCCGAAATGCCGCGGCCTTTCGACCGGCGGCGCAACGGATTCCTCGCGGGGGAAGGGGCGACCCTTCTCGTCCTCGAGCGCGAGGACGCGGCGCGGGCGCGCGGCGCGCGGCCGCTCGCCCGGGTGCGGTGGGGCGGCGCGGCGTTCGACCCCACCGCCAGCGTGTCCGACTGGGGGGATGGCCACGCCGGGCTCGCCGCAGCCCTGCGCGCCGGGCTCGACCTGGTGCCGGGAGGACCGGCGGGGATCGCCGCCGTCGTCTCCGGCGCCTCGGGGAGCCGGCGGGGCGACCGCCTCGAGGGGCGGGTCCTGCGGGCTGCCTGGGGAGACGTGCCGCTTCCTCCCATCCTGGTGCCGAAGGCGATCGTGGGCGAGTACGGGGGCGGCATCCTGACCTCGGGGCTGCTGGCCCTCGAGGGGGCGCGCTTCGGACCCATCTCCGGGTTTTCGGAACCCGATCCCGAGATCGGCGTGGCGCCCCACGGCGGCGGAGCGCTGGAGACTCCGGCGCGCGTCCTGTTGACCGGGCTGGCCTCCGGCGGGGCGGCCGGATGGCTTGTCCTCGAGCAGGCGTCGTGAGCCCGGCCAGGCGGGTGGCGCTGGTGACCGGAGGGAGCCGCGGCATCGGTCGCGCCATCGTGCGCGCGCTGACCGCGGAGGGCTGGACGGTCGCCTTCACCTGGCGGGAGCGTCAGGACGAGGCGCGACGCCTGTCGGAAGAGCTCGGCGATGCGGCCCGCCCCTTCCAGCTCGATCTCCTCGATCGCTCCCGGCCGAAGAACCTCGTCGACGAGATTGAAGAACGGGTCGGGCCGATCGCGGGGCTCGTCAACAACGCCGGCGTGCGGCGCGACGCCCTTCTCGCGGCTCTCCCCGACGACGCCTGGGATCAGATGATCGACGCCAACCTCGGCGGGGTCTTCCGCTGCTGCCGCGCCGCCATCCCATTCATGCTGCGCCGGAAGGCGGGATCGATCGTCAACGTGTCGTCCCTGACTGCGCTGCATGGCCTCGGCGGCCAGACGGCGTACAGCGCGGCCAAGGCGGGCATCCTCGGCCTCAGTCGCAGCCTGGCGCGGGAGGTGGGCTCGCGCGGGATCCGGGTCAACGCCGTGATCCCGGGGTTCGTGCCGACCGACATGGTCACGGACGTGCCGCCCGAAATGGTCAAGGCGCTGCGCGCCGCCGAAGCGCTGCCGGGCGGCGTGACCGCGGCCTCCGTCGCCGAGGCCGTCTCGTTCCTGCTGTCGGAGCGCGCCGGCTCCATCACCGGCCAGACTCTCGTCATCGACGCCGGCATGACGGCGTAGGAGTGCGTCCCATGCTCCCAGTCGTCCCAGGCGACGGGCGCCGCGACCCTCTGGCCGAGCTGCTCCCACCCGAGCTGATTCCGTTCTTCGACGATCGCTTCGTCGGATCCTGTACTCTATTCGAGGAGTACGTCCACCGGCTCGCCCTCCAGGTCGTCCGCAGCACGGGGATCGACTCCGCGGCGCGCCAGCCCGGGACCCAGGCCGAGATCGCCGCGCGCGCCGGCATGGACCCTGAACGGACGCCGGTGACGGTCGGCTGGCTTCTCGCCATGCTCGCGCTGGGCGGCCGCGCGTCGCGCGGCGCCGACGGTCGCTACAGCATCCCGTCCGCGCTGCCGGACCTCGATCTCCGGGAGGTGTCGGACGCGCAGCAACGCCTGGACCCCTCCTCCCTGGCATCGTACCGGATGGCGGACCTCGCGGCCGAGATGTACCCGCCGGTGCTGCGCGGCGCCGCGACCGGCGAAGAGGCGCTCTTCGCTCCGGACCGGGTCGGCGCGTGGTTCGAGTACTTCTCCAACGACAACCTGATCTACGCGATCAGCAACCGGGTCGGCGCGTTCGCGGCGGGGCGCGCCCTGCACGTCGACGGCGGGCCGGTGCTCGAGCTGGGCGGCGGGCTGGGAAGCGGGACGGCGGCGCTCTTCGACCACCTCACGGAGACAGGGCGGGTCTCCGCGGTCCGGTCGTACCATTTCACCGAGGTGGCGCCGTCGTTCCTGCGGCGGGGCCAGCGCCGGCTTGCCGGTCGGTCTCCCGGCGTGCCTCTCTCGTTCGGGCGGCTCGACATGGACCGGCCGTTCGGCGAGGCCGGGATCGAGGAAGGGGCCTGCGCGCTGGTGTACGGCGTCAACACTCTCCACGTCGCCCGCGACCTCGAGTTCACTCTCGCCGAGGTGCGCCGGGCGCTCGCGCCCGGCGGCGCCATCGTCCTGTCCGAGTGCGTCCGCCCGTTCCCCGGCCGGCCGGTCTATATCGAATTCCTGTTCAACCTGCTCGAGACGTTTCGCGCGCCAAGGCTGGTCGAGCCCTGGCGGCCCAACGGAGGATTCCTCACGCCCGAGCAGTGGACCGCGGCCCTCGAGGCCTGCGGTTTCCGGGACGTGACCGTCTATCCCGACATCGCGCGCATCCGCGAGGTCCGTCCGGCGTGCATCGTCGCGGCGATCTCGGCCGTGCGGGCGTGATTCACGGCCACAGACGCTTGAAGCAGAACCACTGGTGCGGCGCGCGGCGGATGGCCCACTCGACCTCGGCCGCCACCTGCCGCATGGTCGTCGCGAGATCCGCGACACGGTCGTCGGTGCGGGGCGCCCGGATCGGCGGCCGGAAGACGACACGGTAGCGCCGTCGCCCCTCGCGGAAGACGAAGACCGGCAACAGCGGGACGTCCGCGATCCGGGCCAGCGCGGCGGGGCCCGGTGGCAGCGGGAACGGCCTTCCGAACAGCGTCGCATCGATCGACCAGGCGCCCGTCCGTGGACGATCTCCCTGCACCGCCACGATCTCCCCCCGCCGGAGCGCGTCGAGCAGCTCCAGCCCCTGCATCGGGTCGTTGCCCTGGAAGTGCATCGTGTACCGGCTCTGGGTGAACCCGGACAGGACCTCCTGGAAAACCGCCTGGGCCCGCGCGTCGACCTCGGGCTCGCGGACGAGGTGGACGTGCCGACCCTGCAGCTGTGCCGGGAGCATGGAGCCGACCTCGAAGTTCCCCAGGTGCGCCGTGACCAGCACGAGCCCCAGCCCCGATCGCGCGACCTCGTTCCAGATCTCGATCGACTCCGTTTCGATTTGGAACGGACGGCCCGTGGTCAGCCGTTCCTGCCGCTCGTTCAGGCACCAGCCGAACGACCAGATCGTCCGGAAGATGCGCCGCTGGCGCTCCCACCACGCGCAGGGGCCGATGATCACCTCGAGATTCGACGCGATGGCCGCCCGGATCTTCCGCAGGCAGACGAAGAAGAACAGGGCGAAGATCGCACTCACCACGCCGAGGAACGGCGCCGGGATCGACCTGATGATCCAGCCGTGGAAGCGGTTCCAGAAGACACCGGTGACGTGGAAGGGGCCGAGCAGCCGCCAGGACCATCCGCGCTCCGGCGCGTGGGGCGGGCTAGCGGCGGCAGGCTCGCTCACGGGGCGGGTCGGGACAGCGACACCCCCTCGATTTCCACCAGCAGGTCGGCCCGGCAGAGATCCGTCTCCAGGTAGATCGCCGGCGTCGAGGGATCGAGACGGGGCGCGAGGGCGTCCCGGATGGCGACGAAGTGGTCCCGATGACGGACATAGATCTTGAGCAGATCGAAGCGGCCGACGTCGAGACGGCCGGGACCGGGGGGAGTGTCCGCGCCGCCGAGCAGCGTGGCGATGTTGGTCACCACCTCATCGAGCTGGCGAAGCGGGTCGCCGCGGTACGTCGTCCGGTGACCGACGATGCTGGCCGTGCCCGAGAGAAACACCGCCCTCCCCCAGCCGGCCGGCGCGACCGTGCAGCGGGCGAAGGAGGGGCCCGTCGGTCCGTAGTCCGCCGGGTAGCGGGGCGCGCTCACCTGTCGCGGATTCTCGAGGTGGGTTCCCGGCTCGCGGCCGGCTGCGAAGCAGACGAGGAGCGTATCGCCCGTCGTGCCGACCGCCGACGCCGCGGAGAATTGCCGCTCGGCGCCTTCGCCGAAGCGCTCCTCGAAGGCGCGGGCGCGTCCGACGTTGAAGCGCCTGTAGCGCTCGACACCGTGCTGTTCCTGGTTGATCCCCGGCACGTAATTCCAGACGCGCTGCAGGCAGGGGTAGCCGCGCTCTCCGAGAAGAGCGAGCAGCTCTCGGTAGGTCTGAAACGCGTCCAACTCCATGTCCTCGCCGACGCGACGGCTGCCGCAGCCGAGGAGCGCCCGGCCGTCCTCCGCCCACGCCACGCCATCCCGGCGGAAGCTCCTCGCGCGCTCCCGGGTTCCCCAGATCTCCAACCGTGGCGCGCCGCACAGGACGGGAGTCGGGATGTCGATGAAGGGGTGATCGGCGTCGCGCAGCCCGTGCGTGCCGGCGCCGTAACGCACCGCCATCAGCACCCGGTCGCGGTATTCGGCGAGGGCTGCCCCCATGCGCTCCGCCGGGCCGACCCGCAGCATGACTCCGGCGGCCTGCGTGCCGAGGCCTGCAGCCTTCCTCATCACCGGCCGTCGGACAGGAGGAGCCGCGCCAGCTGCCTTTCGGGTGTCTCTTCCTGGTGAGTGGAAAGGGCGCCGGGCCGGGCGGCGGTCCGGAGATCGGACCGGCTCAGGCTCCGGCTGACCAGCCTGCTGAGGCCGCTCGTCCCGAAGTAGCTCAGCAGGCTCATGAAGAGCGGCGCGCCCGCGAGGCAGATCGGCACGAAGGCCGCCGCGGCCAGGTAGCTCACCGGCGTCATGTGGCGACGACCCTCCGGAAATCCGAGCTGCCGATAGTACCGTCCGACGATTTCGTACGCCTGTCCCACCAGGCTCATCAGGCCGATCTCGTGCCCCGCCACGACGCACTGCCCCTCCGCCACCGAGGCGAGCCAGGCCCGCCGGTCCTCGCCGGGGGCGAGGGTCACGTAGGTGCCGATCGGCCGCAGGCCGTGCGCGTCGCTCCCCCCGACGCCGAACCGCGTGAGCCCCATCCGCCTGCCGTGCTCCAGGATGCCGGCGGCCGCCCGGTTCTGATCCGCCGGCAACGTCCCGTTCCCCAGCTCGACGTGGGTAAACAGCTCGAGGACGTCCTCCACGAATCGTATGGGCTTCTTCTGCATGCGATAGCTCTGCAGCGGGTGGTTGAGAAAGTGGACCAGTTTCCGGGATCGCAGGTACGGGACGAGCTCGTAGATGTCTCCCTTCACCCGCTTCAAGTCTTCGTGGATCGCCTCGTCGACCCCGAGAACGTTCACATGGGCCCACTGTCCGGTCTCCGGGAAGCGGGTCTCGACCTCCTCGCCGATGATGACGGTCGGCTCCAGGTCGGGGCGGCGGGACAGGAGGTCGAGGGCGCCGTCGATGGTGTCGTGGTCGGTGATGGCGACGTAGTCACAGCCGATTCCCCGGCAGCGCTCGTAGACCCGCAGAGGGTCGTTGTAGGAATCGCGGGCGCGCAGCACCTTCAGGTGGCGGAAGCTGGAGAATGACGTGTGAACGTGGAGGTCGACCGTCCGCAGCGGATTTCCCGTCACGATCACTCCCCTTCAGTGCCGCTCCGGGTCGCGGCAAAGGGCGGCATTTTATCACCCCGCGAGCGCCCACAAGGAACGGAATTCCGCCGGAATCGCGCGTCAGGAAATTCCTGAACTTTGCCCGAACAACGGTTTCCCGCGGCGACGATGTCTACAATGCCTCAGCCGGCCTTGGACGCGCTCGTGGTGAGCGTGCATGCGGCCGCGCAGGAGGAACACATGAAAGCCAAGGACCTCATGACCCCGGAACTGGACGTCGTCATCTCCCAGAGTCCCCTCAGCAAGGCCGCCCAGGTCATGCGTGACCGCAATGTCGGCTCGGTTCCGATCGTCGAGAGCCGTGACAGCATGAAGCCGCAGGGGATCATCACCGATCGCGACATCGTGGTCCGCCACGTCGCCGAGGATCACGCTGAAGGCTGCACCGTCTCGTCGCACATGACGCAAGGTCCCATCGAGACGGTGGACGAGAATGACGATCTCGAGAAAGTGCTGTCCACGATGAAGCGGGCGGGAGTGCGGCGCGTCCTGGTGACCGGCCGGGGTGGGCGCCTCGTCGGGATCATTGCCCAGGCCGACCTGGCCACTTCGGATCAGGTCCCGATGCAGGAGATGGCTGAGGTTGTGCAGACGATCTCCGAGGCGGTCTGAGCCTGGCGCCGCGACGCGCGCGGACATCGGAAGCGAGAGGAGAAGCAACGTGAAGACGATTCTCTGCCTGATCGGCGTGGGCATGACGCTGGCATGGATCGCGGGGGTGGACTCTCAAGCCGGCGGGAAGAGCAAAGGGAAAAAGGCGGTCGCGACGATCGAATCGAGGAGCGACAGCCACGTCACCGGCAAGGCCACGTTCGTGGAGACGAGCGGCAAGGTGACCCTGCGGCTCAGAATCAAGGGGGCCGAGCCGGGGACGCACGCCGTCCACCTGCACGAGAAAGGGGACTGCACGGCGCCGGACGGCGCCTCCGCCGGCGGACACTGGAACCCGACCCATGAGGATCACGGCAAGTGGGTGCGCTCCCCGTTCCATCACGGGGACATCGGCAACGTCGAGGTCGGATCGAACGGCAGGGGAACTTTGACATTGACCACCGATCTCTGGACGATCGGCGGCGCGACGGAGACCGACGTGATCGGCAAGGGGATCATCGTGCACGCCAAGGCGGATGATTTCACGACCCAGCCGACCGGCAATGCCGGCGGGAGGGTCGGCTGCGGCGTCGTGAAATCCGCAGCACGGTAGTCGCCTTGGAAGGACCTCGCAAGGCGACGCGACGGTGGGTAGCCGATCCCACCGTCGCGTCCCGGTCCTGGAGCCCCCAGGTCCCGTCTCTTTACGAAATGGGCTCGTTCTCCACTTTCAGCTCGTTGCGCACGGAGCGAACGCCGGCCACGGAGCGCGCCGCGTAGACCGCGGCAAGACTGCTCTCGTACGTGGGGACCTTGCCGGTGAGACGCACGACGCCGTTGCTCACTTCGACGCCAATGGCAGCGTTATCCTGCTCGCCGCGCGCCTTCAAAGTCTTCTCGACGTCCTCGCGGATGCCTTCATCCTTGGCCTGGACTGCCTCCTGCCGGGGTGCGCGGACGACTTCGACCTTGTTCTCCACACGCTTCACGCCGCTCACGCTGCGGGCGATCTCCGTGGCGGCCGCCTTCGATTCCTGGGAGGGAACCATGCCGAACAGGGTGACGACGCCGTCGTAGGTATCCACGTTGATTTCCGTCGCCGGCGTGCGCGAATCTGCCGCGAGCTTCATCTTCGTGGCGGAGGTGATCCACAAGTCGCTCACCGTGACGCCGGCGCTGCGGGTCGTCTTCTTACCCCCGACGGCGGGGGTCGTTGCCCTGTCCGTGCAGAAGTCCGCGTCGTCGTAGCTCTCGGGCACGACGACGTCGGAGGTGATGCCTGCGACCCCCGGCCGGGCATGCGCGATCCGGAGCGCACGAAGATTGTCCGAAGGAGTTGCCGCCCTGCCGGTCAGGGCGACCACACCGCTGTCGACGGATCGAACGGTGATGCTGCTGTCGTCGAGCGCCCGATCCGCCTTGAGGGTCCGCTCGACATCCCCCTTGATGGCGGCGTCCGCGTGCCGGGTCTTGCTGTGGCTCGCCGGCTGATTCGCGACCCTGAGAAGGTTGCGGACGTCAACGACCCCTTCAATCTTGCCGACTTCCTCCTTGGCGCGATTCTTTTCCGTCTCGTTGCCGACGGTGCCGTGCAGCGTGACGTGCCCGTTGATCGTGTCCACGTTGATGTCCGTGCCGTGGACGTCCGTGGCGAGATACAGTGCCGTTTTTGCCTTCATGGTGATCCAGGTGTCGGGCCGCGCCGCATGGATCGCGGGAGACACGGACAGCAGGACGGCAAGCAACAGACTCGATTTGAGCCAGGGTCTCTTGAGCATTGGGACATTCCTCCATGGCGTCGGGCATTGACGGATCGGACCACGTACACTTTCTATCCAACTCTCGCGGAGCCGGAAAGTCCGGAACAACCTGAATTCCGCGTGAGGAAGTTCCTCACACACAAGCACCCTGATC
>Ga0070692_10000804_pt1 | contig 10424 bp, 12 predicted proteins | sample KBSK1102metaG_FD_64675 | JGI IMG/M metagenome (GOLD analysis project Ga0070692, IMG submission 64675) | Corn, switchgrass and miscanthus rhizosphere microbial communities from Kellogg Biological Station, Michigan, USA - KBS K1-10-2 metaG | ecosystem: Host-associated > Plants > Roots >...
TGAGCGCGTTCAGCAGCAAGTTGTCGAGCACCTGCGCGAGCCGGTCGCGGTCGCCGATGCAGCCGTCGATGGGCTCCACCTCCGTCTCGAGCGCGATCCCGGCCTCCTGAGCGCGGCTGCGCGCCAGTTCGACGGCGTCGTGGACGAGCGCCGCGAGATCGATCTCGCCCGGCTCCAGCAGCAGCGGGCCGCCGTCCACCTGAGCGGCGAACAGCAGGTCGCCGACGAGCCGCACGAGCCGCCGGGCGTTGCGGTCGATCACTTCCAGGTGACGGGCGTGCTCGGCGGGGAAGTCGCCCGTGTCGTCGCTCAGCAGCAGCTCGACGTAGCCAAGGATCGCCGTCAGCGGCGTGCGCAGCTCGTGCGAGACGAGCGCGAAGAAGTCCTGCTTGGCCCGCTCGGCCTCGCGCTCGCCGGTGATGTCGCGCACGACCAGCAGGCGGCCGATCATCCGTCCGCGGCCGTCGTGGACGGGGGCGGCGTAGCGCGCGAACGTGCGGCGGCCGTCCGCCAGCACGACCTCGTCGCGCCGCTCGGCGTCCGTCTCCGCGCCGGAGCCGTTCGCGCCCGACGCCGACGGCGGGCGCGGATCGAACGCCGTCGCGTGTGCGGCGAACTCCGCCCGCACGGTGCGCATCGGCGGGTTGTCCACGATCACGGCGCCGTCGCCGTCGAGCAGCGCGATCGCGTCCGGCGTGGTGTCGAGCACCGCACGGACGATGCTCGCGCCTTCGCGTGCGGAGCGGACGGCCTCGATCAGCTCGCTGCGCTGCTGCGCGAGCTCGCGGTTCTGACGTTCGAGCGCCGCGCGGTTGTCCTCCAGCGAGTCGGCCATCTGATCGAACGTGCGCGCCAGCTCGCCGACCTCGCCGATCCCGTAGCGATGGCCCACGCGCGCGTGCAGGTCCCCCGCGGCGAGGCGCTGCGCCGTGTCGGCGATGTCGCGCAGCGGCGCGAGCAGCGCCCGGCGCAGGTACAGCAGGAAGCCCAGCGCGCAGAGCATCGTCGCGGCGACGCCGACCGCGCCTGCGATCCAGGCGAGACGCGTGAGATTGACGACGTGGTGGCGCTCGACCGCGCGCGCGGCGCGTTCGCGCGCCGCAAGCGCGGCGAGCTGCTCGTCGAGTGCGCGCGCGCCGGGCGCTTCGGCGCGCGGCGCGGGCGTCAGGTCGGCCTGGCGGCGCAGGGCCAGCGCGAGCTTCGCCGCCTCGGGCACCTCCGCGGCGTCCCCTGCGCTGGAGAGCGTCGTCGCGCCGCCGCGCATGCCGGCGACGTCGCCGCGCGCGAGCGCGATGCGTGCGTCGTTGGAGGCCATCGCGACCCTCGCGGAGATGCGCGCCTGGTGATCGGCGGCGCCGAGGTCGTGCAGCGTGGCGAGCAGCACGACGAACACCGTCAGGTGCAGGGCGGCGAGCAGGCCGATCGCGACGACGAGCCGCGTGCTGAGCCCATGCTTGGGTCGCATGTGGACACGCTACTCCGCTCGCAGCACGCCGTGTTGCGGACGCGGCGCCTGAGGGAATCATCGGACGAGACGGCTGTCCATCACAACCGGGGGTGCGTCATGACCGATCCCGCTCCGAGGCGCGTGCTGCTCGTCGCGAACCGCACGGCTGCGACCGACGGGCTGCTCGAAGCGGTGCGCGCGCGTGCGCAGCGCGGTCCGGCCGCATTCCATCTCGTCGTGCCGGCGCATCCGCACGGGTTGCACAAGGTGGTGGACCCGCAGGACGGCGACGCCGGCGAGGCCGAGCGCGTGCTGGCCGACGCGCTGCCGCTGCTGAGCGCGGCGGCCGGATCGGAGGTCACCGGGCATGTGGGGGACCACGAGCCGTTGATGGCGATCGAGGATGCGCTCAACCGCGGCTCGTACGACGAGATCGTCATCTCGACGCTGCCGCGGCGGCTGTCGCGCTGGCTGCATGTCGACCTTGTGAGCAAGGCGCGGGGGACGGGGTTGCCGGTGACGCATGTGGAGGCTGGTGAGCCCGTCTCGGAGTCGGCTGCGGCTCCGGCGGCGCCTGCTTAGGGTCCGGCGCTGCTGCGGGCGGGTCCTGTCCGCTCCGGGTGCGCGCACACCGCCCTATCGGGCGGCGCACGTGCATCCTCACGGCCACCCGCCCGATCGGCGTTGCCGGTACTCTGCCCCGCCGTGCGCTTGGCCACCTTTCTCGTGCCCGGCTCCGATGCGCCGCTCGCCGGCGAGGTGCTGGGCGATCGCGTTGTCGCGTTCGGTGATGGCTCCTCGGTGCTCGATCGGCTGGCGAGCGGGGATCGGACGCCCGCTTCGGGTGCTGCGTGGGCGCTTGCGGATGTGACGTTGCTGGCGCCTGTTCAGCCGCGTGCGATCTTTGGGATCGGGCTGAACTATGCGGCGCATGCGGCGGAGCAGGGGAGAGAGCCGCCCGAGCGGCCGATCGTGTTCATGAAGCTGCCGAGCTCGTCGGCGCCGCCCGGTGGGCCGGTGCGCTGTCCGGAGGTCGTGAAGCGGCTCGACTATGAGGGGGAGCTGGCGATCGTGATGGGCTCTGACGGGGAGATCGCGGGCTATGCGGTCGCGGACGACGTCAGCGCGCGCGACCTGCAGCGGCGCGAGCCGCAGTGGACGCGGGCGAAGGGGGCGGACACGTTCTGCCCGTGGGGTCCGTGGGTGACGACCGCCGACGAGGTGCCGGACCCGGAGGACCTTGCGCTGCGCACGTGGGTCAACGGCGAGCTGCGGCAGGACGGCCGCACCTCCGACCTGATCTTCTCCTGCCGCGAGCTCGTCGACTTCATCTCCGAGACCTGCACGCTCGCGCCGGGCGACCTGATCCTCACGGGCACGCCCAGCGGCGTCGGCATGTCGATGGACCCGCGCCGCTTCCTCGAGCCGGGCGACGTCGTGCGGATCGAGATCGAGCGCCTCGGCGCGATCGAGCACCCGATCGCCTGATACCGTCGCACCACTTCTCGGGCTGGGGGAGGCCCGAGCGAACAAGGGGGAGACGCATGTCTGGCAGCACACGGCTGCTTGCGCTGGCCGCAGTCGCGGCCGCAGCGATGGCGCTCGGCGGTGGAACCGCCGCCGCCGGAGAATTTCAGTTCAGTCCGGGCGGCACGATCTCCGGGACGTCGCTAGGTCCTGTCACCTTCTCGAGCAACGGGATCGCGATCACCTGCAATCTCACGATCAGAGGCACCGTCACCAGCGCGCGCGTGCCGAAGGTGGCCGGCACGAGTTACGGAGAAATCACGTCGGTGAGCGTCGGCAGATGCTCGGGCGGGACGGCCTCGGTGCTAGGGCTGCCGTGGCCGGTCGTCTACAACGCGATACTAGGCGCGCTACCGGAAGCGGTCACGGGCGTCTCGCTGACGATCCAGAGAACCGGCTTTCTGCTCAACACGATCGGTCTCGAATGCCTATACGGCGGCAGCGTCACGAGCCTACTCGCCGTCACCGGGACGAACCCCTACACGTCGGGGCTATACGCGATCCCGTCGGGGAGCAGCGTCCCGTTCGTCAGAGGCAGCTTCCTGTGCCCCAGGACGGGCAGCATGACCGGCACGTTCGGCATCTCGCCGACGCAGACGGTGACGCGCTTCTGAGCGTGTGAGGCGGCGGCGGGCGCGACCCTATGTGAGGGTCGCGTCCACCGTGATCTCGGCGCTGCCGCCGGCGAGCAGGCGGGAGATCGGGCAGTTCCTGCCGGCGCCCTTGGCGGCGGCCGCGAACGCGGCCGCGTCGATCCCCGGCACGCGGCCGCTGACGGTGAGCGCGGAGCGCGTGACGGTCGGCGCGTCGCCGACTCTGTCGAGCGTCACGACGGCGGTCACGTCGAGCCGCTCCGGCTCGTTGCCGGCCTGCGTGAGCTCGTGCGAGAGCGCCATCGAGAAGCAGGAGGCGTGCGCGGCGGCGATCAGCTCCTCGGGGCTCGTCTTCCCGTCCGAGCGCTCGGTGCGCGAGGCCCAGGTGACGGGCAGCTCGCCGAGCGCGCCGCTGCCGCCCGTGAGCGTCCCCTCGCCTCTCGCCAGGCTGCCCTTCCACGTCGTCTGCGCGCTGCGCTCTGCGATCGCCATCCCGTGTGCTCCCCTTGTTCTCGGCTGCTGGCTAGTGGTGCTCGATGACGCGGTCGATCAAGCCGTACTCGACCGACTGCTGCGCGGTCAGGAAGCGGTCGCGCTCCATGTCCGCATGGACTCTCTCCTCAGTCTGCCCCGTGTGCTGCGCGTAGATCTCGTCGATCCGCTTGCGCGTTCTCAGGATCTCGCGCGCGTGGATCTCGATGTCGGTCGACTGGCCCTCGAAGCCGGCCGACGGCTGATGGATCAGGATGCGGCTGTTGGGCAGCGCCATCCGCTTGCCTCTCGCCCCGCCGGTCAGCAGCAGCGAGCCCATCGACATCGCGATGCCGACGCACATCGTCGCCACGTCGGGCTTGATGAACTGCATCGTGTCGTAGATCGCGAGCCCGGCGTAGATCGAGCCGCCCGGCGAGTTGATGTAGATCGAGATGTCCTTCTCGGGGTCCTGCGACTCGAGGTGCAGCAGCTGCGCCACCACGAGGTTCGCGATCGTGTCGTCGACCGGCGAGCCGAGGAAGATGATCCGCTCGTTGAGCAGCCGGCTGTAGATGTCGAACTCGCGCTCGCCGCGCGCGGTGCGCTCGATGACCATGGGGATGAGGGGCATGGCCCGAAGGCTCGCACATCCCTCTCGGCGGGGCGTCGCGGCGCCCTCAGGGCACGAGCACGGCCGCGCCCTCGAACGCGCCCGCGCGCAGGTCGTCGAGCGCGTGCTCGGCCTGTTCGAGCTCGTAGGTCGTCACGGTCGTGCGGACGGGGACCTGCGGGGCGAGCGCGAGGAAGGCGGTCCCGTCCTCGCGGGTCAAGTTCGCGACCGAGCGGATCGAGCGCTCCCGCCACAGGTCCGCGTACGGGAAGGACGGGATGTCGCTCATGTGGATCCCAGCGCACACGACGCTGCCGCCGGGGGCGAGCGCGCGCAGGGCGGCGGGCACGAGCGGGCCGGCGGGGGCGAACACGATCGCCGCGTCGAGCGGCTCCGGCGGCGCCTGCTCGCTCGTGCCCGCCCACGCGGCGCCGAGCTCGCGCGCGAACGCCTGCCCTCGCGCGTCGCCGGGGCGCGTGAAGGCGTACACCGATCGTCCCTCGTGGACGGCGACCTGGCAGATCATGTGGGCCGCCGACCCGAAGCCGTACAGGCCGAGGCGCTCGGCGTCGCCGGCCATCCGCAGCGCGCGGTAGCCGATCAGGCCGCCGCACAGCAGCGGCGCCACCTGCAGGTCGGAGTACTCCCGCTCCGGCGGGAGCGGCAGGCAGAAGCGCGCATCCGCGACGGCCAGCTCGGCGTAGCCGCCGTCGACGTCCCTGCCGGTGAAGCGCGCGCGCTCGCAGAGGTTCTCGCGCCCGCTGCGGCAGTAGCGGCATTCGCCGCAGGTCCAGCCGAGCCACGGGACGCCGACGCGGGCGCCGACCGCATGGGCGCCGGCCGCGTCGGAGACGAGGACCTCGCCGACGATCTGGTGCCCGAGCACGAGCGGCAGGTGCCCGGGCGCGAGCTCGCCGTCGCGCAGGTGAAGGTCCGTGCGGCAGATCCCGCACGCGCGCACGCGCAGCAGGACCTCTGCCGGGCTCGGGACCGGGTCGGGCAGCCCGGCGGGTCGCAGCGGCCGCCCCGGCTCCTCCAGCACCATCGCGCGCATGCGGACATGATGGCGCGGCGCGCAAAGCAGCGATCTGCCGAGCCACCACGGTGGCTCGCTGTCGCGCTACTGAGCCAGGCGCTCGAGCGCGCGCTGGCTCTCGGCCATCAGCCGCCGCAGGCGCGCCTGGAACGGTCTGTCCTCGCGGCGTGCCTTGATGCGCTCGTCGATCGCCACGCGGATCGCCTCGGAGACCGGCACGTCGTCCACCCGTGCCATCGCCTCGAGGTCGGCCGCGAGCTCGTCGTCGAGGCGCAGCGTCATCGTCTTCGGCATTCGTGCAGCATACCTGTACCGGTGGCGTGGTACCGGACTGTCGCAGGCTCACGACACCGTCGCATCGGAGCCGCTAGCCTCGAAGAGATCCTGCGCGTGACGAAGCTGTGGATGCAGACGATCGCCGCGCCGGTGATCGCCTCGTTCCTCTTCATCCTCGTGTTCGGGCTCGCGCTCGGCGGCTCGATCAAGCGTCCACGGGATTCCCTACGACGTCTTCATCGTGCCCGGCCTGATCACGATGGCGATGGTGCAGGCGGCCTTCTCGAACAACGCGACCTCCGTGTTCCAGGCGCGCTTCGACCGCTACATCCACGACGTGCTCGCCGCCCCGATGCGCAGCTGGGAGGTGAACCTTGGCCTCTCGCTCGGCGGCGTCGTGCGCGCGCTGCTGATCGCGAGCGCGCTCGGCGCGCTGGCGCTGCCCGTCACGCACGTGCCGATCCGCGAGCCGCTCTCGCGCTGGCGCTCGCCGTCGCGCTCGCGCTCGTGCTGTTCAGCTCGCTCGGCGTGATCGTCGGCGTCTACGCGCAGTCGTGGGACTACCCGAGCTTCGTGCAGAACATCGTGATCGTGCCGCTGAGCTTCCTCGGCGGGACCTTCTACTCGGTCGACCGCCTGCCGGCGCCGTGGCAGCAGATCTCGCACGCGAACCCGGTCTTCTACGTCGTGAGCGCCGTGCGCTACGGCTTCCTCGGCACGAGCGACGTCGGCATCGCGGTCGCACTCGCGATCGTCGCGGGCCTCGCCGCCGCGATGGTCGCCTGGAGCTCGTACCTGTTCGCCACCGGTCGCAAGCTGAAGGCCTAAGCTCCTCCGGGCATGTTCCCGGTCAACGTGCCGAACGTCCTGACGGTCTTCCGCATCCTGCTCGTGCCGGTGCTCGTCGTCGCGCTGCTCGACGCGACGCCCGGCGGCGACCTGCTCGCCGCGATCGTGTTCGTGATCGCCTCGCTCACCGACCTGCTCGACGGCTACCTCTCGCGCAGCCGCAACGCCGTCACGACGTTCGGCAAGCTGATGGACCCGATCGCCGACAAGCTGCTGATCGTCGCGGCGCTCGTCGCGCTCGTCTCGCTCGACCGGCTCGCCGCGTGGGTCGCGATGGTCATCATCGCGCGCGAGTTCGCGGTGACGGCGATGCGGATGGCGGCCGGCGCGCAGGGCGTCGTGATCGGAGCGAGCCTGTTCGGCAAGGGGAAGACGTGCCTGCAGATCGCGATGGTGCTCGCGCTGATCGCGGCCGGCGACGGGAGCCCCCTGTGGCTCGACCTGCTCGTCGACGCGACCGTCGCGGTGACCGTGCTCTCGGGAGTCGACTACTTCCTTGGGTTGCGGCGCCGGCTCGAGGAGCGCGACCGCGCGCGCGATCGCGCCGCCGCCGACGCGACCTGACCCGGGTCAGCTCAGGCGCTTGCGCCAGATCGTCTGCTGCCAGACCGGGCGCAGGCCGACGGCCGCGTACGGCTCCGGCAGCGCCGGCTCGCGACTGCCGCCGGCCGGGGCGCCGACGGGGACGACGACCGTCTCGATCCCGCGTCTGCGCATGCGCGTGAAGGCCGCCAGCAGCAGTGCGCGGCCGAGCGGCTCTGCACGCTCGCCCGCGTCGACGGCGAGCTGCACGACGATGCCGTCGGCGTCGTTCCAGCTCTCGCAGACCGCGGCGCCGACCAGCGCCTCGCGTCGGCACGCGAGCACGCACAGCGCGCTGTCGAGGCGCTCGGGCCCGAGATGCTCCTCGTGGAAGACGTCGAGCGCGAGCGGCTCGCCGTCGGGGCCGTGCGCGTGCGAGCGCTCGAGCAGCGCGAGCACCTGCGCGACGCCCTGCTCGTCGTCGAGCGCCGTCTCGGCGATGCCGCCGGGCCAGCTCGGCGGCTCGGGCGCGACGTCGAGCGGGCGCTCGAGCCGCCAGGTGCGCCAGACGGGCTCGTAGCCGGCCAGCTCGAGCGGGCGCTCGGCCGCGCGGTCGCCGGCGGGCACGCATTGCCGCAGCTCCCGCGCCCCGCGCTCGGAGGCGCGTTCCTCGACGAGCTCGCGCAGGTGCGATCCGATGCCGCGGCCGCGTGCGCGCGGATGCACGCGCACCTCCGCCTGCGGCGGTGCGACGAACGCGTAGCCGATCGTCTCCCCGCCGCCGTCCTCGGCGATCCACGCGTCGCGTGCGAGGTCGGCGCCCGGCCGCTCCCAGTCCTCGGCCACGTCCGCGAGCTCGCGGTCGGAGCGGCCGGTGTCCGCGACCTGGCAGGCGGTCGTCAGCACGAGCACGGCGACCGCATCCTCGTCGTCGCCCGCCGGGCGGCGCAGCCGCACGCCCGCCGGCAGCGCCATCAGAGCCCGGCGCCGTCGAGCCAGGCGCGTCGCGAGACGTGATGCGCGGACGGCTCCCCGTTCGCCAGCTCGCGGCGCACCTCGCCGAGCAGGCCGAAGCGCTCGGCGACGACGTTGTGCTGGTGGATCGTCTCGAGGTTCTCCTGGCGCGCCGAGACGAACGCGGCGTCGGCCAGCGCCGGGAAGCGCTCGACGACGCCGCCGATCATCTCGCGCACGCAGTCCTCGACGAAGCGCGGGCGGCGGTGCGCCTTCTCGACGACGCTGCCCTCGTCGCTGCGCTTCATCAGCTCGTAGATCTCGCTCGACATCGAGCCCTCGACGATCTCCAGCAGCGTGCGCGCTTCGATCTCGTCCTCGCACTCCTCCGTGCAGCCGATGTGCAGCGTGCCGAGCCCGCGCTGGTTGTGCGTGGCGACGGGCACGTGCTCGAAGATGCGCGCGATCTCGTCGTCGGTGAAGCCGTCCGCGGCGAGCCGCTCGCGGGATGCTTCGGCCACGAGCTGCTGCGCGCACGGGCAGGCCGTCATGCCCTGCGCGGCGACGCCGACGAGCCGCCGCGTGCCGCGCTCGGAGGCGACCGCCGAGCCGTAGAGCGTGTAGATCTCCTGCGTCGGGATGCCGGACAGCGGCGCCGGCTTGTGCTCCGGATAGCGCGCGGCGATCGTGACCTCCGCGCGGCGCGCGCCCTGGCGGTCGCGCACGCGCTCGGCGACGTGCTGGGCGAGCGTCTCGGCCTTGAAGGTCGCCTCGCCGAGGATCACCTCGCCGATCGCGTCGTTGACGACTTCCTCGAAGCGCGACATGTGCGCACCCTTCTGCTGCGAGCCGAGATCGACGAAGCACTCGACCTGCGCCGAGAACAGCTGCTCGTGGCCGTCCTGTCTGATGCGGATGACCTTCTCGACGCCGGTCACGCCGACGCGCGAGAGGCTGACCTGCAGCGACGGGCGCTGGGCCTGGACGTCGGGCGCGGCGGTCGGGGCGGTGCGGGAGCTCGGCATCCCGCCCAAGGGTAGCGAGCCACGGGCGACGCGCCATCTGTCGCAACGGACGCACAGGAACCAGCGGCGGCTCGCAATCTTTGTGGTATCACTCCGCACAGGCTGGAAGCCGCCTCCACGCTCATGGGCGGGAGAGCACGAAGGGCTCGGCCCATCGCGATAGACATCGCGGACGTAGCGTTCAGTTACGAGGTGCAGTGAGGAGAGGGGGGCTCGCCGCGCGCGGGTCCGAATCAGCGTCTCGATAGGAACGACAACGTGACGGAGAAGGCTGGAGTGCTGTCGGCGGATGAGACGCCGCTGCTCGAGTTGGACGAGCTGCGGACGCTCATCGCCGAGGGGCAGGAACGGGGGTACCTGACCTACGAGGAGATCTCCGGGTGCCTCGAGGAGGTCGATGTCACGAAGGAGCAGATCCAGGACCTGCATGCGCACCTGGAGGAGCACGGCATCGACGTGATCGAAGCGGACGGTCGTCCCGGCGCGGCGACCGAGGGGGGAGCGACCGAGGGTGCCGAGCGCCCTGAGCCGCGGGCGGCGTCCAAGCGCCCGGAAATCGACCTGACGGTGGAGCCGAGCCTCGACTCGCTGCGGCTCTACCTGCGCTCGATCGGTCGCGTGAGCCTTCTCACCGCCGAGCAGGAGGTCCATCTCGCGCAGCGCATCGAGCGCGGCGACATGGTGGCCAAGCAGCAGATGATCGAGGCGAACCTGCGCCTGGTCGTCTCGATCGCGAAGGGCTACCTGGGACGCGGGCTGACGTTCCTCGACCTGATCCAGGAGGGCTCGCTCGGGCTGATCCGGGCGGTCGAGAAGTTCGACCACCGGCGCGGCTTCAAGTTCTCGACGTATGCGACCTGGTGGATCCGCCAGGCCGTCACGCGAGCGATCGCCGACAAGGGCCGCACCATACGCATCCCGGTGCACATGGTCGAGAAGCTCAACAAGGTCGTCCACGTCGAGCGCCAGCTGGTGCAGACGCTCGGCCGCGAGCCGACGCCGGAGGAGATCGCGCTCGAGCTCGACTGCCCGGTCAGAGAGGTCCGCGACATCCTGCGGATGGCCCAGCAGCCGGTCTCGCTGGAGAAGCCGATCGGCGAGGAGGAGGAGT
>Ga0070692_10000806_pt1 | contig 10419 bp, 13 predicted proteins | sample KBSK1102metaG_FD_64675 | JGI IMG/M metagenome (GOLD analysis project Ga0070692, IMG submission 64675) | Corn, switchgrass and miscanthus rhizosphere microbial communities from Kellogg Biological Station, Michigan, USA - KBS K1-10-2 metaG | ecosystem: Host-associated > Plants > Roots >...
AGCTGGACGAAGCCCAGATGCCGCAGCACCGGCTCCTGCTTGGGCACCAGCACGATGCCCGCGCAGGCCGAGAGGCCGGACAAAGCGGCGGTGGCGGCCGACAGCGCCTCCTCGATCGGGCCGCCGCGCTCGATCCGGCCCTCGATCGCCGCCCGCTCCTCTGCGCTCGGCGCCGCCGCCTGCATCATGGCGTCGACGAAGAGGCGCAGGCCGCTCTCGGTCGGCACCCGGCCGGCCGAGGTGTGGGGATGGCTGAGCAGGCCGAGCTCCTCGAGGTCCTGCATCACGTTGCGGATCGAGGCGGAGGAGAGGTTGACCCCCGGCAGCCGCGAGATGGTGCGCGAGGCGACCGGCGCCCCGGCGTCGAGATAATTCTCGACCACCCGCCGGAACACCTCCCGCGCCCGCTCGGTCATCTCATGCACGGGTGTCGACGCCATTGGGGTGATGTAGGCCTCAGCCCGCGGCGCCTCAACGCTTTCCCTGATGCGGCTTCGCGCCGTTCACGAATTCGGCGATCGGCAGCTTGCCGGGAGCGGCACGCATGATGCGCACCGCGTCGGGATAGTCCTGGCCGCAGCCGAAATAGACCGAGACGGACTGACGCGTCCCGTCCGCGAAGATCCAGCTGACGGTGGCGTTCGCATTGTCGGTCCATTCATGCTCGCAGGAGCTGAGGTCGCGGTCTCCCTCCCGGGGGCGAAGCGGCTCCAGCGTGTCGGCGAACGCCTGGAACGCGGCTGGAGAGACGCGGAAGTCCTTGCTTCCGTCGACGGCCGTGTCGGCAGCGCCGACGAATGTGCCGGCGCCCGACGGCGCGACCGTCACCGAGAAGACCGGACACGCTCCCAGGCAGGGGCCCGCGGCATATTCTATCGCCTTGATCGGGGCATGCGCCCGCGCTCCCAGGCGGTCGCAGCCGGCCAGGGCCAGCATGATGGCCAGCAACGGAATCGCGCGCATCTTCCCTCCAGCCGGGTGGACCGCCATCCGCTCCCTGTCTAAAGCCCCTGCAACCCCGAGGAGAAGTGCCTTATGCGCCCGTCCGGACGCACCCCTGACCAGATGCGCGCGATTCTCATGGAGCCCGCTTTCACCCGCCACGCCGAAGGCTCGTGCCTGGTCGCGTTCGGCGACACGCGGGTGCTGTGCACCGCCTCGGTCGAGACCAGCCTGCCCGGCTGGCTGCGCGGCAAGGGCAAGGGCTGGGTGACCGCGGAGTACGGCATGCTGCCGCGCGCCACCCACACCCGCGGGCGCCGCGAGGCCGCCGCGGGCAAGCAGTCGGGCCGCACCCAGGAGATCCAGCGCCTGATCGGCCGCTCGCTGCGCGCCGTGGTCGACCTTCAGGCGCTCGGCGAGCGGCAGATCACCCTCGATTGCGACGTCATCCAGGCCGACGGCGGCACCCGCACCGCGGCGATCTCCGGCGCCTGGGTGGCGCTGCGTATCGCCGTCGACGCTCTGCTCGACCAGAAGCTGCTCGCCGCCGATCCGATCCGCGGCCGGGTCGCGGCGGTGAGCTGCGGCATCCACGGCGGAACGCCGGTGCTCGACCTCGATTATGACGAGGATTCGACCGCCGGCGCGGACGGCAATTTCGTCCTCACCGACGACGGCAAGATCGTGGAGGCGCAGCTGACCGCGGAAGGCGAATGTTTCGACGAGGAGGGCCTGCTGCGGCTGCTCCGCCTCGCCCGCATCGGCTGCGGCGAGATCTTCGCCGCCCAGGCCAAGGCGACCGGCCGGTGAGGACGCTCTCCGGCAAGCTGGTCATCGCCAGCCACAATGAGGGCAAGGTCCGCGAGATACGCGACCTGCTCGGCCCCCACGGCATCGAGCCGGTCTCCGCCGCCGAACTCGATCTCCCCGAGCCGGACGAGATCGGCGTCAACTTCATCGAGAATGCGGACTTGAAGGCGCGCCAGGCCGCCGACTTGTCCGGCCTTCCCGCCCTCTCCGACGACAGCGGCCTGTGCGTCGAGGCGCTGGGCGACCGGCCCGGCATCTTCTCCGCCCGCTGGGCCGAGGGCGAGGACGGCAGCCGCGACTTCTACCGCGCCATGCAACGGGTCGAGGACGAGCTCGCCGCGCTCGGCCCGGACGTCAGCCGCGATGCCCATTTCGTCTGCGCCCTCGCCCTCGTCTGGCCGGACGGCGAGAGCGAGTGGTTCGAGGGCCGGGTCGAAGGAACCCTCGTCTGGCCGCCGCGGGGGACACGCGGCTTCGGCTACGACGCGATGTTCCTGCCGCTCGGCGGAGAGCAGACGTTCGGCGAGATGGAGCCGGCCGAGAAGCACCGCATCAGCCACCGGGCCGACGCCTTCCGGAAGCTGGTTGCGGCGCTCCTCTGAGCCCCGTGATTCACAATGTCAAAGACCGACTCGAGTCGTTGAACGTTAGCGGAACGTTCGCACCCAGTCAAGAACATTTTTCGAACAACGGGGTCGCTCTCTACATCCACTGGCCGTTCTGCGTCTCCAAATGCCCCTATTGCGACTTCAACAGCCATGTCCGCGCGTCGATCGATCAGGACGTCTGGCGCGAGGCGCTGCTCGCCGACCTCGCGTCCGAGGCCGGGGCATGGCCGCGCGGGCCGGTCGGCTCGATCTTCTTCGGCGGCGGCACGCCCTCGCTGATGGAGCCCGCCACCGTCGCCGCCCTGATCGCGGCGACCGGGCGGCACTGGGGTTTCACGCCGGACGTCGAGATCACGCTCGAAGCCAACCCGTCGTCGGTGGAAGCGGCGCGCTTCGCCGATCTCGCCGCCGCCGGCGTCAACCGAGTCTCGCTCGGCCTCCAGTCGCTCGACGACGCCGCGCTCCGCTTCCTCGGCCGCGCCCATGACGCAGCCGAGGGCCTGGCGGCCCTGGACACCGCCCAGCGCGCGTTCCGCCGGGTCAGCTTCGACCTGATCTACGCCCTCCCCGGCCAGAGCGAGGCGGCATGGGAGGCGGAGCTTGGCCGCGCCCTCGCCTTCGGCACTGGCCACCTCTCGCTCTATCAGCTCACCGTCGAGCCCGGCACGCGCTTCGCCGCCCTCGCCGCCAAGGGGGACTTCGTGGAGAAGGATCCGGACGAAGCGGCGGCGCTCTACGAGCGCACCCAGGCGCTCGCCGGAGGCGCCGGCCTCCCCGCCTACGAAATCTCGAACCATGCCCGCCCCGGCGAGGAGAGCCGCCACAATCTCGCTTACTGGCGCTACCGCCCCTATCTCGGCGTCGGCCCCGGCGCCCACGGCCGCCGCGGCGGGGTCGCGACGTTGCGGCACAAGAAGCCGGAGAACTTCCTCTCCGCCCTGGCCCGCAACCATAACGGCCTCGCCGAAGAAGTGCCTCTCACCGCGGCCGAGCAGGCGAGCGAGCGGTTGCTGATGGGGCTCCGGCTCCGCGAAGGCGTGCTGCTCGAAGGCATCCGCCCTGCCCTCGACCTCGCCGCCGTCGAACGGCTCGAACGCCACGGCCTCATCCGCCGCGACTCGGAGCGCCTCTACGCCCTCCAGCCGCTGCTGCTCGACGGCATCCTCGGCGAGATCGCCGCCTAGTCCTCCTCGCCCGAGGCCGGCGAGACCACAACGCTGCCCGACGCGGTGACCTCGCGCACCTCGAGCGCGCGGACCGCCACGCCGGTCGACGCGAAGCGATAGGCGCCGTCGATGCCGCTGAAGCCGGCGGGATCGCGCAATGCCCGCTGCGGATAGGGCCCGCCCGGTCGCCAGTCGCGCGCGGTGCGGACCGCCAGCAGCACCGCGTCGTAAGCGAGGCTCGCGAGCCGGTAGGGCGCCGCGCCGTAGCGGGCGCGGTAGCGGCTGCGCATCTGGTTGAAGAGCGTGTCGGGCACCGCCGCGAACCAGGCGCCGCGCAGCCCAGCGACGCTGCCGATCGTCGGATCGTTCGCCCACAGCTCCGTGCCGAGGATGCGCCCGCGGGGCGTCGCGTCGCGAATGGTGGGAACGGCAAGTCCGGCGGTGCGCGCCGCATCGGCGATCAGCACCGCGTCGTAGGAGCCGAGCCGCGAGGCCGCCGCGCGCAGCCCCGCCGCGTCGCGGTCGAATTCCTGGATCGAGACGAGGCGGCCGCCCGCGCGCTCGGTCGCCTCGATCATCGCCTGGCCGACTCGGCGGCCGTAGACGCCGCGCGGAGTCAGCGCGGCGAAGCGGGCGAGGCCCTGCGAGCGCGCATAGCCGACCACCCGCACGACCGAGCTCGACGGGGTGAAGCCCATCAGGAACACGCCGTTGCCCGCGATGCTGACGTCGTTCGAAAAGGAGATGACCGGCACGTCGGCCCGCCGCGCGATCGGGGCGACCGCGCGGACGTCCTCGGCGAGCAGCGGCCCCAGGAACAGCCGGTTGCCGTCGGCGAGCGCCTGCTGCGCGGCTGCTGCCGCCCCGCTTTTGGCGGTGTCGTAGACGGTGAGGCGGATCCGCTCGCCGCCGGCATCGAGCAAGGCGAGGGTCGCGGCATTGGCGAGCGACTGGCCGACGCCGGCATTCGGCCCGGTGAGCGGCACGAGCACCGCGACTCGGTTGCGCGCCTCGTCTCGCGGCAGTTCGGAGGTTGGCGGCAGCGGCGCCGCCTCGCGCGGCGGAGGCGCGACTCGGACCGGCTCGGCCGGCGGCGCGGCAGTCGCGGTCGGCGGCGCTTCGACGGCCGGGGCGGGAACCAGCGCGCATCCGGCGAGGCCGAGCGCGGCGAGGGCGGCGAGCAACAGGCGCGAGCGTCCGCGCCGCGCTTGCCGATGCGAGGGCTGCTCTGCCATGACCCTGAAGCGCATGAACCCTCCCCTGTCTCCCGGCCTCTATATCGTGGCGACCCCGATCGGCAATCTGTCCGATCTCAGCCCACGCGCCGCCGACACCCTCGCCCGCTGCGACGTCATCGCCGTCGAGGACACGAGGGTGACCGCGAAGCTCCTCCACCATATCGGCGCGCGGCGGCCGATGCTCCCCTATCACGACCACAATGCCGACCGGGTGCGGCCGGAGCTCCTCGCCCGGATGCAGGCCGAGGCCGTCGCCCTGGTGTCCGATGCGGGGACACCGCTCATCTCCGATCCCGGCTACAAGCTGGTCCGCGACGCCCGCGCCGCCGGCATCCCCGTCACCACCATCCCCGGCCCGTCGGCGGCGGTGGCGGCGCTGACCCTCGCCGGCCTTCCCACCGACCGATTCCTCTTCCTCGGCTTCCTCCCCGCCAAGCCGGGCGCGCGGGCCGCCGCGATTGCCGAGGTGGCGGCGGTCCGCGCGACGCTCGTCCTCTACGAAAGCGGCCCCCGCCTCGCCGCGACGCTCGCCGCGCTCGCCGAAGGCCTCGGCCCACGCGACGCCGCGGTGGCGCGCGAAATCTCGAAGAAGTTCGAGGAGACGGTGACCGGCACCCTCGCCGACCTCGCCGCCCGCTACGCGGACGCTCCGCCGAAGGGCGAGATCGTCGTCGTCGTCGCGCCGCCCGGCGCCGCGGAGCCGGCGGCCGAGGCGGATATCGAGGCCGCGCTTCGCGACGCGATGACCCGGCTCTCCGCCTCGCGCGCCGCGGCCGAGGTCGCCGCCGCGCTCGGCCTGCCGCGCCGCCAGGTCTACGAAATGGCGCTCGCGCTCAAATGAGCCGGCAGGCGGCCGAGCGCGGCGGACGCCGGGCCGAGACGCTCGCCGCCTGGTGGCTGCGCTTGCGCGGCTGGACCATCCTCGCCCGCCGCGTCCGCATCCCGGTCGGCGAAGTCGATCTCGTCGCCCGGCGCGGCCGCATTGTCGCCTTCGTCGAGGTGAAGGCGCGCTCGAGCGAACGCGACGCGAGCTTCGCGCTCGACGAATGGCGCCTGCGCCGGGTCGCCGCCGCCGCCGAGGCGCTCGCGCCGCGCTACGCCCGGGCCGGCGACGACATCCGCATCGACGCGGTGCTCGTCGTGCCGCGCCACTTCCCCCGCCACCTCCCCAACGTCTGGCAAGGATGATCATGCGCCGACCGCTCTTCCTCCCGCTGCTCGCCCTCGCCGCCTGCCATGCCGAGCAGCCCGACTGGGCGAAGAACGGCGAGCAGGCCGCGGTTCCGGCCGTCGCCTGCAAGGAGATCGAGAAGGGGATCGCGCAGCTTCGCGCCAGCCAGGCCGTCGACGTGACCGACACCGGTGAGGCGACGATCCCGGCGACGGCGTGGAACGCGATGACCGCCGAGCGGCACGACCAGTTCCTGCGCACCCTCGCCTTCCACGCCGCCTGCAAGTCGGGCGCCGAGAGCGACGGCCAGACGGTGGTCGTGCGCGGCGACGACGGCACCGAGCTCGCCCGCCGCACGATCTCCACCCGCATCGAGTCCGGCGCGCTGCTGCGCGACTAGCGTTGCGATCGAAGCCGCCCTAGGGCGCGGCGGACAGGAGGAAGCATGAAGCTGCGCGTCGCCGTCCAGATGGACCCGCTCGAGAGCATCGCCATCGCCGGGGATTCGACCTTCGCGATCATGCTCGGCGCCCAGAAGCGGGGCCACGGCCTCTTCCACTATGCGCCCGAGGACCTGAGCTGGCACGATGGCCGGCTGTGGACGATGGCGCGCCCGGTGACGGTGCGGCCGGTGGAGGGTGACCATTTCGAGGCGGGTGAGCCGGAGCTGCTCGACCTCGGCCGCGACGCCGACGTGGTGCTGATGCGCCAGGACCCGCCGTTCGACCTGGGCTACATCACCGCGACGTACTTGCTGGAGCGCATCCAGGGAGAGACGCTTGTCGTCAACGACCCCGCCTCGGTGCGCAACGCGCCGGAGAAATTGTGGGTGCTCGATTTCGCCCGCTTCATGCCGCCGACGACCCTGACCCGCTCGGTCGGCGTCGCCCGCAAGTTCCTCGCGGAGCATGGCGCGATGGTGGTGAAGCCGCTCCACGGCAATGCCGGCAAGGCGGTGTTCAAGGTGGGTCCCGACGGCGCCAACCTCGCCTCGCTCATCGAGATGTTCAACACCGCCTATCGCGAGCCGCACGTCGTCCAGGCCTTCGTCCCGGAGATCAGCGAGGGCGACAAGCGCATCGTCCTGGTCGACGGGGAGATAGCCGGCGCGGTCAACCGCATCCCGGGCGAAGGCGAGATCCGCTCCAACCTCGCGGTCGGCGGTTCGGCCGCCAAGACGGAGCTCACCGGGACGGAGCGGGAGATCTGCGCCGCGCTCGGCCCGGAGCTCAAGGCCCGCGGCCTGCTGTTCGTCGGGATCGACGTGATCGGGGGGAAGTGGCTGACCGAGATCAACGTCACCTCGCCGACCGGGATCGTCGCGATCGATCGGTTCAACGGCACCGACACGCCCGGCATGATCTGGGACGCGATCGAAGCAAGGCTGGCCAAGTGACGCACTTCCTCCCCGATTTCATCCGCGACCACGGCTATCTCGCGGTCTTCCTGCTGATGTGGATCGAGACGATCCTGCCGATTTTCCCCTCCGAGCTGGTGATGCCGCTTTCCGGGCTGATCGCTTCCCAGGGGAAGCTCTGGCTTCCCGGCGTAATCCTTGCCGGAGCCGCCGGATCCCTGACCGGCGCGATCAGCTGGTATTGGGCGGCGCGCGCCCTCGGCTTCGCGCGGTTCGAGCGGCTGGTCACCCGCTACGGCCGCATCACCACCGTCTCGCCGCACGAAGTGGCGGTGCTGCAGCGCTGGTTCGAGCGGTTCGGCGGTGTCATGGTGCTGGTCGGCCGAGTGGTCCCCGCCGTCCGCACCGCCATCTCGATCCCCGCCGGCCTGGTGCGGATGCCCTTCCCCCGCTTCCTCGCCTTGAGCATCGTGGGCATCCTCATCTCGTGCGGGGTGCTCGCCTGGCTCGGCTGGCTGCTCAAGGACCATTATGCGGTCATCGAGCATTATGCCGGGCCGGTCAGCACCGGCATCGTCGCGGCGGCGTTTTTGCTCTGGCTGACCCGCCTCGTCCTTCAGCTGGTGCGCAACCGGCGCGCCTAGGCGCGCGGATGGGCGTTGCGATAGACGTCCATCAGGTGCGCGGCGTCGACCGAGGTGTAGATCTGGGTCGAGGACAGGCTGGCGTGGCCGAGCAGCTCCTGCAGCGCCCGGAGGTCGGCTCCGCGGCCGAGCAGGTGGGTGGCGAAGCTGTGGCGCAGCGCGTGCGGGGTGGTGCGGTCGGAAAGGCCGAGCCGGACCCGGGCGCGGCGCACGACGCGGCGGATCATCTCGCCGTTGAGCGGCCCGCCCCGGGCGCCGCGGAACAGCGCCTCGTCCTTGGCAACCGGATGAGGCGACAGCGCCAGGTAGCGCTCGATCGCCTCGCGCACCTGCGGCAGCAGCGGCACGACGCGGGTCTTGCTGCGCTTGCCGAGCACGGTGACCGTCGGCCCGAGCGGAAGGGCGGCGCCGGTGAGGCCGAGCGCCTCGGCGACTCGCAGGCCCGCGCCGTAGAGCAGCAGCAGCAAGGCGAAATCGCGCGCCGCGATCCACTCCGCGCTCGCATCCTCCCCCACCTCCTCGGCCAGCGCCACGGCCTCCGCCGGCGAGACCGGCCGCGGGACGCTGCGCGGACGCTTGGGACCGCGCAGGCGCGGCACTGCCCCCTCCCCGGCTTCCGCCGCGGCGAAGGCGATGAAGCCGCGCAGCGCCGAGAGCTCGCGCGCGGCGGAGCTGTTGCCGAGGCCCTCCGCGCGGCGGCGGGTGAGGAAGGCGCGCAGGTCCGCCGGCGCCAGCGCCGCGAGCGCGGCGGCGTCGGGCGGGCCGCCGAGATGCTCGCCGAGAAAATCGATCAGGCGGTAGGCGGTGGCGGCATAGGCGCGGACGGTGTGGGGAGAGCGGCGGCGCTCGCGCTCGAGATGCTGCTGCCAGCGGTACGCGGTCTCGCGCGCCGGGGCGGCTGTCAGGGGATCAGCCACCGGCCCATGCAGCGGGTGAGGACACGGCCGAGGAAGACGAGCAGCTCCGAGCCGTGCCGGGTCTCGAAGCCCTGCTCGGCCCGCTGGCCGAGGGCGAGGAGGCCGCTGGGCAGCGGCGGCGCGGTGTCGAGGCGGATCAGGGCCTCGGCGCGGATCAGGGTGCAGGCCGGCCCGAACAGCGGGTGGCCGCGCTTGCAGCCGCGCAGCACCACGCCTTCCAGGCCGGCCAGCGAGCGCTCGACCATGCGCGGATCGACGAACTGGAGGCCCGATGCGTCGGCGCGCAGGCCCTTGTCGCCGATGAACAGCCCGACCGCGACGGCGTCGAGGCCGAGGATCTGCGGCCATTCCTGGGTGACGATGTGGATGAGATGGTCGAACCCTTCGGCGTCGACCGCGCTCAGCACCGCTTCGTGGATCGAGGCGACGGCGCCGGAATGGCCGCGAGCAAAGGCGATCAGGTCCTGGTTCGCCTCCTCGGCCGCGGCGACGCGGGCGCGCAGGCTGGCCACCGCCTTGTCCTCGAAGCTGATCACCGTTCCCATGGCCGCCAAGCTAACCCGAAGATGGTTAAGAAGCGATGGTCAAAAATCCCTCTCCCTGCAGGGGACAGGGGTAGAATTTATGCGATCGTCTGCCCGGTCTTCTGCCAGTCGGCGAGGAAGGCCTCGAGGCCGCGGTCGGTCAGGGGATGCTTGAAGAGCTGGCGGATGACGGCGGGCGGCGCGGTCATCACGTCGGCCCCGATCAGCGCCGACTGAAGGACGTGGACCGGGTGGCGCACGCTCGCCACCAGGATCTGCGTCCCGTAATCGTAATTGTCGTAGATCTGGCGGATCTCGGAGATGATCTGCATGCCGTCGAAGCCGATATCGTCGTGGCGGCCGACAAAGGGCGAGATGAAGGTCGCGCCCGCCTTGGCGGCGAGCAACGCCTGGTTGGCGGTGAAGCAGAGGGTGACGTTGACCATCGTGCCGTCGCCGGTGAGCTGGCGGCAGGTCTTGAGCCCGTCGATCGTCAGCGGCACCTTCACCGTGACGTTGTCGGCGATCCTGCGCAGGATCTCCGCCTCGCGCATCATCCCGTCATGGTCGAGGGCGACGACCTCGGCCGAGACCGGCCCCGGCACGATCGCGGCGATCTCCTTCACCACCTCGAGGAAGTTGCGCCCGGCCTTGTTGATCAGCGACGGGTTGGTGGTCACGCCGTCGAGGAGCCCGGTCTCCGCCAGGTCGCGGATCTCGGCAGTGTCGGCGGTGTCGACGAAGAACTTCATGTCTTGGGTCCCCTGGGATGCGATTCGGGCGGCTATAGCGGGTTGCGGACCGGCGCGTCAGCGCGGCCGGCGCGGGCGCTGCTTGGCCGAGACCGACTTGATGAGGAGGCGCTGGGGCTCGGCGGGATCGAGCGGCCGGTCCGCCTGCGCGAGCGCGGCGGCGATCAAAGCCTCGATGCGGGGATCGCCGAGCGCCTCGGGCGCGTGCAGCCGCACGTGGCGGACGCGGCTGCCCTCGCCCTTCAGGAGGCCGTGGGGATCGGGGAGGCCGACGCCCCGCAGGAAGCACA
>Ga0070692_10000809_pt1 | contig 10396 bp, 9 predicted proteins | sample KBSK1102metaG_FD_64675 | JGI IMG/M metagenome (GOLD analysis project Ga0070692, IMG submission 64675) | Corn, switchgrass and miscanthus rhizosphere microbial communities from Kellogg Biological Station, Michigan, USA - KBS K1-10-2 metaG | ecosystem: Host-associated > Plants > Roots >...
GAACGTGACCGAGATCGCCGCCCACCGGGGCGGCTTGCGGCCGCGGATCCGGATCCGCTGGATCAGCTCGACCGCCGGCGCGAGCACGAGCGCCAGGAAGACCGCCGTCACGAACCAGCGGATGGTCGTGTCGATCTTGATGACGACGAGCGCGAGCAGCGCAGCCGCGGCCGCCGTCGCGATCGCCACGGCGACGATCCTGAACACGGTCCGGGAATCGGTCTTGTCGCGGTTCATGGGAAAGCAGCTTCCGTGGTGGTTGCAGGTTTCCCCGTCTCCGCTAGAGTCCCTGCCGGATGACCCTCCGGCCGACCAGCCTCGCGCTTCTCCTTCTCCTCCCCCTCCGGGGGGAATAGCGCTGGGCGGCGCGACAGCCGCAAGAGACAAGGGAATCCGACGAACGAGAGAGAAGGAGTCAGCTGATGAGTGCTGATCGAGCCGCCTCCGAAGGAGGCGAAGGGGACGGAGCGGAGCGGGTCGAGATCTTCGACACGACGCTGCGGGACGGCGAGCAGTCGCCGGGGATCTCGCTGAACACCCAGGAGAAGGTCGAGATCGCGAGCCAGCTCGCGCGGCTCGGGGTCGATGTGATCGAGGCCGGGTTCCCGATCACCTCGCCCGGCGACTTCGAGGCCGTCGAGGCGATTGCCCGGACCGTCTCGGGCCCCGTCGTCTGCGGGCTGGCCCGCACACAGAAGGGCGACATCGATGCCGCCTGGGGCGCAATCAAGGATGCCGAGCGACCGCGAATCCACACCTTCATCTCGACCTCCGACATCCACATCGAGCATCAGCTCCGGACCGACCGCGACGACGTTCGCGGCCAGGCCCGGGCGGCGGTCGCCCATGCCCGCGAGCTCTGCGCGGACGTCGAGTTCTCGCCGATGGACGCGACGCGGGCGGACGTCGAGTTCACGGCCGAGGTCTGCGGGATCGCGATCGCCGAGGGCGCCGGGGTGATCAACGTCCCCGACACCGTCGGCTACACGACGCCGGACGAGTACACCGCTTACCTGCGGCGCCTCTACGAGCTGCTGCCCGAGCTCCGCGACGTACGCCTCTCGGTCCACTGTCACGACGACCTCGGCCTCGCGGTCGCCAACTCGTTCGCCGGCATCCAGGCCGGTGCCCGGCAGGTCGAGTGCGCCGTCAACGGCATCGGCGAGCGCGCCGGCAACTGCTCGCTCGAGGAGATCGTGATGCTGCTGCGGACCCGTCGTCACGATCACGGCTTCGACACCGCGATCGAGTCGACCGAGCTCGCGCGGACGAGCCGGATGGTCTCCCGGTTCACCGGCTACGTCGTCCAGCCGAACAAGGCGATCGTCGGGCGCAACGCGTTCGCGCACGAGTCGGGGATCCACCAGGACGGCGTCCTCAAGGAGCGGACCACGTTCGAGATCATGGATGCCCGCGACGTCGGGCTCGACTCGAACCAGATCGTCCTCGGCAAGCATTCCGGCCGTCACGCGCTCAAGGACGCGCTCGAGCAGCTCGGCTTCGTCGTCGAGGGCAACGCGCTGAACCAGGCGTTCAAGCGGTTCAAGGAGCTCGCGGACAAGAAGAAGCAGGTCACCGCGCTCGACCTCGAGGCGATCGTCTCCGACGAGATGCGGGAGGCGTCGCAGCGATACGAGCTCGCCTGGTTCGAGGTCGAGGCCGGTACCCGGCGCGATCCGCTGGCCCGCGTCGGCATCACGACCCCCTCCGGCGAGGAGGTCGGCGGCGAAGCGGGCGGCGACGGGCCGGTCGATGCCGTCTTCGGCGCGATCCAGGCGGCCGTCGACACCCGCTGCGAGCTCAGCCAGTACCTCGTCGCCGCCGTCGGCGAGGGCGACGACGCGCTCGGCGAGGTCACGGTGATGCTCCGCGCTCATGGCCGGCTGGCCAGCGGCCAGGGGGTCTCGACAGACATCATCGAGGCCTCGGCGCAGGCCTACGTCCGCGCCCTCGCCAACGCGCTCGACGGCGCCGCGGTCCGCGAGGCCGAGTCGGTGGCCGCCGACGCCGCGTCGGCGTCGCCGTTCCCGCCGGGCCCGTGAGATGACCCCGACCGAATGCTCCGGGCTGCGCCCGTCCGCTTCGGTCGGCTCGCCGTCAACAGCGGAATAGACTCCGCGAATGCCCGCGCTCGAAGGAAAGGTCGCCGCGATCACCGGTGCCTCGTCGGGAATCGGTGAGGCGACTGCCCTTGCGCTGGCGGCCGAAGGGGCCGCTGTAGCGCTGGCGGCCCGCCGCGAGGACCGGGTCGCGGACCTCGCGAGCCGGATCGAGGGGGGCGGCGGCAGGGCGCTTGCGGTCGCGACCGACGTCACTGACGAGGAGCAGGCGAACTCATTCGTGGCGCAGGCGAACGAGGAGCTCGGCGGCCTCGACGTCCTCGTCAACAACGCCGGGGTGATGCTGCTCGGGCCGGTCGCCGGCGCGCCGACGGACCAATGGCGGCAGATGATCGAGGTGAACCTGCTCGGGCTCCTCTACTGCACCCACGCGGCGCTGCCGATCATGGGAGCGGCGGGGAGCGGCGACATCGTCAACGTCTCCTCGGTGGCGGGCCGGACCGCCTCGTTCGGGAGCGGCGTCTACAACATGACGAAGTGGGGGGTGGTGGGCTTCTCGGAGGCGCTCCGGCAGGAGTGCGGACGCGCGGGCGTCCGGGTCACCGCGATCGAGCCGGGTTGGGTCGATACCGAGCTGCAGGGGCACAACGAGCATCCGGCGGTCGTCGCCGGGATGAAGAAGGCGATGGAGAAGGTCGAGCGCGTCCTCGACGCCGACGACATCGCGCGTGCGATCACCTTCGCGGTGACCCAGCCTCCGCACGTCAGCATCAACGAGATGCTGATCCGCCCGACGACGCAGACGCGCTGAACGACGTAATCACGGACGTATGTCTGTGATACCGTACAGCGATGGCAGTCACCGCCACAGCACCCGCTGAGCATGCGGCGATCGACCCGGTAGCGATCGGCGGGCGGGTCAAGGCCCTGCGCGAAGGCATGGGGCTGTCGCTGCGTGACCTCGCCGAGCGCAGCGGCGTCGGCGCCGCGACCCTCTCGCAGGTCGAGCGCGGCGAGAGCAGCCCGACGCTGGCCGTCGCGGCGCGGATCGCCGACGGCCTCGAGCTGACGCTCTCGCAGCTCCTCCGGCTCGACGAGGGCCGCCACGTCGTCGTCATCCGATCCGGCTCGGGCCGGCGGAGCAGCCGCCCCGGGCACGAGATCGAGGAGCTGACGCCGCCGCTGCCGGGCCAGCGCGCCGACGTCTCCAGGCACCGGATCGCCGCCGGCCGCGGGACCGGGGGCGAGGACGATCCGCCGATCCACGAGCCGGGCAGCCGCGAGACCGTCGTCGTCCTCGCCGGCGACCTCGTGCTGACCGTCGACGGCGAGCCGTATCCGCTCGGTGCCGGCGACAGCGCCACCTTCGATGCAGACCTTCCCCACAACCTCCACAACCCGGGCGAGACGACGGCCGAGATCCTCGCCGTCATCGCCGCCGGGCTGCGACGGAGCTGAATCGATGAGACGAACCCGAAGAGGAGCGATCCGATGAGCGCAGAGACGATGTTCGACAAGATCTGGAAGCGGCACGAGGTCGCTGACGGCCTGATCTACATCGATCTTCACCTCGTCCACGAGGTGACCTCGCCGCAGGCCTTCGACGGTCTCCGTCTCGCCGGCCGCGGCGTGCGCCGGCCGGATCGGACGCTGGCGACGGCCGACCACAACGTTCCGACCGATGACACGCCGGCGGCGCGGCTGATCGCCGACCAGCTCTCGCGCAAGCAGGTCGAGGCACTCGAGGGCAACTGCGAGGAGTTCGGCGTGCCGCTCTATTCGCTGGGGTCGAACCGGCGCGGGATCGTCCACGTGATCGGCCCCGAGCTCGGGATCACCCAGCCCGGGATGACGATCGTCTGCGGCGACTCGCACACCGCCACCCACGGGGCCTTCGGCGCGCTGGCGTTCGGGATCGGCACCTCCGAGGTCGAGCACGTGCTCGCGACCCAGACGCTGGTCCAGCGGAAGCCGAAGACGATGCGGATCAACTACACCGGCGCACTCCCCGAAGGCGTCAGCGCCAAGGACATGATCCTCGCCACGATCGGCCGGCTCGGGACCGGTGGAATGGTCGGCTACGTCGTCGAGTTCGCCGGTGAAACCGTCCGCGATCTCTCGATGGAGGCACGGATGACGATCTGCAACATGACGATCGAGGGCGGCGGCCGGGCGGGAATGATCGCTCCCGACGAGACGACGTTCCACTACGTCCGCGGGCGCCCCGGTGCTCCGGACGACTTCGACGCCGCCGTCGCCGAATGGCGGCAGCTCGCCACCGACGACGGTGCCGAGTTCGACACCGAGATCGATGTCGACGCGACCACGCTGTCGCCGATGGTCACCTGGGGGACGAACCCGGGCATGGTCACGGAGGTTGCGGCCCGCGTCCCCGACCCCGCCGCGCTGGAGGGCCCGGTCGATGCCGAGACCGCGGAGCGGGCGCTCGCCTACATGGCGCTCGAGCCCGGCACGCCGATCACCGAGATCGAGCTCGACCGCGTCTTCATCGGCTCCTGCACGAACTCGCGGATCGAGGACCTCCGCGCCGCCGCCGCGATGGTCGGCGGCCGCAAGGTCGCCGAGGGGGTCCGCGCGATGGTCGTCCCCGGCTCCGAGCAGGTCCGCCACGCGGCCGAGCAGGAGGGCCTCCACGAGGTCTTCCGCGAGGCCGGCTTCGAGTGGCGCGCCTCCGGCTGCTCGATGTGCCTCGGCATGAACCCCGACATCCTGATCGAGGGCGAGCGCTGCGCCTCGACCTCGAACCGGAACTTCGAGGGCCGGCAGGGCAAGGGCGGGCGGACGCACCTGGTCAGCCCGCGGATGGCCGCGGCTGCCGCGATCGCGGGGAGGTTCGTCGACATCCGCCGCTGGGAGACGACGACGGAAGGCGGTGCCCGATGAGGCCGATCGACGTGATCGAGGGGAACGTGTCGGTGCTCGACAGATCGGACGTCGACACCGACCAGATCATCCCCAAGCAGTTCCTGAAGCGGATCGAGCGGACCGGCTTCGGCGAGTTCCTGTTCTACGACTGGATCCGCGACGGCGAGATCGAGCTCGAGCCGAACCCGGTGCTCGTCGCCGGGCCGAACTTCGGATCGGGATCGTCGCGCGAACACGCCGTCTGGGCGCTGGCCGACTTCGGCTTCCAGGCCGTGATCGCCCCCTCGTTCTCGGACATCTTCTATTCGAACTCGACCAAGAACGGCTTCCTGCCGGTGATTCTTCCCCGCGAGGACTGCCGCGCGATCGCCGAGGCCGGACGGGTGCGGATCGACCTCGACGACCAGACGGTCGACTCCGCCGGCGGAGTGGTCCGCTTCGAGATCGACGAGGAGACCAAGCACCGGCTGCTCGGCGGCCACGACGAGATCTCGGTCACGCTGCAGTCGGAGGAGGCGATCGCCGCCTACGAGGACGCGCATCCGCCGCTCGGAACCGCTACGACGTCGTTGTAGCGATGGCCGGACGCGGGACGCGCGACTGGGACGCGGCCACCTACGATCGGGTCTCGACCCCGCAGCAGGACTGGGCGCGGCCGGTCGTCGAACGGCTGCCGTTGCGCGGCGACGAGACCGTGCTCGACGCCGGATGCGGCACCGGGCGGGTCACCGCGATGCTGCTCGAGCGGCTGCCCGCCGGGCGGGTGATCGCCGTCGACGGCTCCGCCGCGATGGTCGCCGAGGCGCGGGCGTTCCTAGACCCGGAGCGGACCGTGGTCATCCACTCCGACCTCGCCGAGCTCGAGCTCGACGAGCGGGTGGACGCCGTCTTCAGCAACGCGGTGTTCCACTGGGTCGCCGACCACCGGCGGCTCTTCGCGACGCTCCATGCCACCCTCGCGCCGGGCGGCCGCCTCGAGGCGCAGTGCGGTGGCGCCGGAAACGTCGCCGGGTTCATGGCGGCGGTCGCCGAGGTCGTCGCCGAGCGCGGCTTCGACGAGCTGGCGGGTTTCGACCCGACCCACTTCGCCGCTCCCGCTGAGACGGCCGCGATCCTCGAGTCGGTCGGGTTCGAGCAGGTCTCCTGCGCCCTCGAGCCGCGTCCGATCCGGCCGCCCGAGCCCCGCGAGTTCGTCCGCTCGGTCTGCCTCGGCGCCCATCTCGCGCTCGTGCCCGAGCGGCGCCGCGACGAACTCGTCGATGCCGTCACCGAGCGGCTCGGCCCCGATCCGGTGCTCGACTACGTCCGCCTCAACATCTCAGCGCGGAGGAGGGCGGCCCCGGCCTCGTTCTGAGACAGGGCCCGCCCTCGATCGCTCCGTCGCGACCCGTGGGGTCGCGACGTCGATCAGCCCCCCGCCGACTCCAGCGACTTGACCGCCTGATCGGCAGCCTGCTGGCAGATGCCCAGGGCGGTGTCGGCCGCATCGCCGCCGGCCGCCTCGGCCTGCTTGGCGCACTGGTTGAAGGCTTCGCGCGCCTGCTCACAGGCCGTCTGACCCGCCTGCTCGGCGGCGGTGCCCTGAATCGCGTCGATGCAGGCGTTGTAGACGTCGTCGGCGCTCGTCGCGCTGCCGCCCTCGGTCGAGGTCGTGTCGGTGTCCTCGGTCGTGGTCTCGTCGGTGGTCGTGTCGTCGGTCGTCGTGCTCGTCGACTCCGAGGTGGTCGCCGTCGTCGCCGCGGTCGAGCTGGTGTCGTCGCTGCCGCCGCAGCCGGCCGCGAGCAGGCCGAGCGCGAGGACGCCGGCGATCACGAGGATCAGGTGGTTCTTCCGCATTCTTGCCTCCAATGGATCTCTGACGCTTGCGACCGGAAAGCTCCAGCCGGGCCGCGCAGCCTATCCGCCGCCCGGACGGCAAGCGATACGGTGCCGCGAGCCGATGAGCGCGAGCACCGCAAATCCACGCATCGTCGTCCTCGCCGGGGACGGCATCGGCCCCGAGATCGTGGCGGCCGCCCGTCGCCTCCTCGACGTGCTCGGCAGCTTCGACTACGACGAGCAGCTGATCGGCGGCATCTCGATCGACGAGCTCGGAACGCCGCTGAGCGACGACGCCCTCGCTGCCTGCCGCTCAGCCGACGCGGTCCTCCTCGGCGCGGTCGGAGGTCCGAAGTGGGACACCACCGACCCCGACGCTCCGCGACCCGAGCAGGGGCTGCTCGGCCTCCGCAAGGGGCTCGGGCTCTACGCGAACCTGCGGCCGGTGAAGCCGTTCGGGGCGCTGCTCGACGCGAGCCCGCTGCGCCGCGAGCGGATCGAGGGAACCGACCTGCTCGTCGTCCGCGAGCTCACCGGCGGGATCTACTTCGGCCGCAAGGAGCGTCGTCCCGAGGCCGCGATCGACGAATGCGTCTACACGAGCGCCGAGGTCGAGCGGATCGCCGCGACGGCGTTCGCGGCCGCCCGCCGTCGCTCCGGCGGTCGCGGCGGGCGCGTCACCTCGGTCGACAAGGCGAACGTCCTCGAGACCTCGCGGCTCTGGCGTGAGGTCGTCGGCGCCGTCGCTTCGCGATTCGACGACGTCGAGCTCGATCACCTGCTGGTCGACAACGCGGCCATGCAGCTGGTCTCCGATCCGGCCCGGTTCGACGTGATCGTCACCGAGAACATGTTCGGCGACATCCTCAGCGACGAGGCGGCGATGATCACGGGCTCGCTCGGGATGCTGCCGTCGGCCAGCCTCGGCGAGGGCGGACCGGGCGTCTTCGAGCCGGTCCACGGCTCCGCGCCCGACATCGCCGGGGAGGGAACCGCGAACCCGCTCGCGACCCTGCTCTCGGTGGCGATGATGCTCCGCGACGGACTCGATCGCGGCCCCGAGGCCGACCGGGTCGAGGCAGCCGTCGACGCGGCGCTCGCCGGCGGGCTCCGCACCGCCGACCTGTTCACCGGCGCCGACGGCGAGCGCCGGGTCGGGACGGCGGAGATGACCGACGCGGTGATCGCCGCGCTCTGACGCGCGACACCGGCTACGTCATGCGCCATAATCGCCCCCTCGCTAGACCAGCGGATTCGAGAAGGAGGGCGAAGTGAGGAAGGCCGAGACGATCTGGATGAACGGCGAGTTCGTCGCATGGGACGACGCCAAAGTCCACGTGCTCAGTCACGGCCTCCACTACGGCACCGGCGTCTTCGAGGGCATCCGCGCCTACGAGACCGAGGCCGGCACCGCCGTGTTCCGCCACTACGACCATCTCAACCGGCTGCAGCAGTCGGCCCGGCTCTACTACCTGCCGATGCCGTTCGGGCTCGAGGAGATCCGCGCGGCCACGAACGAGCTGATCCGCCGGAACGGTCTCGACACCTGTTACATCCGCCCGCTCGTCTTCCGCGGCTACGGGGAGATGGGGCTGTTCGCCGAGTCCCCGGTCGAGGTGATCGTGGCCGCCTGGCACTGGGGCGCCTACCTCGGCGAGGAGAGCAAGCAGGTCGGAGTCCGCGCCAAGGTCTCGTCCTGGCGCCGGATCTCCCCCGACGGGCTGATCCCGCACGCGAAGGCGTCCGGGCAGTACCTGAACTCGATCCTGGCCAAGACCGAGGCCCACAACTCCGGCTACGACGAGGCGATCCTGCTCGACCAGCGCGGGCTCGTCTGCGAGGGCTCTGGCGAGAACATCTTCGTGATCCGCGACGGCGAGATCCTGACGCCGCCGCACACGGCGTCGATCCTCGACGGCGTCAACCGCAAGTCGGTGATCCAGATCGCCCGCGATCTCGACTTCAAGGTCGTCGAGCGCGACATCGCCCGTTCCGAGCTCTACCTCGCCGACGAGATCTTCCTGACCGGCACCGCCGCCGAGCTGGTCCCGGTTCGCGAGATCGACGACCACGCGATCGAGGCCCCCGGGGAGATCACGAAGGTGATCGCCGCGAAGTTCGACGACGCCCTGCACGGCCGCGCTCCCGAGTACGCGGAATGGCTCGACCCGGTGGACGAACCCAGTAAAGTCGCTTCCTGATGCGCTTCGCGCTCGAAACCCGCATCCGGCGCCGTGTCACGGCGCCGGCGCCGATCCGAATTACCGGCGCCGCGGCCGCCGCCTAGCGGCCCGCGGAGACCTGCCCGTGCCCAGGGCAGGAGAGCAGCGTCGCCGCGTCGCCCGAACGACCCGGCGTCTCGTCACCGGTCAGCGGTTCAGGAAGTAGGTTCGATCCCCTTGAGCAAGGTTCATCTATACGACACGACTCTGCGCGACGGCATGCAGGGTCAGGGAATGTCGCTGTCGGCGCCGGAGAAGGTCCGCGTCGTCGAGGCGCTCGATCGCCTCGGAATCGACCTGATCGAGGCCGGGTTCCCGGATTCGAACCCGAAGGACCTCGAGCTGTTCGAGTTGCTCGCGGACGTCCCGCTCGAGCAGGCGACGATCGCTGCGTTCGGGATGACCCGCCGCCGCGACCGGGAGGCCGCCGAGGATCCGGGCCTCGCCGCCCTCGTCGGCTGCTTCGCGCCGGTCGTCACGCTCGTCGGCAAGACCTGGGCCCTCCACCTCGATGTCGTCACGAAGGTCTCCCGCGACGAGAACCTGGCGATGATCTCCGACTCGGTCGGGTACTGCGCCGGGGCCGGCAAGCGCGTCGTCTACGACCCCGAGCACTTCTTCGACGCCTGGCGCGACGATCGCGGCTATGCGCTCGCCTGCCTCGAGGCCGCGGTCGCGGCCGGGGCCGAGAACGTCAGCCTCTGCGACACGAACGGCTCCAGCCTTCCTCACGAAGTTGAGGAGGCCACCGCCGATGTCGTCGCCGCGCTCGCGGGCAAGCCGGTCACGGTCGGCATCCACACCCACAACGACGCCGAGTGCGGAGTCGCCAACTCGATCGCCGCCGTTCGCGCCGGGGCGACGCTCGTGCAGGGGACGGTCAACGGCTATGGCGAGCGGACCGGCAACGCGAACCTGATCTCGATCCTGCCGGCGCTGCAGCTCAAGCTCGGCTATGACTGCGTCCCGCCCGAGCGGATGGCACATCTGACCGAGACCGCGCACCTCGTCGACGAGATCTGCAACCTCGCGCCGGACCCGTCGCAGCCCTATGTCGGCCGGAACGCCTTCGCGCACAAGGGTGGGCTCCACGCTGCCGCCGTCGAGGCGGATACGCGGACCTTCGAGCACATGGACCCGCGCGAGGTCGGCAACGCGCGCGAGATCCTGATCTCGGAGCTCGCCGGCCGCGGCTCGGTCATGTCGCGGGCCAGTGGGGCGGGCATCGACCTCGACGACGACGGGGTCCGCCGCTCGATCGAGAAGCTCAAGGAGCGCGAGCACCGCGGCTACTCCTACGAGGCCGCCGATGCGTCGTTCGAGCTGCTCCTGCGTCGCGAGGCCGGCACCTACGAGCCGCTGTTCCGGCTCGAGAGCTTCCGGGTCGTGACCGAGAAGCGCGCCGACGGG
>Ga0070692_10000811_pt1 | contig 10392 bp, 10 predicted proteins | sample KBSK1102metaG_FD_64675 | JGI IMG/M metagenome (GOLD analysis project Ga0070692, IMG submission 64675) | Corn, switchgrass and miscanthus rhizosphere microbial communities from Kellogg Biological Station, Michigan, USA - KBS K1-10-2 metaG | ecosystem: Host-associated > Plants > Roots >...
CCGGCCAGTCGTGCCACCGGCGTCGGAAGACGCCCGGTGGAGTGGAGCTCGAGCCTGAGCTCCCAGGGCTCGAACGGCTTCTGGGGGAGCGGGTTCCGCTCGAGCAGCTTCTCGGCCTGTCGCACCTTCGTGCGCAGCGCGTTCGTTCCGCGCCGGTCGGCCCCGCCAGACTTCTCGCCGAGGCCTGCCCCCTGTGCCCGGGCCTCGGTCCGTCTCGTGGAGAGCAGCGTGGTGAGCTCACGCCGACGCTCGCGGGCATCGGCGTAGTGCGCATACGCGGCGTGGCGCGCCTCATCGCGGCGCCGGGCGTAGTCCGACCAACCGCCCGCCCACTCGACGATGGCGTGCGAGCGGGGGTCGATCTCCGCGATGCGCCTGACCGTCCGGTCGAGGAACGCCCGATCGTGCGAGACGAGGACGATCGCCCCGGGGAAACCGTCCACGAACGCCTCGAGCTGCGCGAGCCCGTCCCCGTCGAGGTCGTTCGTCGGCTCGTCCAGGAGAAGCAGGTCGGCTTTCACGAGGTGGACAGCCGCGAGGGACACCCGTGCCGCCTCGCCGCCGGAGAGTCCGTCGAACACTCTGTCGAGGTCGACGCCGAGCCCGACCCGCGCGCACGTCGCCGCCGCGCGCGCGTCGAGGTCGCCGCCGCCGAGCGCGAGGAACCGCGCGAGGGCCACGTCGTAGCGGTCGGACATCGCGTGGGTCGTGTCCGCGTCGCGGGCGAGAGCGTCTGCCGCCGCCTCGAGCTCGAGTTCGGCCGCAGCGACGCCGGTCAGCCGTGCCAGCCGCGCGCGAAGCGTCTCGCGGGGACGCCGCTCCGGCTCCTGCCGGAGATGGGCGACTGTCGCCCGCGGCGGATCGAGCGCGACGACGCCGGCATCGGGTGCCTCCTCGCCCCCGAGCAGCCGCAGGACGGTCGACTTGCCGACGCCGTTCGGCCCGACGAGCCCGATGCGCGCGCGAGGACCGACCTCGAGCGACGCGTTCTCGAGGACGACCTGCGCTCCGTGGGACTTCGCAACGCCGGTAAGGCGGGCACGCACGACGAGGACCTCCTGACTGGACGGGACGCGGCACCTCCGGAAAGGAGGGCCGACAGGAGCGTGAGTCCGCGATCAGTCCGTCATGGGCATGCGCCGAAGCGCAAGCGCACCGTATCAGCCGTCCGGCGCGTCGGTCCGGAACGCCTCGAGCGCCGCCCAGCGGGGATCGACCGCCTCCTCGGCGTGCTCGTGCGGCTCGACGTTCAGGTCCTTGCCGCAGATCGGGCAGAGACCGGCGCAGTCGGGGCGGCACAGGATCTGGTCGGGGAGCGCGAGCGCTACCTGGTCCCGCGCCCACGCGCCGGCGTCGAGCTCCCCGTCGGAGACGTACTCGCTGCGCAACTCCTCGTCGGCGCCGGCGTCGGTCGCGTCGTATTCCTGTGCGTGGACCTCGACCGTGAGGCTCGCAGGAGCGAGGCACCGCATACACGGCCCTTCGAGCCGGGTCGAGAGCGCCAGGCGGAAGATGTCGCCGGTCGCGGCTCGCTGGACGACCAGCTCGGCCGGCGTTTCGGGCGGCACTGTGTGGTACGTCTCACCCCCGAGGACGAGCGGGTCGAGCACGAGCCGGAGCGACTCGTGGTGCTCCTGACCGGGGCGGAGACGAAGGCCTCTGACCGAGAAACGCGCCACGGGACGAGGGTAGCGCCCGCCCTCGCGACGATTGTGATGATCGATTCGTAAGGCGAGTGAAGCTTCCGTAAGAAGGTGGTTCGAACCTTCGGATCCGGGCTAGTCCTGTGTCGTCACATTCGACGAAAGGACATGCGATGCGTACGACACGAAAGATCGGCGCGCTCTGGACGCTCGCCGCTGCGGCGCTCGCGTCGCTCGCGACGGTGCTCGCGCTTCCGGCGGGCAGCGGGGCCGTCACGCAGGCCAGCCCGACCAACACGGCGGAGCCGCGGATCAGCGGATCGGCGACCGTGGGCTCGACGCTCACCGCGAGCCAGGGAACGTGGACCGGCTCACCGACGAGCTACGCCTACCAGTGGGTGCGCTGTCCGAGGGGCGGCGGCCTCCCGAGCGGCGGGGACTGTGCCGCGATCGGGGGCGCGACGACGACGAAGTACGTCGTCGCGACGGCCGACGTCGACCATCGGCTTCGCGTTCGCGTGACCGCGTCGAACGCCGACGGATCGAAGACGGTTGCGTCGAATGCAAGCGGGCTCGTGCGAGCAGCCGACGCAGGCAAGCCGGTGAGCGTGCAGGCGCCGACCCTGTCGGGGACGGCCGCGCAGGGGCAGACGCTGCACGTCACCCCGGGGACGTGGAACGGGCAGCAGCCGATCACGTACACGTTCCGCTGGCTGCGGTGTGACACGGCCGGCAACAACTGCATCGTGCAGCAGGGCTTCCAGGACGACGCCTACGGGCTGCGGGAAGGCGACGTCGGCAAGACCATCCGTGCCCGCGTGATCGCACGCAACAGCCGTGGTGAGGCGAGCCGGCTGACGGCCCCGAGCCCCACCGTGCAGGGACCGCAGACGCCACCCGGCCCGGCAGGCGTCATCACGCTGCCGAACGGCGAGAAGTCGATCCCGGTGACGAGCGTGCCGCCGGACCAGCGGCTCGTCGTCGATCAGGTGCAGTTCTCGCCGAACCCGATCCGCTCGCGGACCGAGCCGATCACCGTGCGGGTCAAGGTGAAGGACACCCGCGGCTACGTCGTCCGCGACGCCCTCGTGTTCCTCCGCTCGACGCCGCTCGTGACGAGGAACGCGCAGGATCAGAAGACCGGGCAGGACGGCTGGCTGCAGCTGACCGTGACCCCCGAGCGCGACTTCCCGGAACTGCGCCCGGCGTACTCCGTGCAGTTCTTCGTGAAGGCGTTCCGGCAGGGCGACCCCGAGCTGGCCGGCGTGGCCGGATACCGGCTCGTCCAGGTGCCGCTCGGCTGATCGTGTCGTGGGGCGGGCCCGTCAGGGCCCGCCCCACCTACTGGTAGCTGTCGACGTCGGGCGAGCGGCCGTCGCGGTCGATCGGGCCGATCCCCGCGACCACTGTCTCCTGCGAGCGCTCGTGGAGACGCTCACGGCCGCGGCGCACCGCGCCGAGGAACTTGTCGAGGTTGACCTCGAGCGTCGAGAGGATGCCGTCGGCCCAGTCCTCCATCTCGAGGCGCGTCTCGCGCGCGTCGCGGCGAGCCTCCTCGACGATGTCCTGCGACTGGCGCTCCGCGAGCTTCACGATCTCGGTCTGCGATGCCTCCCGCATCGCCTGCTCGCGCGCCTCGCCGATCAGGCGGTCGCACTCGCGCTTTGCCTCGGCGAGCATCTCCTGACGTTCCTTGACGATCCAGCGGGCCTGCTTGATCTCCTCGGGGATCGTCGCGCGCATCTGGTCGAGGATGTCGTAGATCTCCTCGCGATCGATGCGAACCTGGTCGGTCAGCGGGACCGCCTTGGCGTTGTGCACGAGATCGTCGAGCTTGTCGATGAGTACGAGGACGTCCATGTCACGGATGGTACTCGCGGTTCAGGACGTGGGGGAACCCATGGTTCCCCCACGAGCCCCCTCCTTCAGCGTCGTTCACGGTTCTTGCGTGCTTGGCCTCCCGGCCGGCAAAGCCGGCCTTCGGCCTCGGAGGTCTGTCACCCTTGCAACCGGTTGAATGCGATGAGGGTCTACTCAGGAGGTCGGAACGGCGAACCGTTGCGGCCGGAGGCCGGCTTTGCCGGCCGGGAGGCCCAGTGGCGCTTGTCTTGTTGCAAACCCGAGGAGGGGGCCCGTGGGGGAACCATGGGTTCCCCCACGCATTACTCGTCGGGGCTCAGCGGAGGGCCTGGACGCCCGTTCGGGTAGAGCTCGCGGAAGCGCTTCGCGACCATGGGCGTAACGAGGCTCTCGACCTTGCCGCCGAACGACGCGATCTCCTTGACGCCGCTCGAGGAGACGAACGCGAACTCGGGGCTCGACATGACGTACATCGTCTCGACCTCCGGCGCGAGCAGGTGGTTGAGCCGGTTCATCTGGAACTCCCACTCGAAGTCCGCGATCACACGCAGCCCCTTCACCATCGTGCGGGCGCCGTGCTTGCGGGCGAAGTCGACGACCAGCTGGCTGAACACGTCGACGACGACGTTGTCGAGCCCTGCGAGCGCGTCCTCGAGGAACGCGACGCGCTCCTCGACGGTGAACGTCGTCTGCTTGTGATGCGGGTCGCGGACGACACCCACGACGACCCGGTCGAAGGTCGCCGCCGCGCGGCGGATGACGTCGACGTGGCCGAGCGTCACCGGGTCGAATGTCCCGGGGTTGATTGCGACGATGGGCGGGCGGTCGGTCATGGCGCGAAGAGGGTGAGACGGGCGGAACCGTATCGTCGCGTCGTGACGAGGTCGAGGGGGAGCGTGGGCTCGACGCGTGCGTCCGTCTCCACGACGACCATCCCCGCCTCGGCGACGACCGCCGCAACCAGCTCCGCGAGCCGCGCCTCGAGCGCCTGCCAGCGCTCGTAGGGCGGGTCGAGGAGCAGCAGCTCGTGGTGTCTCCCGGCGGTGCGCTCCTCGCGCAGCATGGCAAGCGCGTCGCGCTGCGTCACGAGGCCGCCGGTCAGCTCCAGCGTCTCGAGATTGGCGCGGATCGCCCGGCACGCCGCCCCGTCCGTGTCGACGAAGACGCACCGCCGGGCGCCGCGCGAAAGCGCCTCGAGCCCGAGCGCGCCCGAGCCGGCATAGAGGTCGAGCACCGAGGCCCCGTCGACCGGCCCGACGAGGTTGAAGAGCGCCTCGCGGACGCGGTCACCGGTCGGCCGGGTGTGCCCACCCTTCGGCGCCGCGATGCGACGCCCCCTGTGGGTGCCCGCGATGATCCGCAAGGTCAGGCGACGCCGGGCGACTCGGCCGAAAGCCCCGCACTCCGTGCGGCACGCGCCAGCTGCCGGTCGTACACGACCATCGCGCGCGCTCCTACATGGAGCGCGCTGGCGAGGTGCACCGCATCGAGAGCCCGAAGGCCGGGACCCGCAAGGGCGGTTGCCGATCGGACGACGTCCTCCTCGACGCCGACGATCGTGCATCCGCCGAGAACGTCGTCCAGGTCCCACTCGATGTCGTCCGATGCGCTCGCGACGCGGATCGCGCGGACGATCTCGACCGACGAGATCGCGCTCGTCGCCACGATGCGATCGCTGACGGCCCGAACGAGCGCCGCGCTCTCGGCCTCCCGCAGGAAGAGCTTCACGAGCGCCGACGAGTCCGCGTAGAGGACGCCGTCTCTAGAAGCGATCCTCTCGGCCCTCCGAGATGATCTCCGTCGAGCTGCGGTCGAGCGGCCACGTGGTCGCCGGCACCGTCGGCCGGAGCGGCCGCGCCGCCGGCCGAGCGCGCCCCTCCGCGACGAGGCGCGAGAGCGGATCCGCCGGAACCGGCACGATGAGCGCGACCGGCTTGCCGTCGCGCGTGATCTCGACACGGTCCCCTGCCTCGACGCGGCGAATCGTCCGTGTCAACGTATCTCGCAGCTCCTTGATCCCGATGGTGGTCATCCGTGGCCACCACCGTATCAGCTCTCACCGACGTGCTCGGCCTGGCCGAGGAGGCGCTCGACCTCGGCCTCGAGAAACGTCTCTCCCTCGAGCTGGGCGGCCAGTTCCTTCGCTCGCTCGAGCAGGTCGCGGTCGGCCCGCAGGCGGGTGAAGCGAAGGTCCGTGATGCCGGACTGCCGCGCACCGACGAGTTGCCCCTCACCGCGGATCTCGAGGTCCCGCTCGGCGAGCTCGAAACCGTCGGTCGTCGAGACCATCGCCTCGAGGCGCTCGACGGCGACCTCGGAGAGCTCGTCGCGGTGACGCGAGACGAGCAGGCAGTACGACTGCTCCGCTCCCCGGCCGACGCGGCCGCGTAGCTGATGGAGCTGGGCGAGGCCGAAGCGGTCTGCCTCCTGGACGATCATGATCGTCGCGTTCGGGACGTCGACGCCGACCTCGATCACGGTCGTCGCAACGAGGACGTCGAGCTCGCCGGCGGTGAAGGCGGACATCCTGGCCCTCCGCTCGGTCGTCTTCAGGCGGCCGTGGACGCAGCCGACGCGATAATCGCGAAGCTCGTTCGTCCGCAGTCGCTCCGCTTCGTCCTCGGCGGCGCGTGCGAGCGTCGTCTCCGAGCCCTCGACGAGCGGGCACACGACGTACGCCTGGCGGCCGTCGTCGAGGTGGCGCCGGAGACGCGCGTACGCCTCGGCGCTCCGCTCCTCGCTCACCCAGGCCGTGACGATCGGCTTACGATTCGCGGGCGGGGCCGCGATCTCCGACACGGCGAGGTCGCCGTACACCGTGAGAGCGAGCGTCCGTGGGATCGGCGTCGCGGTCATGTGGAGGACGTGCGGGCTTCGGCCCTCGGCGAGCGCGGCCCGTTGCTCGACGCCGAAGCGGTGCTGCTCGTCGACGACGGCGACGGCGAGGTCGGCGAACTCGACCTCCCGCTCGATGAGGGCGTGCGTGCCGACCGCGACCCCGACGTCCCCCGACGCGACGAGCTGATGTGCGGCACGTCGTTCCCGCGCGGTGATGCTCGACGTGAGCAACGCGACCCGGACGCCGAGCACGGCGCAGAGCCCCTCGATCGTGAGGAAGTGCTGCTCTGCGAGCGTCTCCGTCGGCGCCATCAGCGCGCCCTGGCGGCCGCCCTCGACCGCGCGCAGCAGCGTGTAGAGCGCGACGGCCGTCTTGCCAGAACCGACGTCGCCCTGCAAGAGACGCTGCATCGGCGTCGTCCGGGCGAGGTCGGCGTCGATCTCCCCGATTGCGTGCTCCTGCGCGGCCGTGAGCGTGAACGGCAGTGCTTCGCGGTAACGGGCGACGAGGTCGTCCGGCGGCGCCAGCGCCTCTGCGACGAGCACCTCCCGCTCGGCTGCGCGGCGCGCGAGCGCGAGCTGCAGCGTGAGGAGCTCGTCGAGGGCGAGCCGCCGGCGCGCCCGCTCGGCCTCGTCCTCCGAGCGCGGACGGTGGAGCCGGACCAGCGCGTCGGCGCGGAGGGGCAGCGGCTCCGACGCGCGCACCGCGGCCGGCAGAGGCTCGCCGCCGTCGCGGGCGTACGCGAACGCCGCCTCGCTCAGGCTCCGCAGCGTCTTCTGGGCCAGGTCGGCGGTCGAAGGGTAGACGGGCGCAAAGTCGGCCGTTTGCGCGGCATCACCGATGTCGTACGTCGAGACCTGGAAGCCGTAGCGATTCGGCTTCCCCCGCAGGCGCAGCCGCGTTCCCGGGACGAGCCTCGACTCGAGCCACGGCTGGTTGAACCAGGTCGCCCGAATCTCCCCCGTTCCGTCCGCGACGTGTGCGGTCAGGATGTGGAGGCGCCCGCGCCTCCGGCCCGATGCGCGGCGGACGACGACGTCGAGCACCGCCTCCTCGTCACCGAAGAGCTGTGCGATCGTGCGCTCCTCGGCCGCCGACTCGTAGCGGCGCGGTCGGTGCGCGAGGACGTCCCCGACGGTCGCGATGCCGAGCCGTCCGAGCTTGCGCCGCAGGGCGGGGCCGACGCCGGGAAGCGTCTCGACCGGAATGTCGAGCCGCTCGGGGCGCGGCATCGATCGGGGCGCCGGCCAGGGCTTCGGCGGGTCTACACCGGCGAAGCCGGACTGCGTCCGCCGGACCGTGACGGAATGGGCCATCGCCACCGAGTCTACGAGCGTGCCCGGCCGGGGCTTCTAGGCATTGACGTCGCGAAGCGACGTCAATCCTGGAACCAGAAGAAGCCGACCGCACCGGGACCGGCGTGCGTGCCTACAACCGCGCCGAGCGGCTCGACGAGATCGAGCGTGGCCTTCGGCCGCACCCTGTGCGCCATGTCGGTGATCACGTCGATCCACTCCGGCGCGTTCGCGTGCGCGATCGCAATGTGGAGCCCGAGCCCGTCGCCGTCCTCTGTCTCGGCGGCGAACAGCTTCGCGAACTCCTCGAGTGCCTTCTGGCGTCCACGCACGCGTCCGAGCGGGACGACCACGCCGTCCTCGACGGTGAGGATCGGCTTCACGTTGAGCAGCGAGCCCGCGAGTGCCTGCGCCTTGCCGATGCGGCCGCCCTTCTGCAGGTACTCGAGCGTCGCGACGGTGAAGACGACGCGGTTCGAGCGCTTGAACCGCTCCACGAGCTCCCCGACCTCCTCGTCCGTCGTCCCGTCGCCGAGGCGCCGGTCGATCGCCTCCGCGAGCATCGCGACCGACAGCGAGGCCGTCTCCGTGTCGACGACCCGGACGCGGTCGTCGCCGAGCTGCGCCGCAGCGCGCTGCGCCGACTCGAAAGTCCCCGACAGCTTCGAGGTGAGGTGGAGCGACCAGATACGGTCGAAGCCCGCGGCGGCCAGCTCCTCGTACGTCGCGAGAAAGTCGGCCGGCGTCGGCTGCGAGGTGGTCGGCAGCGTCTTCGCCGCGGCGAGCCGCTCGTAGAAGCCCTCCGGCGTGATGTCGACGTGGTCTCGGAGCGCCTCGCCGTCGAAGAGGACGTAGAGCGGGACGAGCCGCATGTTCGCGTGCCGGTCGCGCGCGTCCACGAAGTCGGAGGTCGAGTCGAGGACGATCGCGGTGTTCTCGCGTGTGAGGCGCATGCAGGGAGCCTATGGGGTCTGGCACCGTCAGGTGCCTGTCCCCGGTGACGCGTCGCTGTCGACGAGTCGCCGCTGGGGTCAGGCACCTCCGGCGCCAGACCCCACCGCACGTCGAATCGTGTCCGCGAGCCCGTCGACGGTGCCGCCCTTCTCGACGAGCTCGACGGCGCCGGAGCGGAGGATCTCCTCGCGCTCGTCTGCGGTCGCCTCGGCGGTGAGGCACACGACCGCGGCCCCGGACGCCTCGATCACGGCACGCGTCGCGGCCGCACCGTCGAGGCCGGGGAGCCGGTAGTCCATGACGACGACGTCGGGCCGGAGTCGTCGTGACGCGTCGGCGGCCTCGGCTCCGCTCGCCAACGCGCCGACGACCTCGAGCCCCGCCTGCAGGCCGAGCAGGAGCTCGAGCGACGACCGGTACACGTCGTTGTCCTCGACGAGCAGGACCCGGATCGCCACGCGCTACTCCGCCGAGAGAAGGAGCGGGTAGTGAGGCTGGCCGCCCCACTTCACGTCCGCGTCCATCCCCCGCGCCTCGATCCGCGGCTCGATCTCCCCGGCGTCGGGCGCGCCCTCGCCGCGGAGCACCTGGACGAAAGAGCGGCCGTCCTGCGAGAAGCGGTCCAGCAGCCCGTCGAGCACCGCGTCGAGCTCGTGAGAGGCCGCGAATGCCCGCCCGTCCAGCAGCGCGAGGAAGTCCCCCTCCGCCGCAGCGATCCCGTCGACTGTCGCGTCGCGGGAGGCCTGCACGATCTCGCCGACGGCGAGGCCGTCGATGGCGCTGCGCATCGCCTCCTCGTTGGCGTCGACGTCCTTGCCCGCGTCGAACGCGAAGGCGGCGACGATCCCCTCCGGCACGGAGCTCGTCTCGATCACGCGGACGTCCTTCGTCGACTCCGCCGCGGCGTTCTCGGCGGCAAGCCGGACGTTCGAGTTGTTCGGCAGGACGATCACATGATCGGCGTTGACCGCGGTCACGCCCTCGAGGATCTGCCCGACCGAGGGGTTCATCGTCTGTCCGCCCTCGATGACGATCTCTGCGCCCTCGCTGCGGAGGATGTCGCGGTTGCCGCTCCCCTGCGCGACCGCGACGAGCGCCACCTCGCGCGGCGGCGCCTGCGCGGCGGCGTGGAGCTGCGCGAGCCAGCGCTCGCGCTCCGAGGCCTGGCTGTGCATGTCCCCGATCTCGACGCGCGCGGCGTCGACGACCCCGACCGCCCGTCCGCGGTCGAGGGCGCCCTCGGGCTCGTCGGTGTGGACGTGCACCTTCGCGACCGTCGCGTCCCCCGTGACGAGCAGCGAGTCACCGAGCGGCTCGAGGCTTGCGTGCAGCGCGTCGAGGTCGAGTGCCTCGCCCTCGACCACGAAGACCGTGCAGTACCGGTACTCCGACTCCTCGTGGTGGATCGACTCCTCGCTGATCTCGTCCGTTACTTCCGGAACGTCGGGAAGCGGCTCGCCGGTGAGTGCGTGGAGGACGCCGCGGACGAGCTCGACCAGGCCGGCGCCGCCGGCGTCGACGACGCCCGCCTCGCGGAGCTTGTCGAGCATCTCGGGCGTGCGGCGAACCGCGTCGTCGCCACGCGCGACGACCCGCGTGAGGCCCTCGACGACCGGCAGCGCGCGCACGTCCCGAAGCTCCGCCTCCTCGGCCATCTCACGGATCACGGTCAGCATCGTCCCCTCCACCGGAAGCTTCACAGCGTGGTACGCGCTCGTCGTCCCCGCACGGAATGCCTCGGCCATCACGTCGCCGTCGACCTGGTCGCCCTCGCCGAGGACTCGGGCCATGCCGCGGACGA
>Ga0070692_10000814_pt1 | contig 10387 bp, 7 predicted proteins | sample KBSK1102metaG_FD_64675 | JGI IMG/M metagenome (GOLD analysis project Ga0070692, IMG submission 64675) | Corn, switchgrass and miscanthus rhizosphere microbial communities from Kellogg Biological Station, Michigan, USA - KBS K1-10-2 metaG | ecosystem: Host-associated > Plants > Roots >...
GTGCTGCGTCGACGCGCGCGGCGCCGATCCGGTCAATGAGCACGACAGCCACGGCGAATTCATCTACCTCGTCGCCGAGCACGCGCGGCTGACCGGCGATCTCTCGCTGGCGCGCGAGATCTGGCCGCATGTGGAGAAAGCGGCGGGTTACATCGATGCGCTGCGCCGGCAGACCACCGGCGAATTCAAGGGTCTCCTTCCTCCGTCGATCAGCCACGAAGGCTACTCCGCGAAGCCGATGCATTCGTACTGGGACGATTTCTTCGCGTTGCGCGGGCTCAAAGACGCGGCGTGGCTGTCCGAACAACTCGGCAATGGCGAGGCCGCGGCACGGTTCGCCAGGAGCCGCGATGAGTTCGCGCGCGATTTGCACGCGTCGATCGCCCGCGCCATCGAGACGCATCACATCGACTACATCCCCGGCGCCGCGGACCTCGGCGATTTCGATCCGACGTCGACGACGATCGGCATCGAGCCGGCCGGCGATCTTGCGAACCTTCCGCACGGCGCCGTCATCCACGAATTCGAGCGTGCGTGGGATGAGTCGCTGGCGCGCATGGAAGGGCGCCGCGCGTGGAAGGACTACACGCCGTACGAGCTGCGCCAGGTCGGCACGTTCATCCACCTCGGCTGGCGCGACCGCGCGCAGCGACTCCTCGCGTTCTTCCTCGACGACCGCCGCCCGCTCGGCTGGAAACAATGGGCCGAGGTCGTGGCGCAGGATTACCGCGCACCAACGTACCTCGGCGACATCCCCCACCTCTGGGTCGGCTCCGACTTCGTTCGCTCCTTCATCGACATGCTCGCCTACGAACGCGAATCCGACGACGCGCTCGTCCTCGGCGCGGGGATTCCGGCGTCCTGGCTCGATCGCGGCGTGCGCGTGCGCGGACTGCGCACGATTTACGGTCCGCTCAACTTCTCCGCGCGGCGTTCCGGCAAACGCATCGTCGTCAACATCAGCGGCGTGCGCATGCCGCGGGGCGGGATCGTGGTGCAGCTACCGGGAGTCAGCGAACGCATCGTGCGGAAGTTGCCTGTGTCGTTGGAACTGACAAGGTGACGGTGACGAAGGATTTTCGTGTCCTCCCCCCTCTAACGCGGTGAATGGAGGGATCGATGGTCCGTATCCTCACGGTGATCCTGGTGTTGAGTTGCGCGGCGCAGGTTGTCGCGCAGACGAACGACGACCAGTCATCCCAATTCTTTTTTTTCGGCGGGGTTTCGGAGAACCACAACTACGTCCCTTACCGGGAAACGCTGCTGGTCACGGATCGGAAGGTGTCACCATTCCTCAGTCTCGGCAGCGGGCGCGGCTTCGAGTTTTCGGTCACCCGGCGGAAGAGCCGGCACCTCGCCTACACCGCGGACTTCTCCGGTTACCAGGAACGCTTCAGCGGGCGCGCGACCTACTGCGAGCCCAAGGCCTGCGGGATAGGATTGCGCTTCGAAGACAAGGCACAGGCGTTTTATCTCGTCGCCGGCCCGGAGCTCCGCGGATCGGAGCGGCGACGTATGACCCTGTTCGTCCGTGGCCTTGCTGGAGGGATATTCAGCCGCTCGAAGTTCACGATGGCGGGCTCGAATGTCCAGTACCTCAACTCATACAGCACCACGGGTCTGGCCCTCCTTTCGACATCAGGAATCCCAAAGACGTCGACCGTCCACTACGCCGACTCTCATTCCGACATTGGCTTGACCCTCTCCCTCGGCGCGGGACTGGACGTACGAATGAGCGAGGCGCTCAGTGGCCGCCTCCTCATCGACTTCTACAACCCCACGTTCCTCACGCGGCCGGACATCCGGGACCCGTCGGTCGCGGGACCGACCGGATCCACGCATGTCCAGAATCACACGCGCCTCTCGGTCGGCATCGTGTGGCATGTTCGCTGACGATCCCCCTGCTACCCTGCAAAGGATTTCTCCACCGTCCCCCCTCTAACGCGGTGAATGGCTGATCTCATGGCGGAACATCCGGATCGCTTTTTGGCGGCGCGCATGGTGCGGGGGGATGAGGGTGCGTTCGGGGAGTTTTTTGAATCGCACTTCGCGCCGCTGTTTCGGTTTGCGATGCCGCGGGTGGGGAACGATGCGCAGGTGGCGGAGGACGTCGTGCAGGCGACGCTTTGTCGGGCGGTGCGGAAGCTCGCGTCGTATCGCGGGGAGGCGGCGTTGCTGACGTGGTTGTGCACGTTCTGCCGTCATGAGATCAGCACGCACTTCGAGAAGGCCAGCAGGGTGCCGCCGATGGTCGATTTGCTTGATGACATCCCCGAGGTTAGGGCAGCGCTGGAGTCACTCGGCGCGGCGGAGCGGCCGGAGGCGGCATTGCGGCGGAACGAGACGAGCCGGCTCGTGCAGCTCGTGCTCGACCGGCTGCCGGGACGTTACGGCGACGCGTTGGAGTGGAAGTACATCGATGGGCTGTCGGTCGCGGAGATCGCGGCGCGGCTGAATATCGGTGTGAAGGCCGCCGAGTCGATGCTGACGCGGGCGCGGGCGGCGTTCCGTGATGCGTTTACGGCGGCGTATGGCGGGCGGTGGAGCGAGGCGGAGGTTTGATGATGGACGACACCGACAACACGAATTCTTCCGACGACGCGATCGCCGCGCTGGTCCGGCTTGCGGGGCGGCGACCGCCTGTGCCCGAGGATGCGGCGCGGCGCGTTCGCGAGGCGGTGCATGACGAGTGGATGCAGACGATCAGCCGGCGCAGGCGGACGCGGTGGATCGGATCGGCGTCCGCGGTAGCTGCGGCAGCGGTGATGATCGTCGTGCTGCGGATGACGCCTGCCGCTCCGACGCCGCAACGCGTTGTCGTCGCCGGCGGACAGACGAACGGCGCGGTCATCTACGCGAACGACGCTTACGAAGTCGCGAATGGGAACACCGCGTCGCTGGCGTGGGGCAACGCGATCTTGCGGCTCGACGGCGGGACGCGGATTCGCATCGCATCGCCGACGGAACTTTCGCTCGAGCGCGGTGCGGTCTACGTTGATTCGAAGCACTCAGGAGTCCTCATTCGCACGCCGATTGGAAGCGTTCGCGACATCGGAACGCAATTCGAAGTGCGGCTGGCGGAGGATCGGATGCGCGTTCGCGTTCGTGAAGGACGCGTCGATCTGCAGCATGGCGGCGCGACGCATTCGGCGGCGGCAGGCACCGAGCTGGATGCCGATGCGCGCGGCGGTGTGACGGAGCACAGCATCGCGAAGAACGGCGCGGAGTGGGATTGGGTCGTGCGCGCGGCGCCTCCGATTCATCTCGATGGCCGCACGCTGGCCGAGGTTGTGGCGGCCGTGACGCGCGATGAGGGTGTGACGGCGGTGTGGTCCGATGCGGCGGCGCGCAATGCGGCATCGATGCGATTGCATGGCGATGTTCCGCTCACGCCCGAGGAGGCGCTCGACACGGCGCTCGTCGCCTCGGGACTCACCTCACGCACCGACGGCGACCGGCTGATCATCACGAGGAGAAAGTGATGCGTCGCCTTGCATTTTTCATGGCCGCGCTGTGTCTGATTGCGACTACGGCAGCGGCAGAACTTCGCGGCCGCACGCTCGCCGAGGCGCTGCGCATCCTCGAAACGCGCGGCCTGCGTCTCATCTATAGCAATGACGTCGTGCGGCCGGAGATGATCGTCGGAATCGAGCCGCGAGCGACCGAGCCGCGGCAGGTGCTCGACGAGCTGCTGCGTGAGCATCATCTGCACGCCACGAACGGACCGCGCGGCAGCATCGTCATCGTGCGCGATGCGGAGAAGCCGGCGCCGCGCGCGGAGAAACCGAAGCCGCCGCAGATGCCGGTCACGCTTGAATCGATCGTAGTCACGCCGAGCAAGTTCACGATCTTCACTTCGGAAACCGAGGGGCATCAATTCCTCTCCCGCGAGGAAGTGCGCACCGTTCCGCACCTCGGCGACGACGTCTATCGCGCCTTCGATCGCCTGCCGGGCATCACCGGTCTCGACCTCAGCGCACGCTTCAACATTCGCGGCGGGCAGGAAGACGAAACGCAGGTGCTGATCGACGGCGCGGAGATTTACGACCCGTTTCACGTCCGCGATCTCTACCGCGCCTTCAGCACCATCGATGCCGAGGCCATCGGGGTGGTGGATGTGCTTACCGGCGGATTTCCGCTGCAGTACGGCGGGCGGATGAGCGGCGTCATCGACATCTCGTCGCTCAAACCGTCGGCGCGGCATCACACCGAGCTCGGCATCGGCATCCTCAACCAGCGCATCCTGACAAACGGGACCTTTCACGACGGCGGATCCGAGTATCTGTTGTCGTTTCGCCGCGGGTACTTACACGAGTTGCTGAAGCTGATCGACAAGAACAACGGCGGAATCAATCCCAGCTACTACGACCTCCTCGGCAAGGTGGAGACGACGCTGAACGAGCGCACGGTCCTCTCCGCCGATGTCTTTGTCTCCGGCGATGCGCTGAAAATCCGCGAGGACGGCGGCCAGGCGCATGGAAGCTACAGCGACCGCTATGCGTGGGTGAACCTGCGCAATGCGCTATCGCCGAAACTGTTCGCGCAGACGGTTGGCTCAATCGGCCGTATCGCCACGCATCGTTACGGCAACTACGGCTCGTTCGACTCGGAAGACGAGGGCGTACTCAATGATGATCACGCTTTCGATTTCATCGCGCTGCGGAACGATTCGTCGTGGGATGTGTCAGACCGGAACGTGCTCAAGGCCGGCCTTGCGGCGAAGCGGCTGCACGCCCGCTACGACTACGACGGCCATTCGATCATTCGCGTGTCGTTGCGGCACGTGAACGAGGGGATTCAGACGATCGACCGCAATGCCAGCGTGCGTGCGAATGGGAATGACGTCGCCGCCTACGCCGCCGACCGCATCGCCGTGACGCCGCACCTGGTGGTCGAAGCGGGAGCGCGCGTCGATGCGCAGAGCTACGCGCCGGATGGGACGCACGTGGCTCCGCGGATCAACGCCGCCTACGCGCTCGGCACGCACGCCACCCTGCGCGCGTCGTGGGGACGTTTCTATCAGGCGCAGGGGATCAATGAGCTGCAGGTGGAAGACGGCGTCACGACGTTTTTGCCTGCCGAACGCGCCGATCACGGCGTGCTGGGAGCGGAGTACGACTTCGGTCGCGGTTACAGCGCGCGTGCCGAGGTGTATGACAAGCGCTTCACGCAACTGCGGCCGCGATTCGAGAACATCTTCGACCGCGTCGTCATCTTTCCGGAGCTGCACGGCGACCGGTTGCGCATCGATGCGATCAGCGGACAGGCGCGCGGCGGCGAGCTGTTGTTCCGCAAGGTGGGCACGCCGGTCAGCGGCTGGATCAGCTACGCGCGCGCCTCGGCACACGACGTCCTCGAAGGAGACCCCGGGAGCGCGGACGTCTCGGGTGTCGCGTTCCCAGTGGTCGTGCCGCGCGCGTGGGATCAGCGCCACACCGCGACGTTCAATCTCGACTATCGCCTCGGCACGCATTGGAACTTCGACGTGGCCGGCGTCTACCACAGCGGCTGGCCGACGACGCCGGTAAACGGTGTCGTGGTCAACAACGTATTTCATACGGTGCTGGGCGCGTACAACAGCGGCCGTCTGCCGGCGTACCGGCGCGTCGACCTGCGGGCCAGCCACACCGTCGACACCTCGCGCGGCGGTCTGAGTTTTTTCGTCGAGCTGTTCAACGTCTTCGGAATCCGGAACGTCTCCGGCGTCGACGGCTACTCATTCAATTTCGACGGACGCGGCAACCTCGTCGGACACCGGCATAACGAGGTGATCCTCGGCGTGGTGCCGTCGTTCGGAATTACGTATTCGTTTTAGGTTCTGTCTCGGTATTTGGTTGTCGGTTGTCGGTTTTCGAGCGCATGACGTCACGGACAACCGACAACCGACAACGTCCATCAAGGAGCCACCAATGCGCAACAAAGTGATGTTCCTCCTCCCGCTGCTGGTGATCCTGCTCGTTGGCGCGCGGCGGCGCTCGGTGGTGCCGCCCGAGGGGCCGACGTTTGACCGCGAGATCGTGCGCATCCTTCAGCAGAACTGCCAGTCGTGCCATCACCCGGACGACATCGCGCCGTTTTCGCTGATGACGTACGGCGACGCGGTCCTGCACGCCGACGCGATCAAGTACATGACGCAGACGGGACAGATGCCGCCGTGGAAGGCGGCCGCCGGCTGCGGCGACTTCGTCGGCACGCGCGCGATGTCGCAGAGCGATATCGACACGATCGCGCACTGGGTCGACGGCGGAACGCCGGAAGGGAAAGCCGCCGATCTCCCGCCGGCGAAGACATTCGACGGCGGCTGGCCGGGAGGGAAACCGGACGTCATCCTCGCCATGCCGAAGGCGTTCACGCCGCCCGCGGCGGCGGACGAGTACCGCTGCTTCTCCATCCCCGGCGACGCGACGAAGGACATGCAGGTGACGATGGTCGATTTTCGTCCCGGCGACCGCGGCACGGTGCATCACATCGTTCCGTATCTCGACACCGCCGGCACCAGCGCGAAGCTGGACAAGAACGGCGACGGCTATTCATGCTTCGGCGGTCCGGGACTCGATACGGCTACGCCGCTCGGCGCCTGGTCGCCCGGCGCGCGGCCGGTGCCGCTTCCGGACGGGACGGCCGTGCGCATTCCGAAAGGGGCGCGTGTGGTGATGCAGGTCCACTATCACCCGCATTTCGGCCGCGTGGCGCCGGACCAGACGCAGATCGGGCTGTATCTCGCCACCGGAACCGTGAAAAAGCAGATGCACTACAACTTCATCCTCAACGATCAATTCGTCATCCGCGCCGGCGATCACGATGCGAAGGTGGACGCGTACGGCGCGGCGGACACGGACGTCGACGTCGTCTCCATCTACCCCCACATGCACCTCCTCGGCACGAAGATCAAAGTGGAGGCGCAGCTCGCCGACGGCACGAAGGCCTGCATGATCGACGTGCCGCAATACGACTTCAACTGGCAGGGGCAATACGTCTACAAGACGCCGCTGCACGTCGCGCTCGGCGGGTTCGTGCACATCGAAGCGCACTTCGACAATTCGGCCGACAACTGGCACAACCCCAGCTCGCCACCAAAAGACGTGCGCTGGGGCGAACAGACCACGGATGAGATGTGCCTGGCGATGGTGGGCTACACGACGGCCGACGGGAAGTGAGGGCATATGGAGTGCGCGTAGCAGAGCTACCGCTTTGGGAGGGCGGAGGGTGACTCGCGCAGCTCTCGCGAAGTCGCAGGTTGTGCATCAACAGTTGCGACTAACCTGCATCTGTTACCCAACCTCAAATAGCGGTGGCCTTGCCACCGCACTCCATATGGAGTGCGCGTAGCAGAGCTACCGCTTTGGGAGGCGGAAGGGTGAGTCCGCGCAGCTCTCGCGAAGTCGCAGGTTGTGCATCAACAGTTGCGACTAACCTGCATCTCTTACCCAACCTCAAATAGCGGTGGCCTTGCCACCGCACTCCATAGTCGCTTGCGCGGCGTCGCATTGGAGCGACGCCGCGCAGCGATTTGTCAGTGGTGCTGGAACGGCGGGACTAGCGGCGTTACTTCGACCACGGTCATCATGCCGCGGTCTTCGTGCGCGAGGATGTGGCAGTGGATGACGTAGTAACCCGAGTAGTCGACGAAGCGGCTGCGCATCTTGAAATAGCCGGGGACGATGACCTGCAGGTCGGGACTGATCACGTTGCCGTTGGCGTCGACGGGCAGCACGTTGCCGTTCTTGTCGATCGACTTGCCGGCCGCGTTCGTGGCCAATAGCCCCGAGGGGATCGGGAAGACATCCCACCAGATGCGCGGCTGCGGCGTCATCGGCGGCGGATCGCACGGCACCGTGACCGTGGGGTTGTTCGGATCGGGGATGCGGACGGGCGGCGCGTTGAGGCTTGGATCGATGAAGCACTGTTGCGCCGGTACGGTGATCGCGCTCCGGTCCGTGACGTACTTCGGCGTCGACGTGCCTGGAACTTTCACGTTCGGATCGAAGACCTGCGTCACCTGGAAGGGATTGATGTGGATGTGGAAGGGATGGGCGATGCCGAGGGTCGAATTCGACACGGTCCACTCCTCGGTCGTGTTGAGAAGGACCGCCACGCCGGTGTGACCGTCGAACTGCTTGCCGTTGATCGTATGTTTCGCGAACTTCGTCGGAAGGCCGAAGGCACTGGTGGCGAAGTTGATGTTCTTCGTCCCCTGAATGTCTTTGGTTTCGATGTCGGCGAGATCTTTCGGGAAGTTCGCGTCGTTCGGAGCGAAGACCGGCATCACCTTCGGCACGTTCGACATCTGCAGCGTGATGAGCGACATCTTGTTCGCCGTGGGGATATCGGACGGATCGACCTCGTTTTGCACGGTCACCGACGAGAAGCAGTTGATCGCGGACTGCGGGCAACCGGTTGCGGGCGCCTGGATCAGAATGTCGGCGCGGTTTCCGGCCGCGAGAAGGAAGGGCTGGTCTTTGCTGGCGTCGTAGTTCGCCCGCTTGAACTGAACGCCGTCCTGCGCCAGCTGCCACCAGTGAAATCCGGCAGGCGGACCGTTGAACAACGCGCCCGCGCGCCCCGAGGTGTTGACGATGCGCCACATCTGCACTTCGCCGGGCTGAATCTTGACGATCGGGTTCATGCGGCCATTGACGGAGAAGTCGGGACCCTTGTCCTGACCGTGCGTCGGACCGCCGGTCATCAGGTTCGGAGCGACGCCGAACTGGTTGATCACCAGCACCGGCTGCGTGCGGGTCCAGTTCGTACCGTACACGCCGTTGATGTCGTCGTCGTACTGCCCTTCGATGATGAAGGCGCCCGACATGCCGTTCGATGCATCGATGGTAGTCGAGCCGTGTTTGTGCGCGTGGTACCAGTGCGTGCCCGGCGCCTGCCCCATGATCGGCGGAGGCGGCGCGCCCGGCGCGGACGGAACGGAAGCAACCGCGGGCGCGGTGCGGAAGCAGTACGGGTAGTAGCTGGCGTAGTACTGCGGCCAGACTCCCGCGGCGAGCTGCTGTTGATCCTTCGGCCACAGCGGCTGGCCGACGCCGGGCTGGCCGTCGAACTTCTGCAGCAGGCGCTGTTGGTCGTTCGTGTAGTCCGTGCCGAGGTCGGCCCAGGTAAACGGATACTGGCTGTGGGTTCCCGCCAGGAGCTGCGCTTCGCATCGTTTGTAGAAATCGTCGAAGCGTGCGTTGGCCGCGGCCGGCGTCAACGGCGGCTCGCCCTTGATGCGAAGCGACGAGACGACTTCGAGGAAAACGTTGTCGCCGGTCGAATTCGGATTCGTGTGCGTGCCGTGGAAGTGGATGTTGGCGGTCGTCGAACCGTGGAAGCAGTTCGGATACGTGTCGCCGCCGTGGTCCGGGGTGCCGGGATAGCTGAACGGCGCCTTCGGATCGAGCGAGGCGTTCTTCGAGGGGAACGTCTGGTCGCAATCGCCGGTGTCGCCGCGATCGATCGACGCGCCGAACTTCGACGGATCGATCTGGTTGAGCAGCGTCAGCTCGATCACGTCGCCCACGCGGGCGCGAAGCGTCGGTCCCGACATCGGATCGAGATAGACGGCCGGCTGGCCGGCCACCTGCTGCGGGGCCGAGGGAAACGCGGGAACGGCGTCGGGGCTGCGGAAGGCGCGCACCCACTGCGGGAAGCAGGCGATGGCCGAGCCGGGATCGCCCGGCTTCACGGTAGCGCCGGAGGCGTTGACGAGCGGATAGCGGAACGTCATCCGCTGCTGCTCCGTCGTCAGCACCATCGTCGCGCGCAATTTGCCGCCCGAGGAGCGGAGCTCCGGGATGATCTTCAGCGGCTGCTGCTGCGAAAGACAGGGGATCTGCGTTTGTGTCGGCGTCTTCGGCGCGGGCGACTGCTGGGCGAGCATCGCCAGCGGCATCATCACCAGCACGGCAGCAACGATCAGTGTCCGTCTCATGAGTTCTCCTCCACGGTGGGCATGTTCAGGTTCACGCCCTGGACGAAGATCGTGCCTGTCTCGCCCGAGTGCATGTTGCAGAAATACGGGATCGAGGTTCCCTCGGGCGCGGCCACCGAGTAGTTCTGCCGCGTCGACATCCCCGGCTCGACGATGTTCGACAGGTAGCCGTCGACGGTGACTCTCGTGCCGTCGACAGACGTCTCTTCCGTGATCGCGATCTGATGCTGCTGGCTGGTCTCGTTGTCCCACGTGACGGTTGAAAACTGCGGGGCGCCGAGCGGCTGGCCAACCTCGGCATCCGGGAAATCAGGCTTGAAGCCGGTCGTCCCCCCCGATGAAACGATGATGATTGAAAAGTCAGGCATCTCTCTCTCCTCTCTCGATGGAGACACATCCGCCATCGATCAGGCGGATGGTTCCACTGGAGGAGAGTAGTACGAAGCACTCTTCCCTACCCACGCA
>Ga0070692_10000815_pt1 | contig 10386 bp, 7 predicted proteins | sample KBSK1102metaG_FD_64675 | JGI IMG/M metagenome (GOLD analysis project Ga0070692, IMG submission 64675) | Corn, switchgrass and miscanthus rhizosphere microbial communities from Kellogg Biological Station, Michigan, USA - KBS K1-10-2 metaG | ecosystem: Host-associated > Plants > Roots >...
CGCTCCGCCGCGGCGGCGAAGAGCGCCGCCGGGTTCATGTCGAAGCGAAGCAGGACGAGCGTCGCCAGGACCGCCGCCCCTCCGAGCAGCAGGAAGGCCTTGACGATCTGCACCCAGGTGGTCGCGATCATCCCGCCGAACAGGACGTAGGCGATCATCGCCGCCCCGACGATGACGATGGCCGACTCGTAGGGGATGCCGAACATCAGCTTGATCAGCCCGCCCGCGCCGACCATCTGCGCGATCAGGTAGAGCGTCACCGTGGCCAGCGTCCCGACCGCGGCCGCGATGCGCACCGGCGCCTGGCGCAGCCGCGCCGCGACCACGTCGGCGAAGGTGTAGCGCCCCAGGTTGCGCAGGGGCTCGGCGATCAGGAAGAGGACGACGGGCCAGCCGACCAGCCAGCCGGTCGAGTAGATGAGCCCGTCGAACCCGGTGGTCGACACGAGCCCCGCGATCCCCAGGAACGAGGCGGCGCTCATGTAGTCCCCCGCCAGGGCGAAGCCGTTCTGCCCGGGGCTGATCACCCGGCCCGCGGCGTAGAAATGCTCCGTGGTGCGGGTGCGGCGCGCCGCCCACCAGGTGATTCCCAGGGTCGTCACGATGAACAGGAAGAAGAACCCCATCGCGACCGCGTTCGGCTCGCCGATCCGCGTCGCCACCTGGGTCAGCGGTTCCATGCTAGCCGCCCTGCCTGATGCGGTCCCGCCCGGCATCGTAGTGGGTGTTGGCCCACCTCACGTACACCCAGGTGAGGAGCCAGGAGCAGACGATGACCAGGGCCCCCAGAAGGATGCCGAGGGACAGTCCCGGCACCACCAGCCGGGCTAGGAGCTCCTTGTTGTAGGCGATGAGGAGGATGAAGCCGAAGTAGAGCGCGATCATCGCCGCAGTCAGCGTCGCGGCGACGCGCCTCTGCGCGGCGGCGAGAGCGTGCAGTCCGTCCGGTGCGTCCTCGGCCTTCGGCACAGCGGAACCCCCCGGGGGAATTGTAGGCTGGAATGCCGCGGACGCGGCTCTACCGGACGGTCGACCCTTCCGCCGGAGCGAAGAAGACCAGCGCCACGAGGCCTTCCTGGATATCGTGGAACCGGTGCTCGTCGCGGGCGGGCACGAACAGAATGCTCCCCGGCTCGAACGCGTGGTCCTCGCTGCCGACCCGCAGCATTCCCCTCCCCTCCAGGATGTAGTAGACCTCGTCTTCGGTGTGCGGCTCCTGCGGATCGACGGCTCCCTCTCCCAGCACGTAGATCCCCATGCTGAGCGACGGGACGCGCAGGAACTCGGCCCAGGATTCGCCCGCTTTTCGGTGGGCCTCGATGATCCGCTTCAGATCGTGGACGACCTTCATCGGCATTCTCCTCAGTTCCAGTGCTTGACCTGCGGCCAGAGCGTGGCGAGCGGCGTCTTCAGGCCGCGGCAGAGATAGATCTCGTTGTTCTCCTCCTCCATGCCCCAGGGGTGGTGATGCTCCCCGGCCGTCTCGACCGACGCGAACTGCTCCTCCAGCTCCTCGCGGTCCCCCTGCAGGACGATGACGATCTCCCCGGTGTAGCCGCGCGGTCCCCAGAAGAAATGGGTCTGGTGGCCGCTGATGGCCGGCGGCAGGCCGAGCTTCGGGCCGAACAGGTTGATCGCCCCGGCCTCGCCGTAGTTGTTGGCGAAGATCGCGGTGCGGGCGCGCTCCTCCGCGGGGAGCGAGTCGTAGATCCGCGCCACCTCCGCGACCAGCTCCTCCCAGCCGAACTGATCGCCGAAGAGCTGCGGCAGCGGACCGCGGTGGGCCACCTCGGTCTTGGGTGGCGCGGCGCCGATCGCCTTCTCGTAGGCGACGTACCGCTCGGGCGGGAGGATGGGGAGCGCGAGCGGGGCGATCGCGGCCCCCGCGACCAGGACGACCGCGACGACGACCGCCTTCGGCCACGAGCGGCCCGCGGTGAGCCGCCAGCGGGACAGCCCCGCGTCGAGCCACGTCGAGCCGGCGGCGAAGAGCATCGGGTAGGCGGGTGCGAGGTAATAGTTCTTTCCCTTCAGGACAAAAAGGATGACCGCCAGGATGACGTAGGTCCACCCCAGGACGCGGTGCCTGCCGCCTATGCCCGCGAACAGCCGCACGAGGCCCGCCAGCCACAGCGGGAACAGGACGGGATGCAGGATCAGGACCTGCTGGCCGAAGAACTCGATCGGCCCGAGGACCACGTTCTTCCCCTCCCGCGACACGTTCTGGAGGTCCTCGAGCGTCGGGAACCCGTGAGCCGCCTGCCACGCCAGGTTGGGGGCGAAGATCAGGAGCGCAATCGCCGCCGCCACCCAGGGCCACGGCCGGCGGAGCTCCCGGCGCAGCGGCGTGAGCACGACAGCCGCCGCCAGCGCGACGAGAAAGAAGACCGTCGAGTGCTTGTTCATGAGCCCGAGTCCTGCCAGGACACCCAGGCCGATCCACAGCCGCGAGTTCCCGGTCTGCTCGATCCGGACGAGCAGGTAGGCGCACCCCATCCAGAACAGAGGCTCGAAGGCGTTCATCGACAGGATGCTGTCGACCCCGAGATAGATGGGCACGAGGAGGACCGCGAGACCGGCCAGCCCCTGGCCGAACCGGCCCGCACCGAAACGCCAGGCCATCACCATCGTCAGCGCCACGAGCGTCGCGCCGGCGAGAGCCGAAAAGATCCGCAGGGCGTGCAGCGAGCCCCCCAGCATCAGGGCCAGCCTCGACACCAGGCCGATCAGGGGGGCGTGGTCGACGTACCCCCAGTCGAGGTGACGACCGCAGTCCAGGAAGTAGAGCTCGTCGCGGAAGTAGCCGTACCGGTTCGCCAGGAGGACGTGAAGCAGGAGTTTGGCGCCGCTCAGGCCGACGAGCAGACGGCGGTCGGGCGTGGACGGCGGTGCCATCGCCTCGCTCACGGGGCCGGGGTCCTCAACGGCCGTCCGCGCGGCGCCGCGGGTAGGTCGGGAGACCGTCGGCCAGGCGCACCCACGGCAGCTTGCCGGCGTGGAACACGTGATCCTTTGGCGCGATGCGCCCGGGCTCGTCGAGGCTGCACACGATGATGTCCACGGTGCCGGACGTATCCGCGAGCCTGTAGGTCAGCGGCGTGCCGCAGGAGGAGCAGAAAGTCCGGGTCACGCCCGGCCGGCTCTCGAAGGAGGCCGGCTTTCCCCTGGTGAACGAGAATCCCCTGGCGGGGAACTCGACCCAGGTCACGAACGCCGCGCCGCTCGTCCTCCGGCAGTGCTCGCAGTGGCAGTGCGTCGAGACACCCGGATCCCCGTTCGCCCGGTACCGGATGGCGCCGCAGAAACACCCGCCTTCCCAGCTCAAGCCGCCCTCCATCGGCCCCGATGGCCGCTCAAGGAACGATGGGAATCATGCCGCCTTCCAGGAGCGACGCGGCCGACCAGAACTTCCGCAATTCCACGAAGGATTCGGGAGGAAACCGGGTGCGGGTCAACCGGATCTCCAGTGTCCCGCGCACGATCGATTCCTCGTGCCGGTACTCCACTTTGCCCTCCCAGCCCTCTCCGTGCATCGCCTGGCCCTCGGGCAGGTACAGTCCCGCGGGGAACCCACGAAGGGTGACCTCGTAGCGGAGGGTCAGGGGAAAGCCATAATCCACCGCCAGCTTGCGCTTGCCGAGCGGTACGCGCGGCAGATCCCAGGAGACTCCAGGGAAGAACGCCAGCCCCGAGGCCTCGCCGGCCGGCGCCGAGTGGACGAGATTCATCGTCTCGACGAACGCTCCGTCGGGCGTTTCGGGGTCGGCCGTGTAGTCCTGCACCACGGCGTCGAGCCAGAGCCGGGTCCAGCGCTCCTCCGCAAGCCTGCGGCGCTCTCGAGACGAGTCACGGTAGTCGGCGCGGGCCCGGGCGGCGAATTCTCCGAACCGACGGCTCTCGCTGCGGACTTTCAGGGACCGATCGGGCTGGATCTCAACCTCCATCCGCCGTTCGAGACGGTGCGTCGACAGATCACCGCCCGGAAGCGTCACCAGCTTGCCGCGGGCCCCTGCGACCACGAGGGCCCTGCGCCCCGCCAGCGTGGCCGAGATGGAGCCGACGGCCGTCGACTCATCGGTCGCGTCGACGATGAGAAGGCGGCCGAGATCGGGGTCGTCGAGCCGTGCCGGAGCGAGCCGGTCGGGGAGCACGGCATCGGCCGGGACCGAGACCGCCACGACCAGGTGATCGAACTGCCAGACCGGAACGTCATTGGATAGACTGTTCCGGCCGCCGATGCGGACCAGCACGGGAAAGGAGGGCGTGCCCGAGGCGGAGAGCATGGCCTGCAGCAATGTCCCCTTGTCCTTGCAATCGCCGTACAGCTTGGCCAGCGTCTCCGCGGCCGGCTTCGGCTGGAACCCTCCGATTCCCAGCTCGACCGCGACATACCGCACTCGATCCCGCACCATCCTTGCCGCGCCGACGATCGTCTCCGCCGGGGTGGCACTGCCGGACGGCAGGGCCTGCCGGGCGGCCGCCTCGATCGCCGGTGTGGGTGCCTGACGACCGCGACCCAGGTCCTCGTACCAGCGCGACACCGCGGCCCAGTCCGCGAAGACGGCCGGTCCGACCGTCGTTCCCGGCGGAGGCAGCAGGTTGATCCCCAGGGTCGGGCCATCGTCTTCGGCCGGCGGCGCCAACTCCTCGTCCACGGGAGCCGGCAGGTCCTTCATCTCCCACACGCGGGACAGGCCGGCGGCCACCGGCTCGGGACCCTTCCCCTGCGGCCAGGTCCAGCGAACGGACCAGCCGGGCGGCGTTTCCAGCTCGAACCGGGCCCGGCTCACCGGGACGTCCTCGTAAAACGATTGGACGAGAGTGAGAAAGTACGGCTTCTCCGTGGCCTCGAACTCGAAGAACACGATGCTCCCCTTCTTGACCCCGTCCACGGGGATCACCCGGGCCTTCGAGGTGCTCAGGAACGCGTCTCCGACGGCGATATCCATCGGAAGCGACCTGTTCTTCCGGGCCACGTCGTTGGGGGGCTGGTGCCACGCGTGGGAGGAGGTGATTTTCGCCGTCTCCTCGAAGTGATAGGCACCCATGCCGACCCCGTCGACGTCGACGCTGAGGGCCTGCACCGCGAGGCGCCGGCGGATGCGATAGCTCCCGTCAGGCTGCACGGCATAGCGCGTCTCGCTGAGCAGGATCCGGGACGTCGTGCCCGGAACGCCGGCCGGCACTTCGGGAGGGGCCGCGGCGATGGCGGCCGCCCAGTCCGGCAGGCGGGCGGCCTGGACCAGATGCGCCGGCAGCAGCGCCCCCAGCACGATGAGCAGCGCCGAACGCAGCCGGTCTCCGCAGGCGCCCTTCATGGCAAGTCCGCGCTCTTGAAGACCAGCCGCGTCTCGTCGGCCCGGGCCACCTCGGTGAAGAAGCGGCGCAGCGCGTCATAGTCCCTGGGCGGGACGACGATCGCCGTGAGGGCAAGCAGCCGCTCGACGTGGTAGCCCTCGGGAGTGGTGCGGATGGACAGGGCATACCTGCCGAAGGGGGACTCCACCGGCGCCACCGGCGCGACCGCTTCCGGGACGAAGCCGTCGGGCGAGCGCACATCGAGGATCAGCGATTCGATCGCCGGGAACGGGAAGATGGCGTTCTGGATCCTGGTGGGGGCCGTGAAGCGCGGCGACGCCTCGCTCCAGGGCCCCGTGAAATGAAAGGTGTAGCGTCCCAGGCCGGAATGGAAGTTGGTGTTCATCCGGGTCCCGGCGCATTCCAGGTGATAGCTGGCCATGAGGTCCTGCAGTTTCGGGGCTGCGGCCCGCGAGATTTCCAGATCCCCCCAGCCGCCGCACTCCCGGTCCAGCGCCTTCTGGCGCTCCTCCGGCCCGAGCCCCCTCAGCCCCCAGCGTTCTTTCAGGCCCTGCTGTCCGGCGCCGTCGATCGTCCAGGACAGGGAGGCGGTCATGTCGGCGAGGTTGAAGGACATCTTCGCCTTCGCCTGGCGGAGGTTTTTCTTCGGATCGGAGGGGTAGAGCGGGACGATCCGGTGTCCTTCGGGCGCGGCCAGCAGGGCCCGCGAGCCGCTCAGCCACCAGGGGATCTCTCCGAACGGGAGGCCGGATCCGAGATCGACGAAGACCATCTTCTCGTCGGGATCCCCCTTGGCCTTGACTCCCACGAGCGTCCAGTTGAACTGATCGAGAGAGAGAAAGCCGGGATTGAAATAATGGTCCGTCCTGTCGGTGGCCCGGATCATGCTCACCTCCGCGCCCAGGGCGCGCGCCATCCCGAAGAAGAGAAAGTCGAGCTCGTAGGAGGCGGCCTCCTTCTCCTTGATGACGTCGGCCACCGTTCGCCAGCCCGCCGGCTTCTTCTCCTGGTCCGAATCGTCCACCTCGGCCTCTTCGGTCATGCGAAGGGTGGTGTTCTTGAAATTGGCCGCGGCCCAATCGTAGGCGGATTGCAGCCGCGCCATCAGGCCGGCGCCCGCAGGGAGGTTCATCGAGGCGACGAGCTGGGAGACCGGCTTCTCCTTGGCGAACTCCGAGGCGCGGCGGAACAATCGCTTGGCCTCGAGGTCCCAGAAATCCGCCTGCTTTTCACCGCTGTTCCGGTAGTAGAAGATCGCCGACCCCCGGGCCTCCTGATCCGGCGGCATGAAGGGCTCCTCCAGGACCGCCGGCAGGTCCTTGCCCGTCACCAGGACCGAGGACCGGTCGAGCCGCGCGTCGACGGTCAGCCCCTGCGTGTGCACCAGGCCGTACGCGGCCGTGCGGCCCGTGTGGGGCACCCAGCGATAGCGGAACTCCTTCACGGGCGCCTCGCTCTGGATGTCCACGCGCAGGCTCTGGTACAAGCCACGCTCCTGATACTGATAGCCATAGTCGATGACGCAGCCGGGCACGACTCCGGGCAGGGAGGCTTTCAGTTTCACAAAAGCACTCCCGCGCACCCGCGCCACCTCGTGCTGCTTCAGATCGGTCTGCGTGGTCTCGAGCGCCGTTCCGTCGGGCAGCAGGGTGACGCCCCACCACTTCTTGAGCAGACCCAGGTCGCGGTTGAAGGGGATCTCGATGTCCGCGAGGTTGCGCGCCTCGTTGCTGAAAATCTTGGCGCGGATGTGTCGCGTGACGTTGCTTTCGGTGCCCTGGTATTCGTCTCTCACGGTCTCGTCCACCAGGACGATGCCGTGCTCGGCTCCCCGGGCGGGGTCCGGGGCGAGGGCCTTCTCCTCGGCCGTCATGGCCTTGGGTCCCGGGACGATCTGGATGACCGTCTTCTCGGCGCACAGGCCCATCCCGCCCGCGAGGAAGAGCGGAATCATCGGGAGACGCTTCGCGACGGCTCGCAGCCATGACAGAGGGATGGCAGGCAGCATGCGTCCTTCTCGTTGGTTGGGCCGAGTCTAGCACGGTCGCCGGCGCTGCGATGTCGTGCCGGGCCCGGCAAGTCTAGCGGGGCGACCCGTCGGGCCCGGCGATCTGCACCAGCCGATCGTCCTCGACCCGGTACAGAAGCGGCGCCACCTGGACTCCGGGATAGAGCCTTCGAAGCCTGTCGACCTCGCTGCAGACGAACTCCACCGCGTCGCCGATCTCGTAGCGCTCCGCGTGCCGGTCGAACTGGGCGGCGGCGTCATCGGCCGCCCAGCCTCCCCGCTCCACGAGCCCGCTCACGAAGGCGTCGCGCATCCCCGTGACCCGGGTCATGCGGCAGTCGGTGTGGGCCAGAAGCGCGATCGTGCGGACCCCTCCCACGGCGATCGCGAAGGACAGCTCGAATTCCCTGCCGTGGAGATTGCCGCCGGCCGAGCGCAGCACGAAGGCGAACTCGGTCGGGAGCATGAGGTACTTGCGGTGGTCCATGCACATGCTGATCAGGAGCTCGGCCCGCCTGTCCGTGCGCGGCGGCTCCTGGCCGAGATTGTGGTGGCGCAGAAGGCGATCGATCGGCGTCCCCCGGTACGCGGGGAGAATCGCCTCGACGCCGTCGACGGGAATCAGCCGTGTCATGGTCCCACGCCTCCGCACCGCTTCGGGTTGATGGGGGGACTATATCCAATTGTGGCGACGGGAGCGTGCAGTTTTCACGGGCGACGATCCGGATCAGTCGTGCCGGAGGACGGACATCGGGTCGATGCGCATCGCACGCCGGGCAGGCCCCCAGGCGGCGGCCAGGGAGACGGCGGCCAGAAGCAGCGTGACGGCCGCGAAGGTGGCCGGGTCGCCGCTCTCGATTCCGAACAGGAGCGCCGTGACGAGTCGCGCGGCCGCGAAGGCGACGACCAGCCCGATGGCGCCTCCGACGGCCGCCAGCCGGCACGCCCGGCCGAGCACCATCCTGAGGACGCTGCCCGGCTCCGCACCGAGCGCGATCCGGATCCCCAGCTCCTTCGTGCGCAGGCTGACGAGGTAGGCGGTCATGCCATAGAGACCGACCGCGGCCAGCGCGAGGGCGATGGCGGCCAGCACCGACAGGAGCGACATCGAGAAGCGGTCCGGGGCCACGGCGTGGCGCACCAGCGCATCCATGGTCGTGACGCTGTGCACCGGTTGCGCCGGATCCAGCGCCACGGCTTCGTTCCGGACCGCCGGGGCGAGCCGCTCGGGGTCCCCCGTCGAGCGGACCACCACGTTGAGAGCGAGATAGGGATTCTGGGCGTGCGGGATGAAGATCTCCGGCTGCGGCCGGCTCCTGGGACCGTAGTAACGGGTGTCGCCGGCGACGCCGACGACCTCGTAGACGTACGGCCGGCGCCTGTAGTCGATGACCAGCCTGCGGCCGACGGCCGAGACGCCGGGCCAGGTCTGGCGCGCCAGCTCTTCGTTGACCATGATCACCAACGGCCCGCCCATACGATCCTGCTCCGAGAAGGCGCGCCCCTCGCGCACCGGGATGCGCATGGTCGTGAAATAGTCGGGCGTGACCGTGCGGATGCCCCCCTGCGGGGCCTGCCCGAGCGGGTCGGGCTCCCCGTCGCGCCAGTACGGCCGGCTGAAGTCGATCCCCACCTCGCTCAGGGGGAGCGCGGTGGTGCCGGCCACCGAGACGACCCCCGGCAGCGCGCCGAGCCGGGCGATCAGATCCCGATAGTACTGCGACGACTTGCCCGGGGAGCCGTAGGCGTTCGTGTTGAGAAAGACCCGCATCACCAGGACGTTTCCGGGATCGAAGCCGGGGTCCACCGCCACGACCCGGGCGAAGCTGCGCACGAACAGCCCCGCGCCGACCAGGAGGACGAGGGCCAGGGCCACTTCGCCGACCACCAGAAGCTCGCGCAGGCGGCTGGTTCCCCGGCCGGCCGAGAGGCCGCGCCGCCCGCCCGCCGAGAGTCCCGACGTCAGGTCGATCCGGCTGGCCTGGATCGCGGGCGCCATGCCGAACACGAGGCCCGTGACGAGGGAGACCAGGAGGGTGAACAGCAGGACGCCGGCGTCGATCCGCACGTCCTCCATGCGCGGGATCTCGCTCGGGGCCAGCGAGACCAGCAGGCCCAGGGAGGAATAGGCGATCGCCAGCCCGGCCAGCGCCCCGGCCAGGGAGAGCAGGACGCTCTCCGTGAGGAGCTGCCGGACGAGCCGGCGCCGCGAGGCCCCGAGCGCCGCGCGCACCGCCATCTCGTGCGCGCGCCCCGAGGCGCGCGCCAGCAGCAGGCCCGCGACGTTGGCGCAGGCGATCAACAGGACGAACCCCACCGCCGCGGACAGGACCAGGAGGCCGGGCCGGCCCTCCTTCACCAGGTCCGCCTGCAGGGGCGTCAGCCGGACCGTCCAGCCCTTGTTGGCTTTCGGATAGCGCTGCTCGAGGTCGGCCGCGATACCGGCCAGGTCGGCCTGCGCCCGCTCGAGCGAGACGTCCGGCCGCAACCGGGCGATCACGTTGAGAAACCGGTAGTCGCGCGGCGGGCCGTCGGGGAAGCGGCTCGGGTCCCAGGAGCGCGCGATGTCCCAGGGCATCCAGGCATCCACCTGGGCGTTCGGGAAGGCGAAGGTCGGCGGCATCACTCCGATCACCGTCCAGGCGACGCCGTCGACCAGGACGGTCCTGCCGACCACCCCGGGATCGGCGCCGAAGTGCCGGCGCCAGAAGCCGTCGCTCAGAACGAGGACGCGATCGCCGCCGACAAAGAAGAAGGCCTCGTTGTAGAGCGCGCCGGGAATCGTCTTCGGATCGAACGCCGCGCCGAGAGACGGCGCCACGCCCAGCACCTTGAAGAAGTCCCCGTCCGCGTGGACGGACTGGATCTGCTCGGCGGCCCCGTCGCTTTGCAGCGTACGCGAGAACTGGTACCACACCGCCACGCCGTCGAAGACCTTGTTGCGCGAGCGCCAGTCCAGGAAGTTGCCCGGCGCCGGGTTCGCGCGGTCCCTCCCCAGCGACGGATTGGCATCGAGCGCCAGCACCAGGCGGTCGGGCTGCGGAAAGGGCAGCGGGCGC
>Ga0070692_10000817_pt1 | contig 10379 bp, 7 predicted proteins | sample KBSK1102metaG_FD_64675 | JGI IMG/M metagenome (GOLD analysis project Ga0070692, IMG submission 64675) | Corn, switchgrass and miscanthus rhizosphere microbial communities from Kellogg Biological Station, Michigan, USA - KBS K1-10-2 metaG | ecosystem: Host-associated > Plants > Roots >...
CAAAATTCGTCCAGAAGCGGCCGTTGACGCCGCGCTGGAGCTGGATTTTCTGCGTCTGCATGCCGCTCTTCTCGACGTCTACCCGGCAGAGTTGGGCGGTGCGCGGAATCGTCAAACGCGCCGGCGTCGTGCCGGTGGCGGAGACGTTATTGGCGCACACGATCGTCGCATTCGCGCCAGGGGGATTGGAATCGACGGTAATGGTTTCGTCGCGTCCGCGCGTGACCGTCGCGCACGAAGTGAGGAGACATCCGACCAGCAGCAGCGCAACGGTACGCATCACAGTCTCACCTGCTTCACCTCTTCGATCGCTTTGAAGAATCGCAGCGCGTTCATCGTATCCGTATCGAGCGGCGAATCGATAGTGACGATCGCCAACGCTTTGCCGCCGCTGGTTTCGCGGGCCAGGTTGTACTCGGCGATGTTGATCTCGCGGTCGCCGAGGATCGTGCCGACCTTGCCGACGACGCCGGGAACGTCCTTGTTGATGATGTAGAGCAGCGTTCCTTCCGGTTTGAATTCGACGCGGAAGTTGTTGACCGAGACGATGCGCTGGTTCTTCTCGCTGAACAGCGTCGCGGAGACGCAGGTCTCGTCGTTCGCCGACGAGGCGCGGAACGTGACCAGGTTCGTGTAATCGCCCGGCATCGGATGCGTTGTCGCGGCGATGGCGATGCCGCGCTGCTGCGCGACCTGCTCGGCGTTCACGAAATTCACCGACTGCGCGAGACGCGGCGTGAGCATTCCTTTCAACGCGGCGACGGAGATGATTTTCGTCAGCCGCTCGTCGATGCCCCACAGTTCGACCGCGGCGCGTGTGATCGGCCCGCTGATGATCTGCGCCGCGAAGAGGCCGAGCTTCTCGGCCATGCTGATGAACGGCGCGGCATCGGCGTCGGCCAGCCCTTCGAACGGGAGGTTGACCGCGGAAACGAAGATCGAGCCGCGCAAGGCGTCGATGACCATCTCCGCCGTCTGCACCGCCACGCGGTCCTGCGCCTCGATCGTATTCGCGCCGATGTGCGGCGAAAGGATGATGTTCTTCGCCGAGAGCAGCGGGTTGTCTTTCGGCGGTTCCTCGACGTAGACGTCGATCGCGGCGCCGGCGATCTTTCCGCTGTTGAGCGCGTCGGCGAGCGATTGTTCGTCGTAGATGCCGCCGCGCGCGATATTGAGGACGACCACGCCATCCTTCATCTTCGCCATCTCGCCCGCGCCGATCATGCCGCGCGTTTCATCGGAAAGCGGCGTGTGGACAGTGATGACGTCGGCGCGCGCGAGAAGGCCGTCGAGCGATACGCGCTCCGCTCCCACTTTCTCGAAAACGCTCGGCGCGACGTACGGGTCGTAAGCGATGACCTTCATGCCGAAGGCGCGCGCGCGGACGGTGATGCGCGTGCCGATGCGCCCGAGGCCGATGATGCCGAGCGTCTTGCCATCGAGCTCCGTCCCCATGAACTTCGAACGGTTCCACTCCCCCCGCTTCACACTAGCGTGCGCCTCGGGGATGTTGCGGCAGAGCGCGAGCAGCATGGCCATGGTGTGCTCGGTGGCCGACATGATGTTCGCCGTCGGCGCGTTGATCACCAGGATTCCGCGTGCGGTGCAGGCGTCGACGTCGACGTTGTCGAGCCCGACGCCGGCCCGGCCGACGATGCGCAGCCGCGTCCCCGCATTCACCAACTCCTCGGTGACGGCCGTTCCGCTGCGCGTGATGAGCGCATCCGACTCGGAGACCGCATGCAGCAGCGCCTCGCCTTTGAGGCCCGGGCGATAGTCGACTTCCATGTCGCTGGCGGCGCGAAGGATGGCGATGCCGGAATCGGCAAGCGTGTCGGTGACGAGGATTCTCATTCGTTTGCTAACTCTTCCAGCACATCCAGCATCGCGTTCAGATCGTCCAGCTGGATGTCGCCCATGTGGCCGATGCGGAAGGTGGTCGCCTTCCATTTGCCGTAGCCGCCGCCGAGGGTGAAGCCGCGTTTCTTCATTTCGGCGCGCAGCTCGTCGGGAGGTTTGTTCGGGATGAGCGCGGAAACGGTGGCCGAGGCGTAGTCGGCATCGGAGGCAAGCTCGGCGTAGGCGGCCGTGCGGCGGATCGTGGTCTCGCGCATCGCCTCGTGACGGCGGTAGCGGGCCTCGAGCGTTTCGACGGTGATGATGTCGTCGAGCTGCTTGGCCAGCGCGTAAAAGTGCGCGATCGACGGCGTCGTCGGGACGTTGCCTTCGTCCGCGTGTTTTTTGTAACTGAGGAAATCGAGGTACGTGCCGCGGTACGGGCGCTTTTTGCATTGCGCCAGCACGCGCGCGGAAACGGCGAAGACGGTGATGCCGGGGGGAAGGGCGATGCCCTTCTGCACGCTGGCCAGACAGACGTCGAGACCCCATTCGTCGAAGTGAACGGGGATGCCGCCGAGCGACGAGACGGCATCGACGAGGACGAGCGTATTCGGCGACTCTTCGTGGATCACGCGGGCCAGAGCGGCCACATCGTTCGTCACGCCGGTCGACGTCTCGTTGTGGGTGAGCGTCACCGCGTCGTAATGCGTTCGCCGCGAGGTCAGGTGATCGGCGAGCTTCTCGGGATCGATGGCGCTGCCCCAACCCGCGTTCAATTGGTCGACTTCCAGGCCGAGGCTTTCGCCGATGGCAACCCAGCGCTCGGCGAACGCGCCCGAGGTCGTAACGAGCACGCGCCGCGGCACGCAGTTGGTCAGCGCCGCCTCGAGGAGTGCGGTGCCGCTGCACGATGCGACGAAGGTGTCCTGCGCCGTTCCGAACAGCGGCTTGAGATTGGCGGCGACACGTTTGAAGAGATCGCCGAACTCGGACGACCGGTGCGCGATCATCGGCCGCAGCATTTCATTCAAAATTTCCGGACGAACCCACGTCGGGCCGGGGACGAAGAATTTGGCGTTGCTCATAAGAGATGCGTCAGCACGTCGCGGAGATTCGTGACGTAGAAGTCCGCATTCTCCTTCACGCGCGGCCGGACGACAACGCCGCCGAACCCGATGAAGAGATCGACAGCCGGCTTCGCTTCGAGATCGCTCACGCCATCGCCGATGAAGGCCGCCTTGCCGTGCGAGCGCGCACGCACGTCGCGCACGACCAGCTCCTTTCCGCCGGGATGGGTGAGAAAGGAGCGGCGATCGAAGTCTTTGTAGCTGCCGTCCGCGTCGAACGCCAGCGCGACCGCATGAACGTTACGAGGCGCAATGCCGAGCGCGGCCGCGAGCGGCAGTATCGCTTGCCCGATTCCGGCGGTGACGAGATGAACGACGGCGCCGTTGTCCTGCAACGCGGCGATCGTCTCTTTCGCGCCATCGACGAGCGAGCGGACATACGTCTCGCCAAGCTGCTCAACGGCGTTCTGCGAAGGGCGGATCATCGCCAGCCGCTTTCCATAAACCTGATCGAGCGGAATCTCGCCGTTCATCGCCGCCTCGGTGAGTTTGGCGATCTCAGGATTGCCGTCCGCGAGCACGTCGATGCCCTCGATGGTGACGAGGGTTGAGTCGACGTCGAAGAAAACGAAGCGGTACTTCACGCGCGGCACCTCGCGAAGCAAGCGGATGGAGCGCTGGCGTCCGCGCCGGCGCGCCTGTTCACTGCACCACCACCTTCACCAGATCCGAAAACTTCTCCAGGTAGTGATCCGGCTTCGCCGCCTGCAGCGCCTCCGCGCTGGACGACCCTGTCGGTACGACCGCCACATCGATCCCGCTGTTGCGCGCGGCGTGGACGTCGATCGGCATGTCACCGACGAAGAGCGCCTCGGATGCGGCACACGACGTCGCCTCCAGCGTATGCAGAACGTGCTGCGCATCCGGCTTCCGCGCGCCGGCCAGATCGGGGCCGACGATGGCGCGGAAGTACGGTGCGAGCTGCAGAAAGGTCAGGATCTTCTTCGAGAACGACGTCGGCTTGTTCGTGCAGACCGCCATCGCCACGCCGAGCCCGTGCAGCGTGTTGAGCGTTGTTTCGACGTCCGCGAGGATCGTCGACTCCTCGCAGCAGATCTCGTCGTAACGCGACTCGAATGCCTCCTTCACGCTGCGCGGCACGTCGTCGGCGTTGAAGGCGCGGCGGAGGAGCGTATCGAGACCGTCGCCGACGAAGTCGCGGATGCGGGCGGCGCTCAGTTCGTGCAGCCCGTGCTCGCGGCGCGCGAAGTTGACCGCCTCGGCGAGCGCCGCGTAGGAATCGACGAGCGTTCCGTCCAGGTCGAACAGCACTGCCCGGTAACGAAGCGGTGGCAAGGCCATGAAGGGCGAAGATTCTATCGCCGTGCCCACGGCGGACGTTGGAGAATGGCCGGATGAAACGTGCGCTGATTGCGCTGTTCTTCTTTCCCCTCTCCCTGCTTGCCGCCGAAGGCAGGATCAACATTTCCATCGATCCGCTCGGCGATTCCGCCGAGGGTGGCGTCGTCAACCGCATCTCCTACCGCTTCGTCATTCCCACCGACGCGCCGTCGGGTGTGCCGATCGTTCTCAACGGCGCCATCTCGCAGAACGGCGAAGTCGTGAAGCGCTTTCGCTATCCGATCGAGCCGAACACCACGAATCCGGTGACGTCGCTGCAGTCGCTGCAGCCCGGCGACGTCCAGATCGAGGCGCGCCTCATGGTGCCGCTCGAAGAGCAGACGCCGGTGATCCTCGCCAAGGCCGCACAGACGTTCACCATCGCGAAGACGAACAAGCCCTACGTGGCGAAGGAAGGCGACGACATCGACTCGATTCTCGCCGAGGGAGTCGTGCCGGAAGGCAGCGGGACGGTGAAGATCATCCCGCCACGCCGCGACGTCGCGCCGAATCTCTTCATCGTCGAAGTGGAAGTCCAGCCGCCGGTGAAGCGCGTCGAGTTCTGGGTCGAGGGCAAGAGGATCCTGGCGCGCAACGCCCCTCCCTATCGCGCGGAGCTCGACCTCGGCGCGCTGCCGAAGCGGGTGGAAGTGCGCGCCGTCGGCTACGACGCGCAGGGCCGCTACGTCGACGCCGATGCGTTCATCGTCAACGAACACGAGACGCCGCTGGAAGTGAAGATCACGCGCACCATTACTCCCGACGGCATTTCGCACTTCAAGCTCAGCGTGCAGAATCCGAAAGCGACGCAGATCAAGTCGGCGGTGTTTTTCGCGGGACAGAAGAAACTGCACGAGTGGACCGCGCCGCCGTACGCGCTCGACATTCCGGGTGCGCAGCTCAAGGGCGTCGATTTCGTCCGCGCCTCGGTGCTCGACGAGACAAATTACGAAGCCAGCGATCTTCTCTTTCTGAACGGCGACCGTTTTTCCGAGGAGATCGAAGTCAATCTCGTCGAACTGCCGGTGATGGTCACGAGCAACGCCGGCTTGCCGGTGACGGACCTCAAGCAAGCCGACTTCAGCATCTTCGAAAACGGCAAGCAGCAGAAGATGACGACGTTCAACTACGCGTCGAACCTGCCGATCGCGGCGGGTGTGCTGCTCGATCACTCGGGGAGCATGAAGCCGCGGATGGAGCAGGCGAAGTCTGCCGCGCTGGAGTTTTTCAAGCAGATCATGAAGCCGGGCGACCGCGCGTTCGCGACCGGCTTCGCATTCGATGCGAAATCCGGATCGCCGTTCGTAACCGACGTCTCGGCGCTCCAGGCGCAGATCAACGCGATCCCCGAGGCCAGCGGCGGCACGGCGCTCTACGACGCCATCGTCACCGGCCTTTATCGCTTCCGGACGCTGCAGGGGCGAAGGGCGCTGATCATCCTCACTGACGGCGAAGATACGACCTCGCGCACGACGTATGACGAGATGCTGACGTACGCTCGCTCCGCGCGAGTGCCGCTCTACTTCATCGGCATCGGCCTCGGACTGCTGGACTCCACGGGAATCGGGAAGATGAAGATGCTGGCCGCGGAGACCGGCGGCATCGCGTATTTCATTCGCGACATCAAAGATCTCGCCGCGACCTACCGGCAACTGGAAAAGGACCTGCGCTCGCAATACCTGCTCGCCTACGAAACGCAGTCGATGACGAAAGACCGCGCCTACCGGAAGGTGGAGGTGAAAGTGAATCGTCCCGGAATGAAGGTGCGGACAATCCGCGGATTCATCCCGTGATGCTCACGGGTACATCCGCTTGTACGTCGACGCCAGCATCACGACATGTTTGACGTACGTCCGCGTCTCGCGAAACGGGATCGCCTCGATGAACTCGTCCATCGGCTTGCCGGGGGCGGCGCGGCGCCATTGCAGGACGCGGCCCTGGCCGGCGTTGTATGACGCGACGGCCAGCTCGTTGCTGCCGTTGAAAAGGTTCACCAGCATCTTGAAGTGCGCCGTGCCGAGGCGGATGTTCGTTTCGGGATTGTCGAGGCGCGGCGAGATGTGAAGCTGGCCGGCAAGCTCGCGTCCCGTGGCGGGCATCAGCTGCATCAGGCCGGTCGCGCCGACGTACGATTTCGCTTTTGCGTTGAAGTAACTCTCCTGATGGATGAGTCCCATGACGGTGTACGGATCGACGCCGTTCTTCGCCGAATATTTGCGGATCCAGTCGTCGTACTTCAGCGGGTAATACATCTTCAGAAAATACGTCGGCACGGAGTCCTGCTCGACCGTCGCCAACGCGGGGAACGCGAGGCGCAGCGTTTTCAGCGTGTCAACCATGTTGCCGGACGCGTGATAGAGATCGGCGAGCAGCGCGTCGGCGAACGGCTGGTTCTTGCGGCTGCGGTTCTTTTCGATCTCCTGCTGCGCGTCGCGAAAATCGGAGAGCGCCGTCAGCTCGTAGCCGAGGCGCAGTTCCTTCGGCATGTTCTGCTCGGCGATGTCGCGCCAGTCGGGACGGTTGCTGGTCAGCGGATTGACGTTGATCGCCTGCCGTTTCGCGCCGCGCTTTTCCGATTCGATGGCGTAGATGTCGTCGTACGGCGCGGAGGCCAGCGCGTGATAGATCGCCGCCGATTCGTCCTTGCGCCCGAGGCGCTCGCCGGCGCGCGCGAACCAGTACATCGCCTGGCGCTTCGTGTTCGGATTGCGATAGTTGTCGCGCACGAACGCCAGCAGCTCGCGCGCGCCGTTCAGATCGCCGCGCGCGTAGGCGGCCCACGATTTGTCCCAGAAATGCTGCAGGCCGGCGTCCTGCGACGGATCGATTTTCGCCAGCTGAACGATCAGATCGCGCTCGTATGCATCCTGATTTTTCTGCTCGGCAATGCCGATCAGCGTGTTCAACACCTCGATGCGGACGTCGTCGGCGAGCGGAAGGGAGAGAAGATCCTTCAGCCGCTCGGTCGCCAGCCGGTCGTATTCATCCTTCTTCGCCTTCTTGGCCAGATCGACGAGCTGGACGTTCTTCTTGACGTTGGCGAATTTCGGTTTGGTGGTCGCCTTCTTTTTCCCTTTCGCCTTGACCTTCGTCGTGCCGACCTGCTGGCGGACGACGATCGTCTTCGTCACCATCGGATTGATCGAGGAGGAGAGCGTGCGGTAATTTTTCGACGCGGTGTAGATGGCCGGAATGGCGAATCGGTACGGACCGGCCGCGAGCGGTTCGAGCACTTTGTTCGAGTCTTCGTAGCGATGCAGTTGATTGAGCGCCAGGCCGCGATTGAGCTGCACGGGCGTCCGCAGATCCGCCGGTACACCGCTTGTTTCCAGCGCGGTCAGCTCGTCGAACGCATTCTGCGGATCGCCGTCGCGAAGGAACGAGACGGCGCGTTCGAGACGCTCCGCCGCGCTGAATTTCATCGGATCGCCGGTGAGCGCGCGCGTCAGTTCGAGAGCGTGCACGGCCTGCGGCGAACGCGGATTCTTGATGGCGATGTTGCGCGCGGTGTAAAGAGCCGCGGCGACGTCGCCGCGCGCGAGATCGGCGTCGATCACATTCCAGCGCGCGGTCGCCGCGACATTGGAGTCACCCGCGCGTGCGGCAACGTCGCCATAGACCTCGGCCGCATGACGCCAATCGGCGATCGCGGCGTACAACCCGCCGAGGTTCAGGCCGGCGTCGGGAAAAAGAGCGAGGGCGGGATGACGCGCCCACAGCTCGGCCAGCGTCGCCCGCGCCCGCGCGTGATCGCCCGCGAGCTGATACGCGTTGGCGAGGTAGTACATCCGGTATTCGTCGACCGCCCGCTTTCCGAAATGAAAGGATGAAAGCTGTTTGACCGCCGCGGCGCCGTCGTGATGCTGGATCGCTTCCAGTCCCGCCGCGAACGCCGGCCGCAGCTTCTCCAGATCCGGCGGCGCTTCCGGCTTTGCGGGGACGACGAACTCGCGATGCTCCTCCCGCGACTCCCGCATCCGCAGCGCAATGACGGCCGCCAGCACCGAGACCAGTACCGCGGCAATCGCGATGACCCAACCACGTCGAACCCGCATCCAGCGGACTCTTGTGCGAAAAGTGCGCCGTGATGCCGCGCCCCGCCCGCTCTAACTACAACCCCAGCGCGTCCGGCCGGCCGTCCGCGAGGATCCGCACCAGCTCGTCGTAGAAGTAGTTCGACACCTGGCGCACATCCTCGGCGATGCGTTCGTCGTACATCTGGCGGCTGCGGTCGATGTCTTCCTTGAGGCGCTCGTAGAGATCCTTGTTCTTGCGGCCGAGGTCGACCTTCGGCTCGTTGTAGAGCTTGATCTCGGAGACGAGCAGACGCGCGAAGCGGCGCGCTTCATCGTGCCGCTTGGAATCGTCGGTCGGAGCACCGCCGATGGGAGTCGTGCCGTTGCGGGTGATGTTCGGCGGCGGGATGTACTGTGTGCTGGCGCGTTCCTCGCGCTCCTGCGGCGGAGCAGCAGGCGGTGGCGGTGGCGGAGCGGGACGCGGCGCCTCGATTGCCGGCATCGCCGTGGTCATGAACGATTCGGCGGACGGGGTGGCCGACGTCGGCGCGGCGAAGTCGGTCTCCGGCATCGTGAACGCCGGCGCGGAAGGCGCTGGCGCCATCATCTCGCGCAGCTGTGCCGCCGATACGGCGACCGTCGCGCCTGACTCGTCCGGAACAGGCTGCGATGGGCGGGCGGGCGCCGGAGGGGGAGGAGCGGGTGTGGCCGGACGCGGTGCAGGCTGCGGCGCGGAAACCGACTCCCCGTCGTTCAGACTCGGCGACGGCGTTTTCTTGCGGATGGCCAGCGTGTCGATCAGCAGGCCGGTCGTGAAGACGAGCAGTTCGATCGAGGCAGGATCGAGTTTCGCGGAATCGGCCTCGGTGGCATCGACGTAAACGGCCGCGGCGACCTTGTCTTTGATCACCATCGGTACCAGGATCGCGGTCGCCGAGGCGGGAACGCCGAGGCGCGTGGAGAGGTTCGCGCCGTCCCAGGTGACCACCTGCTCGCTGCGCAGGACGCGGTCGAGCTCGGGGATGAGTCCGGGAGCGGCATTGAAGCGCTTCACCATCTCGTCGTTGCCGCCGGCGGCGGTAAAGCCCACGCCCTTCCAGCCGCTGAACGTTTCGCCGCGCAGGATCAGCATCGCCGCGCGGGAACCGAAGGCCAGGCACTGCTCGAGGAGCGCGTTGAGGATGTCGACCTGCGACTTGCCTCGCTCGACCGCCTGCACCGCCGTCTTCACCCGCGACGCATCGGCGCCGGCCGGAGCGCTGACGGGTGGCGGAGGGGGCGGAATCGACGCGGTGATGCTCTCTTCGAATTCGCCGAGAGACTTCTGGATGTGGGGCAGGAACGAGACGGCGTTGACGTCGGCCTGAACGCTTTGCAGGGCGGCCCTGAGCTGCGAGTCGACGACCTCGCGGACGTCTTCGATGGAGGAGCGGATCTCGCCCACCAACTTCTCCATCGCATCGCGGACATGTGCTTCGATCGAGCCCGCGACCTCGTCGCCCCTCACGGCCATAAGTCCTCCGAATCCTGTAGGTTGAAACCCGCCCGCAGACCGCGCGGGATTATAGCTCAGACAACGTGTGCTACTTTTGTCGCCGATGCGCCGGCTTCTCGTCCTGATTGCACTCGCCGCGGTGTCGTGCGGCGGCGGTGGTTCCGATCCCGCCGACAACTCGTCGGAATGGCTCCATGTCCTTCGCCACAAGCAGGCTGCCTCGGCGCCGAATGCGCCGGTGCACGCGAAGCAGGCCTACGCCGATACGCTCGGCGCATTCGTGCAGAAGCATCCCAATCACAGCCGCGCCCGCGAGGTTTACCAGCACATCCAGCTCGATTTCGCGCATGAGCTGGCGTCGCTCGGCCGCCATCAGGACGCCATCCGCATCTATCGCGCCGTCCTGGCTCACGATCCGAAGAACGAGGCTGCCCTTCACGGGATGGCCGACTCGGTCGATCACCTCGCCGTGTCGCGCGAGAAGCTCATGGCGCTGGAGAAGGGGATGTCGCAGCGCGACGTGGCCCGCCTCCTCGGCAAGCCGATTCCGGGCTGGCAGGT
>Ga0070692_10000831_pt1 | contig 10334 bp, 4 predicted proteins | sample KBSK1102metaG_FD_64675 | JGI IMG/M metagenome (GOLD analysis project Ga0070692, IMG submission 64675) | Corn, switchgrass and miscanthus rhizosphere microbial communities from Kellogg Biological Station, Michigan, USA - KBS K1-10-2 metaG | ecosystem: Host-associated > Plants > Roots >...
ATGAGGCTGCAGAAGGCGATCCGGTTCGGCGAAGGCAGGGAGATCACCCTCTCGGCGGAGGTCTTCAATCTCTTCAATCGGGCGAATTTCGGCGGCGCCGACAATTTCTTCGGCCCCGGCGACGACCCGACGGTGGTGCGCCCGAACTCGCTGGCAGGCCCGCCGCGCAGCTTCCAGTTCGGCGCCGCGATCCGGTTCTGACGACGAGGGCGGCCGTTCGCGCGGCCGCCTTTTCGCCCCTCGAGCAAGGTGACGTCCCACACGTGATCAGCCGGCGCGCCTTCGTGCAAGCAGCGGCCGCCATCGCGGCCGTGCCGGGGCACGCAGCGCGCGCGGGCGGCGGGCGGGACCGCTTCCTCGACGACCTTCAGCGGCGCACCTTCCGGTTCTTCTGGGAGACCACCAACCCCGAAAACGGGCTGGCCGCCGACCGGTGGCCGACCAGGTCCTTCGCCAGCATCGCGGCCACCGGGTTCGCGCTGACCGCCCTCGCCGTCGGCGAGGCGCGCGGGTTCGTGCCGCGCGCGCCGGCGGCACGGCGCGCGCTGACCACCTTGCGCTTCCTCCACGACGCGCCGCAGGGCGACGCGGCCGAGGGGATGACCGGCTACCGGGGGTTCTTCTACCATTTCCTCGACCCCGCCACCGGCCGCCGCTTCGGGCGGACCGAGGTCTCGACGATCGACACGGCGCTGCTGCTCGCCGGCGCGCTGACGGTGAAGCAACATTTCGACCGGCCGCAGGAGCGGGCGATCGGCGCGCTCGCCGACGCCCTGCTCGAGCGGGTGGACTGGGCATGGGCGATGCCGCGCGGGCCGCTCATCGCGCTCGGCTGGCATCCGGAGTCGGGGTTCCACCCGCAGGACTGGCAGGCCTATAACGAGGCGATGCTGCTTTACGTGCTCGCGCTCGGCGCCGCCGAGCGGCCCGCCCCGCCGGAAAGCTGGAGCGCATGGCTGCGAACGGCGTCGGCCCGGTGGCGTCCCGTCGAGGGCGTTCCCCAGCTCGCCTTTCCGCCCCTCTTCGGTCACCAGTACAGCCACGTCTGGATCGATTTTCGCGGCATTCGGGACAGCTTCTGCCGCGCCCACGGGCTCGACTATTTCGAAAACAGCCGGCGCGCGGTCCTCGCCCAGCAGCGCTACGCGATCCGCAATCCGCTCGGGTGGAAAGGCTATGGCGCGCGCCAATGGGGCCTGACCGCCTGTGACGGCCCCGCGGACGTGACGATCGGCGGACGCACCTTCCGGTCCTATTCGGCACGCGGGCCGGGCGAGTTCGACGACGGCACGATCGCGCCGACGGCGGCGGGCGGCTCGATCCCCTTCGCGCCCGAAATCTGCCTCCCGACGCTCGAGGCGATGGCAAGAAGCCACGGCCCGGCGCTCTACGACCGGCACGGCTTTGCCGATGCCTTCAACCCGAGCTTCGACGGGCCCACCGCCACGCCGCGTCGCGGGAAGGTCGTGGCAGGGCGCGGCTGGTACGACGGCGATCGCCTCGGCATCGACCAGGGGCCGATCCTGGCAATGGCGGAAAATCACCGCACCGGCCTGCTCTGGCGCCTGATGCGCCGCGAGCCGGCGGTGCGCCGGGGCCTCAGGCGCGCCGGGTTTGAAGGAGGGTGGCTCGCGTGACGAATGGGCAGGCAAAGCGGCACGGGCGACCGGTGGGATGAGCGCAATGGTGGATGGAAGCCTCACGAGGCGCGCAATGCTGAAGCTGGCGGGAGCCGCGGTCCTTGCCGCGCGACCCGCCATCGGCCTCGCCCTTGGCCCGTCCGGCGACGCGTTGCCGGGCAAGCTCGAAGCGCTCCTTGGCAAGATGACCCTGGAGGAGAAAGCGGGCCAGCTGACGCTGATGGCCTCAGCCCGTGGCGGCGCGGCCGCAAGCGCGCTCAACCCGCTCAACCGCAATGAGTCGGAGCAGCAGCTCGCCGCCGCGCGTGCGGGGCAGCTGACCGGAATCTTCAACGGCGCCGGCAGCGAATGGCATGGCGCGCTCCAGAGGGCGGCGATGGAGAGCCGCCTCAGGATCCCGCTCCTGTTCGCGGCCGACGTGATCCACGGCTTCCGCACCGTCTTCCCGGTTCCGCTCGGCGAGGCGGCCAGCTTCGAACCGGAGCTCGCCCAGCGCACCGCCCGCGCCGCCGCGGTCGAGGCGGCGGCCGCCGGCATTTCGTGGACCTTCGCGCCGATGGTCGACATCGCCCGCGACGCGCGCTGGGGGCGCAGCGTGGAGGGCGCCGGCGAGGACGTTCTCCTCGGCCGCCTGTTCGCCGCGGCGCGGGTGCGCGGCTTTCACGGGGCTGCCCTCGACCGCGACGACAGCGTCGCCGCCTGTGCCAAGCATTTCGCCGCCTATGGCGCGGCCGAGGGGGGCCTCGACTATAACAGCGTCGACGTCTCGGAGCGGACGTTGCGGGAGGTCTATTTCCCGCCGTTCCAGGCGGCGCTCGATGCCGGCGCCGGGACGATCATGGCGGCCTTCAACGAAATCTCCGGCATCCCCGCGACCGCGAACCACTGGCTGCTGACCGATGTCCTCAGGGGCGAGTGGAATTTCCGCGGCCTCGTCGTCTCCGATTATACGGCCGACGAGGAGCTGATCGCCCACGGCTTCGCGGCGGACGGCCGCGAGGCTGCCCGCCTCGCCTTTCTCGCGGGCGTCGACATGAGCATGCAGAGCGGGCTCTACCTGCGCCACCTGCCTGGCCTCGTGCGCGACGGAGCGGTCCCACGCGCCCGCCTCGACGAGGCGGTGCGGCGGGTGCTCGCGCTCAAGGCGAGCCTCGGCCTGCTCCGCGACCCCTTCGGCCGCATCTCGCCCGACCGGGAGGGCGCACGCGTGCGCACGCCCGAGGCGCTGCGCCTGGCGCGCGAGGCGGCGCGTCGCTCCGTCGTCCTGCTCAAGAACGAGCGAGACCTGCTGCCGCTGCCCAAGAGCGGCAAGCGCATCGCGCTGATCGGACCGTTCGCGGACGGGGCGCACGACCTCATCGGCCCCTGGAACGTCTATGGCGACGACCGGCAGGCGGTGGACCTGGCGACGGGATTGCGCGCCGCCATGCGCGACCCGGCGCTGCTCACCGTCGCGCCGGGGTCGGGTATCGAAGAGCCGCTTGCCGGCGGCATCGACGCCGCCCTCGCGGCGGCGCGCGCGGCGGACGTCGTCATTCTCGCGATCGGGGAAAGCGCGCGGATGTCGGGCGAGGCCCAGTCGCGCACGGCAATCGTCCTACCCGCGCCGCAGCAGCAGCTGGCCGAAGCGGTGGCGGCGGCCGGCAAGCCGACTGTGGTCGTGCTGAGGAACGGTCGTGCGCTCGCCCTCGAAGGAGCCGTTCTCGCCGCCGACGCGATCCTGGTCGGCTGGTTCCTCGGCTCGGAGACGGGCCCGGCGCTCGCCGACATCCTCTTCGGCGATCACGCCCCTTCGGGGCGGCTTCCGGTCAGCTTTCCGTTCGAGGCCGGCCAGGAGCCCTATCATTACGACCACAAGTCCACCGGCCGCCCGAACCCGCCGGGCGCGCCGGAGGAATATAAGGCACATTACCGGACTGCGCCCAATGCGGCGCGCTTCCCGTTCGGCCATGGGCTCACTTATGGCAGGATCGCCTATTCGGACCTCCGCCTCGATCGGGACAACGTGGCGCCGGGCGGTGTGCTCGGGGTAAAGGTCACGGTCCGGAACGACGGCGCGCGTGCGGCACAGGAGGTGGTCCAGCTCTACGTCCACGACCGGGTGGCAAGCGTCACCCGTCCGGTCCGCGAGCTCAAGGCGTTCCGCAAGGTCGCCGTTCCCGCGCACGGCAGCGTCGAGGTCGAATTCACGCTGCGCGCGGCGGACCTCGCCTTCCTGGGACCGGATTTGCGGGCCCGTCTCGAGCCCGGCGCCTTCGACCTCTGGGTGGGGCCGTCGGCTCAGGAGGGCCTCGCGGGCTCCTTCACGGTGACGGGTGAAGCGGCGCGGGGCGCAGCGGGCTGAGCGCGATCGCCGCCGCCGAGGCGAGCAGCGCCAGCGCGGGCAAGAAGGTCATCGCCGCCGTCAGGGCAAGCAGGGTCTCCGGCCGCTGCGTCAGATTGGGCTGGTAGCCGGCGGCGCTGAGCGCCACCCCGACCAGGGCCGCGGCGGCCCCGAGGGCCGCCTTTTGCAGGAAGGCCGCGAGCCCGAACATCCCGACATTCCGACCTGCATTGTCGGCGCCGCCATATTCGATGGCGTCCGGCAGCATCGCCCAATAGCCGAAAGCGAAGCCCGAAGCGGCAGCCTGGAACAGGATGAGGAACAGGTCCATCGCGAGGGCACTGCGCGGCTGCGAGGCGGCAAAGCCGGCGATGGCGGCGAGGCCGACTCCCGCGCCGGCCAGCCACTGGACACGCGAGCCCCAGCGCGCCGCCACCCCCATCCACAACGGCACGAAGCCGACGGCGGCGAGCCCCATCAGCGCGAGCGCGGTGCCCCCGCCCGCTTCGTCGCCGAGCGCGTACTTGAAATAATAGAGGGTCGACTTGGTGATCATCGTCACGCCCACCACGGAAGCGACCATCGCGGCATTCAGCGTCACGAACGCGCGATTGCGCCATGCGGCCGGGCGCGGCGCGGCGACGGCTCCCTCGCGACTGCGGATCGGCTGCGCACCGGGCCCGGCCGTGCGGGCGACGACGAGCAGAAGCGCCGTCGCCGCCGCGGCGCAGAGGGCCGCGGCGGTCACATAGCCCGGCGCGCTTCCCGGCGTCCCGGCGACGGCGATCGAGATACGCTGGGTACCGCTTGCGACGATCATCGCAGCGGCGGCGCCGAACAGCATCCGCAGGCCCGCGAGGCGCGCGCGCTCCGGGCCCGGCCGCGAAACTTCCGCAAGTAACGCCACATAGGGAACGTTGACGGCGGCATAGCAGGTGCGGAACGCGAAATGGGCCGCGATGACGAAGATGGCGAGCAGGTGGCCGCCGAACGGCGGGGCCGCGTAGAGGAGCAGGAAGCTCAGCGCCAGCGGCAGAGCCCCGCCGGCGACCCACCTGCGTGTGGTGCTCCGCGGCCCCGGGCGCCGGTCCGCCAGGAGGCCGACCAGCAGGCCCACGAGCCCGTCCCAAACCAGCCCGGCGAAATAGATGAAGCCGGCGAGATAGGGGGCGAGCTGGAGCACGTCCGTGTCGTAGAACAGCAAATAGAGGGTGGCCGACTGCCAGTAGAGGTTGCAGGCGAAATCCCCGCTCGCGAACAGGGTGGCCCTTGCCCAGCCGAGCCGTGGACCGGCGGACTCTCGAAAAGCCATCCCCCTTCCTAACGTGGTGGCGGCCAATTCCAAGGAGGGCGAGTTCACGCAAGAGGGTCAAGGTCGCCGGTCACGGCGACCTCCCCCAAGGGTCACTGCGGCGGCAGCGAGGCCGCGCGGCGGCGGCGCCGAGACCCGGCGCCGCCGCCCCTCCTACGCCACCACGAAGAAGTCCGTCGGCGCCAGCGTCGGAAGGTTGGTGAGCGTCGCGACGAGGACCGCCGCGCCGCTTCCCGCACCGTCGGCGTCCCAGTAGAGATTGCCATCGTCGGTATCGTAGAGGAACTGGCCCGAGCTGCCCGATGCGGTGGGATCGCTACCCGAGACCAGCGACACCGCATCTCCTTCGCTCAGTCCCCCGCCGAAGCCGCTCGCGGAAATCTGAATGTGGTCGGTCCCGCTCGCGAAGTCGGTGATCTGGTCCGCCCCGCTGGAGGGCAGCGCGAAGCTGAAGACGTCGTTGCCGGCGCCGCCGGTCAGGATGTCGGAGCCGGGCCCGCCCGCGAGGAGATCGTTGCCGTCGCCGCCGTCGAGGTTGTCGTCGCCGGCGCCGCCCGAGAGGATGTCGTCGTCATTGCCGCCGGTCAGGACGTCGTTGCCGTCCTCGCCGCTCAGATTGTCGGACCCGTCGCCGCCCGACATGAAATCGTGGCCGTCGCCGCCGAACATGTTGTCGTTGCCGGCGCCGCCGAACATCTGGTCGTTGCCGGCATCGCCCGACATGTCGTCGTCGCCATTGCCGCCATCGATGATGTCGTCCCCGTCGCCGCCGTTCAGATTGTCGAGGCCGTCGCCGCCGTTGATCGTGTCGTTGCCGGCGAGGCCGAACACCGCGTCCTGCCCGTCGAGGGCATTGATCGTGTCGCCGCCCACCGTGCCGATCAGGAAATCGTCATCCGTGGTGCCGGTGATCGTCTCGCCCGCCGGAGCGCCGCCGTCCGGCGGATAGCCGGGGGTGAAATTGGCGTCGGTGAAGGACGTGGCGTCGGTGTTCTGGAAGACGACCAGCGTCTCCCAGTTCGCGCCGTTCGCGGTGCCGTCCTGGTCCCACTGCAGGACCGTGTCCGCGCCGCTCTGCTCGAGCCGCAGGAAGCCGCTGGCGAAGGGGTTGGTGCCCGAGTCCCACCCCGAGAGCAGGCTGAGCAGCGCGCCCTCGTCGCCCGCCAACTGGATCGTGTCGCCCCCGGCGCCGGGGGTGAAGTCGGTGACGACGACCGCCGCCGACCCCAGGTCCGCATGCTCGAGGAGGATGGTGTCGCTGCCGGTGCCGGTGGTGATGGTGCTCCCGAACAGACGTGTGTCGATGCTGATGAAGTCGTTGCCGTCGCCGGCGTCGATCGTCTGCGCCCCGCTGGACGCGCCCGCGAGGATCTGGTCGTCGCCAATGCCGCCGATCAACGTGTTGGCTCCGGCGAAATCCGAGAGGAAGTCGTTGCCGTCGCCGCCGTCGAGGCTGTCATTGCCTCCGCCGCCGGTGAGCGTGTCGTCGTCGTTGCCGCCGGTGAGCGTATCGTTGCCGGCGCCGCCATCGAGGAAGTCGGACCCGTCGCCGCCGGACAGCACGTCGTCGCCGTTCTGGCCGGACAAGGTGTCGGCGCCGGCGTCGCCGGTGACCTGGTCGTTGCCGTCGCCGCCGGAGACCTGGTCGGCGCCGTTGCCGCCGTCGATCACGTCGTTGCCGCCGCCGCCGTCGATGACGTCGTTGCCGTCGCCGCCGTTCACCAGGTCGGCGCCCGCGCCCGCCGAAACGATGTCATTCCCGCCCAATGCATCGATCGTGTCGTCGCCGAGCGTGCCGGTCAGGGTGTCGGCGCCGGCGGTGCCGGTGATCGTCTGTCCGGCCGGCGCGGAGCCGTCCGGTGCATAATCGGGGCCGAAATTCGCAGCCGTGAAGTCGCCGACGAGGGTGTTCTGGAAGGTAACGAGAGTCTCCCAGCTGACGCCGCCCGCAGCCCCGTCGCGGTCCCATTGCAGCACCGTATCCGTCCCGCTCTGCACGAGGCGCAGGAAGCCGGCCCCGAACGGGTTGGAGTCGCCGTCCCAGCCCGAGAGCAGGCTGAGCAGCGAATTGCCCTCCCCGTCCAGCCGGAACAGGTCGCCGCCGGCGCCGGTGGTGAAATCGGCGATGGTGATCGCGGCGCTACCGAGGTCGGCATCGTCGAGCTCGATCGTGTCGCTGCCGGTGCCCGTCGTGATCGTCGTCGCGAAGGCGCGGCCGTCGACCAGGATGCTGTCGTTGCCGGCGCCGCCGTCCACGGTCTGCAGGCCGTCGGAGGCGTCCACGAAGATCTGGTCGTTGCCGTCGCCGCCGCTGAGCGAATTGGCGCCGAGGCCGCCGGAGAGGCTGTCGTCGCCGTCGCCGCCGCTGAGCTGGTCGTCGCCGGCGTCGCCGAACAGGATATCGTTGCCGGCGCCGCCGTCGAGCACGTCGTTGCCGTCGCCGCCGCTCAGGAAGTCGCCGTCGTTGCCGCCGCTGAGGACGTCGTTGCCGGCATCGCCGGTCAGGGTATCGTTGCCGTCGCCGCCGGTGAGCTGATCGTCGCCGTCTCCGCCGAACAGGCCGTCATTTCCGGCATCGCCGGACAGCTGATCGTTGCCATCATCGCCCACGAGGAGATCGGAATCGTTGCCGCCGACGATGACGTCGTTGCCCGTCCCGCCGTCGAGGAAATCGTTGCCGTCGCCGCCGTCGATATGGTCGGCGCCGCCGAGCCCGAAGACGATGTCGTCGCCGCCGAGCGCGGTGATCGTGTCGCCGGCATTGCCGCCGCTCAAGGTCTCGCCGGCATCGGTGCCGGTGATCATCAGGCCGTCATCCTCGCCCTGGATGGTAATCGTCAGGGTGGAGGAGGCCTGGGCGCCGTGCTCGTCCTGCACGGTGTAGGAGATGGCGACCGCCGCAGTTTCGCCGTCGTTGAGATAGTCGAAGTCGGTGCCGGGATCGAACCGCACCTGGTTGCCGACGATCGTGGCGGAGCCCTGGCCGGTCGGTGCAGTGGCGGCGATGAGGGTCAGCAGCGCGCCGTGGTCGACATCGGTGTCGTTGGCCAGCACGTCGTACAGGACGATCTCGTTCTCGCCCGCGGTCGTCGTATCCACGTTGGCAACGGGGCCGTCGTTTACCCCGCCGATGTGGAAGACGAGCGCACCGGTGTCGCTCCCGTCATTGTCGGTGACGGTGTAGTTGAAGCTGTCCACGACGCTCTCGCCGGCGGCGAGCGCCTGCGCGGCGTCGGACAAGGCGTAGCTGTAGGTGCCGTCGGCGTTCAGCGTCAGCGTGCCGTAGGTGCCGACGAAGACGCCTGCGGTCACGTGCAGCGCGTCGCCGTCGAAATCGTAATCATTGGCCAGCACACCGCCCGGGCCGCTGGTGACGACGCCGGCATCTTCGTTGGTGAAGACATGGTCGTCGCCGGCGACGGGGATGTTCTTGCCGCTTCCGATGTCGATGGTCCGGTCGGCGAACACCAGCCGCTCGACGTTGATCACCCGGTCGTGGCCGTCGGCGCCGGCTCCGCCGAGGTGGACGACGTTCAGATAGCCGCCGCTCATGACGAAGCTGTATTCGTCGATCGGCCCGACATAATAAGCGGTGTCGGGGCCGTTGCCGCCGTCGATCAGGTCGTCGCCCGCGCCGCCGTAGAGATCGTCGCTGCCGTTATCGCCGTAGATCTGGTCGTTGCCGGCGCCGCCCTTGAGGGTGTCGTTGCCGTTGCCGCCGTGGAGGACGTCGCTGCCGCTGCTGCCGACGATCGTGTCCTTGCCGTTGCCCCCGATATAGGTAGTCATGGCGAATCCCTCCCCGCTTTCCGACGATCAGGCGCAGTCGACACCCGCATTTCCCGTGAAAACAGAGCTGAACTAAGCCGAAACGGTGCTGGTGCGGTCGCTCCCGATCTGATCCTGTTGTGCAGAACCGCTTGAACGCGAAGGGCGGAGCAAGGCCTGCTCGCCCCTTTGTTTTTCGCGAAGCGACTCGTCCCCCCGGCGCTGCTTGAACAGGCAGAGTGACTTACCTCATGCGATGTGTCCAGAGCGCACGGATTGCCGTTCTCGCGGAGGGCGGGCTGGCATTTTGCCGCGCACGATTCTAGCGCGTCCTCGCAGCGGAGAATCGCGTGCCGGACAAGCTCACCGACTCTTTCTTCAGGGCGCTTTTCGACGCTCCCGTGCTCGGGATGGCGGTGGTCGGCCTCGACAGCCGCCGGATCATCGCGACGAACCCGCGCCTGCGCCAGATCCTCGGCGTCGGCGAGGCCGAGATGGAGGCGCGCGCCGAGCGCGGGCGGGAATTCACGCCGAGCGAATATCACGCGCTCGACGACGACGCCCTGCGCCGGCTGATCGAAACCGGCCATGTCGAGCCGTTCGAGAAGGAATTCGTCCGCCCCGGCGGAGCGCGCGTGCCGGTGCGGGTCAGCGCCAGCATCGTTCCCGACTTTCCCGATCGCGCAGTGATCTTCGTCGAGGATATCGCCGCCGAGAAGCAGGGACGCGAGCGCGAGCGCGCGATCCAGCAGCGGCTGGAGATCGCCCTCTCCGCCGCTCACCAAGGCGTCTGGGACTTCGACCTCGTCACGCGCGAGATGGTCTATTCCGACCGCGCCAAGGAGATTTACGGCCTGCCGCTCGACCAGCCGGTCACCTACGAGACGATTCGGGATGCGACCCATCCCGACGATTACCCCTTCACCTCCGCCCAGCTGCTCCGCTCGATCGACCCGGCGGTGCGCGACAGCAGCCGCTACGAATATCGGATCGTCCGCCCAGACGGCTCGATATGCTGGGCCCTCGCCTTCGGCGAAGCGGTTTTCGAGGGGCCGCCCGGCGCCGAGCGGGCGATCCGCTATGTCGGAACGATCCAGGACATCACCCAGACCAAGGCGGCCGAGCGGCGCCAGCAGCTGCTCGTCGCCGAGCTCGACCACCGGGTGAAGAACACGCTCGCGATCGTCCAGGGCATCGCCTACCAGACGCTGCGCGGCGGCGACGTGCCCGAGACGGTCGCCGAAGCCTTTGCGGGACGGCTGCAGGCGCTCGCCTCGGCCCACGACATCCT
>Ga0070692_10000842_pt1 | contig 10312 bp, 8 predicted proteins | sample KBSK1102metaG_FD_64675 | JGI IMG/M metagenome (GOLD analysis project Ga0070692, IMG submission 64675) | Corn, switchgrass and miscanthus rhizosphere microbial communities from Kellogg Biological Station, Michigan, USA - KBS K1-10-2 metaG | ecosystem: Host-associated > Plants > Roots >...
CGGCTCGACTCATCCCGGAGTCGCAACACGTCGCCGTAACGAACGGGACTCGTTGGGAATCGCAGGTTAGCCCGGCCTCGCAACGAATGCTGAGGGGCTTCGCACCGATGATCGATCGTTTCCGCCGGACCGGCCTGCTGCGCCTCGCCGCGCTCGGGTTCGTGGCGTTGACGAGCGCCGCCCCCGCCCAGACGGTGGCGGAGAGCCCGCGGCTGCAGAGCCTCGAGCAGGCGGTGGCGGACGTGGCCGACCCGCCATCCGCGCCGTCGGTGACCGCCAAGCTCGCCATCGTCCAGCAGGCCTTCGAAGCCGTCGGCGAGGGGACGGCGAGCTATTACGGGCGCGAGCTCGCCGGCAACCGGACCTCCAGCGGCGAGCGCTTCAATCCCGCCGCCTTCACCTGCGCGCACCGCACGCTCCCGCTCGGCACGAAGCTGAGGGTCACCAACCTGGCCAACGGCCGCAGCGTCATCGTCCGCGTCAACGATCGCGGCCCCTTCACCCGCGGCCGCATTCTCGACGTGTCGCTGGCCGCGGCCCGCGAGATCGCGATGGTCGGTCCCGGCCACGCGCGCGTCCGCCTCGAGGTGGTTCGCGACATAGCCTGACCGGCGCGCACCGGGCGAACGCTTCGTCGCTGCGACAGGTCGTTCATCGAAACCATCTTTCCAAAATCCCCGCGCGCGGCTATGCGCCGGCCACCACTTTGTGGAGGGGATTCCTTTTTATGTTCAATAAGATACTGCTGAGCGGCGTTGCTTGCGCCGCCCTGCTCGCCGGCTCGTCCGCTGTCGCGCAGACCAAGCCCGCCGCCGCCCACGCGGCCCACGCCACCAGCACCGGCAAGCCCGAGCTCGGCACCTGGGGCGTCGACCTCAGCGGCATGGACAAGACCGTCAACCCGGGCGACAGCTGGTACCAGTATGTCAACGGCACCTGGGACAGGAACACCACCATCCCGGCCGACAAAGCGAGCTGGGGCGGCTTCGGCGTCCTCGCCGAGCTGTCGAACACCCGCACCCGCACGCTGATCGAGGACATCGCCTCGAAGCCGGCGCCCAAGGGCACCAACGAGCAGAAGATCGGCGACCTCTATCGCAGCTTCATGGACGAGCAGGCGATCGAGAAGGCCGGCATCGAGCCGCTCAAGCCCTATCTCGCCCGCATCGACGCGATCCACAACCAGCATGACCTCGCCGCGGCGTTTGCCGAGGCGAACCGCACCGGCGTCGGCGGCCCGATCGGCATCGGCCTCCAGCAGGACCTCAAGAACAACAGCGTCTACGCCGCCTATGTCGGCCAGGGCGGCATCGGCCTTCCCGACCGGGATTATTATCTCGAGGCGAAGTTCGAGCCGATCCGCGCGAAGTATGTCGAGCACCTGACCAACCTGTTCCGCCTGGCCGGCATCTCCGATCCGGACGCGCGCGCGAAGCGGGTGTTCGACCTCGAGAAGCAGATCGCCGAGACCCACTGGACCCGCGTCCAGAGCCGTCAGACCGAGAAGCTCTACAATCCGAAGAGCCTCGCCGAGCTGGCGCAGATGACGCCGGGCTTCGACTGGCCGACCTATCTTGAGGGCACCGGCTTCGCCGGCCAGACCCGCGTGATCGTCGCCCAGCCGAGCGCCGTCGAGGGCAGCGCGAAGATCATCGCCTCGACGCCCATCGACACGTGGAAGGACTATCTCACCATCCGCACCATCCGCGCCGCGGCGCCGATGCTGCCCAAGGCGTTCGTCGACGAGAATTTCTCGTTCGCCAAGGTCCTGACCGGCACGCCGCAGCTGCCGGATCGCTGGAAGCGCGGCGTCGCCGTCGTCAACGGATCGCTGGGCGAGGCGGTCGGCCAAGCCTATGTCGCGCGCTACTTCACGCCCGACACCAAGGCGAAGGCGGACGAGCTGGTCCACAACCTCATCCGCGCGATGGATGCCCGGCTCGCCAACCTGACCTGGATGGCGCCTGAGACCAAGGCGAAGGCCCGGGCGAAGCTCGCCGCCTTCACCCCGAAGATCGGCTATCCGGACAAGTGGCGCGATTATTCGGCGCTGGAGATCGTCCCGGGCGACATGGTCGGCAACGCCTTCCGCGCCCGCGCCTTCGAGTATAACCGCCAGCTGGCGAAGATGGGCAAGCCCGTCGACCGCTCCGAGTGGTTCATGACTCCGATGACGGTCAACGCCTATGCCAACCCGCTGATGAACGAAGTCGTGTTCCCGGCCGCGATCCTGCAGCCGCCCTTCTTCGATCCGAACGCGGACCCGGCGGTCAATTACGGCGCGATCGGCGCGGTGATCGGGCACGAGCTCAGCCACCATTTCGACGACCAGGGCCGCAAGTACGACCCGCAGGGCAACCTCGCCGACTGGTGGACTCCCGCCGACGTCGAGCGGTTCAAGACCGGCACCGACAAGGTGGTCGCGCAATATGGCGGCTACGAGCCGGTCAAGGGCACGCACGTCAACGGCGAGCTCACGCTCGGCGAGAACATGGCGGACCTCGCCGGCCTCGCCGTCGCCTACGACGCCTACAAGCTGTCGCTGCACGGCAAGCCTGACCGGGTGATCGACGGCTATACCGGCGACCAGCGCTTCTTCCTCGGCTTCGGCCAAGTGTGGCGCAACAAGATGCGGGAGGCGGCGCTGATGCAGCAGCTCACCACCGATCCGCATTCGCCGGGCCAGCTGCGTCCGAACGTCGTTCGCAACTTCGACCAATGGTACAAGGCGTTCAACGTGACGTCCGGTGCCCTTTACCTGCCGCCGGAGCAGCGCATCCACATCTGGTAAGCGCGCTCCAGCGTCCAAGCGTCTCTCGGCGCTTGCACCGACCGGGCCGGCGAGGCATCGCCGGCCCGGTTTCGTTTCAAGGCCCTCGAAGGATTCGCCCGCTGTCCCGCAAGTTCGCGTATCTGTCGCTCGGCGGCATCCTCCTCGTCCTCCTCGCCTTCTGGGCCGCCGCCTACCGGCACGGGCCGGTCAAGGCCGTGCCCGGCGGACCGACGGCGGCGGCGCCGAACGTCGGCATCTCCGACCGCGACCTCGCCAATATCGACGACCGCCAGCAGGCGAAAGACAGCGCCGTCGACTACAACATGCTCGATCATCGGCTGACCCGGTTGATGGACGCTCCGAACATGATCGGAATGGCCGTCGGCGTCGTCGAGAACGGCCAGATCCGCTTCCTCAAAGGCTATGGCGAAACGGTTGCAGGGAGCGGCGACCGGGTGACTCCGAACACCTTGTTCCGCTGGGCGTCGGTATCGAAGGGCGTCGCGGCGGACATGGTCGCCCTGCTCGCCCATGACGGCAAGCTGTCGCTGGTCGAGCCGGTCGGCCGCTACGCGCCGTCGCTCAAGCTCCCGGCGGGCAACGAGAACCGCGCGACCGTCGCCGATCTGCTCTCGCATCGGCTCGGGCTGTTCAGCCACGCCAACGACAACAAGCTCGAGGAGGGGCAGGACCCGCACCTGCTCCGCTCGATGCTGGCGCAGCTCAATCCGATCTGCCCGCCGGGCACCTGCTGGGCCTATCAGAACGTCGCCTACGACGCGGCGTCCGAGATCGTCGAGAAGGCGACCGGCAAGACCTACGAGCAGGCGGTGCGGGAGCGGATCTTCGGGCCGCTCGGCATGCGGTCGGCTTCGCTCAATCGCAACGCGCTGGTCGGCGCGCCGAGCTGGGCGCGCCCCTATACCGGCGGCAAGCATGGCAAGCCGGTCGAGGTCAGCGACGCTTATTACCGGATTCCGGGCGCCGGCGGGGTCAACAGCTCGATCAAGGACCTCGCCATCTGGATGGAGGCGCAGATGGGCCTCGCGCCCGACGTCGTTCCGCCCGACGTGCTGCGCGAAGTGCAGACGGGACGGGTGGCGACGCCGGGCGAGCTGGGGCGGATGCGCAAGTTCCGCGAGCGGGTACGCTCCGCGCAATACGGCCTGGGCTGGCGGGTCTACGATTATGCCGGCCACCGCGTCATCGCGCATCGCGGCGGGGTGAAAGGCTATCGTTCGCTCATCATGTTCGACCCGGCGCTGAAGAGCGGCGTCGTCGCCTTGTGGAACGGCTCGAGCAGCCAGGCGGGCGGCCTCGAGTTCGAGGTGATGGACATGATCTACCGCCTGCCGCCCAAGGACTGGCTCGGCCTCGACGAAAAACCCACCCCCGAGACGCCCGAGGAAGGCAACAGCGCCAGCCCGGACGCGGGCGGGTGAGGGGTCAGGGGACGCGTACTCGTACGTGTCCCCATCCGGCGGCCGAGGGGGACACGTACAAGTCCATGTCCCCTAAGACGTCCTAGCGCATCAGCACGAGCTCTTCGGCCATGGTCGGGTGGAGGGCGACGACGGCGTCGAAATCGCTCTTCTTGAGCTTGGCCTTGATGGCGATCGCGGCGGCCTGGAGGATTTCCGGCGCGTCGGGGCCGATCATGTGGAGGCCGACCACCTCGTCGGTCTCCGCGTTGACGACGAGCTTGTAGAGCGCGCGCTCGTTGCGGCCGGCCAGCACGTTCTTCATCGGACGGAAGTCGGAGAGGTAGGTCTTCACCGAGCCGAGCCGGTTGCGGGCCTGACCCTCGGTCATGCCGACGCCGGCCAGCGGCGGGTGGCTGAACACGGCGGAAGGGATGTTCTCGTAGTCGACGCGGGTCGGCTTGTCGCCGAACAGCGTGTCGGCGAAGGCCTGGCCCTCGCGGATCGCCACCGGGGTGAGCTGGACCCGGTTGGTGACGTCGCCGACCGCGTAGACCGAGTCGCAGGTCGACTTGTTGTCGGCGTCGACGACCACGGCGCCCTTGTCGTCGAGCTGCACGCCGGCGCTGTCGAGGCCGAGGCCGTCGGTATTGGGCTTGCGGCCGATCGCGTACATCACGCAGTCCGCCTCGATCGCGTCGCAGCCGTCCATGTGGACGAGGAGGCCGCCGTCGTCGCGCTTTTCGAGGCTCTGGAACTTGACGTGGAAGCGATAGTCGATGCCCTTCATCATCGAGATGGTGAGCAGGCGGTCGCGGATCGTCTCGTCATAGCCGCGCAGGATCACGTCGGAGCGATTGACCAAGGTCACGTGCGCCCCGAACTGGTGAAAGATGCCGGCGAACTCGTTGGCGATGTAGCCGGCCCCGGCGATCACCACCCGCTTCGGCACCCGGTCGAGATGGAAGGCCTCGTTCGAGGTGATGCCGTGCTCGGCGCCGGGGAAATCGGGCACCACCGGAGTCGCGCCGGTGGCGATGAGGACGATGCGGGCGGTGACGGTGCGGCCGCCGGCGAGGCGCACCTCGTTGGGGCCGGCCAGGACGGCGCGCTCGCGGATGACTTCGACCTTGTAATTGGCGAGGGTCTCGCCATAGGCGCCTTCGAGGCGGTCGACCTCGGCGAGGACGTTGTCGCGCAGCGTCTTCCAGTCGAAGGCGCATTCCGGGACGTCCCAGCCGAAGCGGCGCGCGTCGGCCAGGTCCTCGGCGAAATGGGCGCCGTAGACGAGCAGCTTCTTGGGCACGCAGCCGCGGATCACGCAGGTCCCGCCGACGCGGAATTCCTCGGCGACGGCGACCTTGGCGCCGTGCGCGGCGGCGACGCGGGAGGCGCGCACGCCGCCCGAGCCAGCGCCGATGACGAAGAGGTCGTAGTCGAAACCTGCCATGCTCTCGCTCCGGTGAACTGCCGCACCCCTTAGGGCGTGCGCTGCGGCGGCGCTAATGCGCTTTTCGCATCGGGCCGATGCTCAGGGCCGCGGCGCGAGCCACAGGCTGTGCTGGGCATAGTCGGCAGTGATCAGGAAATGGCGGAGGATCGACGTGCCGACATTGACGTCGGCGGCCGTCGGCGTGTCGTCGATCGCGGCGCGGACGTTCTCGAAGGTGCGGCCGCCGACCTCCAGGGTCTTGAGCAGGACAATATCGCGGCTGCGCGGGCCGCCGATGCCGCCGCCCTCGCTGCGCCCGACGATGCGCTCCGGCGCGAGCAGGCCGATCTTCCCGGCATAGGCCTTGCCGACCAGCACTTCGTTGCCATTGCCGAGGTCGAATTCCGCCTGGGCCGGGGGATGGCCGTCGACGCTCACGGGAAAGGCCTCGACGCCGCGGTGGCCGGTGAGCGGATAGCGGCGGCCCTGCGGCAGGCGGCTGCGCGGCACGGCGGCGAGCGTCAGGCGGGCAAGGTCGATGCGTAGCCGCGCCGCATCGAACAGCTCGCGCCCGAGGATGACCGCGACCGGGCGCCCGATCAGGCGTTCGGAGAGGTCGCGAAGGTCGAGGACGATGGCGGTTGCCGCGGGGACGGCGGCGCCCGCGGCCCTGATGCGCATCCCGTGGGCGAAGCGGCCCTTGTCCTCGCCGCCGCTGCCGTTGACGATCTGGTCCGAGCCCATCCGCAGGCGCAGCCCCGCCGCGAAGCGGGCGTCGAGGATCGTCATCTCCGCCGCCGAATCGAGCAAGGCGACGACTCGGGTGCCGTTGACGGTCACTGGGAGGAAGAGCCGGTTGCGGAACAGCTCCAGCCGCGTCGGCGCCGCGGTCGCCGCGGAAGAGGCGAGGAGCAGCAGCGCCGGGAGGAGGAGCAAGGCGCGCTTCATCCGCCGAGGCCGGCGCGCTCGATCAGCGCCGCCGTCGACGCATCGAAGTCGAGGCCGCCCGTGTCGATCGCCTTCGCCATCTGCTTGCCAAGCTCGACTCCGAACTGATCGAACGGGTTGATGCCGAGCAGCGCGGCGTTGGCGAAGGTGCGGTGCTCGTAAAAGGCGATGAGGGCGCCCAGCGTCGTCGGGTCGAGACGATCGAGCAGGATCGTGGTCGACGGCCGGTCGCCGGGATAGGCGCGGTGCGGATCCTCGCTCGGCTTGCCCGCCATGAGCGCGGCGCCCTGCGCAAAGCAATTGACGAGGAGCTGGCGGTGATGCTCCTCGTCGTAGCTGTGGCCCGGCTCGACCGCCGCGACGAATTCGACGGGCACCAGATGGGTGCCCTGGTGGAGGAGCTGGAAGACGGCGTGCTGGGCGTCGGTACCGACCCCGCCCCAGGTGATCGGCGCGGTGGCGCGGCCGACCGGCTTACCGTCCAGCTTCACCGACTTGCCGTCCGACTCCATCTCGAGCTGCTGGAGATAGGCGGGGAGCAGGCGCAGGCGTTCGTCATAGGCGAAGACCGCGCGAGTCTCGGCGCCCCGCAAGTTCGCGTAATAGCGGTCGACGAAGGCGGCGAGGATCGGCGCGTTGCGCTCCACGGGAGCGAGGCGGAAGTGGCGGTCCATCGCCGCCGCGCCTTCGAGAAGCTGCTCGAACGCCTCCCAGCCGAGCGCGAGCGCGGCGGGGAAGCCGATTGCCGACCACATCGAGTAGCGACCGCCCACGCTCTCGGAGAAGGGGAGGATGCGGGTCTCGTCGACGCCGAACTCGATCGCCTTCTCCGGCGCCGCGGTGAGGGCGATGACGCGGCCATAGGGATCGGCGACGCCGCCCTCGCCGAGCCATTCCAGCGCCGAGCGGGCGTTCAGCATCGTCTCGCTGGTGGTGAAGGTCTTGGAGGCGATGACGAGGAGGGTGGCCTGTGGGTCGAAATCCGCCACCGCCTCCTCGAGCGCGGCGGCGTCGACGTTGGAGACCACGGCCGCCTCGTACCGCCCGCTGCCGCGGCCGAGCGCGTCGATCAGGAAATCGGGGCCGAGCGCGGAGCCGCCGATGCCGATGTGGAGGATGTGGCGGACCGGGCCGAACGCGTCCGCCTCGATCGCGTCGATCAGCGCGCGCATGCGGGCGTGGAGGGCGGCGGCGCGGGCGACGCTTTCCGGCGCGCCCTGGCCGCGCTCCGCGCTGTGCTCGGCGGCGCGGTTCTCGGACGGGTTGACGATGCGGCCGGCAAACAAGGCCTCGCGCATGCCGGCGAGGTCCGCCGCCCGGGCGAGATCCGCGAACGCAGCCACGAGCCCGTGGTCGAGATGGGTCTTGGAAAAATCGAACAGGATGCCGCCTTCGTCGATACCGAGCGCAGCGACGCGGTCCGGATCGGCGGCGAAGAGCTGTGCCAGCGTCGGGCGGGGCGCGGCTTCGAGGGCGGCCCAGGCGCGGTTCGTCTCGTCCATGGCCGAGCCTATAGGAACGGGCGCCCCGCAGGGGAATAGGATGCTTGATTTGCGGCCGCCCGTTCGCGCAAGGCTGGCCGCGATGGCGACGAGCGTTCAACCGCGGCGGAAGGCGCGCGTGCGCAGCGGGATGGCGCAGACCACGCGCTTCCTGCTCGTCCTGTTCATCCTGGCGGCGTTGCTGCGCACCTTCGTCTTCGCGCCGTTCATGATCCCGTCGGGATCGATGCTGCCGCGCATGATGATCGGCGACTATCTGTTCGTCGCCAAATGGCCGTACGGCTGGTCGCGCTACGCCTTCCCCTTCGGTCTCGCCCATTTTTCGGGACGTTTGTGGAGCGCCGAGCCGGTGCGCGGCGACATCCTGATCTTCCACCATTCGGCAAGCGGCCAGGATTACGTCAAGCGGCTGATCGGCCTGCCCGGCGACACCGTCCAGATGCGCGGCGGCGTGTTGATCCTCAACGGGAAGCCGGTGCCGAAGGTACGCATCGCCGATTTCCTGATGGCGATGAGCCCGAACAGCCCGTGCAGCTATGTCGGCAATTATGCCCCTGAGCCGACGGTGGCGGGCGGCCGAACCTTCTGCCGCTATCCCCGCTACCGCGAGACGCTTCCCGGCGGCCGTTCCTACGAGGTGCTGGACCAGATCCACGGCCTTGCCGACGACACGCCGCTCTACCGCGTCCCGGCCGGCGATTATTTCGTGATGGGCGACAATCGCGACGACAGCGCCGACAGCCGCTTCTCGCCGGCCGTGGGCGGCGTCGCTTTCCTGCCGGCCGACGATCTGATCGGGCGGCCGCTCATCACCTTCTTCTCGACCGATGGCGCCTCGACATGGTTCGAGCCTTGGACCTGGTTCTCCGCGACGCGCTGGGACCGGATCGGGAGGACCTATTGAGCGGGGATCTGGCGCGCTGGCTGGAAGAGGCGCTCGGGACGGCGCCGCGCGACCTGAGCCTGTACGAGCGTGCGCTCACCCATCCGAGCTTCGGCGCCGACCATTATGAGCGCCTGGAATTCCTCGGTGATCGGGTGCTCGGCCTCGTGGTCGCGGACTGGCTGGTCGAGCGCTTTCCCGATGCCGAGGGCAAGCTCTCCCAGCGCCTCAACGCACTGGTGACGGGCGAAGTGTGCGCCGAGATCGGCCGCGAGATCGGCGTGCCCTCGCACCTGCGTCTCGGCAAGCAGGCGCAGGACGACGGCGTGTTCCAGAGCGACAATGTCCTGGGCGACGTCGTGGAGGCACTGATCGGCGCGCTTTATCGCGACGTGGGGCTAGACGCCGCGCGGCGCTTCATCCGCGATCGCTGGGGCGCGCGCGTCGAGCGCCTCACCTCGGCGCCCAAGCATCCCAAGGCGGCGCTCCAGGAATGGGCGGCGGCGAACAACCGCAGGCCCCCGGAATATGCGGTGACCGACCGAAGCGGCCCGGATCATGCGCTACGCTTCACGGTGACCGTCACGGTCCGGGGGCTCGGCGAGGCCTCCGGCATCGGCTCTAGCAAGCAGGACGCGGAGAAGGCGGCGGCCGAAGCGCTATTGGAGAAGGTGAAATGACCGCCCGGTGCGGCCTCGTAGCGGTGGTCGGCGCGCCCAATGCGGGCAAGTCGACCTTGGTGAACGCGCTCGTCGGCCAGAAGGTCGCGATCGTCAGCCCGAAGGCGCAGACCACGCGGACCCGGATCATGGGCATCGCGATCGCGGACGAGGCGCAGGTCCTGCTGCTCGACACGCCGGGCATCTTCGAGCCGAAGCGGCGGCTCGACCGCGCGATGGTCGCGGCGGCGTGGGGCGGCGCGGCGGAGGCCGACCTCATCGCGCTGGTCGTCGACGCGGAGAGCGGCGCCTCGCGCCGGATCGAGGCGATGCTCGAGACGCTGAAGGCGCGACGGGAGGCGAAGATCCTCGTCCTCAACAAGGTCGACCTGGTGAAGAAGGAATCGCTGCTCGCGCTGGCGACGCAGCTCGGCGAGCGGCTCCCCTTCGAGGAGATCTTCTTCGTCTCCGCGACCAGCGGCGATGGCATCCCCGAGCTGAAGCACGCGCTCGCCGCGCGGGTGCCCGAGGGGCCGTGGCACTTCCCGGAAGAACAGGTGTCCGACGCCACCGACCGGATGCTCGCCGCCGAGGTCACCCGCGAGCAGCTCTACCTCCAGCTCCACGCCGAGCTTCCCTACGAGAGCGCGATCGAGACCGAGAAGTTCGAAGAGCGCAGGGACGGCTCGGTCGC
>Ga0070692_10000845_pt1 | contig 10307 bp, 9 predicted proteins | sample KBSK1102metaG_FD_64675 | JGI IMG/M metagenome (GOLD analysis project Ga0070692, IMG submission 64675) | Corn, switchgrass and miscanthus rhizosphere microbial communities from Kellogg Biological Station, Michigan, USA - KBS K1-10-2 metaG | ecosystem: Host-associated > Plants > Roots >...
CACCATGCCCCCAATTTCGCCCAGGTACTAGAGGAAGCACTAAGGGTCTCCAAGAAAGTGATTCTGGTTGAGGATACGCCGGCCAATATTTTTGAAAGAGTTGCCTGGCGAATCTGGGACTGGCTCCTCAACGCGCCTCACGGTTTGAGACCAGCCTGGTCAGCCAAAACGAGCCAAGAATGGGAGTCGTACTTCTTGGGCCATAAAATCTCGGTCGAACAGCGGGTCGATTTTCGGACGAGCTTTCCGATCCTTCGTTCCTATTCCCATTCCTTGTTTGTCTTGAGCCAGAAATAAAACAGACCGCCCGTGGAGACCGGGCGGTCGAGTGCGAAACGGTGCTGGCGCGGCTAGCTGGACGCGCAAGAGGACGGGGGACGAACCTGCTTGAGGAATGGATTGATGGCCGGTGGTTTGCCGCCGAGCCCGAGCTTCTTTGGCCTAGGCGGTTGTAGTCGCTGTTTGGCAACAATCAGCCATCTTGGCAGCGTCGAGACGGCAGCGAAGACCAAGTAACCAAAGCGGTGAATGAACGATAGCATGCTATCCCTCCCAAGAGATTTCTGCTCCGTCAGTGTAGCACCGGCTGCGTTTGCTTGACAATACGGCCGGCTGGGCTAGTGTGAAAACTACGCAAATAACATGACGACCACGAAGAAGTGGGGGGGAGTTTTTTTGGGGATACTACTGATCGGCCTGCTTGGCTTTTTTCTTGTCGCCGAGCCGGGCAACCGTCATGACCAAACTTTTGCTCAGGACAAAGTTTTGGTGAGCGCCGCCACCGATCTTCACCCAACTGATGTTTTCTCGGTTACTCACTCAGCTAATTCCCTGCAAGAAGCCTTTCAGGCAGCCGGCATCGCTTTTCACCCCGAAGATAAAATTTCTTATTTTCCCGATCCCAGACTGGGCTTGAACACTGTCATCACCGTCCAGCACGCTTTGCCGATCACCTTGGTTGACGGCAAACACACGACGACGATCCGAACTTGGGCTAGTAACGTCGGCGATCTTTTGACCGAGAAAAAAATCGAACTGGGCCAGGACGACCGGATCTCGCCGACGCTGACGACGCCGCTAGCCAAGAACACCACCATCACCATCATTCGGGTGGCGGTGACGGAGATTACGACCAACTCGATCATTCCTTTCGGCATTACCAAGAAAAACGACAATACTTTGGACGAAGGCAAAACCCGTATCGATAAGCCCGGCGTCAGCGGCACTTTGGCCAGCACTTTCCGGGTCACTCGCGAAGACGGCACCGAAGTCTCGCGCGTCTTACTCTCGACGGCTGTGGTCGTTGCGCCCCAGGATCAGTTACTGATTATCGGTACTAAACCGGTCATCACCGTACCCTGTCGGTTTAACGACTGGGTGTTGGACGCGGCGATCAAAAACGGCCAGAGCGCTAACGGCCTTTGCTACCGGATGATGCGCGAGAGTAACGGTAACCCCAACTCTGACGGCATTCTTCACAAAGGTCTTTTCCAATACGATCCGGGCTTCTGGAGCGCCGTTAGCGCCAAGGCCGGCTATCCCGGCGCCAGCATTTGGGACGCGAAAAGCCAAATTTACGTCACTGCTTGGGCTTGGGCAAACGGTTATCGCGGCCGCTGGCCCAATCCGTAAAATAGGCAAAAACCGGCGACTGCCACAGCGATCCTTCCGGTGGCGAGGAGTCGGTTTTTACTACTCCGCGAAGCGTAGCGTGCGGGGGTAGGATGCGCGAAGGCCTAGGGGGCCGCCTCGCAACTAGGCCCCCTGGTCTTCGCCATTAATAAATTTCAATACTATCTCGTTGAAATTAAGGTAAAATTACCCTGATGAAACCGTCAGAGATCTTACGCGACATTAAACATCTGCCGAAAAAAGTTTTCGGCCAGAACTTTTTAGCCGACGCGTCGGTCGTCCGAGATATGATTGACAGTGCCGACATCCAGCCCGACGACGTTGTCGTTGAGATTGGTCCGGGCTTGGGAGTGCTGACCGATGATCTAGCCCGTCAGGCCAAACAAGTCTTGGCGATCGAGGCTGACCAAGAGTTGGTCCATTATTTACGCTTAAAAAAACGACGCAAAGTCAAAATTATTCACGGCGACGCCCTCAAAGTTGATTGGATGGTCAGTTTTGATGGCCCGTACCGAATCGTCGCTAGTATTCCCTACTCGATTACCTCGCCGCTCTTGCGGAAAATCTTTCTGCTTGATCGTAAACCGACCAAAGTCGTTTTACTGGTTCAAAAAGAAGTCGCCGTTCGGATTACCGCCCGGCCAGGTAGCTCCGAGCGAGGGTTTCTGACGCTAGTTTGTGAGGCCAACGCTGAGGCCAAGATCATCCGGACAGTTAAACCCGGCAGCTTTTACCCTCGACCGAAGGTTGACTCGGCTATTATCGAGCTGACGCCTTTTGCTAAGTCGAAGATGGCTGATCTCTATTGGCCGGCCATTGAAGCCGGTTTTCGCCACAAACGCCAGACGCTAGCTAATTCCATTTCGAAAGATCTTCGCTTACCGAAAAATAAAATCATCGCTCTTTTAGAAGCTCAGAAACTCAACCCTCTCATCCGCCCCCAGGTCTTAAGTCTCGAAAACTGGATTACTCTTTCGGCTAAGATTCTGGAAATTCAATAATGCTTTATATTGTCGCGACGCCCATCGGCAATCTGGGGGATATTACCTTTCGAGCGATCGAAACCCTGAAGGGCGTCGACAAGGTTTATTGCGAGGATACTCGTAGAACCAAAACCCTGCTGGCGCGTTATGAGATCACCAAGCCGCTAGAAAGCTTCCATCAGCACTCGGCTGATAAGGTGGTAAGAATCATCGCCGAGCTTAAAAATGACGCCGAGATTGCCTACGTCACTGATGCCGGTACGCCCGGTATTCAGGATCCCGGCGGCGTGTTGGTGGCAGCGGCCAGACAAGCGGGCGTTCGGATTGTGCCGATCCCGGGCACGTCCTCAGTGACAACCCTGTTATCGGTGGCTGGCATTCCGGCCGATCACTTTTATTTTGCCGGTTACGTCCCGACCAAGAAAGGTCGGCAGACTTTTATTAAGAAAATGCTGGCTCAAGTCGAACCGGTCGTTTTTTTCGAAACCGCGCCGCGGTTGCATAAGTTTTTTGATCAGCTGATCGACCTCGGCGGCGCCGAACGAGTATTAATCGTCGGCCGGGAGCTGACCAAGCAGTTTGAGGAGATCGTTACTGGTACGCCTGAGCAACTGCGACAGCTACTCCCCAAGCCGCTGGGCGAACTGGTCCTGATTATGACACGAGTCTCTTGACGTCGAGCGCTATCGAAGACTACGATCGGTGGGTATGTGACCCCTCACGTATGACGGCGACCAAAGGTCGCGAAAACTAAGGTCGTCCTAGGATGGGACGGCCTTTTCACTAAGTCCTAACAAAGAGCGAGGCGATATTTGGAAGATTTTACCTAGATCGGCCGCCACTCGGGTTATATCATTTGGTCAATAGCTCAACGATGAGGCTATCCAGTAGAACTGAACAGGAGGCTCCGTGGCCACGTTGCTTGACGGCAGGGAAACTGGGAGGAAATCCAGGTATGGGTACATCCTAGGGTCCGGGCACCCCGGACCCGCCTTCTTGCTGTCAAAAAGGCCAGCTTCAGGTAAAATCGGGGCATGGCCAAGAAATTTGTTACTACCTCCATCGCCTACATTAACGCCGAGCCGCACATCGGTTTTTTGTTCGAGCTCTTGGCCGCCGATGTTTTAGCTCGCTACTACCGCGCTCAAGGTAATGATGTCTTTTTCTTGACCGGCACCGACGAGCATGGGATTAAGGTTGCTAAGGCCGCTTCGGAGGCTAATCAGGAGCCGCAGCTATTCGCTGACGGTTTGTCAGCCAAATTCGAGGCGCTTGGCCAACAGCTCGGCCTGGGTTGGGACTATTTTGTCCGGACAACCGATCCTGGCCACGTCAAATTCGTCCAGCAAAAGTGGCAGGAGCTGAGCGACAAAAAGGTTTTAGTTAAGAAAAGTTACGCCGGTTGGTACTGCGCTGGTTGCGAGGCTTTCAAAACCGACTCGGAGATCGAAGAGGGTCGCTGCCTCATTCATGAAACACCAGTCGAAAAAAGCGAGGAGCAGAACTGGTTTTTACAGATAAAAGACCAAGCGCCAGCGATCAGAGCTTGGATCGAGAAAAGTGTTTATCCGGCGACTCGGCGCCAGGAGGTTATTAACGTCTTAGAATCGGGGGCTTACGACGAAGTTTCGGTTTCCCGGCCTAGAACGAAGAATTCATGGGGGATTGAAGTTCCCAGTGACTCGGAGCAGGTGATGTACGTCTGGGTGGATGCTCTGCTTAATTACCTGTCAGGGATCGAGCTGTCGGGGTGGCAGATCGAGGACTGGTGGCCGGCTGACGTTCAGCTGGTCGGTAAAGACATTCTCAAATTTCACGCTATCATCTGGCCGGCGCTGCTTTTGATTTTAGGCTATGAGCTGCCCAAGAAGCTGTTGGTCCACGGCTTTATCAACGTCGACGGCAAAAAGATGTCTAAATCGCTTGGCAACGTTATCGCCCCCAAAGACTTGCTCGATCGCTACGGCGTCGACGGGACAAGGTATTTGCTCTTGCGTGGCTTGTCGTTTGCTGAGGACAGCAACTTCAGTTGGGCGGATTTCGACCACCTCTATAACGGCGAGTTAGCTAATGGCCTAGGCAACTTGGTCGCCCGGATCATCGGTATCGCTAAAAAAGTTGATAAATTCGATTTGAGCCTGGCCCAGCCGGAGCTAGCTGATCGTGGCGAGTTAGATTTCAAGGCGACGCTGACTCAAGCCAACGAGCTGATTAATCAAGCCGACGGCATCATTACCGCCGAAAAACTCTGGACAGAGCCGACGACTAAAACGCCCAAGCTTCTCGAGGCGATTGGCTGCTTACTGGCCGCAACCACTTTGCTCGAGCCATTTATTGCGCAGACCGTTGCTGAGATTCGTCGGCAGCTAGCCGAGCTGGATTCAAAACCGATCTTTCCGCGACTTTAGGTTGTCTAATTTCTCCGCTATGCTGGATGTATGTTCCCGGCCCTAATTTCCGCCGTTGGTAACGCCGGCGAGTTGATATTGGACAAGATCACCCTCTCTAAGCGGGGCGTGCCGTTGCGGCTATTTTTGCCGATCGCTTTCGTTTTTCTCTTTGTTCTGACGGTCATTTTCACGCCGTTTTTCGGCTTCATCAATTATCAAACGGCCTTATTGCCTAACAACCTCTTTTTGGCCTTGCTGATGATTGTGACGGCGGTGGCCTGGAATGTCTTGATCTACCAGAATATTCGCGACGAATCGGTCCATCGCCACGAGGTGATGATGATGACGGCGCCGTTGGTGACGGTTCTGATGGCGGCGGTCTTTTTCCAGGAGGAGTTCAACCTCTCGATTTTCATCTTGTCGCTCATTGCTAGCGTCGCTCTGATTTTCGCTCGAACCGAGCGGCATCACTTCAAGATCGATAAGAACTCCGCTAATCTTTTTCTGGCAGTGATCCTGATGTCAGTGGAGAGCATTATCATCCGCGAACTCTTGCGCAGCTACTCGCCGGTGTCGCTGTACGCCATCCGGACCTTCTTTATCGGTTTGTTCTTTCTCCTTTACTACCAGCCGAAATGGAAAGACGTTGCCCGTTCGCCGCTCTGGCTGATCGGCCTTTCTAGTGCTGTTGGTGTTACCCAAATGGTCGCTAAGTTCTACGCCTTCGATTCGCTCGGCGTCGTCTTTACGACTCTGGTCTCAACGCTCGGGCCGATCATCGTTTTCTTGGGTTCCTGGGAAATTCTGCATGAACGGATCCGACCCCGAGTGGTCATCGCCGCTGTTGTTATTTTAGCCTGCGTCACCGTCGCGACGGTTATCGCTGGCTCGAGTTAGATGAAGGCGGTCGATACTCATGCCCATCTCGACTTTCCTCAGTTCGACGCCGATCGGGAAGCTTTGCTCAAAGAGCTGGCCGATGCCCAAATCGGCGTCATCAATATCGCCACTTCGATCGAATCCAACCAGGTGGTGGCAGCTTTAGCCGCAGATAACGAGCTGGTTTGGGCGGCTGTTGGCGTTCATCCGACCGACGTCACTCAAGAGTTGTTGACAGAAATCCCTAAGGTTATCGACAGTCTAAAAGAGCTGATTAAAGCCAACCCCAAGATCGTCGCTATCGGAGAGGTTGGTCTCGATTACCATCGAGAAGAGTTCAAAGCGCTAGCTGAAACCCAAAAGACAGTATTACGCCAGTTTCTTACCTTCGCCCTAGAGGAAAACCTGCCGGTCATTTTTCACTGTCGCGACGCCTACGGCGATTTGGTAACGCTGCTGGCCGATTATCCCGGTTTGCGCGGCGTCATTCACTGCTTCACTGGCACCAGCGACGAAGCTAAGCGGTTCTTAGACTTAGGCTTACTGATTTCGTTCACCGCGACCATTACTTACCCAGCTAACGAGTCGCAGCGCCAAGCGGTATCAGCGGTGCCGCTGGACAAAATGCTCCTCGAGACGGACTGTCCGTTCCTGGTTCCCCAAGATCGACGCGGTCAGCGCAACGATCCGAAAACTATTTTCGTCGTTGCCGGGACGATCGCCGCAGCTAAAAAGATCAATTCAGCTGAGGTACTCGAGCAAACCACCATCAACGCCGTTAAACTCTTCGGTCTGGAGACACCGAGATGAATTGGGTTGACCTGGCGATCGTTTTGGCCTTTCTGTTTTACTTTTTCGAAGGCATTCGCCGCGGCTTTATCGAGCAAACCTTAGAACTAATTGGCTTTTTTATCACCGTTTTCTTGGCCGTTTTGAGCTACCACTGGGTCGGCACGGTCATCGTCAATAACACCGGCATTCAACAACCGGCGGCCGACCCGATCGCTTTCTTGGTCATCTGGTTTGTCTATCAGGTTATTTACTCACTACTTCTCCGACTAGTCTACCCGCATATTCCCGCCAAACTTCGCCTGGCGCTGCCCAACCGCCTGGCTGGTTTGATCCCGGCTTTTCTCAAGGGCGTTGTCATCATCGCTGTCATCTTGACTGTCGTCGTCTCCTTGCCGGTGCCGGCTCAGTTGAAGACTGCCATCAGCGACTCGACGCTGGGCAGCCGGTTCGTCAACAACTCCGCCACCATCGATCAGTATCTCAACCGTATTTTCGGCGGCGACCTAAAGCAGTCGCTAACTTTCTTGACTGTTCCGGCTCAAACTGAACAGATTATCCAGCCCGACCAAACAGTCGACCTCAAGTTTGCGACTGATCAAGTCACCGTCGACACCGCCTCCGAAGCCAAAATGTTCTCACTTGTTAACGAGGAGCGCGCCAAGGCCGGAGTACCCCTTCTGGCTCTTGATCAAAAGCTGACTGACGTTGGTCGAGCTCACTCCAAAGATATGTTTGCCCGCGGTTATTTTGGCCACAACACACCCGAAGGTTTGTCGCCGTTTGATCGAATGCAAGCGGCCGGGATCAGATTCGAAGTAGCCGGTGAAAACATCGCTTACGCGCCGTCGGTCGATCTGGCCCATAACGGGCTGATGCGCTCACCGGGCCACCGGGCCAATATCTTGAGTACGGATTATCATCGGGTAGGGATCGGTATTATTGATGGCGGCATCTACGGCAAGATGTTTAGCCAAGAGTTTACGAATTGATTTTAGATAAAATCAATAAACTTATGTTGCGGCCTACAGCCGCCGTTATTTTGTAGGGATAGGGGGCTCGAAGTTGCGAAGGCCGCCCCCTACCCCTACCACCCCACCCGGGCCACGCTACTCTGGCGAGGCAAGGTGAAAACCAAGGGCAGATCCGGAAGTGTCGCGGGTTCTACCCTTGGTTTTCGGTCATTAACTATTTAGTAGGTAGAGATCTTGGTGTGTAAGATGATATGATCCAGCTATCGATTCTCTATAAGGAGGGGAAGAGAAATGTACCTCATCAGCGGGTTTTTCAAGATGCCATACGAAGGAATCATTTCGGACCACTCGCCCGAACTATTATCTATGGCAGGCTGCACGCACTCCAACGTTGGTAGCTTTCTTTTCTCCGGTTACCTCGTCAACGACCCGAGATCGCCACTGGGCGACATGGTAGGGGAGATATCCGACCCATTTGGCCTGGCTCGTTTAAGAGACGTGAAGCTAAGCGAGCGACGGCTCGAGTTTGTCAAAGAGTACCGCGACATTCCTCTGTCAGGCGAGCTAGCCCCGATTCTCTACGACCTAGCTTTACTCGATGACGGAACATGGGATGGACTTTACGAGGTCGGGGGAGTGTCGGGGCCTGTTCGCTGTCTACTGACAGAGGTGGAAGATTTATTCTTCAACGAACCGGTCCAACGCTCCAACGTGGTATATGGAATGCGCCAAGCATTTGACGACTGACTCAGGGGCGGCCAAACGGCCGCCCCGCTACTTTATTCATCGACTTGAGTCTCGATTTAACGTAAAATTAACGTCATGAAACGGGTGGCGATGTTAATGAGCGGCGGGGTGGACTCGTCGGTAGCGGCGGCACTGCTTAAAGAGCAGGGTTTTGAGGTGATCGGTTTTTATATTCTCGGCTGGTTAGGGACGCCAGATTTTCCTTGTCCCTGGCAAAAAGAGGAGCAAGACGCCCGAAAGGTGGCTGACCAGCTCGGCATCCCGTTCCACACCATTAATCTGTCTAAAGAGTACGAGCGTGATGTCATCGACCGTTTCTTTGCCGGTTATCAGGCCGGGGTGACTCCTAACCCAGATATTCTGTGTAATCGCGAGATAAAATTTAAGGCTCTCTGGCAGAAGATCCGTCAGTTTGAGCCGGACTATATCGCGACCGGCCATTACGCCAAAACAATTCAAAACCCAAAGGCCAAAAACCAAAATGGGGGTATTTTTAAGCCTAAAGATTCAAATAAGGATCAGACCTATTTTCTCTGGGGGATTGAGAAAAACATTTTGCCGAAAATTATCTTTCCGCTCGGCGAGCTGACCAAGCCGGAAGTGCGCGCTTTAGCCAAGAAATATCAGTTGGCGACGGCCACCAAAAAAGACAGCCAGGGGATCTGTTTCATTGGGCCGCTTAAAGTCCGTCAGTTCCTAGCTTCTCGGCTGCGCACGCTACCCGGTGATGTATTTCTAGCCGATGGTCGGCGCGTCGCCAGCCATAACGGTGTCGAGCTTTACACTATCGGCCAACGGTTAGCCGCCGGATCAGTGGACTGGACCGGTGACGTCCCGCCGTTGTTTGTCATCGCTAAAGACGTTCAGCATAACCGACTGATCGTTGGTAGCGACGCTGAGACAATGGCCACTGAGCTAACGGCCGGGCAAGCTAATTGGCAGGGCTCTAAACCCCTCGACTTCTCTTGTGGTAAGCCTCAAGGCGAGTTTGCGGCTCTAGCTAAAATCCGTTACCGTCAAGAAGATGTGCCGGCAACAATCACTCTCTCTGGCGACAAATTGTCAGTTAAATTCCGCGCGCCAGTTCGGGCGATCACACCTGGTCAGTCGATTGTTTTCTACTCAGAAAAAGAGCAGCTACTCGGTGGGGCGATCATTGAGTCGGTAAAAAACCAAGATGAAACGATTAAACGACTTACCCCAGCTCAAAGTCCGGCCCAAGTTTAAATTTATCCGGCCGCTCTTTTTTGTCGTCGTTTTCGTTTTTGTTCTCGGCGCGGGCTACATCCTCGGAACGACCGTCACCGCCGGCCGCCAGAAACTCGATCTGGCTCAGTTTTGGCAGGTTTACGACCTAATTAACCAGCGTTTTGTTGGTTCAGTTGATCAATCCAAAGCCGTCGAAGGCGCTACCAGCGGCTTGGTCGCCAGCTTAGGCGACCCCTTTAGCCAATATCTGCCGGCTCAAGCCCGTCAGGATTTGAGCGATGAGCTCAAAGGCCAATTCGAAGGCATTGGCGCCGAGTTAACCCAAAAGGACGGCTTGATTACCGTTGTCGCCCCGCTCGATGGCTCGCCAGCCGCTAGCGCTGGTCTCAAGGCCAACGATGTCCTATTAAAGATTGATGACTCCTCGACCGACGGGATGATTCTTGATGACGCTGTTGCTAAAATTCGCGGCCCCAAAGGAACGACCGTCACCCTCCAGGTGGCTCGACCGAAGGTCAGCGATCCGATTACTCTAAAGATCACCCGTGACGCCATCCAAGTCAAAAGCGTCGACTCGAAAATGTTGGCCGGTAATGTCGGTTACATCGAGATTCGTCAGTTTGGTGATGACACCGTTGATTTGGTCAAAGCGGCGGTGAGCGACATCGCCAAGCAAAGTCCCAAAGCCGTTGTTATCGATTTGC
>Ga0070692_10000849_pt1 | contig 10299 bp, 3 predicted proteins | sample KBSK1102metaG_FD_64675 | JGI IMG/M metagenome (GOLD analysis project Ga0070692, IMG submission 64675) | Corn, switchgrass and miscanthus rhizosphere microbial communities from Kellogg Biological Station, Michigan, USA - KBS K1-10-2 metaG | ecosystem: Host-associated > Plants > Roots >...
GATGCGCCAATGGCCTCGGACGGATGCTCGCTTCTGGGCCGGTCTCGTCCTGACGGCCCTCCTCGCCCTCGCCGTCCCTGCTGCGTGGTACGCAGCCTGGGAGGTTTTCTGGGCGCCGTCGCACGACGACATGGTCTCTCTTCTGCTGAGCTCGAAGGGACACAACCGCGCGGACCTCGTCCTCTCGCCTCCATCGACATCGCGAAGGAGCGGGCGGGAAATCCTCAGCACGATCGACCCTCAACCGGACTACGGTGTCCTGGACACGGTCCTGGACGTCTACCGACTGAGCATCAATCCACCCGTTTACCTGGGCCTGCTGAATCTGTGGCGCCGGATCGTGGGGGGATCCATCCCCGCGGCCATGATGTTGAGCCTCGTGCTATGCAGCCTGTCCGCCTGTGCCCTCTTCTGCATCCTGGCCCGGGAGCGCGGGTGGCTGACCGGCCTGCTGTTCTCGGCACTCTATTGCTTCAGCCCGACCTACTGGGAGGCCGCCCTGGCCACTCGACAGTATGCGCTTTCCGCCCTCCTGGCGGCGTTCCTGGCGGGGACTTTGGCCTGGTTTCTGCGGACTGGGCAGGCCTCCCCCTCCCGCGCGGCCGCGGCGTTCGTCGTGGTCGGCACGCTTTTGACGCTGACGGCCTACCAGTCCGCGGTGCTGGTGCTGTCCTTGCTGGCGGGCCTCATCGCCATGGCCGCCCTTCGCAAGGACAGGAGGGTCATGACGGTGGCGCTGGGGACTGCCCTCGCTTTCATGATCGCCGTCGGACCGATTCTCCTCCTGGCGAAATGGCAGGGCCTGCGTGGCGGTCCCCTGGGGGTGCCCGTCCACACCCTGGCCCCCTTCGGGGGGCCCGCGGAGACACTGCAGGCAGCGCTGCAGGTCCTTCTCTCTCTCTTCGTGGATATTCCCTTTGCTCATGTGCCACTCGCTGGCCTGGTGATCGCGGTCCTCATCCTGCTGGGCGGACTCGCGCGCCTCGCGGCGGAGGAGATGCCGACGCCGGCCGCCGGAACGCTTCTGGTCGTCTCGGTCACGGCGGGCTGCGTTCTCTACGCTGCTCTTGTATTTCTCAGGCAGTTCCCGGCCTGGTTCGCCCTTCGCTACTTCACTGCCTACTCCAGCGCGTATATTGTCCTCCTGGCCCTGGTTCAGGTGCGAAGCCGTCGGGCCGCCACGATCCGGCAGGTCGTCCTCGGAATGCTGCTGGCCCTGTCGAGCGGCACCTTCATCCTGCGCACGGGCCATTACTTCGCCTCGGGCCGGCAGGAAGAGCACTTCGCCTTCCAGGATCTCCGTCGCGCCCATGTGGTACTGACGGATGCGCGGGAACATTGCCAGGTTCTCCGGGTCGCCGCCCACGCGTCCCCGGAGGCCGATTTCTGGCTCCTGCGCCTGCCGATCGATCCAGATTCGTGCGGCGCGATCGCCGCCGACTGCCGCGGGCGCTCTATTGCTCTGGTGAGGTCAGGGGAGAACGATCGCGGCGAGCTCGAGAGAGCGCTCCGTTCGTGCCTGCCCAATCTCGGCGACGGGAGGATCTTCAATCGAAGCTGGCTTGATCTGACGGTCTGGGAGCCTCGACGAGAGCGATCAGCCGACGGGTCCTGACCGGGGCGCTCAAAATTGCCTCGGTCGACTCGCCCATCTGTTCGCCGGACTGAACGGTTGAGTCACCCTCGTGCGTGTGGTAAGGGTCCGTGGGAGTTGGCGTGGCCTAAGGGATTCTCCGGAGATCCCTGATTCGACCAAGGTGTTCATCATGGGTGGCCTTGCCCCGTTTTCATCCGCGAGAGGCTAGCGTCGCCCCGGCGCTTTTCTGGTACGCCCGCCGCATCCTGGCCAGCGTCCGCGCGCGGCCCGCGCCGAACCCCCAAGACCACGGTCCAGAACAGCTCCCTCGGATCGACCTTGCGGCGTCGCCGGACCGGGCCGATCAGGCGTGCGAGGAAGTCAACTGCCGGGTCGGTATCATGCTGGTCAACCTCCGGCGGACTCCGATAGACTGTCGTCCGCTGGCGGTTCCGCGGGTTGCTGGACCATCAGTCGAGAGCGCGGATGATATAGTCTACCCACCCGATCAAGGAGATCCCCCGGCGTGAAAGCGATCCAGAAGGTCGTCAGAAGGCTGATGCTCTCGAAGCGCTCATTCGAGTTCTTTCAGCGGTTCGGCATCCAGGTTGTTCCCAATCATTTTTACAGCCCCGTCCCCGACACGCGCGATCTGGCTCGCCGGCGCGACCTCTGGGACACCGACTCCGATCTTGCCGGCATGGACCTGAACGCGCCCGGCCAGATGGAGTTCCTCGAAACGGTCATACCGCGCTGGCGGCACGAATGCGGCTTCCCGTTGGAGAAGACGACGACGCCCTACGAGTACTACATCAAGAACGGGGCGTACGGGCTGCTGTCGGCGGCCGTTCTCCACTGCATGATTCGGCATCACCGCCCGCGCACCATCATCGAGGTGGGGTCCGGCAACTCGACGTATGTCAGCGCCAGGGCCTGCCTCATGAATCAAGCGGAGGGACGCGCCACGCGGCTGCTGTCGATCGAGCCGTACCCGGGCGAGACGCTCAAGCGAGGCTTTCCGGGCCTGTCGCAGTTGATCACGCTTGGGGCACAAGAGGTCCCTCTCGAGACCTACCGGGATTTGCGCGAGGGCGACCTCCTGTTCATCGACTCCAGCCACGTCGTGCGCATGGGGAACGACGTTCTCTTTCTCTACCTGGAGATCCTGCCCAAGCTTGAGAAGGGCGTGATGGTTCACATCCACGACATCTTCTTCCCGCGCCAATACCCGGAGGACTGGATCCTGAATCGCCGGTGGTTCTGGACGGAGCAGTACCTGCTGCAGTCATTCCTCATGTTCAACCGGTCCTTCGAGGTCCTGTGGTGCGGCAGCTACATGCATGCCAAGCACCTCGAGCGGCTCAGGGCGGCGCTCCCGTCCCCTGCGGGGCTCGGTGAACGCGAAAACTATTTCTCGAGCAGCTTCTGGATGCGCAGGATCGCCTGAATCACCCGGACTCAACCCTACGAGTGCCACTCCGGGGCGTTCCGCATCCGGGCGCGGGAGGGCCTGTCCGTGCGTCAGGCTTCCACGACCAGGTGCGCCCGGTGTACCGGCCCCTGGTCGGCGCGCTGCGCGGGCGCGGGTTGCGGCTCCAGGAGATCCGGCGGCACTTCTGGGGCGGCGCGGACCCCGGGATCGCCCCCCCCCCGCCATGACCCTCACCGGGCAGCCGCCCGCGCACCCCGGGCAGGAGTGCGAGGTGCAGGCGGTCGGGTTTTGCCCGCTGCCGGGAGGATCTTCAATCGAAGCTGGCTTGATCTGACGGGCTGGGAGCCTCGGGGAGAGCGATCTGCCGACGGGTTCTGACCGGGGCTCTCAAAATTGGCTCGGCCGATTCGCCCATCCGTCCGCCAGACTGAACGGTTCATTCACCTTCGTGCGTGTGGTAAGGGTTCGCGGGAATAGGCGTGGCCCAAGGGATCGCCGGAGATCTTTGATCCGACCAAGGTGTTCATCGCGGGTGGCCTTGCCCCGTCTTCACGCAAACTGAGGCTTGGTTGGTTTCTCCCTGATCTGTACAAATCTGCCCGATCCGAGATAGCCTCTACGGGCCCGTGCGGGGAGGCAGGCTACCGGGAGGAGCGGCGTTGGCCGGTCTGGCGGCCCGGACTTTCCTGACAATGCTCGTGGTCTTCGACCTGCGCGCCATCCAGGTCGCGACCGGAATCCTGGCGTCCTTCGGGATCGGGGAAGCCTGCCCGGCCAGAGCGGTGTCAACGTCGTGATTCGAGTTCTCGGGAGGCTGCTGGACGCTTTGGCCGCGCAGTATGTCGCCGACGGCGTTCGCGGGCTTCTCGACTGAGCCTGAGGGATGGAACCACGGTACCGGGAGAATCGCTTGCGCCTGCGCTGGTTCTTCGCGTTCTTCCTCATCTCCGGCTTCTGCAGCCTGGTGGACGAGGTCGTCTGGCTGCGGATCGCAATGGCCCAGTTCGGCGTCGTCACGCCCCTCGTCTCGACGGTCCTTTCGGTGTTCATGGCGGGCCTCGCCCTCGGGAGTTGGTGGGGAGGGCGTCTGTCGAAGCGCGCGCAGGGTCCGCATTGGTTGTCGGCGCTGCGGCTCTATGCCTCGGCTGAGTTGATCATTGCCACCTCGGCATTCATTGTTCCTCCGCTCCTGCGTCTCGGACGCGGCCTGCTCCTGCGCGGCGCGTCGGAAATGGCCTGGGGGTCGGTGCGCTACCACACGGTCTCCGGTGCCTGGATCGCCCTGGTGCTCCTGCCATTTTGCGTCTGCATGGGGGCGACCTTTCCCCTGGCGATGGCCGCCATCAGGGAAGCCGGCGGGGAGCCCGGGCGGCGCACTTTCGGTCATCTTTATGTCGCCAACGTACTGGGGGCGACCTGCGGCACCATCGCCGCCGCCTTCGTCCTGGTCGAGCTCCTCGGGTTCGCGGGGACGCTGCACGCCGCCGCGGCGCTCAACGTCGTGATCGGAATGGCCGCCCTGCTCCTGAGTTTCGTTCGAGTGCCCCCGGGCGCCGACATCGTGCCGTCCGGAATCGCGCCAGCGAGATCCCGGCCCTCGGCCGCGAGCGGCGGTGGGGTCCTCACGATGCTGTTCGTGACCGGTCTCGTGAGCATGGCGATGGAAGTCGTGTGGGTCCGACAGTTCACCCCGTACCTCGGGACGGTGGTCTACGCATTCGCGACCATCCTGGCGCTGTATCTCGGGGCGACGTTTCTCGGGTCGACGATCTACCGCCTGGGTTCGGACTCGGGTCGACCGGGACCCGACGGATCCGCGCTCGCATTCGCCTGGATCGGGGCGGCGCTGTGCGGTCTCCTCCCTCTGGTCGCCAGCGACCCGCGCCTGCCGCTGGGCGCGGATTTCCTCACGAGGGCTGCGCGCGTCGCGCTTGGTCTGGGGCCATTCTGCGCCTCAGTCGGATTCATGACCCCGATGCTCATCGACCGCTTTTCGGCAGGCGACCCCGAAAGAGCGGGCCGGGCATACGCCATCAATGTCGTGGGGTGCATCGTGGGGCCCCTGGTCGCCTGCTTCGGACTTCTGCCGGCCCTGGGAGAGACCTGGTCGATCGCGGCAATGGCGGCCGCGGTCTTCGCCCTCGCCCCTCTCGCGGCCGCGCGCGCCGCGGCTGGGCCGTCCGGCGATGAAGGCCGCATCCGGACCAGGCTCACCGCGGTGTCTGTCGGGGCGCTGCTGGCGGGGCTGGTCGTGGTGCTGGTTACGAAGGACTTCACGGGCCGCTTTTCCAGCTACGAAGTGCGCCGCGATTACGAGGCGACCGTCATCGCCACCGGTGCCCGGGGGAAGAAGGAGCTCCTGGTCAACGGCGTCGGGATCACCGAACTCACGCCGATCACCAAGGTGATGGTGCATTTGCCGATGTCATTCCTCATCGATCCTCCGCAACGCGCGCTGGTGATCTGTTTCGGGATGGGAACCACCTTCCGCTCGGCGTTGTCTTGGGGCGTGCCGACGACAGCCGCCGAGCTCGTGCCGAGCGTCCCTCTGCTCTTCGGCTTCTACCACACGGACGGGCCGGACTTGTTGCGATCGCCCCTGGCTCGAGTCGCGATCGACGACGGCCGGCGCTTCCTGGAACGCTCGCCGGAGCAGTTCGACGTCATCTCGATCGACCCGCCGCCGCCGGTGGAGGCGGCCGGATCGAGCCTGCTATACTCCCGCGAGTTCTATGGCGTGGCGCGCCGACGGCTGCGGCCGGGCGGCATTCTGCAGCAGTGGTTCCCGGGGGGAGAGCCGGCGATCTTCGCCTCGGTCACGCGGGCGATCACCGTGTCGTTCCCGAACGTGCGCGTTTTCCAAACCTTTCGAGGATCGGGCTTCCACTTTCTCGCCTCGGATCGCCCGATCCCGGACACTTCGGCGAAGGTTCTCGCCTCCCGGCTGCCGCCCCGGGCTGCCGCCGACTTGGTGGAATGGTTCCAGGACGTGCAGCCGGAGCAAGTGTTCGAGACGGTCTTGGGCCAGGAGGTGAGACCCGATCGCATCGTTGCCGCCGCACCGGACGCTCCCGTGCTGACGGACAACCGGCCGTTCAACGAGTACTACCTGCTGCGCCGGACGCTGCGCTAGATCCTCCGTGCCGGCCCGACGGTCACAGGGGTGTCATTCAGGCGCGCCACTTCCAGGAAATGGTTTCCCTCGCTCTTGTGCTTTAGGATGCTGCAGGTCTGGGCATTCCCCGGGCCGGGTCGTGCATCCCTCGCACCGAATGAGCACAGAGTTGACTTGGATGCGGTTTCCATCTGGCAGTCGTCTTGGGAAGTCTGGGGAGCCTCATCGGACCTGCCCTGGTCCGTCTCTTGCGCCTGACCCCGTGATGACACAGTAGTGCTACGGCATTGCCCGGGAGCAACCTGCCCGCGCGCCGTCACCGCCATGAAGCACGGTTGCGCCCCATCGGGCGCCCCATTATATTGAAACGTCGGTCTCGGCGCTCCCTCGTGTCAAGACCTTGACACCGACCCGAGGGGACCGCGACCAGGACCGAGGCGACGAGGGTCCTGCAGGAAACGATGACCAGCACCGGACTCACCGGAAACCTGAAGACGATGTCCCTCCCCGACCTGCTGCAATGGGCCGGGGCCGGGCGGAAGACCGGCACTCTGTCCCTCAAGGCCGGCACTCTGAACAAGAAGATCTACTTCCAGGGAGGCGCGATCATCGGGTCGTCCAGCGACGACACCCGTGAGTTCCTCGGCCAGTTCATGCTGAGCGAAGGAATCATCACCGAGCAGCAGCTCAAGGACGCCTTCGACCTGCAGGCGCAGACCAAGGTCATGCTGGGGCGGATTCTCGTCAAGAAGGGTCTCGTGTCCGAGGCCAAGGTGAGCGAGGTCCTGCGGCTGAAGGCCGAAGAGACGATCTATTCGCTGTTCCTGTGGCTGGAGGCCGACTTCGAGTTCCTCGAGAACGAGCTCCCGCCGGGGGATCAGGTGCTGATCACCATCAAGGTCGAGGACGTCCTGATGGAGGGACTGCGGCGCTACGACACCTCGAAGAAGATCCGCCAGGTCCTGCCGCACAACGGGGTTGTGCTGCGGCGGGCGAAGAAACCGCTCCCCGCCGACGTCGCCGCGAAGAAATTCCCCAGGAGGATCTACGATCTGGTGGATGGCCGGCGCACCCTCGCCGAGGTCATTCTCGAGGCGCACGCTTCGGAGTACAACGTCTGCCAGATCCTCTTCGTCATGGTCCAGAAGGGGTACCTGGGAATCCTCGAGGCGGCCTCGGAAGCGCCCGCGCCCGTCCGGGCTCCTGCGGACACCCCGCAGGCGTTGATGGAGGCGGCCAAGGAGTTGATCAAGAGCGGCGACTGCGAAGGGGCGCTGGTCATCCTCGAGAAGGCGCGCAAGAGCGCCGGCAAGAATCCCGAGATGAACGCGCTCATCCAGGTCGCCGAGGAACACTTCATCGACAAGGCCTACCGTCACTACCTCCCGCCGAAGAAGATCCCCGTCCTGAAGAAACCGCTGGAGGCGCTGATGAGCCAGGACCTCAGCCCGGAGGAGGGGTTCCTGGTCAGCCGGGTCAACGGGTCGTGGGACCTGCGCTCGATCATCAGCATCTCGCCGCTGCGCGAGGTGGACGCGCTGCGCGCCTTCAAGAAGCTGCGGGAGCGCGGAATCCTCGACCTGATCGACGCTCAGGCCAAGACGGCCTGAGCCGGGGGCTCGACCCGGACCCTGCGCCGGACGGGCTTGCGTGCCGGGGCGGGAGCGCTCCCCCCGTCACGGCCGGCGCCCGCGTCCTCCGCGCGCCCGGTCCCCCGGACGAACGCCGGCCCCTCGATCTCTCCGTCGCCGCTCCCTTTCCAGCCCGCGGCGGGGCCCACGTAGCGATCGTACGGCTCCACCTTGAGATCCTCCCACTTCGTGCTCGCGATCGACTTCACGAAGAGCTCCGCCAGCTGGAGGTTGGTGATGAGCGGGATGCCCACGTCGGTGGCACGGCGCCGGATGATGTAACCGTCCGTCAGCTCCTTCCGGTCGTAGCCGGCCGGCACGTTGATGATCAGGTCCAGCCGGTTGGGCGTGATGTAGTCGAGGAGCGACGGCTTGCGCCGCTCGTGGATCTTGTAGAGCCTCACGTTGGGCACGCCCTGCTCCTCGAGGAAACGCGACGTGTGGCGCGTCGCGTAGAGCGTGAAGCCCAGGTCGTGCAGGACGCGGGCGGACGGCAGGAATTTCGTCTTGTCCCTCAGCGATCCGATCGTCAGGAGCACCTGCTTGCGGGTGGGGGGCTTGAAGCCCGCCGCGAGGATCGCCTTCAGGAAGGCGTCCGGCAGGTCGTCCCCCAGGCAGGCCACCTCCCCGGTCGAGGCCATCTCGACCCGCAGCGCCGGGTCCGCCCCCTTGATGCGCGAGAAGGAGAACTGCGGCGCCTTCACTCCGATGTGGCCGAGGTCGAGGAGCGAGGCGGGCACGGGGCGCACCTCGGCCCCCATCATCGCCCGCGTCGCCAGGTCCACGAAATCGACGCCGCTCACCTTGGAGATGAACGGGAACGAGCGCGAGGCGCGCAGGTTGCATTCGATGACCATGACCTGGTTGTCCACGGCCAGGAACTGGACGTTGAACGGTCCGGTGATCCTCAGGGCGCGCGCGAGCTCGGCGGTGATCGACCGGATGCGCCGGACCGTCTCGAGGTAGATCTTCTGGGGCGGCAGGACGACCGTGGCGTCCCCGGAGTGGACCCCGGCGTTCTCCACGTGCTCGGTCACCGCGACCGCCAGGATCCGTCCCTTCGCGGCGACCGCGTCGGCCTCCAGCTCCTTGGCCCCCTCGATGAACTTCGAGAGCACGACCGGGTGCCGGCGTGAGACCTCGGCCGCCCCCTTGAGCGCGGCCAGGAGCGCCGTCCCGTCCGAGGCGATGCGCATCGCCGCGCCCGACAGCACGTAGGAGGGACGGACGAGGACCGGATAGCCGACGCGCCCGGCGAAGCGGCGCGCCTCGCGCTGGGAGGTCACCTCGGCCCAGGCGGGCTGCGGCACGCCGAGTCGATCGAGGAGCGACGAGAACTTGTGCCGGTCCTCCGCCCTGTCGATGTCCTTCGGATGCGTGCCGAACACGGGGATGCCGGCCGCCGCGCACGCCAGGGCATGGTTGTTCGGGATCTGCCCCCCGAAGGCCAGCAGGATTCCCAGCGGCCGCTCCTTCATGCACACGTCGTGGATGCGCTCGAAGGTCAGCTCCTCGAAGTACAGCGTGTGTCCCATGTCGTAGTCGGTGGAGACGGTCTCCGGGTTGCAGTTGATCACGATCGGCGAGTACCCGAGGCGGCGCAGGGCCTCGGTCGCCGACACGCAGCACCAGTCGAACTCCACCGACGATCCGATGCGATAGGCCCCCGAGCCCAGGACCAGGACCTTCCTCTCCCCGTCGGCGGGGACCAGGTCGTCCTCCGTGCCGTGATAGGTCGTGTACAGGTAATTCGTCTTCACGGGCCACTCGGCGGCAAGCGTGTCGATCTGCTTCACGACGGGCACGACGCCGGCGGCCCTGCGCCGCCGCGAGACCGCGGCCGCCTTCCGGCCGGTGAAGGCGGCGATCTGATCGTCGGAAAAGCCCGCCTGCTTGACGAGGCGCAACAGCCCTGCCTCGAGCGCGCCCCGGCGGCGCCCGGACGCCTCGATCCGGGCGCGCAGCTTCACGATCCGTTTCATCTTCTCCAGGAACCAGGGATCGATGCCGGTCGAGGCGTGCAGGTCCGCGACCGTGCGGCCCCGCGACAGGGCCTCGGCCAGGGCGAAGACGCGGCGCGGCGTGGGCTGCGAGACGTCCTTGAGCGACTGGCGGATGTTGAAGTCGTTGCCGACCAGGCCCCGGATGCCGTCTCCCAGCATGCGGCAGCCCTTCTGCAGCGCCTCCTCGAAGCTGCGACCGATCGCCATCACCTCGCCGACCGACTTCATTTCGCTGCCGATGAAATGCGAGGCGCCCTGGAATTTTTCCAGGTCCCATTTCGGCATCTTCACGACCATGTAGTCGAGGGCCGGCTCGAAGCAGGCGGTGGTGGTGTCGTTCATGGAGTTCTTCAGGTCGGGCAGGAGGTGACCGAGGGCCAGCTTCGCCGCGATGCGCGCCAGCGGGTAGCCGGTCGCCTTGCTCGCCAGCGCGGAGGAGCGGGACAGCCGGGCGTTCACCTCGATGACGCGATAGCCGTTCGATCGCGGATCGAGGGCGAACTGGATGTTGCACTCCCCGACGATCCCGAAGTGGCGGATCA
>Ga0070692_10000851_pt1 | contig 10291 bp, 7 predicted proteins | sample KBSK1102metaG_FD_64675 | JGI IMG/M metagenome (GOLD analysis project Ga0070692, IMG submission 64675) | Corn, switchgrass and miscanthus rhizosphere microbial communities from Kellogg Biological Station, Michigan, USA - KBS K1-10-2 metaG | ecosystem: Host-associated > Plants > Roots >...
GGACGACAGCTTCGAGCTCGCCGAGCGCCACGCGGACGTCGCGCCGCTGCTGCGCGCGCTGCCGGCGCGCGAGCGCGAGGTGCTGTTCCTGCGCTTCGCGCGCGACATGACGCAGAGCGAGATCGCCGAGCGGATCGGCTGCTCGCAGATGCAGATCTCGCGCATCCTGCGCCGCACGATCGCGCAGCTCAGCGAGCAGGCGGAGCGACCGGCAGACGGCGCCGTGGCGCAGGCGCTGCGAGCGCGCTGAGCGCGTCGACCACGTCGGCGGGCGCGATCTGCAGCAGGCCGGGGTCGGTGCGCACAGCATGCGGGTCGCCGCTCGTGCCCGCCCACAGCACGCGGTGCCACGGGCGCTCGGCCGGCGGCCCCCACCGCGCAGGGTCGGTCGGCCCGAACAGCACGACGGACGGAATCCGGAGCGCCGTCGCAAGGTGCGCGACGCCGCTGTCGCCACAGGCGACGCGGCCGGCGGAGGCGACGAGCCGCGCGAGGTCGAGGAGGTCGCCGGTCGTGCCCGCGCGGTTCGCGTCCGGCGGCAGGCCGGCCAGCGCGACCACCTCAGCCGCAAGCGGCGCCTCCCCCACACTCCCGCTCACCAGCACCTCCCGCCCCCGCGCAGCCTCGGCACGCGCAACCTCCGCCCACCGCTCCACCGGCCACCGCCGCGCAGCGCTCGCCGCTCCGGGATGAATCAGCGTCGGCCCGTCGGGGTCGTAGGGCGGGTCCTCCGGCAGGCGCAGGTCGAGATCGGCCGGGTCGGCGGCGATCCCGTGATGCGCAAGCAGGCGACACCAGCGCACGACCTCGTGCTCACGCGAGTCCCACACCGGACCGTCGGGCAGGTCGAGCCCGATCAACCGCTCAGGCCGAGCGGCACCCAGCAGCGCATGGCTCTCCGGCCCCCGGCCATGCAGGTTGACCGCGAGCGCACCGCGCGGGAGGCGTCGGGCAAGCGCCGGATCGGGCGGCGCGCCGCCGACCCACGCCGGCACATCGAGCAGTTCGAAATCCGGCGCGGCGAGCGCCAGCAGCGGCGCAAGCGCACGCGGCGCGGCGAGCACACGGCGGCGATCCGGAAAAGCAGCATCGAGAGCGCGCAAGGCCGGGACCGCGGTGAGAAAGTCGCCAAGGCCAAGCGCGCGAAGCACGAGCAGCGGCGGCGCCGATCGGGCGGGTGGCGCGGGTGAGACGATTTGCGCGGGCTCGCCCGCGAAATCGTCTTCACCGGCGACAGGACCCGCCCGCAGCACGGCCGGACCCTATGGCCAGGACGTCTCGAGCGAAGGGCACACCACCAGCTCCCGCAGCTCAACCCCCCGAGGACGCTCAAGCGCGAACACCACCGCAGCCGCCACCTCCTCCGGAGCCGCCAAAGGCGCATCAGCAGGCGGCTGATACGCCGGGTCCCGGCCATCGAAGAAGTGCGTCCGCATCCCCCCGGGCACGAGCATCGTCACACCGATCCGCCCCGCCGTCTCCAAAGCCAAGGCCCGCGAGAACCCGACGACGCCGAACTTGCTCGCGCAGTAGGCGGTCGCGTCGCTCAGCACGCGCAGGCCGAGCGTCGAGGCGACCGTCACGACGCGGCCGTTGTCAGCGCGCTCCAACGCGGGCAGCGCAGCGCGCACGACCGCGGCGGTGCCGAGCAGGTTGACCTTCACGACGCGATCCCAGTCCTCGCCGGAGACGTCCTCGAGCTTTCCGCACGCGTCGGTGCCGGCGGCGGTGACGACCGCGTCGAGGCCGCCGTGGCGCTCGATCGCGCGCTCCACCGCCTGCTCGGCCGCGCGCGCGTCGGCGAGGTCGACCTGCTCGAAGTCGACGTCGCGCTCGGTGTCGAGCGGCGGCTGGCGGTCGAGCACGATCGGCGTCCCGGCGCGCGCGGCGACCGCCTCGGCGATCGCGGCCCCAAGGCCGGAGGAGCCGCCGGTGACCAGCACGCGCCCGAGCGGCGGCGGCGGCGCGGCGTGCTCGGCCACGTTCCCCGGCGCGACCGCCGCGCCGGCGCCGTTTCCCGCGCTGTGGTCCAACTCAGCTCGCTGCACGATTGGCTGCCTCCTCGATCAATCTGGTCGTCGAATGGCCGGCGTGGTGCGGGAGCACCACCGCACGACCGCCCCACTGCGAGAGCGCGTCGGCCTCCGGCAGGCGCGCGCCCGCGTAGTCGCCGCCCTTCGCCCACACGTCGGGACGCAGGCGCTCCAGCAGCGCGGTCGGCGTGTCCTCGCCGAACACGACGACGGCGTCGACGCAGCTGAGCGCGCCGAGCACGGCGGCGCGGTCGCGCGCCGGGACGAGCGGCCGGCCGGACCCCTTCAGGCGCCGCACCGAGTCGTCGTCGTTGACGCAGACGACGAGGCAGTCGCCGAGCGCGCGCGCCGCCTCGAGCGTGCGGACGTGGCCGGCGTGGAGCAGGTCGAAGCAGCCGCCGGTCGCGACGGTCGTACCGCCGCGCGCGCGCGTGGCGGCGAGCACGGCCTCGGCGGCGGCGAAGCCGGGGGCCGCAGCCGGCGACGCCGGCACGGGCGCCGGCGCGCGCGCGCCGATCCGGAAGCTCGCCGCGCCGCCGGCGGCGACGAACTGCGATGCGGCCTCGACCGCGGCCGTGACGGCCTCCTCGCAGCGCGCGCCGTCGGCGAGCAGCGCCGCCGCCTTCGCGGCGAAGCGGTCGCCCGCGCCGCACGGGTCGGCGAGGCCGGCGGCGTCCACGCGGGGAGCCGCGATCGCGAGCGGCGGACGATCGGGGTCCTCGCCGCCGACCAGCAGCGCCCCGTCGCGACCGCGCGTGACGCACACGTGCCCGGCGCCCCAGCGGCGGCGCAGGCGGGCGGCGCGCTCGGCGATCGCCGGGACTCCGTGCCCGTCGACGTCGGGAGCGAACCCCGCGGCCTCGCGCGCGTTCGGCGTCGCCAGCAGCACGCCGGGGGTCGGCGCGGGCCCGCGTGGATGCGGGTCCCATGCGATCGGGACGTGGTCGCCGCCGCCAGCGCCGCGCTCCGCGAGCGCCGTGCGGATGCCCGGCTCGGCCGCGACGCCGCGGCCGTAGTCGGCGACGAGCAGCGCCGAGGCCCAGCCGATCGCGGCGCGGGCGGCGGCGGTCGCGCGGCCGACGCGGCCGATCTGCCCGCCGCCGCGGTCGAGCCGCAGCAGCGGCTGGCCGGCGGCGGTGCGCAGGCGCACCTTCTCGGGCGTGGCGCCGTCGAGGCCGAGGTCGACGAGCTCGACGCCGGCCGCGGCGATCAGCGCCGCGAGCTCGGCGCCGGCGGCGTCGCCCGCCAGTGCGGTGACGAGCGTGACCGGTCGCCCCTCCGCCGCCGCCAGCGCGGCGGCGAGCGCGGCGCCGCCCGGTCGCGCACGGGCCCGCTGCTCGTCGAGCACGGGCACGGGCGCGTCCGGCGCGAGACGCTCGACGGCTCCCTCGACGTCGCGGTCGAGCAGCGCGTCGCCGATCACCACGAGCGGCGCCGCCGGGTCGCTCACCGCGCGGCCCTCCGGCGCAGGGGCGGCTGTGCGCGTCGGCGCGCGGCGCCATGGCCCTTCGCGGTCGGGCGCGCGGCCGGCTCGCGCAGCGCCAGCTCGCGGTCGACCGCGCCGCACAGCACGTGCAGCGCGACGAGGTGCAGCTCCTGCGTCGTGGCGGTGTCGGCGCTGCGCACGCGCAGCACGTCGTCGCACAGGTCGGCGAGCGGGCTCGGCTCGCCGCCCGTCAGCGCCCATGTCGCCATCCCGAGCGCGTTCGCCGCCTCGACCGCCTTGACGACGTTCAGGCTCCTGCCGGACGTGCTGAGCGCGACGAGCACGTCGCCGGGCCGGCCGTGGCCGCGCACCTGCCGCGCGAACGCCTCCTCGGCGCCGTAGTCGTTGGCGATCGCGGTGAGGCTCGACGTGTCGCCGTGCAGGCAGATCGCCGACAGCGGCTGGCGCTCGGTGCGATAGCGGCCGACGAGCTCCGCCGTCAGGTGCTGCGCCTGCGCCGCCGAGCCGCCGTTGCCGACCGCCAGCAGGCGCCCGCCGGCGGCGAGCACGTCGGCGAGCCGCTCGCCCCACGCTTCGATCCGCTCCACGTCCGCCTCGAGCTCGGCGAGCGCGTCGCGCAGGCTCGCGAGATGGTCGACGCCGCGCGGGACGAGCGCGAAGCGGCGGGCGTGCTCGGGGGCGGCGGCGCCCGCCGTGCGGCGCCGCGGCCGCGCCGCCACGCGCGCGTAGACGTCGAGTGTCGCCGCGGCGATCCGCGGCCAGCCGTAGCGGCGGCGGACGCGCTCGACGCCCGCGGCGCCGTACGTGGCCCGCCGTTCGGGGTCGGCGAGCAGCGGCGCGAGCGCCTCCGCCAGGCGCTCGGGGTCGCGTGGCGGGACGTGGACGCCCGTGACGCCGTCGACGACGGAGTCGATCATGCCGCCGACGGCGGAGGCGACGACCGGCGTGCCGCACGCCATCGCCTCCAGCGGGACGATCCCGAACGGCTCGTACCACGGCACGCACGCGACCGCGTCCGCGGAGCGCAGCAGCGCGGCGACGTCCTCGCGATCCATCCGCCCGCGCAGCTCGACGCGGTCGGCGACGCCGCACTCCCGCGCGAGCGCGCGCAGCCGCCGCGCCTCCGGGTCCTCGCCGAGCCGGTGGCGCGGCGGGCCGCCGGCGACGATCAGCTCCGTGTCCGGCAGCTGGACGAGCGCGGAGATCGCGTTGCCGACGCCCTTGCGCGCGACGAGCCGGCCGACGCAGACGATGCGCCGCAGGCCGGGCCGGCGCCTCGCGCGGCGGCCGTCGGGGCGGAAGAGGTCGTGGTCGACGCCGCACGGCACCACCGTCAGGCGTCCCCGCGTCCCGCCCATCCGCACGAGCTCGAAGACCTCGTCGCTGCAGGTCGCGACGACGTGGTCGGCGCGCCGCAGGATCTCCTTCTCGATCGCGATCCGCTGCGGCGGGCTCGTGTCGAGATCGCCTTGATAGCGCCGCTTGACGACGCCGAGCGCATGGAACGTGTGCACGACCGGTATCCCCAGCTCGCGCGCCGCCAGCAGCGCGGCGTGCCCCGACATCCAGAAGTGCGCGTGCACGACGTCGGGCCGGTCCTCGCGCCACTGCGCGGCGAGATCCGCCGCGAACGCGTCCATGTGCGGCAGCAGCTCGTCCTTCGGGATCGCCGTCGGCGGCCCCGCCGGGACGTGATCGACCTCGACGCCCGGGGCGAGCCGCACGCGCTGCGGCAGGCACGGGTCGTCGCGGCGCGTGTGGACGACGACACGGGCGCCCTGGCGCCCCATCTCCGTCGCCAGCGCGGCGACGTGGACGTTCTGCCCGCCGGCGTCGACGCCGCCGAGGGCGGCGAGCGGGCTGGCGTGCTCCGAGACCATTGCGACCTTCATGCGGCTCTCCATTGCTTCGCGGGGGATGGAGCCGCGGGGGCCGGGCGGCGGGACGGTCTGGCGGCGGGACGGCGGTGCTCGGCGACGACCTGCGCGAGCAGCGCATCCCAGTCGGCGAGGAAGCGGTCGAGTCCGTAGCGCTGCAGGGCGGCGGCGCGCGCACGCTCGCCGGCGGCGCGGGCGTGCTCGGGCTCGTTGGCGAAGTGGCGCACCGCGTCCACGAGGCGGTCGACGCGGGTGGAGATCGCGCCCGCCTTGGACGGCACCGCCTCGCACGCCTCGGTCGTCGCGAGCGCGACGACGGGCATGCCGAGGTGCATCGCCTCCAGCAGCGAGAGGCCGAGCGAGGTCCAGCGGATCGGGTGCAGGTAGACGCGGCGCCTGGCGAGCTCGTCGTGCATGCGCGCCTGCGGGATGTCGCCGTGCCCGCCGAGCGACTCCGCGTCGATCCCGAACAGGTCGAGCGGCGCGGCGGAGGCGAAGCGCAGCAGCAGGTCCGTGCCGGTGACGCGCCCGCGCCGGCGCGCCTCGTTGATGACGACGGCGGCGTGCGGGAGCTCGCCCGTGTAGCGGTAGCCGGGGTCGACGATCCCGTGCTCGATCACCCGGGTCGGCGTGGAGCCGGCATCCCAGAAGAGGTCGTTGAAGTGCGTGACGTGGACGAGCGTGAGGTCGGGCCGGTCGGCGGCCGGATGGCGCATCTCGGCGATGCGGCCCTGCGGCGCGTTGTGCTCGACGTAGATCGCCGGGAGGTCCTTGCCGGGGACGCGGCCGCCGAGCCAGCGTTCGGCGAGCCCGCCGTGCGTCAGCTCCTCCGGGCGCTGGAGGATCACGACGTCGACGTCGGCCTCGGCCGCCTCCTCCGGCGTGATCTCGACGGCGTTGTCGGGCCACTCGTAGGTCTGCGCGCGGCCGCGGCCGTCGGGGCCGCGGTCGGGCAGCACGGGGATGAGCGTGCGGTGGTTGCCGTGGACGAAGGCGGTCGTCCAGCTGCCGTGGACGTGCCAGAGCAGGACGTTCATGCCGCGAGCGCCTCCGGTGCGGGCACGGCGAGCCGGTGGACCGCGCTCACGACCGTCGCGGTCGGGATCGCGTCGATGCAGGGGTGGCCGGGGACGGGACAGGTCCTGGCGCGGCAGTTCGCGCAGGGGACCGGCTCGTTGAGGATCTCGTGCGGGATGCGCCATGGGTGCCAGCGCTCGGCCGGGACGGTCGGGGCGTAGATGGAGACGACGGGCGTGCCGACGGCGGCGGCGAGGTGCGCGGGGCCGGTGTTGCCGACGACGAGCGCCTCGGCGCCCTCGATCACGGCGGCGAGCTCGGCGAGTCCGGTGGCGCCGCCGAGGTCGCGGACGCGCTCGGGCCGGGCCGCCCCGCCGGCGGCGACCTGGGCGGTCAGCGCGCGCTCGCTCGGCGCGCCGGTGACCGCGACGTTCCAGCCCTCGTCGGCGAGCGCGCCGACGAGCTCGGCGCTGCGCTCGGGCGCCCACGCGCGCGCGGGTACCGATGCGCCCGGGTGCACGACGACGTACGGCTGCGCGAACGGCGGCTCGGCCGGGTCGTGCAGCACGCGCAGCGCGCCGTCGTCGTCGGCGGGCAGCTCGTGCCCCATCGCGCGCATCAGCGACAGCGAGCGCTCGACCTCGTGCACGTCGTCGCCGATGCGGTGGCGCACGTCGAGCAGCGCGCCGGGGTAGTCCTCGCTCGTCGCGCCGATCCGCGGGACGCCCGCGAGCCGCAGCAGCAGGGCGAGCGGCAGCGGGCTCTGGTGGAAGGAGGTGAGGATCGCCGCCTCGTCGATCGCGCGGCGCGCGAGCTCGAGCAGCAGCCGCTTGACGGGCCCGTTCTCGAACGGCCGCGGCTCCGGGTCGATCCACTCCGCGCGGTGCACGAGGATGTCGTCGACGCCGGGCAGCAGCATCGCCGCCTGCAGTCCGCGCGGACCGCACAGCAGCGTGACCCGCTCCGCGTCGCGCTTGGCGGCGCGGATCGCCGGCCCGGCGAGCAGCACGTCGCCGTCGTTGTCGAGGCGGGCGACGAGCACGTGCGTCATGCCGCGGGTCCCTCCAGCGCGAGCTCGACGGCTGCCGCGAGGTCGGGCGCGACCGTCGGCGCCGCCGCGACCTCCTCCGGCCGCGTGCGCGGCGTCGGCACGAGCACCGCCCGCGCGCCGGCAGCGCGCGCGGCCTGCACGTCGGCGCCGATGTCGCCGATCACGACGCAGCGCTCGGGCGGCACGCCGAGCCGCTCGGCCGCCTTGCGCACGAGGCCGGGCGCCGGCTTGCGGCAGTCGCAGCCGTCCTCCGGCGCGTGCGGGCAGAACAGCCACGCGTCGAGCGGGCCGAGCAGCGCGTCGGCCTTCGCGTTGACGGCGCGCACCTGCGCCTCGGTCAGCAGGCCGCGGCCGATGCCGCTCTGGTTGCTGATGACCGCCGTCGGGATGCCGGCGGTGCGCAGCCGTTGCAGCGCCTCGCGCGCGCCCGGCATCGGCTCGACCTTCGCCGGGTCGCCGTTGTAGGGGACGTCGAGGATCAGCGTGTCGTCGCGGTCGAGCAGGACGGCCAGCGCGCGCCCGCCGTTTCTGCGCGGCCCGGCCAGCCGTCGCGCCCGCACCGCTCCGCGCAGGCGGTGGGCGGTTGCGACGAAGGGCATCGCGACGCTCGTCAGCCCCATCGTCGTGATCTCCCTCGATGTCCGTGGACCCTTCGCGATCCGGGTCGCCGCGAGCTCCAGCGTGCCGGCCGCCCAGATGGCGCCGGCTGCCTTCGCGGTGCGCCGTGCGCCGGCGGTTCGGGCCACGAGGGAGAGGGCAGCGGCCGTGGCGGTCAGTGCGTGTTGTGGGAGGCGGCCCGGCGGTGCGCCGGCGCGGGTGCGCCAGTTCCTGCCGTGGATCGCTTTCATCAGCGCGTCGTCGGCGTTGCCGGCCTGCGTTCTCAGGCTGATCCACGGGCTCGCTCCGCCGACGGGGTGGACGATCGTGCGCCGGCCGCGCGCGATCGTCCACCCGGCGTCGACGATTCGAAGGCCAAGGTCCGCGTCCTCGCGGTAGTTGCGCCGGAAGCGCTCGTCGAAGCCGCCGACCTGCGCGAGCGCCGCGCGGCGGTAGGCCATGTCGGCCGTCGCCCATCTGGCGTGCTCGAGGCCCTTGACGTTGCGCTCCCAGTCGGTCGGGCGGCGGTCGGTCGGGAGCGGCACGACGATCCGGCCCTGCACGCCGGCCGTCGTCGCGTCCGCCGCGCCGAGGTCCGCCGCCAGCGCCTCGCTCCACCGCTCCGTCGGAACCACGTCGTCGTCGAGGAAGGCGATCCAGTCCGCGCTGCTCGCCCGCCAGCCGACGTTCCGCGCCGCCGCGGGCCCGCGCCCACCCGACCGCAGCACCTCGACCACTGCACCTTTCGCCTCACTATGCGGGGTCAAAGGTGCAGTGGTCGAAGTGGCGCGGTCGTCGACGACGAAGATGCGGCCGGGGAGCGGCGGCGGTTGCGCGGCGAGCGCGGCGAGCAAGCGGCCCAGCGAGGCGCGGCCGGTGGTGGGGATGACGACGTCGTAGGTCATGCCACCGCCGCCGGCTCCTCGGCGCGGGCCGCGGCGCCGGCGCCGTCGGCGCGCCGCACGACATACGGTCCCACGGCGAGCAGGTCGATCGGGGCGGAGCCGAAGCACTCCAGCGCGTCGCGCGGGTCGTCGACCATCGGGCGGCCCGCGGTGTTGAGCGAGGTGTTGACGACGACCGGAACCCCGGTGCGCGCCTCGAACTGCTCGAGGACCCGCGCCATCAGCGGCTCCTCGTCCGCGCTCACCGTCTGGATGCGGGCGGAGCCGTCGACGTGCACGACGGCGGGGATGCGGTCGCGCCACGCGGGGTCGACCTCGTGCGTGAAGAGCATGTGCGGCGACGGCAGCCGCCCGCTGAAGATCTCCCCCGCCCGCTCCTCCAAGACCATCGGCGCGACCGGGCGGAACTGCTCGCGGCCCTTCACGTCGTTCAACCGCTCGGTGTTCTCCGCACGGCGCGGATCGGCGAGCAGCGAGCGGTGGCCGAGCGCGCGCGGACCGAACTCCGAGCGGCCCTGGAACCACGCGACGATCCCGTCGCGCGCGAGCTCGTCGGCGACGACCGCGGCGACGTCGTCGACGCGCTCGAAGGCGACGCCGGCGCCGGTCAGCCAATCGCGCAGCTCCTCCTCAGACCAGCCGCGTCCAAGAGCGGCGGTCCGCATCGGTCGAACGGCGTCGCCGAGCTGCGAGGCGACGTGGAGCGCGGCGCCGAGCGCCGTCCCGGCGTCGCCGGCGGCCGGCTGGACCCAGACCTCGTCGAACGGGCCTTCTGCATACAGCCGCGCGTTCGCGACGCAGTTCAGCGCGACCCCGCCGGCCATCGCCAACCGCGGCGAGCCGGTCTGCGCGTGCAGCCACGACGCCAGCTCCAGCAGGACCTCCTCCAAGCGCCGCTGCACGCTCGCCGCGAGGTCAGCGTGCTCCGGGTCCCAGCCCGCGCCGTCGCCGCCCTCGAGCGCCGGCGCGAACGCGCGCCAGTCGGGCGCGAGCGCGTGGAAGCCGCCGTCGCCGGTCGTGTATATGCACGACCGCAGCGCGTCGCGAAAGCGCGGCCGCCCGTAGGAGGCCATCGCCATCACCTTGTACTCGTCGCTCGCGCGGCGGAAGCCAAGGTGGGCGGTCAGCTCCTCGTAGGCGAGCCCGAGCGAGTGCGGCAGCCGCTGCGCCGCGAGCACCTCGAGCGTCCCGCCGCGCACGACGCCCGCGAGGTGCGAGGCGGACTCGCCGCGGCCGTCGAGCACGAGCGTCGCGCAGTCGCGCCAGCCGGCGGCGGCATAGGCGGATGCGGCATGCGCGACATGGTGCGGCACGAACCGCACCGCCGCAGGGTCGAGCCCCGGCAGCGCCGTCTGCAGGAAGCG
>Ga0070692_10000853_pt1 | contig 10256 bp, 8 predicted proteins | sample KBSK1102metaG_FD_64675 | JGI IMG/M metagenome (GOLD analysis project Ga0070692, IMG submission 64675) | Corn, switchgrass and miscanthus rhizosphere microbial communities from Kellogg Biological Station, Michigan, USA - KBS K1-10-2 metaG | ecosystem: Host-associated > Plants > Roots >...
GGCGTCGCGGACGATCAGATCGTTGCCGTTCAGCGAAATCGAACAGTGGCGAATCGACAGTTCCGCCTCCGCCAGCTCGACGTGGCATCCGGCCCGGCCGATCCAGAGAGGGTGCAGGCCGATCGTGAAGACTCGATTAATAGCCTCGTGCGCGCCGCGAGCGATGATGCGAATCGATCGCGGGTGTCCCAGGGTCAACGCCTGGTGCGGATCGATCGCGGGAACCGGAGGCGGCGTCTGGCCGCTGCGATCGACCTTATAGGGCTGCAGGTCGATCTCCTTGATCTCGTCGGGATTCATCAGCCGCGCAAGCAGCGCGGCCTTGCTGCCGGACAGCCATTCGCCGCACTGACACGTAGCGATCGAGTTCGGCAGCCGGACGGCAATCACGCCAGGCACGTCGTACGTCTGCCCGCACTTGGCGCAGCGAATGAGGGGCATGCGCGGATGATAGCGCAGCGCCATACGCTACACTTCCGGCCATCCGCATGCTCTCCGGCAGCTCCACCGAACCCCATCGCAATCGCATCGGTCTGCGTCCGAAATTCGTTCTCGCCTTCGTGTTGCAGACGATTGTGATCGCCGTGCTCATCGTCGGGCTCGAGCAGTGGCGCGTGAGCACGCTCTTTCGCGAACAACTCCTCACGCGTGCGGAAGCAATCGCCCGAACCGTAGCCATTGCGACAGGCGACGCGGTAAAAAATGGGCGGGCCGACGCGTTGCGGCCGGTCGCGGACGATGTGAAATCGCGGCCGTGGGTCGACTACGCCGACTTCGTCGGCGCCGATGGACGCGTTCTTACCGCGTCGGGCACCGCTCCTGCGGGCCTCACGCTGACCTCCGGCCGCACCGATCTGCGCAGTGCGAACGGCAACGGCCTCTATCTCTTCGTTTCGCCCGTTTCGGGCGGCGGATACTTCCGCCTCGTCGCGAACGAGCGCGAGGCCATTGCGACGGTGCAGCAACTGCGCTGGTCCAATCTTCTCGTCGTGTTTCTCGCGCTCGGCGTCGCAGTCGGTCTTGCATCCATCGGCTCGCGCTTCATCATCCGGCCGGTTCTGGAGCTTGCGGAAAACGCGCGCAAACTTTCCGAAGGCGACCTGACGCAGCGCACGGACATTGGATCGAGCGATGAGATCGGCGATCTCGCTTCGGCGTTCAACACCATGGCTGCGAATCTGGAGAAAACTGTCTCCAAGCTCGTTCGCTCGCAGGCGCAACTCAAGACGGTCGTCGAGACAGTCGGTTCGCGATCGCGCACCGTTGCCGAGCGCGTCGACGAGCAGCGGACGATGATCGACAGCACCTATCACTCCATCGATCAACTCAACAGCGGCGTCCGCAAGATCACCGACAACGTCGAAGCTCTCTCCGCGTCGTCCGAGGAAACGTCGTCGTCGATGCTGGAAATGGTGGCGTCGATTGAGGAAGTGAGCCGCCACACCGACACGCTCTACAACTCCGTCGAAGACACGGCCTCGGCGACTGGCGAGATGGCAACCTCGATCAGCGAGGTCGATCAGAACGTGGACTTCCTCTCCAACTTCGTCACCGACACCTCGTCGTCGATGGTCGAGATGAGCGCCTCCATCGCGCAGGTTGAATCCAACGCCGCCCGTTCGTACGACCTAGCGCTCGCCGTCGCCGATGCCGCTGAGTCGGGGATGAAAGCGGTGCGCGAAACGATCGACGGCATGGAGCAGATCCGCCACTCCGTCGCCGAGTCCAATGCGGTCATCACGCGCCTTGGCGAACGATCTACCGCCATCGGCAAGATCCTCAACGTCATCGAAGACATCGCCGAACAGACGAACCTGCTCGCGCTCAACGCCGCGATTCTTGCCGCGTCGGCGGGCGAACACGGCAAGGGATTCTCGGTCGTCGCCGCGGAGATCCGCGATCTGTCGGAGCGCACCGCATCGTCGACCCGCGAGATCGCGAACCTGATCGGCTCCGTGCAGGACGAAGTGCGCAACGCGCTGCGCTCCATGTCCGCCGGCACGAAGCTCGTCGAAGACGGCGTGGCGCTTTCGCACGAAGCGGGCAAGGCGCTGAACAACATCCTCGAGTCGTCGACCAAGTCGTCGGAGATGGGGAAAGAGATCGCCGCGGCTACACGCGAACAGGCGAAGGGAAGCGAGACGGTCACGCATTCCGTCGACCGGCTGCAGGAGCTGGTCAGCCAGATCAACAGCGCCACCACGCAGCAGGCGCAGGGTTCCGATCACATCATGCAGGCCGTGGAGTCGATGCGCGAGGTGACGAAGTACGTACGCCAGGCGATGGTGGAACAGCGCTCCGGCTCCTCGATGATCTCCGCCGCGGCCGAGCGGATGATCGACATGATCCACGAGATTTTCCAGGTGGCGACGAGCCAGGCCACCGAGAGCGAGAAGATCGTGGCCACGATGGAGCGCGTACGGCTGATCGCCGAGGGGAACGGAAATTACGCGGTGGAAATGAGCGAGTCGCTGGCACTGCTCTCCGAGGCCATCCGCGGCCTCGACGAAGAAATCCGCCGCTTCCGCGTGCGCGGATGACGGCGTTGCGCGGACGTCTCACCCGGCGAGGCGGCGGAGCGATCGTCCACTTTGACCATCCGCTGATTCCCGACGTGATCCATTTCGCCGGCGCGGACTGGCGCGCGAAACGGGAGTTCCACGTCACCCTCGCCGGAACGACGACGATGGCGTTGATGACCGACGACGCCGATGAGGCGATCAAGCGCGCCGCCCGGCGGCTGGTCTTCACCATCACCTTGCGCGACGAGTTCTGGCAGATGCACGAAGAGAAGGCGCGAACGATCATCCGCATGTGCGACGTCGGCGGCGCGGAGGAATTCTTCGCGCGGCTCGAAACGGATCTGCAGCTTTCGATCGAACGTCCGCCGTATCACGTCACGCTCTACACGATCGGAACGCTGCGCGGAATCGGCGTCGCCACGCGCGCGGAACTGGAACGCCTCGGCCATGAGATCGCCGGCCACGAGCGGGACGCGCTGATGTCGGTCATACAATGAGCGCCATGCCGGACGGCGCCGCGGAACTGCGGCTGATCACCTTCACCATCGGTCCCGAGACCTTTGTGCTCGACATCATGGCGGTGCGGCAGATCATCCCGTACGCCGGCTCGACGACTGTGCCGACCGCGCCGGCGTTCATCGAAGGCATCATCGTCCTGCGCAACGAAGTGATCCCGATCATTGATCTCCGCGCGCGGCTCTACCCCGATCTGCACGATCGCATCGACGAGCCGCTCGTCCTCATCACGCACAGCAGCGCCGGCATCATCGGCCTGAAAGTGGATGCGGTGCGGCGCATCGTCAACGTGGCCAGCGACGCGCTTCTCCCGCCGCCGCCGATCATCCGCGGCATCCGCGGCGAACTCCTCATCGCCATCGTTCCGCACGAGGACGCGATCTATCTCCTGATCGACATCGAAAACATCCTCAGCGGCGACGAGAAGCGGGAGCTTGCGTCCGCCGATCTGGCGCAAGCAGCTGAACAAACCACGTAGCGACTAATCCTCCTTTGGTTCCTCCATCGGCACATCGCTGCGTTGATCCTGACGAAATCCCCATGGGCAATGCCTGCAGCCGGATTCGCAGCAGTAGCCGCGGTCGCGGAGGAACTTTTCGGTGAAGACCATGAAGCGGCCTTCGTAGTAGAAATCGATGCCTTCGATGAGCGGGGGCATGGCTGGGGAACGATATTCCGATATCCTGCGCGCGTGTTTGCGCGGACGCGTCTCCTGCAGATTGCCGAGGGGATGAAGGGGCGGCGGATTGTCGTGTATGGGGACATCGTCGCCGACCGCTTTATCTACGGAACGCCGAAGCGGATCTCGCGCGAGGCGCCGGTGCTCATCCTCCGCCAGTATCGCGACGACGTCCTCCTCGGCGCGGCCGGCAACGCCATCAACAACATCCAGTCGCTCGGCGGGGTGCCGGTGCCGGTGTCTGTTCTCGGCGATGACGCACAGGGAAAGCAGTTAGTGGACACGCTGACGGCGCAGGGCATCGACTGCAGCGGCATCGTGCGCGCCGGCCGCTACAACACGCCGACGAAGGTGCGCATCCTCGGCGGCATGCCGCACGCGAGCCGGCAGCAGATCGTGCGATACGACATCGAGGATCACTGCGATCTCACGGATGACGAGGCCGCGCGGGTCGGCGAAACTCTCGGCGCGCGGATGGCGACGGCGGATGCGGGATTGATCAGCGACTACGGCTACGGCGCGGTGACGCAGCCTCTGGCATCGACGCTGACGACAGCAGCGGGAGAAAAGCCGGTCACGCTCGATTCGCGCTACGACCTGCTTCGATTCTCCGGCGTTACCGCGGCGACGCCGAACGAGGAAGAAGCGGCGGAGGCGGCGGGTACGTCGCTGTTCAATGGCGACAACGACGTCCGTCTGCGGCAGGCGGGCGAGACGTTGCGGGAAAAGCTCGGAAGCGAAGCGCTGCTGATCACGCGCGGCAGCCGCGGCATGGCGCTGTTCGAGCGCGAGAGTGCGGAGCCGATCTTCATACCTGTTTACGGCACCGACCAGGTTGCCGACGTCACGGGCGCCGGCGACACCGTCATCGCCACGTTCACGCTGGCGCTCGCGGCCGGCGCGTCATTCGCCGAGGCGGCGAAGATCGCGAATTACGCGGGCGGAATCGTCGTCATGAAGATGGGGACGGCCACGGTATCGAACGACGAACTGCGCCGCGCCGTCGAGCGGGACGAGGCGCTCCCCGAGTGAACGCGCCGATCCTCGACGAACGCGAGCTTGCGGCTGCGCTTGCGCGCGAGCGCGCGGCGGGACGCACGATCGCATTCGCCAACGGATGTTTCGACGTCCTGCACGTCGGCCACATTCGCTATCTGCAGGGCGCGGCGAAGGAGGCCGACGTTCTCGTCGTCGGCGTCAATGGCGATGAATCGGTGCACGAGCTGAAGGGAGCCGGGCGGCCGGTGATGGGCGAAGCCGAGCGGGCCGAGATCATCGCGGCGATTCGCGGCGTCTCGTACGTCACGATTTTCAGCGAGCGCAGCCCGGCGCGGCTGATCGGCGATTTCAAGCCGGACGTTCACTGCAAAGGCACCGACTACACGGCCGACAGCGTTCCGGAAGCCGCGGTCGTGCGGTCGTATGGCGGGCGCGTCGCGATTGTGGGAGATCCCAAGGATCACTCCACCACCGGACTCCTGGCGAAGATGAAGGCGGATGGATGACGGATGAATCGCCTGCTCGTCATCCGTCTCTCCGCCTTCGGTGACGTCATCCACACCATTCCCGCGGTCGTCGCGTTGCGCGACGCGATGCCGGAGACCGGGATCTCGTGGGTGGTCGAGCCGGCATACGCGGAACTGGTCGAGATCGTGGCGCGCGTCGAACCGATCCGCGTCTCGCTCAAGAAATGGTCGCTTTCGCGCATTCTTGCAGCGCAGCGCGGCGTGCGCGGGTTCGAAACGTCGATCGACTTTCAGGGGCTGATCAAGTCGTCGATGATCGGGCGCGCCAGCGGCGCCCGCGAGCGATTCGGATTCGCGCGCGACGTCATCCGCGAAAAGCCGGCGGCGTGGTTCGTCAACCGGCCGGTGGCGATCGACAAGTCATCGCACGTCGTCGAGTGGAACGTCGATCTGGCGCGGGCCGTCGCGCCGGCGATCACCAGCGTACCGCGCGTCGATTTCGCTCCGTTTGCCGACGACCCGTCGGGAAAGCTTGCCGCCTACCGCGACCGTGTCATCCTCCTCCCGGGAGCGGGCCGGCCGGAGAAGCAATGGCCGGTCGAGCGATTCTCGGAGCTGGCGCGCCGGATCGGCGGCGATGCGCTGGTCGTCTGGGGGCCTGGCGAGGAGACGCTTGCGCGCGCGATCGGCGCCGAGGTTGCGCCGGCGACGAACTTTCGCGAACTGGCGTCGATTCTTCGCCACGCCCGCCTCGTCATCGGCGCCGACACCGGCCCGCTGCATCTCGCCGCCGCGCTCGGAACGCCGCTCGTCGGCCTTTACGGTCCGACCAATCCGGCGCGAAACGGTCCCTACGGTCAGCTCGATCATGTCGTGGAGTCGTTTACCTCCACGAGGTCGATGCAGTCGGTCGCGGTCGACGACGTCATGCGGGTGATACTCAAAATAAACCCGCGTTGACGCTGGTCCGGGCGGGAGGTAAACTCGCCGGTCGACACCGAAATCGCTGATGCCTCGCAACTTCCGACGACCGCCGCGCGCGGTACCCCACGCGCCCGGTTCACCTGACTCCGCCAACTTATGAGCGTACGCCTCGGCGAACTCCTGACCAAAGCGAGCCTGATCACGCAGGATCAGCTCAAAGAAGCACTCAAGCTCCAGAAGGAGACGGGCGGCAAGCTCGGCGAGACGCTGATCAAGCTCGGCTTCGTCGCCGAGGAAGACATCACCGAGTGTCTCTCGCAGCAGTTCGGCGTCCCGTCGATCAATCTCGCCCACTTCGAGATCGACTCATCGGTGATCAAGCTGATCCCGGCCGACGTCGCCCGCAAATACAACATCCTCCCGGTCAACAAGACCGGCGCGACGGTCACGATCGCCATGGCCGATCCGACGAACGTCTTCGCCATGGACGACATCAAATTCATGACCGGCTACAACGTCGAGCCGGTGGTGGCGTCCGAGCTCGGCATCAAGGCGGCCATCGACAAGTACTACGGCACGACGTCGTCGCTCGAACTGAAGAAAGTCATGGAGGACCTCCAGCAGTCGGAGAACGCCGACCTGGAAGTGCTCGAAGACGAAGAGGACCTCGACCTCGAGGCGCTGGCCGACTCGGCCGAAGAAGCGCCGGTGGTCAAGCTTGTGAACCTCATCCTCTCCGACGCCATCAAGCGCGGCGCGTCCGACATCCACATCGAGCCGTACGAGAAAGAGTTCCGGGTGCGCTTCCGCATCGACGGGACGCTGTACGAGATTATGAACCCGCCGCTGAAGCTGAAGGACGCGATCACCTCGCGCATGAAGATTCTGGCGAAGCTCGACATCTCCGAGAAGCGCCTGCCGCAGGACGGCCGCATCAAGCTGAAGATGAAGCTCAACGAGAAGAACAAAGAGCTCGACTTCCGCGTCTCCGTGCTGCCGACGCTCTTCGGCGAGAAGATCGTCATGCGTCTTCTGGACAAAGACAACCTGCGCCTCGACATGACCAAGCTCGGTTTCGAGCCGGAGTCGCTGGTCCGCTTCGAGGAAGCGATCTTCAAGCCGTGGGGGATGGTGCTCGTCACCGGCCCGACCGGTTCGGGGAAGACGAACACGCTCTACTCGGCCCTCTCAAAGGTCAACTCGCCGGAAGTGAACATCATGACCGCCGAGGATCCGGTCGAGTTCAACCTGCCGGGGATCAACCAGGTGCAGATGAAAGAGTCGATCGGGCTCAACTTTGCCGCGACGCTCCGATCGTTCCTGCGCCAGGACCCGAACATCATCCTCGTCGGCGAGATCCGCGACTTCGAGACCGCGGAGATCGCCATCAAGGCCGCGCTCACCGGGCATCTCGTGCTCTCCACCCTGCACACCAACGACGCGCCGTCGACGATCAACCGGCTGATGAACATGGGCATCGAGCCGTTTCTGGTCGCGACCTCGGTGCAGCTCATCGCGGCCCAGCGGCTGGCGCGCCGCGTCTGCTCCGCCTGCAAGGAGCCGGTGGAGATGACGCCGCAGGCGCTGATGAACGTCGGTTTCAAGAAGGAAGAGATCGGGACCTTCACCGTCTACAAAGGCCGCGGCTGCGACAAATGCAACAGCACCGGCTACAAGGGACGCGTGGCGCTGATCGAGGTGATGGCCATCGACGACACCATCCGCGATCTCATCCTCTCCGGCGGCACCGCCATCGACATCAAGAAGCGGGCGGCGGAAAACGGCATGATCAGCCTCCGCCGCTCAGGATTGATCAAGATCAAAGACGGCACCACGACGATCGAGGAAGTCGTTCGGGAGACGATACTGTGAGGCTAGTAGATTAGTGATTAGTAGATTAGTGGATCAGGAAACCCGCCGCGCTTTTCCACATCTACTAATCCACTAATCTACTAATCCACCAGGAGAGCCAATGCCCGTCACACTTCATCAGCTTCTCAAGACCATGGTCGAGCGCGGCGGCTCGGATCTGCACGTCACCACCAACTCCGCGCCGCAGATCCGCATCGACGGCAAGCTCACACCGCTGGACATGCCGCCGCTCACCGCGCCGGAGACCAAGCAGCTCGCCTACTCCGTTCTGACCGACGCGCAGAAGCACCGCTTCGAAGAGAACCTGGAGCTCGACCTCTCGTTCGGCATCAAGGGACTGGCCCGCTTCCGCGCGAACATCTTCAATCAGCGCGGCGCCACCGCCGCCGTCTACCGGCAGATCCCGTACGAGATCCTCGGCTTCCGCGAGCTGGGCCTGCCGGTTGTGGTCGAGGAGATCTGCAACAAGCCGCGCGGACTCGTCCTCGTCACCGGTCCGACCGGCTCCGGCAAGTCGACGACTCTCGCCGCGATGATCGACAAGATCAACCGCGAGCGGCACGAGCACATCATCACCATCGAAGACCCGGTGGAGTTCCTCCATTCGCACAAGAGCTGCCTGGTCAATCAGCGCGAGCTGCACGCCGACACGCACTCCTTCTCGAATTCGCTCAAATCGGCGCTGCGCCAGGATCCCGACGTCGTGCTCATCGGCGAGATGCGCGACCTGGAGACGATCGAGTCCGCGCTGCGCATCGCGGAGACGGGCCACCTCACCTTCGGCACGCTGCACACCAACTCGGCGGCGCAGACCATCAACCGCATCGTCGACGTTTTCCCGGCGCACCAGCAGCCGCAGATCCGCGCGCAGCTCTCGTTCGTGCTGGAGGGAATCCTCTGCCAATCCCTCCTGCCGCGCGCCAACGGGAAGGGCCGCGCCATGGCCATGGAGATCCTCGTTCCCAACGCCGCCATCCGCAACCTCATCCGCGAAGACAAGGTGCACCAGATCTATTCGATGATGCAGACCGGGCAGGCCAAGTACGGAATGCAGACTTTTAACCAGTCGTTGGCGACGCTGTACTTCAAGAAGCAGATCACTCTGCAGACAGCGCTCGCCCGTTCTTCGAATCCCGACGAGCTCCAGGAAATGATCTCGCGCGGCGCCGGAGCGCTGGCGCCTCAGGGAACGGCGGCGCCGACCGGAACGCGGCCGCGGACAGTGTAAGGGTGTGATGACCGATCGGAGGAGATGATGCCTACATTCGAATGGAAAGGATCGCGCGCCGGTCAGATGCAGAGCGGCGTTCTGAACGCCGATTCGAAAGAAGCGGCCAGCGAGATTCTTCGCCGCCAGCGTATCGAGGCGCCTTCCATCAAGGAGAAAGGGAAGGAGATCGCCTTCCCCAAGTTCGGCGGCGGCGTTGCTCCGCAGCTCGTGGCGATCTTCACGCGCCAGTTCTCCGTCATGATCGATGCCGGCCTGCCGCTCGTGCAGTGCCTGGAAATCCTCGCCTCCCAGCAGGAGAATAAGACCTTCAAGCGCGCGCTGATCCAGATCCGGCAGGACGTCGAGTCGGGCTCGAACCTTGCCGATTCGATGCGCAAGCATCCCAAGATCTTCAACGACCTCTTCACCAACATGGTCGCCGCCGGTGAGGCGGGCGGTATTCTTGACACCATCCTGCAGCGTCTGGCGCAGTACATCGAGAAGTCGGTCAAGCTGAACAGCCAGGTGAAGTCGGCGATGATCTACCCGGTCGCCGTCATCTCCATCGCCTGCATCGTGGTCGCGGTCATCCTCTGGAAGGTCATCCCGGTCTTCGCGGCCCTGTTCAAAGGCCTCGGCGCGGAGCTTCCGATGCCGACGCTGATCGTCATCGCGCTCTCCAACTTCATCGCCGACTACTGGTGGCTGATCGCCCTCGTCATCGGCGGCACGATCTATTCGCTTCGCCGCTATCACGAGACCTATCGCGGACGCCGCGTGATCGACGGCATCGTTCTCAAGATGCCGATTCTCGGCATGCTGATGCGCAAGATCGCCGTGGCCCGTTTCTGCCGCACGCTCTCCACGCTCACCTCATCCGGCGTTCCGATCCTCGACGGCCTGCAGATCACGGCGCGCACCGCCGGCAACTCCATCGTCGAAGACGCGATCATGGCCACGCGCAAGTCGGTCGAAGAAGGCAAGACCATCAGCGAGCCGCTGGCGGATACCGATGTGTTCCCGTCGATGGTCGTGCAGATGATCGCCGTCGGCGAACAGACCGGCGC
>Ga0070692_10000855_pt1 | contig 10228 bp, 12 predicted proteins | sample KBSK1102metaG_FD_64675 | JGI IMG/M metagenome (GOLD analysis project Ga0070692, IMG submission 64675) | Corn, switchgrass and miscanthus rhizosphere microbial communities from Kellogg Biological Station, Michigan, USA - KBS K1-10-2 metaG | ecosystem: Host-associated > Plants > Roots >...
GAGGAGCCGGTAGGCAAAGCTGACGAAGACCAGGCCGACCAAGGTCAGTCCGAGGCCGACGGGCGCGAAGTCGAACATTTCAAACGGCCGGCCGAGCGTCTCCTCGCGCACTTGGCTGGCGATGATGTTCGTCGACGTGCCGACGAGCGTGACGAGGCCGCCGAGCAGCGCGAGGAACGACATCGGCATCAGCAGGCAGGACGGCGAGGTCCGCGTCCGCCTCGCGACCCGCAGCGCCACCGGCATCAGGATGGCGAGCGCCCCGACATTCTTGGTAAGCATGGAAAGCAGGGCGGTCGTCGCCGCGAAGACCGGCACCTGGACACGCGCCGTGCGCAGGCGCGGGATGAGCGGCCTGATCAAGGTCTCGGCGACTCCCGAGCGCGCGAAGGCGGCGCTCACCACCAGCGCGGAGGCGATGACGATGACGACGTCGCTGGTGAAGCCGGTGAACGCCGCCTTGGGCTTCACCACCCCGACGACGATGCCGAGCAGCAACGCGCCCAGCGCGATCACGTCGTAGCGCCAGCGTCCCCAGGCGAAGAGGAGGATGGCGCCACCGAGAACGGCGAAGGAAAGGGCTTGGTCGAGCGTCACCGGAAAGCGCCCAACGCGCGGCGGCGCGCGGCGTGCCGGGTCTCGGCGCAGTCAGCCGTCGGGCAGCAGGAGGCTCGCATCGCCATAAGAATAGAAACGGTAGCCCGCTTCGATGGCATGCGCATAGGCTTGTTGCATCCGGTCCAGCCCCATCAGCGCCGAAACGAGCATGAACAGAGTCGAGCGCGGCAGATGGAAGTTGGTGAGCAGCCCCCCGATCGCCCGGAAGCGGTAGCCGGGGGTGATGAAGATCGAGGTGTCACCGGCGAAGGGTTGAATCGTGCCGTCCTCGTCCGCAGCGCTCTCGAGGAGGCGGAGCGAGGTCGTGCCGACGGCGATGATGCGGCCGCCCGCCGCGCGCACGGCGTTGAGGCGCGCCGCCGCTTCCGGCGTGATCCGGCCCCACTCGGCATGCATGCGGTGCTCGGCGACCTCCTCGGCCTTCACCGGCAGGAACGTTCCGGCGCCGACGTGCAGGGTCAGGGTCTCGCGCTGGATTCCGGCGGCGTCGAGCGCCTCGACCAACCGCGGCGTGAAATGGAGGGCTGCGGTCGGCGCGGCGACGGCCCCCTTCTCGCGCGCGAACATCGTCTGGTAATCCTTGGCGTCGCGGGCGTCGGCGGCGCGCCTTCCCGCGATGTAGGGCGGCAGCGGCATCCGCCCCGCCCGCTCCAGCAGCAGCTCGACCGGCTCCGCGCCTTCGAAAGCGAGGAGGATCGTCCCGTCCTCCCCCTTCGCCACCGCGACCGCATGCACGCCCGACCCGAAATCGATCCGGTCGCCGACCCGGACGCGGCGGGCGTTGCGCACGAACGCCCGCCATTCGCGCGGCCCCTCGCGCTTGTGCAGCGTCGCGCCGATGCTGGCGTCGCCGCGGCGGCCTTCGAGTTGGGCGGGAATGACTCGCGTGTCGTTGAAGACGAGCGCGTCGCCAGGCCGCAGCAGCGCCGGCAGCTCCGAGACGATGCGGTTCTCCAGCGCCCCCGGCCGCACGACCAGCATCCGCGCCGAATCGCGCGGCGCAGCGGGCCGGAGCGCGATCCGCTCGGGCGGCAAGGTGAAGTCGAAGCGATCGACGCGCATCGCGCGCCGCCTCAGTCGCGCTTTTGCGGGCGTTGCGGCTTGGGCGGGTCGGGGAGCTTGATCGACGGGGGCGGCGGCTGCGCCGGCCCGGCCGCGTGGCCGGCAACGGGCAGCACCGAGCCGACGGGCGCGCGGGTCTGCCCGGCGGCGGCGACCTTCTCCGGCGAAGGCGGCGGCACGTTGTCCGCGGCGATCGATGCCTGGACGATCACCGAGGGCTGGGCCGGCGGCTCGCCGCGATTGATCGCGTCGACATAGTTCATGCCAGAGACGACCCGGCCGAACACCGTGTAGCGGCCGTCGAGCGGCAGCTTGGGCGCGAACATGATGTAGAACTGGCTGTTGGCGCTGTTCTCGTCCTCGGCGCGCGCCGCCGCGACGGCGCCGCGGACGTGGGGCAGGCCGTTGAACTCGGCGGGCAGGTTCGGCAGCTCAGAGCCGCCGGTGCCGTCCCCCTTGGGATCGCCGGTCTGGGCCATGAAGCCCTCGATAACGCGGTGGAAGGTGAGGCCGTTATAGAAGCCGCGTCGGGCGAGCAGCTTGATCCGCTCCACCGTCTTGGGCGCGACGTCCGGCCGCAGCTGGATGGCGACACGGCCGCCGGTCGACAGATCGAGAAGCAGGGTGTTCTGCGGATCGAGCGGCGGCACCGGCGGGGGCGCCTGGATGCCCTGCGCGGCGAGCGCCCCGGCGAGGAAGATGCCGAGCAGCATCGCGACGAAAGCCTTCAAACGCATTGGCGATTTCCTGAAAACGGGGTCGAGCCCCGCGCCGACCGTGCATGGAGCGGCGGCAAGGATCAAGCCCCTTTGCGGCCGATCGCCTCGACCCGCCGCGCCACGTCCGCCGCAACGGCGGGGCTGACGAACTTGGCGATGTCGCCGCCGTAGAGCGCGATCTCCTTGACCAGCCGCGAGGCGATCGGCTGCAGCGACACGTCGGCCATCAGGAAGACGGTCTCCACCCGGTCGTTGAGCTGCTGGTTCATGCCCGCCATCTGGAACTCATATTCGAAGTCCGCGACGGCGCGCAGGCCGCGAACGATGATGGTCGCGCCGCGATCCTCGGCGAAGGCCATCAGCAGCGAGTCGAACGAGACCACCTCGATCTCGGCGCCGATGCCGGCGACCTCGCGCCTGACCATCGCCATCCGCTCGTCGATCGAGAACATCGGCGATTTGGACGGGTTGGTGGTCACCCCGATGACCAGCCGGTCGACGAGCTTCGCGCCGCGGCGGATGATGTCCATGTGCCCGCGCGTGATCGGGTCGAACGTGCCCGGATATACCCCCGTCCTCATCCCGCCTCCCTTAGCGTCCACGGCGCGAAAGCGCCACTTGCCGCGATGCGCTCAATGGTCGCGCTCCACCGCGAAGCGCGCGATCTCCCGCAGCAGGTCGGCCTCCGCGCCGTAGCGGTCGAGATATTGGACCGCCTGCCCGACGAGCAGCCCGGCCTGCTGCCGGGCACGATCCCGGCCGAGCAACGAGACGAAGGTCTCCTTGCCGCGGTCGCGGTCCTTGCCGACCCTTTTGCCGGTCCTCGCCTCGGACCCCTCCTCGTCGAGGAGGTCGTCGGCGATCTGGAAAGCGAGACCGACGTCGCGTGCATAGCCGCGCAGGCGGGTCCGCCCCTCCGGCGGCACGCGGCCCATGATCGCCCCGGCCTCGAGGCAAAAAGCGAAGAGGGCACCCGTCTTCAGCTGCTGCAGCCGGGTGACCCCCGAAAGGTCGAGCCCAGCGGCGGCGGCGTTCAAGTCCATCATCTGCCCGCCTGCCATGCCCGCGGGCCCGGCGGCGCGGGCAAGCTCGCCGATGAGCTCGACCCGGACGAACGGGTCCTCGTGAGTCGCCTCGTCGGCGAGGATCTCGAAGGCGAGCGCATGCAGCGAGTCGCCGGCGAGGATGGCGCAGGCCTCGTCGAAAGCGCGATGCACGGTCGGCTTGCCCCGGCGGATGTCGTCGTCGTCCATCGCCGGCAGATCGTCGTGGATCAGGGAATAGACGTGAATGCACTCGACCGCGGCGCCGACGCGAAGCGCGCGGCGGCGGTCGGTGTGGAAGAGGGCGCAGGCGGCGAGCACGAGCAGCGGCCGCAGTCGCTTGCCGCCGCCCAGGGCCGCGTGGCGCATCGCCTCGTAGAGCCGCGCACGTGGGTCGGGCGGAACGGCGAGCAGTTCGCCGAGCAGCGCATCGATTTCCGCGCGGACCTGGTCCATCTCGCGCTCGAGGAGCAGGGCCCCCGCCACGGGGTGGCTCACGCGGCGTCGAACGGAGCGGTGCCGGCCGGCTGGCCGTCGCGGCCGAGCTGGATCTTCTCGATCCGCGCCTGCGCCGCCTGCAGCCGCGCCTCGCACTGCTGCCGGAGCCGATCGCCCTCGCCGTAGAGCTCGATCGACTCGTCGAGCGACGCCTCGCCGCTTTCGAGGCGACGGACGATCTCCTCGAGCCGCTTCAGCGCCGCTTCGAAGGACAATTCGGCGATTGTGTCGGGCTGGTCGGCCATGGCGGAGCAATGAGCCGCGCCGCCGGGAGGGTCAAGGCCCGGCGCTGTACCAGAAGACGCCGTCCCGCACCGACCGCACCGCCCGGCCCTCGACCTCGAGCCGGCGCAGGTGGGCCAGCGCCTCGCCGGTGGCGAGGCCCAGCATGTTGTCCTCGATCTTCCGCGCGAACAACGTCGCGAAGCAGTCGACCGCGCGGGCGGGCTCGGCGAGGCGGCGGTGGAGCGCGTCGAGACGGTCGCGGTGGCCGTGGGCAAGCGCGTCGAGGCGGGCGTGGAGGCCGGTGAACGGCTCGCCGTGCGAGGGGAGAACGAGGAGGTCGTCGGGCAGGCCGCGCAGCTTCTCGATCGAGGCGAGCCAGTCGCCGAGCGGATCGGCCTCCGGCTCGGAGAGGCTGAGCGAGACGTTCGAGGTGATGCGCGGAAGCACCTGGTCCCCAGCGATGAACAGGCCGCCGGCTTCGTCCCAGAGGCAGCCATGCTCCGGCGAATGGCCGGAGCCGACCACGATCCGCCAGTCGCGCGCGCCGATGCGCAGCGCGTCGCCGTCTGCGAACCTGACGAAGCTTACAGGCACCGGGCTCATCATCGCGGCGAAACGACCCCAGCCCTTCGCTTCCTCCTCGGCGATCCGCGCCTCGCTCCAGCCGGCCGCGCGCAAATAGGCGATCGCCTCGCGCGGCGGGGCATCGCGCACGTCCGACGCGAGCATGCGCGCGAACAGCCACTCGCCGCGCGTCATCCACAGCGGAACGTCGAAGCGCTCGGCGAGCCAGCCGGCGAGGCCGAGATGGTCCGGGTGGAAATGAGTGCAGAGGATGCGGCCGACGCGGCGGCCGGCGAGCGGGCCCGCAAACAACGCCTCCCAGGCGGCGCGGCAATCGGGGATATTGAGGCCCGTATCGACCAGCGTCAGCGTCTCGCCCTCGTCGAGCACCCACACGTTGATATGCTTGAGCGAGCCCGGAATGGGCAGCCGTGCCCAGCCGACACCCTCGGCGAGGGAGATCAGCTCGCCCGGAGCCGGCGCGCGGCGGCCGAGCGGATAGGTGAGGCCCTTGTGCGTATAGGGCTCGTCCGGAACGAGCGACACGTCGGGCGAGAGCGGCTCGGACGCAGGGGAGTCGCTCACGCCCGAAGCCGCCTCAGCTCTTGAACAGGCTTTCCGCCTCCGACAGCGGCGCCTGGCCGGTCTCGGCCTCCTCCGCTGCGAGAGCCGCTTCCGCGTCGCGGGCGGCGGCCTCGCGCTCGCGGCGCAGCTCCTCGATCAGCGCCTCGCGATCGCCGTCGAACTTGGTGTCCGGCTGCGCCTCGATCCCCGCCTGCTTTGCCGCCTTCGCGACCAGCGCGTCCAGCTCCCGCTGCGAGCAGAGGCCGAGAGTCACCGGGTCCTTCGGCTGGATGTTGGCGATGTTCCAGTGGCTGCGGTCGCGGATCGCCGCGATCGTCGTCCGGGTGGTGCCGATCAGCTGCGAGATCTGGCCGTCGGTGATCTCCGGATGGTTGCGGATGATCCAGGCGATGCCGTCCGGCTTGTCCTGCCGCTTCGAGACCGGCGTGTAGCGCGGGCCCTTGGTGCGGCGCGTCTGGTCCGGCTCCTTGTGCATGTGGAGGCGGTAGGCTGGGTCGCCCTGCCCCTTCTCGATCTCCTCCTGGGTCAGCTCGCCGGCGCGGATCGGGTCGCGGCCGGTCAGCTTGGTCGCGGCGGTATCGTCCGCGATCGCCTGGACCTCGAGGATGTGGAGACCGCAAAATTCGGCGATCTGCTCAAACGTGAGCGCGGTATTGTCGACCAGCCAGGACGCGGTCGCATGGGGCATGAGCGGCTGGGCCACGAAAGGTCTCCCGAAACAATAAGGGCCGCCCCTCGCGGAGCGGCCGATCCTGACCGCGATGTAGGAGTGGAGCGCCGCCGAAGCAAGCGCTGAGTCAGGCCGCCATCGCGACATAGCCGGGCTCGTCGGCGACCCGATGGAGCCAGCGGCCCACGGCCGGGTAGGCGCCGAGATCGAAACCGCCCTCCCCGGCGACATGGGTATAGGCGTAGAGGGCGATGTCGGCGAGGCTGATCCCGCTGCCCACGAACCAGTCCCGGTCGGCGAGATGCTCGTCCATCAGCTTCAGCGCGACATCGCCGGCCGCGCGCTTCGCCGGAATCTGCGCGCGTTGCGCCTCGGTGAGCCGCTCCTCTCCGACGAACGCCACCCAGAAGCGCATCGTGGCGACGTTCGGCTCGTGATTATATTGCTCGAAGAACATCCAGCGCAGCATGTCGGCGCGATCGAACCGGTCGTCCGGAACGAGGCGCGTCCCTTCCGCGAGGAAGAAGCAGGCGGCGTTGCTCTCCGGGAGGAAGCGATCGCCGATCTGCAGAACCGGGATGCGGCCGTTGCCGTTGACCTCGCCAAGAAAGAGCGGCGTCCGCGTCTCTCCCTTGAGGATGTCATATTCCCGCCGCTCCAGCGTCAGGCCGAGCAGGGCGGCGGTAAGCCGGATCTTGTAGCAATTGCCGGAAGGCGAATATTCGTGGAGGATCATCCGCATGGCGGCACCTAGGCGCGCCGCCGCCCCGCCGTCACCCGAAATCTGCCGCGATCAGCGCCGCCAGACGCAGGTCAGATATTTGTTGCAGAAGCCGTCCACCGCGGTGGAGTAGAGGCGCTTCAGCGCCGCCTTGGGATGGCTGGCGTAAAAGCCGACGAGATTCTGGCGCATGTCCGAAAGCCGTGTTTCCTTGCCGGCCAGCATCTTGAGCGGCTGATAGGGCTGCCGCTGGAGCAGGCAGTCCACCTCGGTGAGCCCGCGCGCCGAGAACATCCGCCGGAAGGACGCCGGGGTGAAGTCGTGGAGATGGAACGGGTTCACGTCGACCGACGGAGTCACCGGCACGGAGGCGATCAGCAGCCCGCCGGGCGCCAGCAGCCGCACGAAATTGTCGATGATGGCATCGGGATCGGGAACATGCTCGATCGTTTCGAAGGAGACGATGGCGTCGAAGGGGGCGGCATCGAAGGTCGCCCCGTCCGCGCAGCGATAGTCGAGGCGCGGATCGACGAAATGGTCCTTGGCATAAGCAACCGCCGAGGCGTCGATGTCGACGCCCGTCACCAATTGGGTGCCCGCTTCGCCGCCGAGCAGGCGGTGGCTGCCGTAGCCGACGCCGCACGCGCAATCGAGCACACGACCGCCGGTGATGAACCGGGCCGCGAAATCGTAGCGCTCGAGGTGCAGCTGGTAGGTCTCCTGGCCGGTGACGTCGTTCGGGTCGAGCGCGGCAGGAACCAGCCGTTCCAGCGTCGAGGTGCTTGCAAAAGTATCGGGCACGGGCTGCTCCCCTCCTAGGCTCGTCTGGACACGGCTAACCGGCAGTCGTTACAAACTTCTTAACCATTATTCGACCAGATGGCGGCCGAAGGGGGGCGCATGCTGCATCAACGCATCGAGGTGCCGGTCCGCGAGACCGTGTCCGGCGTCTGGCTGGTGATCCCGGGCTTCAACGAAGGTGCGGTGATCGGCCGCACCATTGGCAGCGTAGCACATTGGCTGCCGAACGTCGTCGTGGTCGACGATGGATCGAGCGACGACACCGCGCGTGCGGCCGAGGGCGCCGGCGCCCATGTCGTGCGTCACTGCATCAACCTGGGCCAGGGCGCGGCGCTCGCGACGGGCATACGCTATGCGCTGCTCCGCGGGGCGCGGGCGATCATCACCTTCGATGCGGACGGGCAGCACCGCCCCGAGGATATCGACGTGCTGATCGAGACGGCGGACGAGAGCGGCGCCGACGTGGTGCTGGGCAGCCGCTTCCTCGGCGGCACCGTCGACATGCCAGCGAGCCGTCGCTGGCTGCTGCGCGCGGCGACGCTCTACACCCGCTTCACCAGCGGCCTGCGGCTCACCGACGCGCATAATGGCCTGCGGCTGTTCACGCGTGCCGCCGCCGAGCAGATGCGCATCCGCCAGAACCGCATGGCGCACGCCTCCGAGCTGGTGAACTGGCTTGCCGCGTCGCACCTCAAGGTGGTCGAGGCGCCAGTGGACATCGTCTACACCGATTACACGCTGGCGAAGGGCCAGAGCGCCTTTTCCTCGATCAACATCCTGTGGGACCTGTGGTCGAGCAGGCTGCACCGATGATCAAGCTTCCGCTCATCCTCGGGCTCGCCTTCTTCGCCTTCTACGGCTGGCGGCAGCGTCGCGTGTCGCCGGTCATCGGCGTCGCGATGCCGCTCGTCAGCCTGCTCGGCATCGCGCTCGTGCTGTGGCCGCAATGGGCGCAGGAGGCGGCCGGCCTCCTCGGCATCGGCCGCGGCGCCGACCTCATCCTTTACGTCTGGACCGTGGTGAGCCTTCTGCTGCTCGCCAACCTCCACTTCCGGTTGCGGGGACAGGCGGCTTTGATCACCACGCTGACGCGCGAGCTTGCCATCCTCGAAGCGCGGCTGCGCGATGGCTGATGGAGAATTCGCGCCCCTGGCGCCCGCGACGACGACGGTTGGCGGGCATCTCGCGAGTCTCACCCGGCCAATGTCGCGGCTTTGCCCGGTGCGCATCTTCCTCCTGCTCGCGCCCTTCCTGTACGTGGCCTACGCGCTCATCACGCCGCCCTTCCAGAATTTCGACGAAAACCAGCATCTCTACCGCGCCTGGCAGCTCGGCACCGGACAGCTCGTCGGGGAGCGGCGCGGGCACCAGTCGGGCGGAGAGCTTCCGCCCGGGCTCGGGCAGGCGACCCTGCGGGAGATCGGCTCGGTGGTCCCGCAAGGGCCGCGGGAGATCCATCGCCGGCCGCTTTCGGAGATGTTCGCGGCCAACACCCCGATCGGCGGCGGCGCGCCTCCGCTCTATTACGATTTCTACGGCGCGGTCGTGTATTCGCCGGCCGGTTATCTGCCTCAGATAGCGGCGGTAGGGATCGGCGAAGCCGCCGGTCTCTCGGTCGAGTGGACGATGCGGATCGGGCGCCTGTTCAACGTCGCGCTGTGCATCCTCCTCGTCCTGTGGGCGATCAAGCTCCTGCCCTACGGGCGCTGGCCGATGGCGATCGTCGCGCTTTCGCCGCCCATGGCCGCTGGCGCGGCGTCGTTCGGCCAGGATGCGCTCGTCAACGGCGCGGGGCTGCTGCTGACGGCGCTGGGCCTCAGGATAGCCGCCGAAGGGCGCTGGACCGGCGCCCGCGCCGCCGCCACCGCGGTGGCGGGCGTGGCCATTGCTCTCGCCAAATTCGTCTATCTGCCGCTCGTGGCCCTGGCGGCATTTCCGTTGCCACGGAGCACCCGGCGCCGCAGCTGGCTGCTCCCGCCGGTCGCAATCGGCGCCGTTGCCGCAGCCCTGATGATCGGCTGGATGCGGATCGCCGCGCCGGCGATCGTCCCGACCATCCGGCCGTGGGTCCCGCCCGTGCCCGAGCAGGTCGCGTGGGTGCTCGCCCATCCCCTCGATTTTGCGGTGCTGGTCGGCCGGACCTACCTGGTCGAGCTGCCGACCGCCTGGGCGGGGCTCTACGCATTCGGCGATTCGACGGTCCCCGTCATATGGTCGGCGGCCGTGCCCGGGACCGCCGCCCTGCTTGCCGCGATGGCCTATGGCGACGCGGGCGCGGCCGACCTGACCCGAGGCCGCCGGCTGTGGATGCTGCTGATCTTCGCGGCAGTGGCGCTGCTGGTCGCGACCGTGATGTTCGTCGCGCTCGCGACTCGCAACTCGCTGATCATCCTGGGCATCCAGCCGCGCTACTTCCTTCCAGCGCTCCCGCTGGCGGCGATCGCCCTGATGCGGCGCGGCGAGGTCGGGCCGCCGGTGATGACGAGGATCGCCATCCTTCTCGTCCTCGCGTCGCACGCGGCGGCGTTGGGCGCGATCCTGGCGACCTTCTATACCCTCTAGCCGGTCGTGAGCACGATCTTGCCGACGTGCGCGCGCGATTCCATGCGCGCATGCGCCGCCGCCGCTTCGGCGAGCGGAAACACGCCGTCGATCACCGGCCGGAGCGACTCGCCGAGCTTCGGCCAGACCGCGCGGCGCAATTCGTCGGCCAGCGCCGCCT
>Ga0070692_10000859_pt1 | contig 10202 bp, 9 predicted proteins | sample KBSK1102metaG_FD_64675 | JGI IMG/M metagenome (GOLD analysis project Ga0070692, IMG submission 64675) | Corn, switchgrass and miscanthus rhizosphere microbial communities from Kellogg Biological Station, Michigan, USA - KBS K1-10-2 metaG | ecosystem: Host-associated > Plants > Roots >...
TCGGTGTCGGTGTCGGCCGGCGGCATCTTCACCGGATCGGCGGCCGAGCTTCGGGTCAAGTCCAATGCGCTCGGCGGCGCGATCGACGATTACGAGCTGAGCTTCGAGAGCGGCGAGCGGCTGCGCGGCCGCTTCCTGGTGACCCGGCTCGATTATGCCGGCGACTACAATGGCGAGCGGACCTACACTTTGAGCTTAGAAAGCTCCGGCCCCGTGGGTGCGGCGTGAGCGGCGCCGGCGGGAACCCGGCGCGGGGGGAAGCGACCTTGGTCGTCGGCGGCCTGGCGCTGGTGCTGCGGCCGAGCTTCGAGGCTTTGGTCGCGGCCGAGGAGGAATTGGGGCCGCTCTTCGCCCTGGTCGAACGGGCGGCGGCGGGCGGGCTCAAGCTCGGCGAGATGGCCGGCCTGTTCTGGCACTGCCTGAAGGACCGGCCGGCGGGGCTGACCCGCGAGCGGATCGGCGCTGCGATCGCCGAGGCCGGGCTCGCGCGGGCGGCTCCGGTGCTGAAGGCGCTGCTCAGGCAGATTCTCGATGGGCGGGGGTGAGTTCGCGGTTGCGGCGGCGCGGCTTGCCGGGCTGGCGGGGCTGCTGCTCGGCTGGGCGCCCGATGCCTTCTGGCGGGCGACTCCGGCGGAGCTGAGGGCGGCGCTGGAGGCGCTGGCAGGGGACCGGCCCGCGTCGCTGGCGAGGGATGAGATGCAGGCGCTGATGGAGCGGTTTCCGGACTAGAATCGCACAGGGCGGGCGGGGTCACCCCTCCACCAGCCTCCGGCTGGTCCCCCTCCCCATCTGCGATGGGGAGGCAAAGGGACATGGACGAAGAGATCGAGCGGCTGCTGGTCAGCGTGCGGGCCGACACGGGCGGGTTCGCGCGCGACGTGGCGGAGATGCGGGCGCAGCTCGAGGGGCCGCTGGCGCAGGGCGCGGGGCGGGCCGGGCTGACCATCGAGGCGGCGTTGCTGCGCGCGGTGCGCACCGGCAAGCTCGGCTTCGAGGATCTGAAGCACACCGCGCTGACGGTGATGAGCGAGATTGCGGCCGGGGCGCTGCGGGCGGGGATCGGCGCGATCGCCGGCGGCGGCGAGGGCGGCGGCGGCCTGGGTGCGCTGGCCGGGCAGTTGATCGGCGCGCTGCTCGGCCTGCCCGGCCGCGCCGGCGGCGGACCGGTGGCGCCTGGGCGGGCCTATCTGGTCGGGGAGCGCGGGCCGGAGCTGTTCGTGCCGACCGGGAGCGGGCGGATCGAGGCGGGCGGCGGGCACGCCGCGCCGCGCGACGTGAAAATGAGCATCACGATCAACGCGCCGGCGGGGGCGGAGCCGGAGACGCTGGCGCGCTCGGGCCGCCAGGTGGCGCGGGCGGTGCGCGACGCGCTGCTCAGGCTCGACGACTGAGGAGGGGGCGATGGGCTATCGGCTGGCGGCGCCCGGGTCGGCGCGGCAGACGGGCTTCGTGAAGCGGTTCGACGCCCGCTTCTGGGCCGTCAACTTCCCGCGGCCGATGATGGCTGCGGTGGTGACGACGGCCGCCGACGCGCTGCGCGTCGACGCGGTCTTCCACAAGGCGAACGACCTCGCCGGGCTGATCTGGGAGGCCGAGGACCGGTTCGACCATCCGCTGCTCGCCTACGAGACCGGCCGCGACTTTCGCGGGTGCCGGCTGTCCTTCCGCTGGCGGAGCGAGGGCGTGATGCCGCTCGACGCCGCCAACGGCCCGACGCTGACGATCGAGGGACGGGACGCGGACGGGGCGGCACGGACCTGGTACGTGCGGCTGTGGAACTATGCCGCCGGCACGGCCGAGGACGCCGCCGTCGCACTCGACTTCGACGCGCTGGCGGGAGGCTGGGCGAAGGACGATCCGGTCTGGGCGGGCGACGTCGACCGGATGTTCGTGTCGCTGGTGCCGCCGGGCTTCACCGGCGCCGACGCCCCGCTGGCGGCGCCCGCCGACGGATGGGTGGAGCTGAGCGGCATCGCCTCTGACGGGGCGGGCTCGGTGCTGGCGATCGGCGAGACTTTGGTGCCGGAGCACCGCCTGCGGATCGCGACCGGCTATGACGATCTTTATCATCTGACGCCCGAGCGGGTGCTGCGGAGCGCCGTTCAGCTCGGCTATCGCGGCGCGCTCGACCATTATGTCGGCATGAGCCACTATTTCCGGCTCGAGGCGCTGGGCGAGGATTTCTACGTCAGCCTGGCCGGCGGGGTGCTGAACGGGCCGTGCGCGGCATGGCATCGCGATTTCGCCGAACGGGCCGGAGCGCTCGGGTTCGCGCCGATCTTCTCGCTCTCCTTCGAGCTGCTCGACCGGCATTGCTGGAACGACTGGAAGCAGCGGGCGGCGGACGGGAGCGCGGCGCTGACCGGGTGGGACCCGCCGTCGGCCATGCTGTCGCCGGCCCATGCGGGGGCGATGGGCTATTTGCGCCAAGTCGCGCAGGCGTTCGCCGGCATCGCCGCGGCGGCGGGGCTGCGGGCGCGGATTCAGATCGGCGAGCCCTGGTGGTGGGTGCGGCCGGACGGGGCGATCTGCCTCTACGACGGCGCGGCCGTCGCTGCCTTCGCGCCCGTCGCGATGGCCGACGTGCGGGCGGCGCTCAGTGAGGCGCAGAGGGCGACGCTTGACGCGGCTGGGGCGGTGCTGGCGCAGTCGACCGCCGGCATCGCGGCGGCGGTGCGGGCCGTGGCGGCGGACGCGGAGCTGCTGCTGCTCGCCTACCTGCCGACGCTGTTTGCAGGGCCGGAGATCGTGCGGGCGAACCTGCCCACCGGCTGGGCGGCGCCGGCCTTCGACGTGCTTCAGATCGAGGATTACGAGTGGGTCACCGCCGGCCGCTCCGGCGTCGGGGCGATCGCCGAGGCGGCCGCAAGGCTCGGCTATCCGGCGGAGCGTCAGCATTATTTCGCGGGCTTCGTCGCCGCGCCCGAGGACAAGGCCGGGTGGCGGGCGATCGCGCGCGCGATCGACGCGGCGCGGGCGCGCGGGGCGGCGCAGGTGTTCGCCTGGGCGCTGCCGCAGGTGCTGCGCGACGGCTTCACCTGGTTCGATACGGAGGAGGAGGAGGAGATGGACGCGTTCGACGACGTGCGCTTCCCGATCGCGCTCGGGCGCGCGGCGAGCGCGGAGCCGGCTTTCTCGACGTCGATCGTGACGTCGGCGGGCGGGGCGGAGCAGCGCAACAGCGAATGGGCCGACGCGCGGCTGCGCTTCGACGCTGGGCCCGGGGTGCGCGGGCAGGCGGAGCTGGAGACGCTGATCGCCTTCTTCCGCGCGCGCCGCGGGGCGGCGGTGGCGTTCCGCTTCGAGGACCCCTTCGACAACAGCTCCAGCGGGATGACCGGCGCACCGGCGGCCGACGACCAGGCGCTCGGCACCGGCGACGGGGCGCGGACCGATTTTCCGCTGGTCAAGCGCTACGGCGCGCAGGTGCGGCGGATCACGCGGCCGGTGGCGGGATCGGTGCGGGTCGCGGTGGCGGGCGAGGAATTCGTGTCCGGATGGACGCTGGGGCCGCTCGGCACCGTGAGGTTCGACGCGCCGCCGGCGGCGGGGGCGGAGGTGCGTGCCGGCTATCGCTTCGACGTCCCGGTGCGGTTCGCGGAGGACCGACTGAGCCTCAGCCGGGCGACGTTCGCGGCCGGCGAGGCGCCGTCGGTGCCGCTCATCGAAGTGCGGGAGGATTTATGACGACGTTCATCGAACATATGCTGACGACGGTCGCCTTCTGCTGGCGGCTCGAGCGGCGCGACGGCGTCGCGCTCGGCTTCACCACCCACGACCGCGATCTCGAGATCGGCGGCCTAGTCTACCGCGCGGCGCCGGGGATGGTGCCGTCGGCGATCTCGATCAGCGACGGCTTCGACGCGAGCGAACTCGACGTGTCAGGAGCGCTGAGCAGCGATGCCATCACCGCGGAGGATCTCGCGGCAGGGCGCTGGGACGGCGCGGGCGTGGCGCTCTTCGCCTGCGACTGGGAGGCGGGCGGCGACATCCTGCCGCTCGCCCGCGGCGAGATCGGCGAGGTGACGACGAAGGGCGAGGGCTTCGAGGCGGAGCTGCGCGGCCCGGCTGCGCTGCTCGAAAGGCAAGCGGTCGAGCAGACGTCGCCGGAATGCCGGGCGACGCTGGGCGACAGGAGGTGCCGCGTCGACATGGCCGGCCGCACCCGGATGACGCGGGTGACCGCCGTCGTCGACGAGACCGTCATCGAAGTGGCGGCGGCCGCCGCGGCCCCGGACGCCTATGCCTATGGCCGGCTGCGCTGGATCGGCGGCGCGAACAGCGGGCTCGATGCGGCCATCGTCGCCTCGGACGGCACGCGGCTGACGCTGCGGGAGGCGCCGGTCCGGCCGGCGGCGGTGGGCGACATGGTCGAGATCAGCGAGGGGTGCGACAAGTCGTTCGCGACCTGCACCGGCCGCTTCGCGAACGGCGAGAATTTCCGCGGCGAGCCGCACCTGCCGGGCATGGACCTGCTCACCCGCTTTCCAGGTGCGTCGTGAGCGGGCGGGGGGAGGCGATCGCGCGCCGCGCACGGGCTCTGGTCGGGACTCGTTTCCGGCCGCAGGGGCGCGACGCGCGGCTCGGCCTCGACTGCGTCGGCACCGCGGCCGCGGCGGCCGGCGTGGCGATCGAGCGGGTGCGGCGCGATTATCCGATGCGGGGGCCGAGCCTCGTCGAGGTCGAGCACGGGCTGTGCGAGCTGGGCTGCATGCCGGTGCCCGGCGGCGTGGCGCGGCCGGGGGACGTGATCGTGTGCAGCGTTGGGCCGGGGCAGATCCACCTGGCGGTCGCCACCGCGAGCGGCTTCGTCCACGCCGACGCGGGGCTGAGGCTGGTGGTCGAGCGGCCGGGCCAGGTGCCGTGGCCGGTGCTCGGCGTGTGGCGGCTGGCGGGAGAGGCGTGATGGCGACGTTGGTGCTTACCGCGGTGGGGAGCGTCGTCGGCGGGCCGGTCGGCGGCGCGATCGGCGCCTTGCTCGGCCAGGCGGTCGACAGCCGCCTGCTCGCGCCCAAGGCCCGGCGGGGGCCGCGGCTCGGCGACCTGTCGGTGCAGACGTCCAGCTACGGCAGCGACATCCCCAAGCTGTTCGGGACGATGCGGGTGGCGGGGACGGTGATCTGGGCGACCGACCTCAAGGAGACCCGCGCGACCAGCGGCAACGGCAAGGGGCAGCCCAAGAGCGTCAACTACAGCTATTCGGCGAGCTTCGCCGTCGCGCTGTCCGGCCGGCCGATCCTCGCGGTCCGCCGCATCTGGGCCGACGGCAAGCTGCTGCGCGGGGCGGCCGGCGATTTCAAGACGGCGACCGGCTTCCGCCTCTATCCGGGCAGCGAGGACCAGGCGGCGGACCCGCTGATCGTATCGGCGGAGGGCATCGGCCAGACGCCGGCCTATCGCGGCACCGCCTACGCGGTGTTCGAGGATCTCCAGCTCGCCGATTTCGCCAATCGCATCCCGTCGCTGACCTTCGAGGTCGATGCGGATCCGGGGCCGGTGGCGGTCGGCGCCATCGCCGCGGCGCTCGCCGGCGCCGATGTCGAGGCGGGAGCGACGCGCGGCGTCGACGGCTTCGCAGCCACCGGCGACAGCGTGCGGGCGGTGCTGGAATCGCTCGGCGACATCGCGCCCCTCTCGCTCGCCGACACGGGAACGCGGCTGCGCGTCCAGGAGCGGGGCGCCGGCTCCCTGCTGGGCTTGGGGACGGACGAGGGCGGATCCAGCGCATCCGGGGCGGGCGGGCAGGCGGAGTGGGCGCGCAAGGCCGCGTCAACCGTGCCGGCCGAGACGACGCTGGCTTATTACGATCCCGCGCGGGACTATCAGACCGGCCTGCAGCGCGCGGCGCGCGGCGGCGGGTCGGCGCGCGGCGAGCGGCGCTCGGTGGCTGCGGCGCTCGACGCCGGCAGCGCCAAGGCCTTCGCGCAGCTCCGCCTCGACAGCCTGTGGGCGGCGCGGGAGACGGGACTCGTGCACCTGGCGCCGCGGCGGCTGAACCTGCGGCCGGGCGACATGCTGGCGGTGCCGGGGAAGCCGGCGGCGTGGCGGATCGCCAGGCTGAGCGTCGAGAAGCTGGTGGTCTCGGCCGCGCTCGAGCGGCTGCCGCCGGCGACCGCGGCCGGCGAGGCGACGGCGGGGCGGCCGGTGCGGCAACCGGACGCGCCCGCGGGGCCGACCCGCCTGGTTCTCCTCGACCTCCCCTCGCTGCAGGACGATCCCGCGACTCGGCCGCTGCTGCTCGTCGCGGCGGCCGGCAGCGAGGGATGGCGGCCGGCGCCGCTCACCGCGAGCTGGGACGGCGGCGCAAGCTGGGTGGCGGCGGGGAGCAGCGCGGCAGCGGCGGTGATGGGATCGGTCGCGACTCCGCCCGCGGCCGGGCCGTCCGCCCTCATCGACGCATCGGGGTCGCTCGAGGTGGAGCTGCTCTCCGACGACATGTGGCTCGAGAGCCGGGACGATGCCGCGCTCGCGGCGGGGGCGAACCTTGCCGCCGCCGGCGACGAGCTCGTCCAGTTCGGCGTCGCCGAGCCGCTCGGCGGGCGACGCTTCCGACTCTCGCGGCTGCTGCGTGGGCGGCGCGGGACCGAATGGGCCGCGGGGCTGCACCAGGCCGGCGAGCCGTTCGTGCTGATCGAGCCGTCGACCCTCGTGGCGGCGGATGTCCCGCTGGCCGCGGTCGGTTCCGCGGTGCGGGTGCAGCCCCACGGGATCGGCGATTCCGCCGACGCCGCCCCGGCCGTGCGGCCGTTCGACGCGGAGAGCCTGCGCCCGCCCATGCCGGTCCACCTCTCCGCGACGCGCGGGCCCGACGGTTCGCTCGCGCTCAGCTGGCTGCGCCGCAGCCGGAACGGCTGGTCGTGGATGAGCGACAGCGACACGCCGCTCGGCGAGGAGCGCGAGGCCTATCGGCTGACGTTGACCGGCGCGGCAGGCGGCGCGCGCACGGTCGAGACCGCGACCTCCGCCTACACCTATTCGACGGCGGACATGGCCGCCGACGGGGCCGCCTTCCCGCTGACGGTGAAGGTCGCCCAGCTCGGAACGGCGGCCGCGTCGCGCGAAGCAATGCTGACCATTCCGTGACGAAGGAGGACGAGATGACCGACCGCACGCCGCGCTTCGCGCTGCCCTTCATCCTGCCGGGGCAGGCGCAGAAGGAGCTGTTCCACAACGAGGCGCTGGTCCTCGTCGACGCCGCGCTCCAGGCGGCCGTGGAGGAAGGGCCGCGCGCCGCGCCGCCCACCTCGCCGGCGGCGGGCCAGTGCTGGATCGTCGACGCCGGCGCCGACGGCGCCTGGTCCGGCCGCGACGGGACCCTCGCCCTGTGGAGCGACGGCGGATGGCGGTTCCTGGCCGTGCCGGCGGGCACGAGCGTCTGGGACAAGGCGGCCGGCGTCCCGCGGCAGTGGGACGGGGATGGCTGGAGCGGCGGACGGCTCGGCTGCGCCGGCCTCCTCGTCGCCGGCAAGGAGGTCGTCGGCGAGCGCCAGCCGGCATTGCCAAGTCCTTCTGGCGGAACGATAATCGATGCGGAGGCGCGCGCCGCGCTGGCGGCGGTCATTGCGACATTAAAGACACACGGCCTGACCGATTGAGCTTTTCCATGCCGGTGATGAAACCAAGCCGCCTGCGCGTCGTTTGCGGGCCGTCCGACGACGAGCCTCGTGCTCCGAGTTCAGGCATGGGTGCGGCTTTTCGGCAACATATGTGGGGATAAGCGCGCTTGCACGGAAACCTCGGTTCCCGTATTGAGTTCAACGGTCGTCCTGACGGGACGCAGTAGAAAGGGGATTACGTTATGCGGAAGCTCGCCATTGCTGTGGCGCTTTCATCCACCTTGCTCGCAACTCCAGCCTTTGCGCGCGATGGCGCCTGGTACGTTGGCGGCGAATTCGGTGCGATGATCGTCGAAGATTCGCAAGTTAGGGTTGGCACGGTCGATAATGCGCTGCGGCTGCGTTATCGTTATGGCTATGATGGCGACATCAACGTCGGCTACGACCTCGGCAGCTTCCGCATCGAGGGCGAAGTCGCGTACAAGCACGCCAACATCAAGAGCGAGCTGAACACGCTCGCCCTCCCGGGCCAGGGCGGCGCCAACTTCACCACGTCGGCGCGTTCCTCCGGCACCACGACCTCGCTCAGCTTCATGCTGAACGGCATGCTCGATTTCGGCGACGACGCCGGGATCAGCGGCTTCGTCGGCGGCGGTGCGGGTATCGCCCGCGTGAAGGTCAACAATGCGCGGATCTTCTCGAACCAGTCGCCGTATCTCGACGACTCCGACTCGCGCTTCGCCTGGCAGGTCTTCGCCGGCGTTCGCCAGGCTGTCAGCGACAATATCGACGTCACGGTGAAGTATCGTTTCTTCAACGTGCCGAACGTCCGGATGACGGCGTTCAACGGCCAGCAGACCAAGATGCGGTTCCGGTCGCACAGCCTGCTCGGCGGCATTGCGTTCAACTTCGGCGCGGCTCCGCCGCCGCCTCCGCCGCCGCCCCCGCCGCCGCCTCCGCCGCCGCCGCCTCCTCCGCCTCCCCCGCCGCCGCCGCCGCCGCCGCCTCCGCCGCCGCCGCCGTGCCAGGGTGGGCCGTTCATGGTGTTCTTCGACTGGGATAAGTCGGACATCACCCCGCAGGCGGCTGCGATCCTCGACAACGCGGCTGCGTCCTACCAGACCTGCGGTCAGGCGAACGTGATGATCGCCGGCCACACCGACCGGTCGGGTTCGGACCAGTACAACATGGGCCTCGGTCAGCGTCGTGCCGACGCGGTCCGTGCCTACCTGGCCGGCCACGGCATCCCCGATGGCGTGATCACGACCCAGTCGTTCGGCGAGAGCCGTCCGCTGGTCGAGACCGCCGACGGTGTGCGCGAGCCGCAGAACCGCCGGGTCGAGATCACCTACGGAAGTGGCATGGCCCACTAAGTAGGTCCGGCTCCGCCTCGGCGGACCGGTCGACAGGAAAGGGGAGCCGTCCTTCGGGGCGGCTCCTTCTTTTTTTGGCGGACCGCAGGCGCAGGTTCGGGCGCCGCCGACGCCTGCTGCCGAAAGCCCTTGTGAGCCGGAGCCGGGGCAGGCTATCGGCGCCCCCTCTTCCTCATTTCCGGCAACGAGACTGCTTGATGCGTATTGCGATGATCGGGACGGGCTATGTCGGCCTGGTGTCCGGCGCCTGCTTTTCCGATTTCGGCCACGACGTGGTCTGCGTCGACAAGGATGCGCGCAAGATCGAGGCGCTGCACCGCGGCGTGATGCCGATCTACGAGCCGGGCCTCGACCGGCTGGTGGAGAGCAACGTGCGCGGCGGCCGGCTCTCCTTCACGACCGATCTCGGCGAGGGCGTTGCCGGCGCGGATGCCGTGTTCATCGCGGTAGGGACGCCGTCGCGGCGCGGCGACGGCCACGCCGACCTCTCCTACGTGTTCGGCGCCGCCGAGGAGATCGCCCGCGCGCTGACCGGCCCCGCCGTGGTCGTCACCAAGTCGACCGTGCCGGTCGGCACCGGCGACGAGGTGGAGCGGATCCTGCGCGAGACCGCGCCCGAGGCGAAGGCCTGGGTCGTCTCCAACCCCGAATTCCTGCGCGAGGGCGCCGCGATCGACGACTTCAAGCGGCCGGACCGCATCGTCGTCGGCACCGAGGATGCGGAGGCGGCCGAGCTGATGCGGGAGATCTACCGCCCGCTCTACCTCAACAAGGCGCCGCTCCTCTTCACCAGCCGGCGCACGGCGGAGCTGATCAAATATGCCGCCAACGCCTTCCTGGCGACCAAGATCACCTTCATCAACGAGGTTGCCGACCTGTGCGAGGCGGTGGGCGCCGAAGTGCAGGATGTCGCCCGCGGCATCGGCCTGGACAATCGGATCGGTTCCAAGTTCCTGCACGCCGGGCCAGGCTATGGCGGTTCCTGCTTCCCCAAGGACACGCTCGCGCTGCTGAAGACCGCCGAGGACCATCAGGCGCCGCTCAGGATCGTCGAGGCGACGGTGGCGGTGAACGATGCTCGCAAGCGCGCGATGGGGCGCAAGATCATCCAGGCGCTCGGCGGCGATGCGCGCGGCCGCACGGTCGCCCTGCTCGGCCTCACCTTCAAGCCCAACACCGACGACATGCGCGACGCGCCGTCGCTCAGCATCGTGCAGGCGCTCGAGGATGCCGGCGCGCAGGTGCGCGGCTACGATCCGGAAGGGGTCGAGCA
>Ga0070692_10000861_pt1 | contig 10200 bp, 6 predicted proteins | sample KBSK1102metaG_FD_64675 | JGI IMG/M metagenome (GOLD analysis project Ga0070692, IMG submission 64675) | Corn, switchgrass and miscanthus rhizosphere microbial communities from Kellogg Biological Station, Michigan, USA - KBS K1-10-2 metaG | ecosystem: Host-associated > Plants > Roots >...
TTCCTGCCGGGCCACCGGATCATGGTGCAGGTGCAGTCGAGCTGGTTCCCGCTGTACGACCGCAACCCGCAGACGTTCGTGCCCAACATCTTCTTTGCGAAGCCCGCGGACTATCGGAAGGCGGTGCAGCGCGTCTACTCGACCAGCTTCATCGAGCTGCCGATCGTCTCGTCGCCATGAGAGTCTCCATCGCTCTTGCGCTCGCGCTCGCGGCCGGAGTCGCGGCCGCCGACGTCCGGGTCGTCTCCAGGTCCGAAGAGGTCCGGGCCTGCCGGCTCCTGGCGGACCTCTCGCCCTCCGAGCCCGAAGAGGTCGGCATCATGGCGATGAACGACCTGAAGAAACGGGCGCAGACGGCGGGAGGCGACACGCTCCTCGTCGCGGTGAAGCAGGGCCGGCTCGACGCTGCGAAGGCGTACCTCTGCGCAACGCGCGGGGCGGCAGAGTCGGCGCCGGCGCCCGCAACCGCGCCTGCCGCGACGCCCGCTCCGGCAACCGCACGCGGCTCCCGTCCCGTCCTGCGTTACGTGCCGAAGCACGAGGACCTGAAGTACACGTTCGGTGGCGTCCCGCCCGCCGCCCACGTCGCGCCGGGCACCCGGATCGTTTCGTGGACCGAGGACTGCTACGACGGCGCGGTGACGAAGCCCGGGCAGCTGCCGACGAAGGTCCAGCTCCCGGGTCACGACAACCCGCAGACCGGACCGTTCTTCGTGGACGGAGCGGAGCCCGGCGACACGCTGGCGATCCGCATCGAGAAGCTCGAGCCGGCGCGCGACCACGGCATCTCCTCGTCGTTCCCGGGCTTCGGCGCGCTGAACGCCACCGACCGGACCGCGCTCCTGCACGCGGACCTGCCCGAGACCGTCTGGTTCTACCAGGTCGACCGCGCGAAGAACGTCCTGCGCACCCGGTCGACGGACGGCCGGCACTCCTGGGAGGTCCCGCTCGCTCCGTTTCTCGGATGCCTCGGCGTCTCGCCCGCGAACGGCGAGGCGCGGTCGACGGTCGTGCCCGACTCTTTCGGCGGAAACATGGACTGCCCCGAGGTGCGCGCCGGCAACACGATCTATCTCGGCGTCCGGGTCCCCGGGGCGCTGCTCTCGTTCGGCGACGGGCACTTCGGGATGGGCGACGGCGAGATCATCGGCACCGCGGTCGAAGGCGCCATGAACGTCGAGCTCACCGTAGACCTCATCAAGGGGCGCGAGACGCCGTGGCCGCGGATCGAGAACGACGACTGGATGATGTCCGTGGGCGCGGGGCGCCCGCTCGAAGACGCCGCCCGCGTCGCCTTCAAGGACATGATCCAGTGGGTGCGCGAAAAGACCGGCGTCTCCGAGATGGACGCGTACCAGTTCGTCTCGCAGGCCGCGCGCGCCCCGGTCGTCCAGATCGTGGACCCGAACTACACCGTGCTCGTGAAGGTCGAGAAGAGCCGGCTGCCCGCCCGTTAAAAGGGGACAGATCTATTTTCCCGGCACGGAATCCGCAAAAGCCGGCGTCGGAGGTTCCGATGAACCGAGACGAAGTTACAGGCAAGGCGGAAAACGTGAAGGGTCGGATCAAAGAGGCCGCCGGTGTGATCACCGGCAACCGCGACCTCGAGTCCGAGGGCGCGGGCGAACGGGCCGAAGGCGCGGTCCGCGATCAGGTCGGCAAGGCGCGCCGAAAGGTCGGCGAGGCGATCGAGGACATCGGGGAAGAGCTCAAGAAATAGCCCTGTCCCCTTTTCTCACGCGATCCGCGTCCGGATACTGACCTCGGACTTCAGCGTCCGGTGGACCGGACATTTCTCGGCGATCTCGACGAGGCGTCTCCGTTGTTCCTCGCTCAGGTCGCCCGTGACCTCGATCGCAACGTCGATCCGGTCGATGTGACCATCCTTCGTCTCGCACTCCTCGCAGTCGATCGCGTGGACGCGGGAGTGTCGCAGGCGGACGGTGACCGACTCGAGCGGCCACCTCTTCCGCCGGGCGTAGAGCGAGACCGTCATGGACGTGCAACTCCCGAGCGCCGCGAGAAGGAGATCGTAGGGAGTCGGCCCCGAATTCGTGCCGCCGGCCGCGACGGGCTCGTCGGAAGCCAGCCGGTGCCGGCCCACCGCGATTTCCTGCGCGAAACCGGCCGCGTCTCCACGGACGGTGACTTCACCCTCGCCCGAGTCGTGCGACGGGATTCTCTCCGAGCTCACGGTCGACCTCCCTTTCGATAACCGGGTCCCAGAAGCGGCCGCCCCGGCCGTTCTTCCGTGATGCGGCCGCCCTCCACGACGAGCCGCCCGTTGACCATCACGAACGGGATTCCTTCGCTGTAGTGCAGCGGGTCGGCGTACGTCGAGCGATCGCGCACGGTCGCCGGGTCGAACGCCACGACGTCCGCGGCCATTCCGGGTCGGAGGATTCCCCGGTCCGCGAGGTCCATTCGCGACGCCGGGAGCGACGTCATCTTGCGGATCGCCTCCTCGAGCGGCAGGAGCTTCTCGTCCCGCACGTAGTGCCCGAGAATCCTCGACGCGGAGCCCCACGCGCGCGGGTGCGACTTCTCCTTCGAGAGGATGCCGTCCTCGGCCTTGGCGCCGGAGTCGGTGCCCATCGAGACGAGCGGGTGGGCGAGCGCGGCGCGGACGTCCTCCTCGCTCATCGAGAACGTGACGCGGCCGGTGTTGCCGCGGTCGGCGATCACGAGGTCGAGCAGCGCGTCGAGCGGGTCCTTGTTCTCTTCGCGCGAGATCTCCGCGATCGTCTTCCCCTCGAGGTGCTTCAGCGACGGGTCGAGCGTGCGGGTGATCAGAATCCGGGATCCCGGCTGATCGCTCCAGTCCGGGTTGTCCTTCGGGAAATCCGCGCGCACCCGGGCGCGCGTCGCGGCGTCCTGCAGCCGCGCGACCATCTTCTCGCGTCCCCCCTCGCGCACCCACAGGGGAAGGCTCGCGTCGAGAGCGTTGGAGCTCGCGGCCCACGGATAAATGTCCGCGGAGACGTCGAGCCCCTCCTGACGCGCCCGCTCGATCCGGCGCAGGACCGCCGGCATCCGTCCCCAGTTTCGCTTCCCGGCGGTCTTCAAGTGGTAGATCTGCGCCGGAATTCGCGCCTCGCGCGCGATCGAAAACACCTCGTCCAGGCTGGCGTCGATTCCGTCCCCCTCGTCGCGCTGGTGGGTGATGTACGTCCCGCCGTACCGCGCGGCGACCTTCGCGAGCGCGATGATTTCCCCGGTCGTCGCGAATCGATCGGGGACGTAGGCGAGCGACGTCGAGAGGCCCAACGCGCCCTCCTCCATCGCCTGCGCGACCGCAGCCTCCATGGCCTGAAGCTCCGCCGGCGTCGCGGCGCGCTCCCCCTCGCCGATCACGAGGTTCCGCACGCCTCCGGCGCCCACGAACGTCCCGAGATTGATGGCCGGCCGCGCGCGCGCGAACGCCTTCCAGTAGCCGGCGAGCGTGGTCCAGTCCGGCGTCACCCCGTAATGCGCCCAGGTCTCCTTTCCGTCAGCGATCATCCGGGCGTTCAACGGTGCGATCGACTGGCCTTCGCCGGTGATCTCGGTCGTGATGCCCTGCGTGATCTTGCTCGCCGCGCGGTTGTCGACGAGAACGTCGTATTCGGACTGGCCGAGCATGTCGATGAAGCCCGGAGCGACGACGAGCGCCGAGGCATCGATCCGCCGCTTCGCCGGCGCCTTCGACAGCTCGCCGATCGCCGCGACGCGGTCTCCGACGATGCCGACGTCGGCCCGGAACCACGGCGCCCCGGTGCCGTCGACAACGCGGCCGCCCGCGAAAACAACGTCGTAGGCGACGGGCGGAAAGGAGTTCAGGGCCGCGAGCACGAGCCCGATCCGGAGGAGACCGGCCGTCACTTCGCGCCGGTCGAGAAGACCTGGCCGTCCTTCATCACGAACGCAACGTGCTCGAGCGCCGACACGTCCCGGAGCGGATCGGCCTCCACCGCGACGACGTCCGCGTACGCGCCGGGCGCGATCACCCCGATCTCACCGGACATGTCCAGCATCTCGGCCGCTTTCGACGTGGCGGACTGGATCGCGGCCATCGGCGTCATCCCGAACTCCACCATCCGAGCGAACTCCCGCGCGATCGGCTCCGTCCACGAAAACCCGCCGACGTCCGTTCCGAACGCGATTTTGACCCCCGCCCGGATCGCCTTCCGGAGCGACGGCCCGTGCAGCTCCACGCGCTTCCGGTCGCGCTTCCCCGCGGGAGTGTCGGCCGGCGCCCAGTGGTCGTAGTAGACGCTCATCGTGGGACAGAGCCACGTGCCCTGCTTGACCATCTGCGCGACCGCCGCGTCGTCGAGCTCCAGACCGTGCTCGATCGAGTCGCAGCCTCCGTCGAGCGCGCGATGCAGGCCGACGCCGTTGTAGGCGTGGCACGCGACCTTTTTCCCCCAGCCGTGCGCCTCGTCCACGATCGCGCGGATCTCCTCGAGCGAGAGCGTCGGCTGCGAGAAGAGATTCCCCCGCTTGTCCAGCCACGACCGGTGCGTCATGTAGACCTTGATCCAGTCGGCTCCGTGATCGAGCTGCTCACGGGCCGCCTTCCGCGCCTCGACCGGACCGTCCACGATCTGCGCTCCCTTCGGCACGTCGACCTCGGGCGCGTATCCCTCGAGGTTGTAGCCGCCGGTCGTCGAGATGGCGCGCGTGACGACGAACATCCGCGGCCCCGGGATGTAGCCGGCCTCGATCGCCTCCTTGATTCCGACGTCGCCGTATCCCGCGCCCTCCGTCTCGACGTCGCGGATCGTCGTGAACCCCTGCTCCAGCGCGCGCCTCGCCGACACCGCCGCGCGGGCCGCGCGAAACGCGAGCCCGTGCTTCAGGAGCTGCGCGTCATAGCCGCCCTCGGCGGGGTCCTCTCCCTGGAGAAAGATGTGGGTGTGGCCGTCGATCAGGCCGGGCAGCACGGTCGAGCGGGAGAGGTCGATGGCCTGCGCGCCAGCCGGGATCCTGGTCGACGCGGCGTCGCCCACCGCTTCGATCCGGTTGCCGCGGATCACGATCACCTGGTCCCGCCGCGGCGTCGCCGACCGGCCGTCGATCAACGTGCCCGCCCGGATGACGGTGACGGCCCCGGGCCGTGGCGCGGTCTGTGCCGAGGCGGACGTCGAGAGGACGACGGACAACCCCAGGGTGAGCGTCGCGGCGCGGGTCGAAGAGAGCATCGGGATCCTCCTTTCGGTGCGGAAAGCGGATGCGACAGTCTCTCCCAGAAGGCCGTGATCCCGCGCAAATCGCGCGCCAGCCGGGTGGTAGAGTCAACGGTTCCTATGGCGGTTTTCCTACGCTCGGATCAGCGGTCCCTCCTCCGCAGAGTCCCAGGAGAAACTCCCATGCAGTACGCACGGAACGTCCACTTCAAGGTCAAATCGGGGAAGGAGAGGGAGTTCACCGCTCTTTTCGAGAGCGAAGTGATGCCTCTCCTCCGGAAGCAGCCGGGGTTCCGGGAATCTTTCACGCTTTCCACCCCGCACTACGTGCTCGGCATCAACATCTGGGAGGATCAGAAGAGCGCGGACCGGTTCTACTCCACGATCTATCCGACGATGCTCGCGAAGCTGAACACGGTGCTCGAAGGTACGCCTAAAGTCGATACTTACGACGTCACCTCGAGCCGGCACTTCACTTCCGTCCGGGCCTGGTAGAACGGGAATCCCGGCGCGGGCGCGCCACCTCCGCGGCTCCCCGCCGCGGCTTCCTCCCGGCAGCGCGACGCTGATACTCTCCGGCACTCCCCGACCGCGCAGGACAGCCGGGGCAAACTGATGCTCACCACGAAACTTGGCAACCGCTATGAGGTCGCGTCCGAGCTCGGACGCGGCGGCATGGGCGTCGTCTACCGCGCCCGCGATCCTCTTCTCAACCGCGAGGTGGCCGTCAAGGTCCTCGCGACCACCGAGCTCACGACGGAAATCGAGGAGCGGTTTCAGCGTGAGGCGCAGATCGTCGCTCAGATGGATCACCCCGGCATCGTCCCCATCTACGACGTCGGGCGCCACGACGGCTCGCTCTACTTCGTCATGCCCCTCGTCGAGGGGACGAACCTCCGGCGCATCCTCTGGGAAGGGTCGCTGAAGCTCGGGGAAGTGCTCGACATCGCGATCCAGGTGGCGGACGCGCTCGAGTACAGCCACTCGCGCAACGTCGTCCACCGGGACATCAAGCCCGAGAACATCATGGTCCTCCGCGAGCCGGGGAGCTCGCCGCGGATCCGGGTCATGGACTTCGGTCTCGCGCACACGTCGACCGAGAATCGGCTCACCAAGACGGGAACTCTCGTCGGGACCGTCACTTATCTGTCCCCGGAGCAGGTCACTTCGCACGCCTTCGACGGCCGATCCGACATTTACTCGGTCGGGACCGTCCTCTACGAGTGTCTGACGGGCGAGGCGCCCTTCACGGGAGAGGTGCAGTCGGTCCTCTACCGGATCGTCCACGAGATTCCGCAGCCGCCGCGCGCGCTGGGCGCCGAGATCCGGGAAGAGCTGCAGGACATCATCCAGCAGTGCCTCGAAAAGGACCCGGCTCGCCGGCCTCAGAAGGCGGGTCAGCTCGCCGAGGCGCTTCGCCGCCACCGCTCGACCCTCCACAGCGACGAGTTCGCGGCGTCGGTCATCGGCACCGCGAGCCGGACTCTCCAGCGGCCTTCGGCCTCCGCGTTCATCGGACGCGAGAAGGAATTCGCGGAGCTTCAGCGCCGCCTGAACTCCGCGGTCTCGGGAGACTGCCAGTTCGCGGTGGTGGCGGGCGAGCCCGGCATCGGAAAGACGCGCCTCCTCGAGGAGCTGAAGAAGCTCGTCTCGATGCGGAAGATCCGCGTCCTCTACGGCCGTTTCGTCGAGCAGGACCAGGCGTTCTCGTACCAGGGTTTCTGCGAGCTGATCCAGGACTACTTCCGCTCCCGCGACCCCGGCAGCTCGGCGGCCGAGCGCCCCGACTTCTCCGACCTCGCGCCGGACCTGCTGTCGCTCTTCCCGCTCCTGACCGAGATCCCCGAGCTGCGCGCGGCGGCGAGCGGAGACTCCCGGATCTCGTCGCCCGCGACGGAGCGGAAGGCGGAAGACCGGATCCAGATCTTCGAGCTGCTCGCGCGGACGCTCACCCGGATGGCCGCGGGCAAGCCGCTGGTGCTCGTCCTGGAGAACCTGCACGCCGCGGAGGTGTCGATCGAAGGGCTGCAGTACGTGGTCCGGCGCCTCGGCCCGACGCCCACGCTCTTCGTGGGGAGCTACCGCCAGACGGAGGTCGACAAGCGCCACCCGCTCGCACGGATGCTCGACTCCTTCGCGGACGATCCCCGCTTCGTGTCGATCACGCTCGGGCCGCTCTCACCCACCGAGCACCGCGCGCTCGTGGAGTCGGTCGTGGGCGCGCCGAACCTCTCGGGCGAGCTCGCGAAGCGGGTCTACGAGGCAACCGAAGGAAATCCCTTCTTCACCAAGGAGCTCCTGCGCTCGCTCATCGACTCCGGCGGGATCGCCCGCGACAACACGGGTGAGTGGTCGTTTTCGCAGGGGACGGGCATCTCTTCGGATGCGCTGCCGGCGACCATCCAGCAGGCCGTCGAGAAGAGAATCGAGCGGCTCCCCGAAGACCTTCGCGACCTCCTGTCGATCGCCTCGGTGCTCGGCAGGAGCTTCGAGTTCCGGGATCTCGAGGTTCTCGCGGAGGGCCAGAAAGTCGAGGACTCGATCGACCGGCTCGTCCGCGAGGGTGTCTTCGAGGAGGAGCGCGAGTCCCGCGGCGACCGCCTCGCGTTCTCGAGCGGCATCGTTCGCGACGTCCTCTACGGCGCGTTGTCGCGCCGCAAGCGCCGGTCGCTCCACCGCAAGTACGCGGAGCTCCTCGAGCAGCGATATGCCGGACGCCTCGAGCGGATCTACCCCGAGCTCCTCCATCACTTCTCCCAGGCCGACGTCCCCGAGAAAACCGTCGAGTACGGGCTGAAGCTCGCGCGGCGATCGCTGGACGCGTTCAGCGGGGACGACGCCACCCGCGCCGCCAAGACGGCTCTCGAGTACCTCGAGGACGAGGAGTGGAGCGGCGACCGATCCCTCGAGGGGGACGCGCGCCTCCTTCTCGCCGAAGCGCAGAGGATCGCGGGCAACCCGGACGGAGCCCTGCGCGAGGCGGAGGGCGCCGTGCGTCTCTTCGAGAAGGAGCGGCAGCCGGCAAAGGCCGTCGCCGGAATCCTCTTCGCCGCCGAGACCGCCTGGCAGGCGAGGCGCACGGAGGAGACCCGCCGGTGGGCCGAGCGCGGCGTGGAGGTCGCCCGCGCCGCCGAGGACACCGAGCCGCTCCCGAAGCTCCTCTCGCTCGCGGCGACGGTCGCCAACCTCCGCGGCGAATACGCGAAGGCCGCGGCGTACATGGCCGAGATCGAGCGGCTGACGCCGCACGAAAAAACGGCCGAGGAGGTCGTCCCGAGCGGCGGCAACCTCGTCGTCGCGCTGTCCAATCCGATCGCCTCGATCGAGCCGGGCGACTACGAGACGACCGAGGAGCACGAGGTCGTCGCCAACGTCTTCGAGACCCTCGTCACCACGGATCCGCAGGGCGGCCTCATCCCGCTGCTGGCCGAGAGCTGGTCTCTGGAGGCTGGAGGCCGGACCTTCCGCTTGCGCCTCCGCAAGCAGGCAGCGTTCTCCGACGGCGTGCCGCTGACCGCACCCTCCGTGAAACGGTCCTTCGAGCGCTCGATCCGGCTCTCGCGGCAGGCGACGCCCGCGGCATTCGCCGCGATCGCGGGGGTCGACGAATTCCTCGACGGGCGCGCGGACTCCGTCGCGGGCATCACGGTCGTCTCGGATTCGGAGGTCGAGATCCGGCTGCACGACGCGCTGCCGGTCTATCCCGCGTTCCTGACGGACGGCCGCACGTCGATCGCCGCGGCGACCCCGGGCGACGGCGGTAAAGAAGCCATCCGCGGAACCGGGCCCTTCGTCGTCACCTCGCACGCGGCGGACCGAGCGGTGCTCGACAAGAACCCGACCTACTGGAAGGACGCGCCGGCCCGCCTCGATCGGATCGAGTTCCGCGCGTCGCTGCCGGCCGCCGCCATCGCGGCCGGGCTCAAGTCCGGCGAGTACGACGTGGCGCGAGACCTTCTTCCCCAGGACCGCGAAGCGATCCTCCGCGATCCGCGCTTCCGGTCGGGTCTCGTCGAGACGCCCAAGAAGAACACCTATTTCGCGGTTTTCAGCCGCTCCGGCGCCGCCGCGGAGAACCCGACCCTTCGCCGCGCGCTCTCCGACGCGGCGCGCGCCCGCGACTTCGTCTGGGGGACGCTCGGACGGTTTGCCCTTCCGGCGACCGGGATCATCCCGCCCGGGATCCTCGGCCACGACCCGGGACGCCGGCTGCCGCACGCGTCCCGCGAGAAGGCCGCGGAGCTCGTGCGGTCCGCGGGCCTGCCGCTGCCGGTCCGCCTCCGCGCGTCGGTGCATCCCATCCTGCGGGACCAGTACGGCGCGCTCACGACGTCGCTCCTCTCGAGCTGGGCCGAGCTCGGCGTGGAGGTCACCGTCGGCACGAGGAACATGTCCGAGTACCTGGACTCCTGGAACGAGCCGGAGGGTTTCGACTTCTTCCTCGGCCGCTGGATCGCGGACTACGAAGATCCGGACAACTTCACGTTCACGCTCTTCCACTCGGGCAACGGCCGGCTGCGGCGCTATTTCTCGTCTCCGGAGTCGGACGCGATCCTGGAAGAGGCCCGGCGCGAGAGCCGCCCCGGCGCAAGAGAGAGCCTCTACCGCAAGTTCGAGAACTCCCTCCTCGACTCCGCGTTCCTGATCCCGCTCTTCCACGACGTGGACTACCGCATCGCCGCCCCGACCGTCCGCGGCATCGTGCTCCGGAGCACCGCCCCGTTCATCAACTACAACGAGGTGGGAAAAGCGGCGACGGCTTCGGCCACCCCGGCGCCGGCGCGAGCGGCCGGCGGCGTCGTGCAGGTTCCCATCGCGGGCGTAGTACGGAGCCTCGACGTATCCCTGACCGAGACCGTCGAGCAGGGCGAGGTCCTGCCCAGCATTTTCGAGGGACTCCTCCGCGAGACCGAGGGAGCGCAGGTCGTGCCCTGGCTGGCGTCGGAGGTCACCGTCGAAAACGACGGTCTCCGATATCGCTTCCGGCTTCGGCCGGGCATCCGCTTTCACGACGGCCGCCGGCTCACGGCGC
>Ga0070692_10000862_pt1 | contig 10200 bp, 9 predicted proteins | sample KBSK1102metaG_FD_64675 | JGI IMG/M metagenome (GOLD analysis project Ga0070692, IMG submission 64675) | Corn, switchgrass and miscanthus rhizosphere microbial communities from Kellogg Biological Station, Michigan, USA - KBS K1-10-2 metaG | ecosystem: Host-associated > Plants > Roots >...
CCCGGCCCGCCTGCGCCCCGGGCACCGCCCGGTGGGCGTCGACATCACCCGCGCGGACGGCACCAGGCTGCGCCGGTTCGAGTTCTTCCCGCTCTGCATCAAGCCCGTGCCGGACGACGACCACGCCGCCGCCACGAGCTGTACCGCCGATCCGCAGAGCCGGCCCTAAGGCACGTACACGAGCTTGCCCTGGACCTTCAGGTCCTCCATCAGGGTCTGGGCCTTCGGCACCTCGGCGAGCGGGAAGACGTGGTCGATGACCGGCTTTTTGTGGCCCGCCTCGACCGCGCGCAGCGCCGCCGCCAGCTCGGCCTTCGACGACAGGTGCGAGCCGAGCAGGTTCTGCTGCTTGTTCCAGAGGAAGCGCAGGTCGGTGACGGCCTCGAACCCGGTCGACGCGCCGCACACGACCAGCCGGCCGCCCCAGCGCAGTGCGGCGACCGACGTCTGCCACGTGTCCTGGCCGGAGTGCTCGAACACGATGTCGACGCCGACCTTCTTCGTGACCTCGCGGACGCGGGCGGCGACGTCCTCGTTCTTGCGGTCGATGACGTCGGTCGCGCCCAGCTCGTGCGCCTTGGCCACCTTCTCGGCCCCGCCCACGACCGGGATCGGGTTGGCGCCGAAGAGGCGGCAGATCTGGATCGCCATGACGCCGAGACCGCCGACGCCGCCCCAGATGAGGACGTTCTCGCCGGCCTGGATCTTGGCCCGCGTGACCAGCATGCGCCACGCCGTCTCGAGGACGAGCGGCATGGAGGCCGCCTCCTCGTGGGTCAGGTTGGCCGGCTTCGGGAGCACGTTGGCGGCGGGCATCGTCACGTACTCCGAGTGCCCGCCGTCGTTGGGCCCGGTCTGGAAGCCCCAGATCAGGAACTGGCGGCAGAAGAACTCCTGGCCCGACGTGCACATCTCGCACGTGCGGCAGGAGAGCCCGGGGTGGACGACCACCTCGTCGCCCACCTCCACCTTGGCCGAGCCGAATCCGGTGCCCGACACGTCCGAGCCGACCGCCTTGACGACGCCGGAGACGTCCGACCCGGCGACGTGCGGGAAGATCACCTTCATCCCGGGCATGCCGCGCCGGGCCCAGATGTCGTTGAAGTTCGCGCCCGCGGCCTTGACCTCGATCAGGACCTCGAACGGCTTCGGCTCCGGCTCCGGGATCTCGATGTACTGCAGGACGTCCGGGCCGCCGTGCTCCTCGAAGACGACCGCCTTCATGCGGAGATCGCCTTGCCGAGGAACTCGAAGTTCGAGACGTAGCGGCGCACGTCGTCCTCGGAGTGCTGCACCGACAGCGTCCAGTTCTCGGACTTGCCCCACGGGGCCATGAAGACGCCGCGGTTGAACTGCACGAGCCAGTTGATGTAGGCCAGCTCGTCGGACACCTCGAGGTAGTCGCGGTAGTTGCGCACGCGCTCGCCGCGGTAGGTGACCGCGCCGCGGGCCGACATGACGGTCGTGTAGCCGCCGATCCCGGTGTGCTCGATCACGGCGTCGCACCCGGTCTGGAGGATCTCCGCCAGCCGGTCGAACTCCGTGTAGACGTCGGGCGTCAGGATCTCGGTCAGCGTCGTCCGCATCGCCGCCATCGTGAGCGGGTTGCCGTTGAACGTGCCGACCTGGTCGATGCGCCCGTCGGCGATCCAGCCCATGACCTCCTCGGTGCCGCCGATCGCGCCGCACGGCAGGCCGCCGCCGACCGACTTGGCGAGGCAGATGAGGTCCGGGGTGACGCCGAAGCGCTTCGTCGCGCCGCCGTAGGCGATCGTGGCCCCGGTCTTCACCTCGTCGAACGCGAGCAGGGCGCCCGCGCCGTGCAGGAGCTCCTTCACACCGGCGAGGTAGCCGTCCTCAGGCATGATCATGCCGGCGTTCATCATCGTCGGCTCGACGATCATCCCGGCGACGCGGCCCTGGTAACGCTGGAGCGTCCGCTCGAGCGCATCGAGGTCGTTGAACGGGACGACCCGGGTGAGCTCGACGACCGCATCGGGAAGGCCGATCGTCTGCGGAACCGAGACCGGGTTCTCGTAGTCGCCGATCGAATCGCCCGGAGGCGCGACCGACACCATGACGGCGTCGCCATGGCCGTGGTAGGAGCCCTCGATCTTGAGCAGGATGTCGCGACCGGTCACGGCCCGCATGAGCCGGACGGCGTCCATCGTCGACTCGGTGCCCGAGTTGGCGAACCGCCACAGCGGCAGGCCGAAGCGCTCCGAGAGGTGCTCGCCGACGATGACCGCGTCCTCGGTCGGCTGGGCGAAGTGCGTGCCGCGCCGCACGCGGTCGGAGACGATCTCGGCGATCTTGGGATGGGCGTGACCGACGGCCATCGCGCCGTAGCCGTTGTGGAAGTCGACGTACTCGTTGCCGTCGACGTCGATGACCTTCGAGCCGTGCCCGTCGGCGAGGTAGATCGGGTGCGGGTCGGTCGCCTGCCAGCTCGAGGCGACGCCGCCGGCCAGCGCGCGGCTGGCGCGCGCGGTCATCGCCCGCGACTCCTTGTGGCGGTCGTTGAACTCGGCCTCTTCGGTCTCGATCAGCCGCGCGAGGCGGGTGGGGTCGATGGTGGTCTCCTTGACGCTCATGCGTTCGCACCTCCCAGAACCTCGCCGTAGCGCGCGTCGCGCCAGGCGAGGGCGGCCTTCAGGCCTTGTGACTTGACGATGTCCATGAACTCTCTCTGCTCCGGGGTGTCCGCTGCGTTCAGCATCGCCGACAGGTCGAGGTTCATCTTGACGGCCTCCTGCAGCCCCATCGCCTCGTATGCGCGGTTGAGCGCGATCTTCGTGAGCCGCAGGACCGGAAGCGGCGTCGGCGCGATCTTCTGCACCAGCCCCTCGACCTCGGACTCGACCTGGTCGTCGGGCACCACCCGGTTCACGAGCCCTGCTCGCTCCGCCGCCGCTGCGTCGATCATATCGCCGGTGAAGAGCAGCTCGTTGGTCTTCTTCTGCCCGAGGATGAACGGCATGAGGAGCGTGACCGGCCCGGAGCCGTACCGGATCTCGGGCTCGCCGAACTGGCCGCTCTCTCCCGTGACGATGAGATCGCAGGCCATCGCCAGCTCGCACCCGCCCGCGAGGCAGTAGCCGTGCACGGCGGCGATGGTCGGCTTCGGGAGCGCCCAGACCCGCATCGTGGCGTCGATGTCGGTGCCGAGCACCTCGTGCCAGGTGTGCGCCGGGATCTCGGAATGGGCGGCCTCGGCCGACAGGTCGTAGCCCGCCGAGAACGCCCGCTCGCCCGCGCCGGTCAGCACCACCACCTTCACCTCGTCGTCGGCGATCGCCCGGTCGAGCGAGGCGTGCAGGCCCTCGAGCACGGCGCCGTTCAGCGCGTTCAGCTTCTCGGGCCGGTTCAGGGTGATCCACGCGGCCGGGCCGCGGGTCTCGTACAGGACGGCGTCGCTCATGCGGGCTCCTTCAGGACGATCAGGCAGTCGAGCGCGACGGCGCGCTCGGGGGTGACGAGGAGGGGGTTGACGTCGACCTCGACCACCTCGGGGTGCTCGGCGACCATCTCCGAGGCCGCCACGATCGCGTCGATCAGCCCCTGCGGCACGTGGCCGCCGAGCATGCGGCCCAGCACCGGAAGCGAGTCGACGAGGCGGCGGGCGCCGGCGTCGTCGAGCGGCGCGAGCGCGGCGGTCACGAGGTCGAGCTGCTCGGCCAGGCCGCCGCCGATGCCGACGGCCACGGTCGCGCCGTACTCGGGGTCGCGCACCGCGCCGATCAGCACCTCCACGCCCCCGGAGGCCTGTTCGGCGACGACCACGCCGCCGCCCATCCGCTCGGCGGCTGCGCGGACCGACGCCGGATCGGCCAGGTGCAGCGCGACGCCGCCGACCTTCGCCTTGTGCGCCACGTTGTCGATCTTGCAGACGACCGGGTAGCCGATCCGCTCGGCGGCCGCGGCGGCCTCGTCCGCGGACGCGCACCGCTCGGCCTTGACGTACGGGACGCCGTGCTCGGCCAGGATGGCCGCCGAGTCGACCTCCGAAAGCGCACCGGCTCCCTCGAGCGGCGTGTCGGCGGGGACGGCGCGCGGCGGCGGCGTGTAGGGCGTGTGGTTGAGCCGGGCCGCGATCGCGCGCAGGCCGGGCAGGCTCCCCTTCAGCATGGGGATGTCGTGCCGGCGGGCCCACTCCAGGTCCTCGACCGGCGGGTCGCATGTCGTGACGCCGATCACCGCCGGGAAGATGTCGGTGCCCTCGACCGCCTTTCGCAGGTCGTCGGCGATCCCGGTCGCCAGGCTCCGCTCGGTGCCCCGGAGCCAGTAGGAGTGGTCGATCGCCGAGATCAGGACGTCGAACTCGCCCGACTCGGCGAGCATCTGGAAGACGCGCGGGAAGACGACCCGGTCGTCGTCGATGGCCCAGCAGTCGACCGGGTTCCCGACGTGGATGAAGTTCGGGAACTCGTCCATGATCGCGGCCCGCAGGCCGTCCGGGAAGAGCGAGAGCGGGATGCCCGCCTGCTCGGCCTTGTCGGCGAAGTACTCGCCCTCGCCGCCCGAGTTCGTGACGACGCCGACCCGGCGCCCGCGCGGCGGCTTCTCGCGGCCGAACACCTCCAGGTGCTCGACCCAGTCGCCGAAGTCGTCGACCCGGATCGCGTTGTAGTGGCGCAGCATCGCCGAGAAGCTGCGGTCAGAGCCGACCAGCGCGCCGGTGTGGGCGAGCGCGGCCGTGGCGCCCATCTCGGACGTGCCGACCTTCATGACGATCGCGACCTTGCCGGCCTCCGAGACCCGCCGCAGTGCCTCCTCGAACGCCTCGGGTCTGCGCACGGCCTCGAGGAAGAGCCCGATGACGCGCGTCTGCGGATCGTCCGCGAACCAGGCCACGAAGTCGGCCGCGTCGACCACCGTCTCGTTGCCCGACGAGACCATGGTGCGGAAGCCGACCCGGGGGCCGAGCGACACCAAAATCTCGCCGATCGAGCCGGAGTGGGCGAGCGTCGCGACCGGGCCCGGCACGAACGTCGGGTGCAGGCTCCCGATCCACGGCGACGGCGAGCCCGGGGTCGCGATCCCCATGCAGTTCGGCCCGACCATGGCGATGCCGGCGTCGCGCACCTTCGCGGAGATGCGCTCGGAGATCGGTGGGCCGTCCCGGCCGGCCTCGTTGCCGAGCCCGGGGGTGATGATCGCCTTCACGCCGTCGACCGAGAGGACGTCGTCGATGGCCGCCTCGATGCGGTTGTGGCCGACGCCCATCACGACCATCTCGGGCACGCCCGGGCAGTCGGCCATCGACGGGTAGCAGGTGACGCCGCAGGCCTCGGTCTTCGTCGGGTTGATGCCGTAGAACGGCACGCCGGGCTTCGTCATGTTCTCGGCGATCCGAAGCGAGGTGCGCTCGGAGATGCCGTAGATCGCGACCGACCGCGGGTCGAAGACCGCGTCGAGGTCGGTGTTGAGCAGGGGCCGGTCGACGACGGACATCGAGCTCTAATCCCCCTCGACGAAGAACTTGCCGGTCTCGCCGCCCGAGAAGTAGCGCGACGTGATGGTCTTCTTGCGCGTGTAGAACTCGACCGCGTCTGAGCCGTGGGCGTGCAGGTCGCCGAAGAACGAGCCCTTCCAGCCCGAGAACGGGAAGAAGGCCACCGGCGCGGCGACGCCGACGTTCACTCCGACCATCCCCACCTCGGCGTCGTGCCGATAGCGGCGGACGGCGGCGCCGGACTCGGTGAAGATCGACGTGCCGTTGCCGTAGGCCGATCCGTTCACGATGTCGATCGCCTCGTCGAGCGAGCCGGCGTGGATCACCGAGAGCACGGGGCCGAAGATCTCCTCGCGGGCAACGTCCATGTCGGGCGTCACGCCGTCGAGGATCGTCGGCCCGACGAAGGCGCCGTCGGGGTTGGCGTCGGGCCGGCGGCCGTCGACCGCCAGGGTGGCGCCACCGTCGATCCCGCGCTCGATCCACTCGACGATCCGGTCACGGGCGGCGCACGAGACGACCGGGCCCACGTCCGTCCCCTGCTCGAGGCCGTCACCGACCGAGAGCTCCTCGGTGCGGGCGACGAGCTCGTCCATGAGCGGCCGCTTCGCATCGCCGACGGCCACGACGACCGAGCCGGCCATGCAGCGCTGGCCGGCCGCGCCGAACGCGGAGCCGATGATGTTCGAGACCGTCTTCGGCATGACCGCGTCGGGCATGACGACCATGAAGTTCTTGGCGCCGCCCAGCGCCTGCACGCGCTTGCCGTTGGCGGCCGCGCGCTCGTAGATGTACCTGGCGACCTTGGCGGAGCCGACGAAGGAGATCGCGTCGACGCCCGGGTGATCGAGCAGGCCGTTCACGACGTCCACCGAGCCGTTCACGAGGTTGACGACGCCGTCGGGGAGCCCGCCCGCCTCGTCGATCAGGTTGAACACCAGCTCCTGCGTGAGCGGAACCTGCTCGGACGGCTTCAGGACGAACGTGTTGCCGCACGCGATCGCGAACGGCAGGAACCAGAACGGCACCATGGCCGGGAAGTTGAACGGCACGACCGCGGCGCACACGCCGACCGGCTGGCGGATCGTCTCGCAGTCGACGCCGGTGGCGACGTTCTCGAGGATGCGACCCTGCATCGTCTGCGGGATCGCGGAGGCGGCCTCGATCATCTCGACGGCGCGGCCCACCTCGGCGCGGGCGTCGGGGAGCGTCTTTCCCATTTCGCGGGTCACGGAGCGGGCGAGCTCGTCGGCGTGGGCCTCCATGACCTGGCGGAAGCCGAAGAGCCAGCGGGCGCGCTCGATCGTGGGACGGCGGCGCCACTCGGGGAAGGCGGCGCGGGCGGCCGTGACCGCGGCGTCGACATCGGCCGCGCCGGAGAGCGGCACGCGGGCCAGGGTCTCACCGGTGGCGGGGTTCTGGACGTCGAGCTGGTCGCTCGCCGTCGAGGCGACCCAGCGGCCGCCGATGTAGTTCGAGAGCAGACGGGTGTCGGTGTGCGTAGACATGGCTGCATTCAAGCCGCCCGCCGACCGGGCCGCCACCTTACACTGTGTCCATGGAAGCGCCCGAAAGCCGACAGTCTGTCCTGACAGTGGGTGATCTGCTCGGCCTGGAGGAGCTCCTGGGCGCCGAGGTCTCGGTCGCCGCCGGCGGGCACCGGCTGGGAAACCGGGTGGAGTGGGTGCACGTCTTCGAGACGCCGTTCGTGGCGGGGGTGATCCGCGGGGGCGAGTTCCTGCTCACGACGGGCATCGGCCTGGCGGGGATGCGCGCCGCGGAGGTCGAGGCGCTGGTCGCGCAGCTGGCCCGGGCCGGCGCGGCCGGGATCGGGTTCGAGCCCACCCACGCGCCGGCGGCGACGCTGGTGGAGCCCTGCCGCCGCCACGAGCTGCCGCTGCTCGTCTTCGGGCGAGACGTGCGGTTCGTCGAGATCACCCATGTCGTCCACGAGCGGCTGGTCTCCTCGGAGCTGGCGACGCTGCGCCGGGCGGTCGGGCTCCAGGCCCAGCTGCGCGAGGCGGCCCGGGAGGGGCTCGGCCCGGCCGGCCTCGTGGCGGCGCTCGGCGACGTGCTCGAGGCGCAGGTGCTGCTCGAGCGGTCCGACCGCACGCCCATCGCCTCCTCGCCCGAGGACGGCCTCGACGTGGCCTTCATGGACGCGCTCGACCGCCACCGCCAGCGGCTGCCGACGCCGCTTCACTCCCGTCCGGTCAACCCCGCCGCGCGGCTGCACGTGCTGCCGCGGCGCGGCGACGAGCTCGACCTGCTCGCCGTCGACGAGGCGGCCTTCCTGCTCTCGGTGGCGATGGCCGCACAGCCGCCGCGGGAGGAGGTGCCGTCGGCCGAGCGGGCGCGCCTGCTCCAGCGGCTGGCCGAGGGCCGGGCCGGCTCGGGTGCGGATGTTGTGCGCCGGGCGCGCTCGGTCGGGGTCGACTTCTCGCGGGCGACGCTGTGGGCGTTCCACGGCCGCGGCGGCCTTGGGCGGCTGGAGCGGATGGGGCTCGACGCGCTCGTCGACGGCCCGCGCGCGCTCGTCGCCGTCCGCGGCGATCTCGATCCGGCCGCCCTGGCCCGCGACCTGGCCCGGCGCGACGTCACCGCCGTGGGCTACGACAGCCGCGGGACCGAGCCGTGGCAGGTGCGCGACGCGCTGGCCGGCGCCGAGCGCGCCTGCCTGGTCGCGGCGGCGGCCGGCCCGGCCGTGCGGCGCGGCTCGGAGCTGGGCGCCCTGGGCGGCGTGGCCCGCGACGTCCTGGCCGGCGAGCGCGTCGAGCCGCGCCTCGACGAGAGCGGCCTCGCGCTGGTCGAGGCGCTGGTCGCGACCGGCTGGTCGAAGGCGGCCGCCGCCCGCCGGCTGCGCATCTCGCGCCAGGCGCTCTACGAGCGGATCGCGACCCTGAAGGCCCGCCACGGGCTCGACCCTGACCTGCCCCAGACGCGCGTCGAGCTGGCGCTCGAGGTGTGGGCCGTGCGGATGGGGGAACTTGCCTGACATGCAGGTCGTCGCACGGCCGTCGGCGGAGCTCAGCGAGCCCGAGGAGCGGGAGCTGCAAACGCTGTGCGAACGAGCGTGGACCGCGAAGGGCAGGTACTTCAGCCCGGTGGCCTGGAGAGCAGCGCTCGGCGGGATGCATTTCGTCGTCGCCGAGGCCGGGGTCGCCGTCGCACATGCAGCGGTCGTCGATCGGACGCTCGAGTGGGATGGCCGCCCGCTCCGGACCGGATATGTCGAGGCGGTCGCGACGATGCCGGAACGGCAGCGAGGCGGGCTCGGCTCGGCCGTCATGCGGGCCGTCAACGCATTCATCGACGAGCGGTACGAGCTCGGCGCGCTGAACACGGCGACGCCCGAGTTCTACGCGCAGCTGGGCTGGGTCGCGTGGCCGGGACGCACGGGCGTACGCAGACCGGAGGGCGTGCGGCTCACGCCGAACGAGTACGGAAAGGTGCTCGTCCATCTCTCCGAGGAATCGCCCGAGCTTCGCGACGACGCGCTCCTCGTCTGCGACGGGGGCCGGCCGGGCGAGCCCTGGTAGGCCGGTATCCTGACCGCATGGCGGGCCTGATCGACTCGGGATGGGCGGCGTGGCTGCCGCAGGAGCTCGTCGGCGCCATGGACGCCCTCGACACCAACGCCGCCGGACGGCGGGCGTTCGCCAAGCGCCTGGCCGAGGGGCCGGACGCGGCCGCCCGGGAGCGCTGGGACCGGTTCGCCCTGGCGGCGCCGTCGCGGATCGACGTCCCCGCGAGCGCCGACGGCCTGACGTCGGAGGACTGCTACGTGCTCCTGGCGGACCTCGGGCTCGTCGAGGGCAGCCCGCCGCAGGCCGTTCAGAACCCGGAGCCGGTCGAGCTCGTCCTCACCCTCGACCACGACGAGGTGCGCGAGCTGGAGCGCGTGCGGATGGCCCGCGACGTCGGCGACCCGGCCACCCCGGTCGAGGCGCTGCCGTCGCTCGACGCCCGCTTCGGCGGAGCGAAGGTCGGCCGCAACGACCCGTGCCCGTGCGGCTCGGGCAAGAAGTTCAAGCGCTGCCACGGGTCGTGAGCGGCTTCGACCCGCGCGTCCTCCCGCCCGACCTGCCGGTCCCCGAGGACGACGGCGCGGCCCGCCACCTGCCGGAAGCGGAGCTGCCCGCGCTCTCGCTGCCGTCGAGTGCCGGCCCGCTGAACCTGCGCGACGCCGCAGCCGGCAGCCTCGTCCTCTACATCTACCCGCGCACGGGGAGGCCCGGCGTGCCGCCGCCGGACGGCTGGGACGCGACGCCCGGCGCCCGCGGCTGCACACCGCAGTCGTGCGCCTTCCGCGACCACCGCGCCGAGCTGGCGGAGCTGGGGGCGGCGGTGGTCGGCATGTCGGCTCAATCGCTCGCCGACCAGCAGGAGTTCGCCGCCCGCGAGCACATCCCGTATCCGCTGATCGCCGACCCCGACCTCCAGCTCGCCACGGCGCTCGGCCTGCCAACCTTCGAGATCGCCCGCATGCGCCTCTACCGCCGGATCACGCTCGTGGCCCAAGCCGGCCGGATCGAGCACGTCTTCTACCCGGTCTTCCCGCCCGACCGAAACGCCGCCGACGTCGTGGCGTGGCTACGGGCAAACGGCGGCTCCTGAGACCGACCGGCGAAGCCACTACGCCGTCGGGACGCTCGACGTCAGCCCGGCTCGGCCAGCCGCTCCCGGACCGCGTACATCGCCGCCTGGGTGCGATCGGTCACGTCGAGCTTTCGCAGGATCGCCGA
>Ga0070692_10000863_pt1 | contig 10185 bp, 9 predicted proteins | sample KBSK1102metaG_FD_64675 | JGI IMG/M metagenome (GOLD analysis project Ga0070692, IMG submission 64675) | Corn, switchgrass and miscanthus rhizosphere microbial communities from Kellogg Biological Station, Michigan, USA - KBS K1-10-2 metaG | ecosystem: Host-associated > Plants > Roots >...
CACCCGCTCGCTGCCCTCGAGCACCGCAAGCTCCGCGCCCTCCAGATCGAGCATGATGAGGCCGACGCGGGAGATTCCCGCCGCGCTGGCGTAGAGGTCCACCGTCGTGGTCGGGAAGCCGGCCGCCGACGGTATCGTCGACGCGAGCGCGTCATGCCCCTGAAAGACGAGGCGGGTGTCCGCGTCGCTCCACAGAGCGAGGGCGTGGACGCGCAGGTTGTCGAGATCGTTCAGCTCCGCGTTGCGCGTGAGCATTCGGGCCTGGTCGGCATCCGGCTCGAAGGCATGGCACAGGCCGCGGCCCCGCAGCGCGTCCGCCAACGGAATGGCCTGGTCGCCGAAATAGGCCCCGCCGACGATTGCATGGTCGATCCGCGCCGCGAGGTGGAGCAGCAGCCGGGTCGTCTGCGGCTCCCACACGTGGTCGGGCGCTTCGGGCACCGACAGGACGAAGTCGCGCGCGATCTTCGAGCGATAGGGGAATTCGATGACCAGTCCGGTGCTGAGCGTCTTGCGGATCACCGGCACCCGCCGGTGCAGCGCGTCCGCGATCGGACCGGTCACCTCGTCGCGGACGCGGCTGAAGCGGTTCTCGGGCCGCCGCTCGAACGCCTTGAGCGCGGCGATGATCGCCGCCCTTGTGCCGTGATCGCCGCCGACGGTCTCCAGTGCCTCTTCGGCCGTCATATCAGTCGTACACCATTCTCGATCTCGGCCGGGCGAGCATAGGGGCGAAGTTCGGCTTGCGCCAGACGGGGGGCGTCGGCCATGGTCCCGCCGAGTGGGCTGGCGATGCGGGGCAGGACGTAGGCTATGAAGGTGGTTCTCCTCGCCGGAGGCGTCGGCTCTCGGCTGGCGGAGGAGACGCAGGTCCGTCCCAAGCCGATGGTCGAGATCGGCGGCCAGCCGATCCTCTGGCACATCATGATGCATTACGGCCGCTACGGCCTGTCCGATTTCGTGATCTGCCTTGGCTACAAGGGCTACCAGATCAAGGAATATTTCGCGAACTTCATCCTGCACCGCTCCGACATCACCGTGGATCTCGCCACCGGGGCGGTCACCCACCTGCGCAGCGACGGCGTGCCCGACTGGCGGGTGACGCTGGTGGATACCGGCGCGGACACCCAGACCGGCGGCCGGCTGAAGCGCGTCTCGCACCTGCTGCCCGCCGACGAGCCCTTCTGCATGACCTACGGCGACGGCGTCTGCGACCTCGACCTCGCCGGGCTGATCGCCTTTCACCGGGCGCAGGGGGCGGAAGCGACGCTCACCGCGGTCCGTCCGCCGGCGCGGTTCGGCGCCACCGTGCTCGAGGGCGACCGGGTCACCCGCTTCGAGGAGAAACCCGCGGACGGTTGGATCAACGGCGGCTTCTTCGTGCTCGAGCCGCGGGTGCTCGACCGCATCGCCGGCGACGACACGGCGTGGGAGGGGGAGCCGCTCACGTCGCTGGCGGAGGCCGGGCAGCTTGCCGCCTATCGCCACCACGGTTTCTGGCAGCCGATGGATACGCTGCGCGACCGCGCCTATCTCGAGGGCCTGTGGGCAAGCGGCCGGCCGCCGTGGAAGACCTGGTGACTCCGCCGGCGGCGCCGGCCGCCGGCTTCTGGCGCGGCCGGCGCGTGCTCCTGACCGGGCACACCGGGTTCAAGGGCGCCTGGGCGGCGCTCTGGCTGCGCCGCGCCGGCGCCGAAGTCCATGGCTTCGCGCTGCCGCCCGAGGGGGAGCCCAGCCTCTGGCGGGCGCTCGGCGGGGATGTCGTCGCAGGGGAAACGATCGGGGACCTGCGGGACGCCGACGCCGTCCGCCGAGCGGTCGCCGCCGCACAGCCGGAGCTCGTCCTCCACATGGCGGCGCAGCCGCTCGTCCGCCGCGGCTACCGCGATCCGGCCGGCACGTTCGCGGCCAACATCCTCGGCACGGTGCATCTTCTCGATGCCCTTCGGACGGTGGAGGGGCTGAGAGCGGCGCTCGTGGTCACCACGGACAAGGTCTATGCCGATCCCGGCACCCCCCGCCCCTTCGTCGAGGACGACGCGCTGGGCGGCACCGACCCCTATTCGGCGTCCAAGGCCGCGGCCGAACTGGTGTCCCGCAGCTTCGCCGCTTCTTTCTTCGAACCTCGCGGAGTCGCCGTCGCGACGGCCCGGGCGGGCAACGTCATCGGGGGCGGCGACTGGGCGGAGGACCGGCTCGTGCCCGATCTGTGGCGCGCTGCGCGGACCGGCGAGCCGCTGCGGCTGCGGGCGCCGGAATCGACGCGGCCGTGGCAGCACGTGCTCGACGCCCTCGCGGGCTATCTCGTCTTTCTCGAGGCACTGGCGACCCGTCCGGAGATACCGCGCGCCCTCAACTTCGCACCGCTGCCCGGGGAGGAGATGACCGCTTCAGGCCTGGCGGAGGTCGTCGGTCCCGCGCTCGGCTATTCCGGCTGGCGCAGCGATGAAGGGGAGCATCCGGCCGAGAGGCCGAACCTCGCGCTCGATTCCGCGCTGGCACGCTCCAGCCTCGGCTGGGTGCCGCGCCTGCCGCAGCGGGAGGCGGCGCGATGGACGGCGGATTGGTATGCGGATTTCGCCGCCGGTGCGCCGGCGCGGGCGCTGTGCGAGGCGCAGATCGCCACCTATGAGGCGCTCGGATGAACGGTCCAACGCTGTGCATGGCCTGCGCCGCGCCGCTCACGCGGACCTTCCTGGATCTTGGACGGCAGCCGCTCGCCAACGCCCTGGTGCCGCCGGAACGGGCTGACGTGCCCGATCCCGTCTATCCGCTCCACGCCCGCGTCTGCGACGCCTGCCACCTCGTCCAGGTCGACCGGTTGATCGAGCCGCAGGAGATTTTCGCCGATTATCCCTATTTCTCCTCCTACTCGGACACATGGAACGCCCATTGCGACCGCCTGGCCGGAGACATGGCCGCCCGGCTCTCGCTCGGCGCGGGGTCGCGGGTGGTCGAGATCGGCAGCAACGACGGCGCGCTCCTCGCCTGCTTCGCCCGCCGCTCGATCCCGGCGCTCGGCGTGGAGCCGGCCTCCAACGTCGCTATGGCTGCGCTGGACCGCGGCCTCGCCACCGACATCGCCTTCTTCGGCGAGGCGACCGCGCGGCGGCTCGCCGCTAGCGGCTGGGAAGCCGACCTCATCGTCGCCACGAACGTGCTCGGCCAGGCGCCCGACCCTAACGACTTCCTCGCCGGCGTGCGGGCGCTGCTCAAGCCCGACGGTCTGTTCGGGGTCGAATTTCCGCACCTGCTGAACCTCATCCGCGAGGTTCAGTTCGACACCATCTACCACGAGCATTTCAGCTATCTCTCGCTCACCGCCCTCGCCCCGCTCTTCGCCCGCAACGGCCTCGTCGCGGTGGCGGTCGAGCGTCTGCCCGTCCATGGCGGCTCGCTTCGCGTCCTCGCCGCCCGCGCCGGCTCGCGCCATCCGGTCGGCGAATCCGTCGCGAAAGTCGCCGGCGCGGAGCAGGCTGCCGGCCTGGACCGGCCGCAGGGTTACGAGGGCTTCGCCCGCCGCGTCGAGGCCGTGCGCGAGGGCTTCGCGGCATTCCTGGCGGCCGCGCGGGCGGAGGGCCGCACGATCGTCGGCTACGGCGCCGCGGCAAAGGGCAACACGTTCCTCAACCATGTCGGCGCCGGGCCGGAGGACATCGGCTTCGTCGTCGACCGCAACCCGGCCAAGCAGGGCCGGCTGCTCCCCGGCAGCCGCATTCCCGTGAGGCCGGTCGAGGCGCTCGCCGAGGCGCGGCCCGATTACGTGCTGATCCTGCCGTGGAACCTGCGCGACGAAGTTGTCGGCCAGCTCGCCGCCGTCAGATCCTGGGGCGGCCGCTTCGTGACCGCAGTGCCGAAGATCGAGGTGATCCCTTGAAGTTCCTGGACACTCCGCTCGCCGGCCTGGTCCTGATCGAGATCGAACCGGCGCAGGACGATCGCGGCTTCTTCGCCCGTACCTTCTGCGCGGAGACCTTCCGCCAGCACGGTCTCGATCCGCACGTGGCCCAGGCCAGCACGGCCTTCAGCGCCCGTCGAGGCACCCTGCGGGGCATGCATTATCAGCGCGAGCCCCATGCCGAGACGAAGCTGGTCCGCTGCACCAGCGGGGCGGTCTACGACGTCGCCATCGACCTGCGTCCGGGCTCCGCGACCTTCCGGCGATGGTACGGAATCGAGCTCACGCGCCGCAACCGGCAGATGCTTTACATACCCGGCGGCTTCGCACACGGTTACCTCACGCTCGAGGACGACAGCGAGATCAGCTACCAGATGTCTACACCCTACCAGGCCGAAGCGGCGGTCGGCGTCCGCTGGGACGACGCCGCCTTCGGCATCCGATGGCCGCAGCCCGTGACGACGATCCACGATCGCGACCGGACCTACCCCGATTTCCTGCCGCGCTGATGGGCGCGGAAGCTTCGCTGTCGGCGCGCCTGCGCTTCCGCCTGTCGCGCCTGCTGTGGCCCGACCCGGCGCCGATGCCCTGGACCTATTCAGGGGACGGCTTTCAGACGATCCACAACGCCGACTTCCTTCACGATCCGCGCTTCCGGAGCGCCTATTCCCGCGCCAAGGCGGCCGGCGCGTGGAGCGGCGCGGACATCGAGTGGCGGGCCCATACGGTCTGCTGGGCCGCGCAGGTCGCCAAGGCGCTGGAAGGCGACTTCGTCGAATGCGGCGTCGATCGCGGCGGCTTCGCTGCGGCCGCCATGGAGTATATCGGCTTCGACGCGCTTCCGGATCGCAAATTCTATCTGTTCGATACCTATTGCGGGATTCCGGAGGAGACGCTGGCGGACGATCCGAACCGCACGTTGCTCGGCACCCTCTACGGGGACACCTACGACCAGGTGGTCCGCACCTTCGTCACCCTGCCGAACGCCGTCATCGTCCGCGGCCGCGTGCCGGAGGTCCTGCCTGCCGCCAGTCCCGAAAAGGTCTGCTATCTCTGCATCGATCTCAACACCGCGGCGCCCTCGGCGGCGGCCGCCGAATTCTTCTGGGATCGGCTGGTCAGCGGCGCCCCGATCGTCCTCGACGATTATGGCCAGACCTTCTTCCACGGCATGAAGGACGCGCTCGATGCCTTCGCCCGCCACAGGGGCGTCGAGATCCTTGCGCTCCCGACCGGCCAGGGCCTGCTTTTCAAGCCGTGAGCGGGGCGGGTCGCGTGTTCACGATCCTTGGGGGCTACGGCTTCATCGGCTCGCATCTGCGGCGGCATCTCGACGCGTGCGGCGCCGCCTACCACGCGCCGCGGCCCGGGGACTCGCTGCGGGGCCGCGACCTCGGCCTGGTGATCGATTGCGCCGGCATCACCGCCGACTTCCGCGTGCGGCCCTACGACACGGTCGACGCACATGTGAGCCGCGTCGTGGACTTGGCCCGGCACTGCATGTTCGACCGCTTCGTCTATCTGTCGTCGACGCGCCTCTACAAGGATGGGACGACAGCCGAGGCGCGCGAGGAGGACGAGATCCCCGTCACTCCTGCGGGCCTCGGCGGCCTCTACAACCTTTCGAAGCTGATGGGCGAGGCCGTGACGCTCACGCTCGGCGAGCGCGGCTGCGTCGCGCGCCTCTCGAACGTTTACGGCGAGGGTTCGGAAGCCCATAATTTCCTCGCCTCTATCATCACCGACGCGCTCACCACGGGAACGATCCTGCTCAAGACCTCGCTCGACTCCGCCAAGGATTATGTGGGTGTCGGCAATGTCGTTGCGCTCCTGCCCCGGCTGGCCGCCGGCGCGCGCGAAAGCACGTACAACGTCGCGAGCGGCATCAACGTCACCAATGGGGACATCGTCGCCGAGATTGCGCGGCTGACCGGCTGCACGGTCTGCGTCGAACCCGGCAGCGAGACCTGGGTCTATCCGGTCACCTCGATCGAGCGGGTGCGCGAGGAATTCGAATTCGCACCGTCGCGCCTGCTCGACGCCCTCCCGGATCTGGTCGCCGCTTACCGGCGGAGCCTCGGGCGATGATCACCATCGACGAACGCCGCGGCATCGTCATCGTCGAGCGCGACGGCGAGACGGTGACTCACAAGATGGACTCGCCCGAGGCCTTTGCGGCGGCATCGGATGCCTGGCTGCGGGCCGGATGGTGGGTGAAGCACGTCTACACCTTCACCTGGCTCGGCCGGCCGGTCGTGCAGCTGCCGGAGGATCTCCTGCGCCTGCAGGAGCTCATCCACCATGTCCGCCCCGACGTCATCATCGAGACCGGCGTCGCGCACGGCGGAGGGCTCGTCTTCTACGCGTCCTTATGCAAGCTGCTCGGGCGCGGCCGGGTGATCGGCATCGACATCGACATTCGCGAGCATAATCGCGCGGCCATCGAGGCCCATCCGCTTTCCCCGCTCATCACCCTGATCGAGGGGAATTCGGTGGATCCGCAGGTCGTCGCGCAGGTGCGATCGATGGTGCAGCCGGACGCGCGAGTCATGGTGATCCTCGATTCCAATCACAGCGCCGATCATGTCGGACGCGAGCTGCGCGCTTATGCGCCGCTCGTCACTCCGCAGTCCTGGATCGTGGCCATGGACGGGCACATGATGGCGCTCGCCGCGGGCGGCCCGCGCAGCGGCGCGGACTGGGCCGCGAACAACCCGCGCACGGCGATCGCGGAGTTCCTCGCCGCGAACCCGGATTTCGTCGCGGAAGATCCGCCTTTCCTGTTCAACGAATCGGCACTCGACCGGGGGGTCAGCTATTCGGCCGGGGGATTCCTGAGGCGCGTCGCCTGATGGTGCCGAAGCTCGCTTTCGTCGTGCCGACCCGCAACCGCGCGAAGATGGCGATCGCGGCGGTGAACGCGCTTCGAACCCAGGCCGGCGCCGATGTGGTCATCGTGGTCTCCGACAATTCCCCGGACGGCGACGAGGTCCGGCGGCTGTCGGAATTCTGTCGCGCCCTCGCCGATCCGCGCATTCTCTACATCCGGGCGGGAGGCGATCTTCCCCAGGGCAGCCACTGGAACTGGGCGGTCCTCGAAGCGCTCGCGCGCTCCGGGGCAACCCACGTCACCGTTCACTACGATCGCAAGATCTCGCGGCCGGGCGCGGCGGCGGCGCTGGCGGGCGTGGCCGCCGAGCATCCCGACAAGGTCGTCACCTACCTTCAGGACTTCGTCTCCGCCGAGCCGCCGCCGCTGCGCGCCTGGCAGCACCCCTGGACGGGCAAGCTCTTTCGTATCGCCACGCGGCGCACCGTCGAGCTCAGCGCGGCGGGAAAGGCGCAGGCCCTGGGGCAAGCGCTGCCGATCCTTTCCAACTGTCTTGTCCCGCGCACCGTCGTCGAGGCGGTCGTCGACCGCTTCGGTACCCTGTGCGAATCCACCACCGCCGATTCCTGCTTCGCCTACCGATTCTGCGCCCTGTTCGACGATTATCTCCACCTGGATCGGCCGCTGACCGTCCTCTACGGCTCGCACCGCAGCGCCGGGATCGGCTATCTCAAGGGAGAAGGAGGCGATTTCGCCGACTATCGCGCGACCTGGCGCGGCGAGGCGTGGCTGGATGCGGCGCCCGTCCCCGGTTTGAATCTCGGCTACAACATGCTGTTCCACGAATATGAGCTGGTCCGGCGGAGCTTGGGCGATGCGGGGCGGCTCCCGCCGCTCGACCGGGCCGGGTGCCTGCGCGATCTCGCCGGCAGCCTTTATTGGATCCCCGCGGGTGAGGCTCGGAACCGCGCCTGCACGCTGCTGCGCGAGCAGGGCTGGGACGGTGAAGGTGCGGTTCTGAACGTGGAGCGGCGGCTGTCCCGGCTGCGGCGCTTCGCCCTGTGGGTCCGCCAGCGGCGGGCGTTGCTGGCGGCATTGACGGGAGCCGCGCCCGCGACGGGCGTCTCCGGCTTCCGGTTCCGCAGCGACGAAGAGGCGGTTCGCTACGTGCTCAAGTTTCCGCGGCGCAGGACCGACGATACGGGCCACGTCGACATCGCGGATCCGATGGAAATCGCTGCGACGAGCGGATGACCAGCTCGGTCACCATCGTCATCCCGACGCGCAACCGGGCCTCGCTGGCGATCGCCGCGATCCGCAGCCTCCTCGCGATGGACCATCCCCGCCTGGCCTGCATCATCGTCTCCAACAACTCGTCGGACCCGGCCCAGGCAGGGGCCCTCGCCCAATATTGCGAGGCGATCGGCGATCCCCGACTCATCCACATCGCGCCGCCCCGCGCCCTCGGCATGGCAGACCATTGGGACTGGGCGACGCAGCAGGCGCTCGAACGCTCCGCGACGAGCCATTTCGCGCTGCACTACGATCGTCGCATCTCGCTTCCCGACTTCGCGCTCGCGCTCGACCTGACGGCGCGGTGGCCGGAGCGGCCGATCACCTATCTCCTCGACATCCTCTACCCGGCCCTCGGCCGGTTCTTCGTTCGCCAGACACCATGGTCCGGCGGCCTGTTCGAGATCGCGACCCGCCGCGCGCTCGACTTGGCCTCGCAAGGCCTGCTGACCGGCCTCTGGCAGGCCTTCCCGGTGCTCGTGAACTGCCTGACGCCCCGCTCGGTCCTCGAGCGCGTGCGGGACCGCTTCGGCAGCATCTGTGCCTCGACGAGCCCGGAATCCTGCTTCGGCTTTCGCTTTGCCGCCATCGCGGAAACCTACCTGCACCTCGATCGGGCGCTGGGTATCCACTACGGCTATGGGGACAGCAACGGCATGGGCTACATGCGCGGCGACGTGTCGGGCACGTTCGGCGACTTCATGCGGTTGCACGGCGATCGACCCTGGCTCGACGCGGCCCCCATCCCGGGGTTCAGCCTGGGCCAGAACAGCTTCTACCATGAATATGCGCTCGTGCAGCGGGAGGCAGGGAGCGAGCGCTTTCCGCCGATCGACCGCGCCGGCTATCTCGCCGACATTGCCGGCGGGCTGGCATGGATCGCGGACCCCGGCCCGCGCGCGGCGGCCGAGGAGGTCCTGAGGCGGCACGGCTGGGACGGCTCGCCCGGCCCGGTGGTGCCCGCAATCCCCCCACCCGCACCCTTCGCCGTCCGCGCGCGCCGTTGGCGGGCCGATCATCTGCGCGTCTCGGCGGAGGACCTCGCGACCACCGGCTTGAAGAGCGAGCCGAGGGCGCTGCACTGGGCCAAGCGATTGCGCGTGCCGGCGACGCCTGGCGGCCAGCTCCAACCCTTGAACCCCCGCCCCCTCGATTGAAGCGCGGTCTGCCCGTCCCGGGTTATGAGAAGCAGATCTGGCTGGGGCGGCAGGATTCGAACCTGCGAATGCCGGTACCAAAAACCGGTGCCTTACCACTTGGCGACGCCCCAGCAGGCGGGGCGGCTTATAGCGGGCGCCGCCGGGGGGGAAAGCCCTAGTCGTTGGCCAGCCGGCGGTTGACCAGGTCGAGATAATCCTTGCGCATCTGGCGGGTGAGGTCGCCGACCTCGAACCGCCACGGGCCGATCGTGTTGACCGGAGTCACCTCGGCCGCGCTCCCGGTCAGGAAGCATTGCTCGAAGCCTTCCAGCTCCTCCGGCCAGATCGCCCGCTCGATCACCTCGATGCCGCGGCGGCGGGCGAGGTCCATCACCGTCTGCCGGGTGATGCCGTTCAGGAAGCAGTCCGGAGTCGGCGTCACCAGCGCCTCGTCCTTGACGAAGAAGACGTTGGCGCCGGTCCCCTCGGCGACCTGGCCGCGCCAGTCGAACATCAAGGCGTCGTCATAGCCCTTCTTCTCCGCCTCGAGCCGGGCGAGGGTGCAGATCATGTAGAGGCCGGCGGCCTTGGATTCGGTCGGCGCCGTATAGGGCGCGGGCCGGCGCCAGGGCGAAATGTCGAGGCGCAGGCCCTTGAGGATCGCCTCCTCGCCGAAATAGGCGCCCCACGGCCAGCAGGCGATGGCGAGATGCGCCGGGACGTCGATCGCCGTCACCCCCATCTGCTCCGAGCCGCGCCACGCGACCGGGCGCATATAGCCCTCCTCCATCGCATTGGCGGCGACCACCTCGCGGCAGGCGGCGTCGATCTCCGCGACGCTCCACGGCAGGTCCATGCCGAGCAGGGCCGCCGAGCGCCTCAGCCGCGCGCTGTGGTCGGAGAGGCGGAACACCTCGCCGCCGTAGATGCGCTGCCCCTCGAACACGGAGGAGGCGTAATGGAGCGCGTGGGTGAGGACGTGGATGTTCGCCTCGCGCCAGGGGACGAGCTTGCCGTCGAGCCAG
>Ga0070692_10000869_pt1 | contig 10171 bp, 7 predicted proteins | sample KBSK1102metaG_FD_64675 | JGI IMG/M metagenome (GOLD analysis project Ga0070692, IMG submission 64675) | Corn, switchgrass and miscanthus rhizosphere microbial communities from Kellogg Biological Station, Michigan, USA - KBS K1-10-2 metaG | ecosystem: Host-associated > Plants > Roots >...
AAGCTGATCGCCGGCCCGACGGTCTACATCTGCGACGAGTGCGTCGACATCTGCCTGGACATCATCGCCGAGGAGCGCGAGCCGGACGAGCCCAAGGCCAAGGTGAAGCTGCCCAAGCCGGTCGAGATTCGCGAGTTCCTCGACGAATACGTGATCGGCCAGGAAAAGGCCAAGAAGAAGCTCGCGGTCGCGGTCTACAACCACTACAAGCGCAACGAGCTGTCGAAGCGCCGCTCCGAGGTCGAGGTCCAGAAGAGCAACATCCTGCTCATCGGGCCGACCGGCACGGGCAAGACGCTCCTGGCGCAGACCCTGGCGAAGCTCCTGAGCGTGCCGTTCGCGATCGTCGACGCCACCACGCTCACCGAGGCCGGGTACGTCGGCGAGGACGTCGAGAACATCCTCCTGCGGCTCCTGCAGGCCGCCGGGAACGACCTGGAGAAGGCCAAGCGCGGCATCATCTATATTGACGAGGTCGACAAGATCAGCCGCAAGAGCGACTCGCCGTCCATCACCCGCGACGTGTCGGGCGAGGGGGTGCAGCAGGCGCTGCTCAAGATCCTCGAAGGGACGGTCGCCAACGTGCCGCCGCAGGGCGGGCGCAAGCACCCGCACCAGGACTTCATTCCGATGGACACGACGAACATCCTGTTCCTGTGCGGCGGGGCGTTCGTCGGGCTCGACAGCATCATCGAGCAGCGCATCGGCAAGAAGGCGATGGGGTTCAAGGCCGAGGTCAAGACCAAGTCGCAGCGCAACACCCAGGACATTCTCGACCAGGTGCAGCCCGGGGACCTGATCAAGTACGGGCTGATCCCCGAGTTCGTCGGCCGGCTGCCCGTCATCGGCGTCCTGGGCGACCTGGACAAGGACGCGCTGGTCAAGATCCTGACCGAGCCGCGCAACGCCCTGATCAAGCAGTACCAGAAGATCTTCGAGTACGAGAACGTCACGCTGACGTTCACCAAGGACGCGCTCGAAGCGATCGCCGAGCAGAGCCTGCAGCGCAAGATCGGTGCGCGCGGCCTGCGGCTGATCCTCGAGGACCTGATGCTGGACCTGATGTACCAGCTGCCGTCGCGCTCGGACATCACCGAGTGCGTGATCACCCGCGAGGTCGTGGAAAACAAGACGGCGCCCATCATCCTGATGGAGAAGGCAGGGTAAATGCTCAGCAGCCTGGACGAACGGAACCGGAAGGTCGAAACGCTGCCGCTGGTCCCCCTTCGGGACGTGGTGGTCTTTCCCTACACGATGATCCCGTTCGTGGTGGGGCGCAAGCCGTCGCTGGTGGCCGTCGAGAAGGCCCTGGCGTCGGACAAGCGGATCTTCCTGGCCACGCAGCGCGACGCCAAGACCGACGACCCCAAGGCCGACGAGATCAACTACATCGGCACCATCGCCAACATCGTCCAGAGCCTGAAGCTGCCGAACGGCAACATCAAGCTCCTGGTCGAGGGCGTGTCGCGCGGCAAGGTGTTCGAGATCAAGGAAGAAGAGGGCTACCTGGTCGCCCTGCTCGAGCCGATCGAGGCGAAGGTCGAGCTCACGCCCGAGATCGAGACCGAGATGGGCAAGGTGGTGTCGCTCTTCGAGAAGTACGTGAAGCTGTCGCCGAACCTGCCGTACGAGACGATGATCTCGACCATCCGGGTCTCCGAGCCCGGCCGGCTGACCGACACCATCGCGGCCCACGTGCAGGTCGGCATCGAAGAGAAGCAGAACCTCCTGGAGACCTTCGGCCCCGGCGAGCGCCTGACGATCCTGGCGAACCTGCTCGACGCCGAGATCGAGAAGCTGCGCGTCGATCGCCGCATCCATCAGCGCGTCAAGAAGCAGATGGAGAAGGCCCAGAAGGAGTACTACCTCAACGAGAAGATGAAGGCGATCCAGCAGGAGCTGGGCCGCAAGGACGACAAGCTCAACGAGATCGAGGAGCTGAAGGAGAAGATCGCGGCCGCCCGGATGCCGAAGGAGGGGCTCGAGAAGGCGTTGCAGGAGTTGAAGCGCCTCGAGGTCATGCCCCCCGTGAGCGCCGAGGCGACGGTCTCGCGCAACTACCTCGACTGGCTGATCTCCGTTCCCTGGCACAAGAGGACCAAGGAGATCCGCGACCTCGATTTCGCCGAGAAGGTCCTGAACGAGGACCACTACGGCCTCGAGAAGATCAAGGAGCGCATCGTCGAGTTCCTGGCCGTGCGCCGCCTGGTGAACAACAAGAGCATGAAGGGGACGATCCTGTGCTTCGTCGGGCCCCCGGGCGTCGGCAAGACCTCGCTGGCCCAGTCGATCGCCAAGGCCACGGGGCGCAAGTTCGTGCGCGTCTCCCTGGGCGGCGTGCGCGACGAGGCCGAGATCCGGGGCCACCGCCGCACGTACATCGGCGCCTTCCCGGGCCAGGTCATCCAGATGATGAAGAAGGCCGGGACCAAGAACCCGGTCTTCCTGCTCGACGAGGTCGACAAGATGAGCATGGACTTCAGGGGCGACCCGTCCTCGGCGCTCCTCGAGGTTCTCGACCCCGAGCAGAACTCCACGTTCCTGGACCACTACCTGGACACCGAGTTCGACCTGTCGCAGGTGATGTTCATCTGCACGGCGAACATCACGCATCCGATCCCGCCGGCGCTGCGCGATCGCATGGAGATCCTGCGGCTGGCGGGCTACACGATGTTCGAGAAGCGGAACATCGCGCAGCGGTTCCTGCTGCCGAAGCAGCTGAAGAACCACGGCCTCGATCCGAAGAAATTCCCATTCGAAGAGGCGACGATCCAGGAGGTCATCGAGCGCTACACCCGCGAGGCGGGCGTCAGGAACCTGGAGCGCGAGATCGCCTCCATCTGCCGCAAGCTGGCGCGCCGCGTGGTGCGCGAAGGGAAGGACTACCAGTTCACCGTGAAACAGGAGCACCTGACCGATCTCCTCGGCGTGCCCCGCTACCGTCCCGCCACGAGCGACAAGAAGAGCGAGATCGGCATCGCCACAGGGCTGGCCTGGACCGAGACCGGCGGCGAGATCCTGGTGACCGAGGCCACCCTGATGAAGGGACGCGGCAAGCTGATGCTCACCGGCAAGCTGGGCGACGTCATGCAGGAGTCGGCGCAGGCCGCCCTGTCATGGATCCGGTCGCGCAGCCAGGTGCTCGGCCTGGACGAGGATTTCTACCGCAAGTTCGACATCCACATCCACGTTCCCGAGGGGGCCATTCCCAAGGACGGGCCGTCCGCGGGCATCACCATGGCCAGCGCCCTGGCGTCGCTTTTGACCAAGACGCCGTTACGGGGGGACGTGGCGATGACCGGCGAGATCACCCTGCGCGGGAAGGTCCTGCCGATCGGCGGCGTCAAGGAGAAGGTCCTGGCCGCCCACCGCCTGGGAATCCGGACCATCATCCTGCCGCGCGACAACGAGAAGGACCTGGCGGACGTCCCGGAAGACATCCAGAAGACCCTCGAGTTCCGTCTTGTGGACACCATGGACGAGGTGCTCCAGATCGCCATGGACCGCGGGGAACCCCACGGAGAAGTCGACAAGGAGTATAATAAGGACCTCGGCAAGGAAACTCCCGGTCCCATTGCTCATTAGTTGGAACGTCCTGTTTAGTTAGCACGAGACACGCGGGAAGGACCGGTCCCGCGAATTTTCCCCGGTATCCTGGCCTGTTCGCCGCAGGTCGTTTCCGAAGCTGTTTGGCCCAAGACCGCTTGGCCCATCCGGACATGAACATCAGCGCCCGTCGCCTCCACATCAGCGCCACCCGGCCCGAGGACTTCCCCCGGGGGCCGCGGCCGCAGATCGCCTTCATGGGACGGTCGAACGTCGGCAAGTCGAGCCTCCTGAACATCCTGCTGGGGGCGAAGGGGCTGGCCCGGACGAGCAAGGATCCGGGACGCACCAGGGCGCTGAACTTCTTCCTGGTGAACGACCGGGTCTTCTTCGTGGACCTGCCGGGGTTCGGCTATGCCAAGATTTCCGCCAAGATCCGCCAGCAGTGGAAAGGGCTCGTGGAGGCCTACCTGACCCGGTCCGAGGGGCCCGACCTGGCCCTGCACCTGGTGGACTCGAGGCACGAGCCGACCGACATGGACGGCGAGTTGCGCGAGTGGCTCCAGGAAGCGGGCATCCGCCACCAGGTGGTCCTCACCAAGCTCGACAAGCTGTCCGGGCGGGACCGGGTGAGTTCGATGAAGCGCGCGGCCCGGTGGCTCGGCCTGCCGGAGGGGACAAGCCCCCTCGCCGTGTCCTCGACGACCGGGCAGGGCATTCCCGCGCTGTGGCGGGTGATCGACGACGTCCTTTCGAAGCACCAGACTTTCCGTCCGGAACGGGCCGATGGGCCCGCCGCCGGGGCGGCAACCCAAGGAGGCAGGCCCACCCTGTGAATGGAGACAAAATGGATCGCGAAGTGAAACCCTCGAGAGAGTCCAGGCCCCCGCGCCAGGGAGGCCGCGAAGGTGGCCGCCCGCCGCGCCGCCCCCCGGTGGACGAGCCCGTGCAGGCACCGGTCGCCACGAACGGTGAGGCCCCGGGCGGCATCACCACCGCGGTCGAGGAAGAAGTCGACCGCCAGGACGTGCCGCGCGCCGAGCTGTCGGGCGAGAAGCTCGACATCCGGACGCTCAAGGAGAAGTCGATCGCCGAGCTGACCGGCATCGCCAAGGCGCTCGACGTCCCGAACGCGACCGCCCTGCGCAAGCAGGAGCTGATTTTCGAGATCCTGCGGGCCCAGACCGAGAAGAGCGGGCTGATCTTCGCCGAGGGGGTCCTCGAGACCCTGCCGGACGGCTTCGGCTTCCTGCGGGCGCCCGAGTACAACTACCTCCCCGGCCCGGACGACATCTACGTTTCGCCTTCGCAGATCCGCAAGTTCGACCTGCACACCGGCGACACGATCTCCGGGCAGGTGCGGCCGCCGAAGGAAGGGGAGCGCTACTTCGCCTTGATCAAGGTCGAGGCGGTCAACTTCGAGCACCCCGACCAGGCGCGCGAGAAGATCTTCTTCGACAACCTCACGCCCCTGTACCCGAACCAGCGCATCAAGCTCGAGACCACGCGGGACAGCGTGTCCTCGCGCGTCCTCGACATCCTCTGCCCGATCGGCAAGGGACAGCGCGGCCTCATCGTCGCCGCGCCCCGCACCGGCAAGACCATGCTGCTGCAGGCGATCGCCAACAGCATCACCCAGAACCACCCCGAGGTCGTCCTGATCGTTCTTCTGATCGACGAGCGCCCGGAAGAGGTGACCGACATGCAGCGCTCGGTCAACGGCGAGGTCATCTCCTCGACCTTCGACGAGCCGGCCACCCGCCACGTGCAGGTCGCCGAGATGGTCATCGAGAAGGCCAAGCGCCTGGTCGAGCACCGCAAGGACGTCGTCATCCTGCTCGACTCGATCACCCGCCTGGCCCGCGCCTACAACACCATCGTGCCCCCGTCGGGCAAGGTGCTGTCGGGCGGCGTGGACGCCAACGCGCTGCAGCGGCCCAAGCGCTTCTTCGGCGCCGCCCGCAACGTCGAGGAGGGGGGCTCCCTGACCATCATCGCCACGGCCCTCATCGAGACCGGGAGCCGCATGGACGACGTGATCTTCGAGGAGTTCAAGGGAACGGGCAACATGGAGATCCACCTGGACCGCAAGCTGGCGGATCGCCGCATCTACCCGTCCATCGAGATCACCCGCTCGGGAACCCGCAAGGAGGAGCTGCTCCTGGCCAAGCTCGAGCTCGACCGCTCCTGGGTCCTTCGCAAGGTCCTGAACTCCCTGTCGCCGGTCGAGGCGATGGAGCTCCTGATCGAGCGGATGCAGAAGACCAAGAACAACGAGGAGTTCCTGTCGTCCATGAGCAACATGGGGTAGGGGCCCGCGCCCGGCTTCCGGTGCCTTCCTGCCAGGATAGCGGCCGGCGCCACGCCCTTTGCACCCGGGGCCGGTTTCCTCTATAATGCCCACTCCCGCCACATCGCGCGGTGATTCGGGGCTTCGGCCCCAACGGAGTCGTGACATGAAGACAGGGATCCATCCCGCGTACAAGCAGGTGACCGTCGTCTGCGCCTGCGGGGAGAGCTTCGTGACCCGCTCGACCCGGGACGACCTGCGCCTCGAGATCTGCGCCAAGTGCCATCCGTTCTTCACCGGCAAGCAGAAGCTGATCGACTCGGCGGGGCGCGTGGAGCGCTTCCAGAAGCGCTACACCAAGACGCAGGACATGGCGGACAAGGCGGCCGCGACCAAGGCCACGGCAGGCAAGGTCGTGCCGGGCAAGGTCGTGGCAGGCAAGGCCTCGACATCCAAGGCCGGAACGTCCTCCGGCAAGTCCGCCTCCTAGATCCCGTGTCCACGGCATTCCCCAACAGCTAGGATCCGTTTCCCCGACCACCGTGCGGGTGGCGTCCGTCCCCGCGCGGTGCTAGATTTCTGCAAGGGAGCCTCGTGACGTGGAAATCCTGAATCGTCTTGCGACCATCGAAGGCCGGTTCGACCAGCTCGCGCACCAGATGAGCGATCCGACCCTGGTGTCGGACCAGGAGCGCTACCGGCAGGTCACCAAGAGCTACTCCGAGCTCGAGAAGACGGTCTCGAAGTATCGCGAGTACAAGGACGTGGCCCGCCAGATCCAGGAATCGCAGGCCCTGATGAACGACGAGGAGATGCGCGCCATGGCCCGGGAGGAGCTGCAGTCCCTGGAGCAGCGCCGGGATTCCCTCCTGGCGGAGCTGCGCACCCTGCTGCTGCCCAAGGACCCGAACGACGAGAAGAACGTCATCGTCGAGATCCGGGCGGGGACCGGAGGCGAGGAAGCGTCCCTGTTCGCCGGCGAGCTGTATCGCATGTACAGCCGCTACGCCGAGCGGCGCGGCTGGCAGGTCGAGGTGCTCAACCTGAGCCAGACCGGCCTCGGCGGCCTCAAGGAGGCGATCGCCCTCATCTCCGGCAACAAGGTCTACAGCCGCCTGAAGCACGAGAGCGGCGTGCACCGCGTGCAGCGCGTGCCGGCCACCGAGTCGTCGGGGCGCATCCACACGTCCACGGCCACCGTCGCCGTCCTGCCCGAGGCGGACGACGTGCAGATCGAGGTGAACGAGAAGGACCTGCGGGTCGACACGTTCTGCGCCACGGGGCCGGGGGGCCAGGGGGTCAACACGACCTACTCGGCGATCCGGATCACCCACCTGCCCACGGGGACCGTGGTGCAGTGCCAGGACGAGCGCTCGCAGCACAAGAACAAGGCGCGCGCCATGAAGGTCCTGCGCTCCCGCCTGCTCGACTTCGAGATCCAGAAGCAGCGCGACTCCATCGCGAAGGACCGCCGCAGCCAGGTCGGCACGGGGGAGCGCTCCGAGAAGATCCGCACCTACAATTTCCCCCAGAACCGGCTGACCGACCACCGCGTCAACCTGACCATCCACCGGCTGCCGGAGATCCTGGAGGGGGACCTCGACCCGGTCATCGAGCCGATCTCCGCCCACTTCCAGGCCGAGGCGCTGAAGGAAGAGGTGCGCGTCTGAGCATCGGACGCGCGTCCTCCCTGGTCGAGGAGGGGAGGGCGGCCCTGCAGGCGGCCGGCGTCCCCGACCCGCTCCGAGACGCCGAGGTCCTGCTGGCCTTCGTCCTGGGCGTCGAGACGTCCGGCCTGCACACCCACCCCGAATGGCACGTGGAACCCCCGGCGGCCGCGCGGTACCGCGACCTCGTCGCCCGGCGCGCCGCCCGCGAGCCCCTGCAGTACCTGACCGGGGTCCAGGAGTTCTGGTCGCTGGCGTTCAAGGTGACCCCGAACGTCCTGATCCCTCGCCCCGAGACCGAGGGGGTGATCGAGGCCTTCCTGCGCCTCCAGGAGACTCCCGATCCCGTGGTCCTGGACATCGGCACCGGCAGCGGCTGCCTCGCGGTGACCGTTGCGAAGCAGATCCCCGGGGCGCGCGTGCTCGCAGTGGACGTCTCCGAGGCCGCGCTCGCGGTGGCGCGCGAGAACGCCGCCGCTCATGGCGTCGCCGCCCGGATCGACTTCCGCCGCGGCGACCTGTTCGAGCCGTTTCGCGGCCCCGGATCCGAGCTGGCGGGGAGAGTCGATTTCATCCTGACCAACCCGCCGTATCTCGGCGACGACGAGTTCCCCGGCCTCATGCCGGAGGTCCGCGACCACGAGCCCCGGGGCGCCCTGTCGGCCGGACCGGACCCCCTCGCCGTGCACCGCCGCCTGGCGCGCGAGTGCGCCGAATTCCTGAAGCCGGGCGGGCACCTGATCGCCGAGATGGGGCTCGGCCAGGAGGCCGGTCTGCGCGCCCTGTACTGCGAACAGCCCCGACTCGAAGTCACCGCGGTACAGCCCGACCTCGCCGGCATCCCGCGCATTCTCATCGTCCGCGCGCGCGCCTGAGGTAGCCCGTTCCCGCCTGATGGGCGCCTCCTGCCGCCGAGGCCTGCCCCCCGCGCCCCGCGGTATACTCCGCCCATGTCCGAGCCGTTGCCCGTCGACCGGGCGCTGTCGATCGTCCTGGACGCCGCGCCCGCCCTGCCTTTCGAGGACGTGGCCATGGACGAGTCCGCGGGCCGATACCTCCAGGAAGAGGTGTGCGCCGACCGCGACCATCCCGATTTCGACAAGTCGAGAATGGACGGCTTCGCCGTGGTCGCCGCCGACCTGAAGGAGGCGCTCCGGCCGCTCCGGATCCTGCAGGAGATCCCGGCCGGCATGGATCCGGCGGCCCTGAAGAGGGTGACCCCCGGCATGGCGTCGCGCATCATGACCGGCGCCCCGATCCCGCCCGGCGCCGACGCCGTCCTGATCGTGGAGGAGACCGAGCCGGTGCCCGGCGATGCGGGGGCGATCCGGCCGAAGAGCGCCGTCCAGCCGGGGGACAATTTCGCGCGTCGCGGGGCCGACATCCGGAAAGGGGAGGTCCTCCTCCGCGCCGGCGAGTTCATCGGGCCCGGCGAGATCGGCGTCCTGGCCTCCTGCGGCCGCACCCGTGTCCGCGTGGGCCGCCTTCCGCGCCTGGCGATCCTCGCCACCGGCGACGAGCTGGTCGAGCCCGACCGGACACCGGGTCCCGGCCGGATCCGCAACAGCAACGGCCCGCTCCTTCTGGCGCTCGCGAGACGCGCCGGAGTGCCCGCGCGCTACCTCGGCATCGCCCCGGACGAAGAAGGCCCGCTCCGGCGGATGATCGACGACGGCCTCGGCGATGACCTGCTGGTTCTCTCCGGGGGCGTCTCCATGGGCGTCTACGACCTGGTCGGCAAGACGCTGCGGGCCGCCGGGGTCGACCTGCTCTTCGACAAGGTGGCGATCAAGCCCGGGAAGCCGTTCACCTTCGGCCGCCGTGGCCGCACGCTCGTCTTCGGCTGCCCCGGAAATCCCGTGTCCACCTACGTCATCTTCCAGGTCTTCGCCCGCCCGGCCCTGCGCCGCCTGATGGGCGGCCCGGACGCGGTGCAGCCCCCCGTGCGCGGCGTCCTCAAGGGCCCCGTGCGCCAGCGGCCCGGCCGCGATGCCTATCTCCAGTCCCGGGCGCGCTGGAACGGCACGACCTTCGAGGTCGAGATCATCCCGAGCAGCGGCTCGGCCGATTTCGTCGCCTGCGCCCGCGGCAACGCCCTGGCCATCGTGCCGGCAAGCGTATCTTCGATGGCGCCCGGGGACCCGATCGAGGTCGTCCTTCTGGACGACCACCAGGAGCGCTGACCGTCTGCGCGCGGCACGGGCAAGGTCACCGGTGCCCTGCGCTCCCGTGCGTTGACACCCCGCGAACGCGTGTAGTAACGTCCGCGCCCGCACCGGATTCGATCGGCGAAACGGCGCCGGGCGACGCCCTGGGAGGAGCGCTTGGCGAAGGTCACGGTTCTGATCGCGGACGACCTGAAGCTGTTCCTCGAAGTCGAGAAATCCTACCTTCAGCGCGGCGGGTTCGAGGTCCTCACGGCGATGTCCGGCGAGGAGGCGGTGCGCCTGGCGCTGCAGCGCCAGCCGAACCTGATCCTGCTCGACCTGGAGATGCCGAAGATGGACGGCGCGGCGGCCTGCGCCGAGATGCGGAAGAACCCGGCCCTGCAAGGGATACCGATCATCATCATGAGCGCCACCAGCTCGACGCAGAACCGCGATCGCTGCGTGAGCGCGGGGTGCACCGAGTTCGTCGTCAAGCCGCAGAAGCCGGACGAACTTCTGGG
>Ga0070692_10000870_pt1 | contig 10170 bp, 8 predicted proteins | sample KBSK1102metaG_FD_64675 | JGI IMG/M metagenome (GOLD analysis project Ga0070692, IMG submission 64675) | Corn, switchgrass and miscanthus rhizosphere microbial communities from Kellogg Biological Station, Michigan, USA - KBS K1-10-2 metaG | ecosystem: Host-associated > Plants > Roots >...
CACCTCGCCATAGCCGATCTCAAACGAGACGCCTTCGAACGCGACCCGGGAACCGAAGCGCTTGCCGAGGCCATCCACGACCAGGGCCGGCCCACGTCCCAGCGTCTCGGCCGTCGTCACCGCCTCCTGGCTATGAATCTGTCACCGGCCGGACTGCTGGGCTACTAAATTTCTCTTAAGTCAGGTCAGCCAGGCGCCCCGGCTTTCGGCGGCCGTTCGGGCGGCCTCCGCCAGCTTCGGCTGTAACCGGCGCGCGGCGTCCAAGTGATCGGCCGTCCAGATGACGCGGACGGCGGACATCTCGGTTCCGGGCACGGTATCCGCGGCGAGCGCGGCGGCCCAGCGATCTTCTCCGATCTGCTTTCCGCTGATCGGATCAGGCGGCATGTGCCCGTCAAGGCTCAAACTCTCGGCCAGCGAGTCGTACCACCGCTCAATCTGCTGGGCCGACGCAACCACTTCGCGGTCGGCGTTCCCCAGGTCTTTCGCGCCATCGACGTCGTGCCACAGGTCGACCACGGCGTCGGCCGAGAGGCGAAGCGCGACGGTTCCGGTCACGAGGGAGCTGGCCTCGGCCAACGGCACGTGCTTGGCACCGCGCTCGGCCAGGAATTGACGGAAGGCGTCGTCGAGACGACCGAAGTCCGCGAGCGCGGTGGCCTTCTCCGCGATCGCAGCTCCCCCCCGACCGGTCAGATTCGCGTCGACCGCCCGGCTGAGATAGTGCGCGCTGCTGCGATACGCGGCGCTGAGCGCGGCGCCGAGCGCGGTTGCCGCGCCCCGGGGCCAGAACACCAGGCCGACAGCCAGACTCACGAGGCAGCCGATCGCGACGTCCTCGACCCGGATGAGACCGACTTGCCACCCGGCGGGATGGATGATGTTGAGCAGCATCACCACCACGAGGGTGAAGGCGGCCTGACCAACGAGGAAGGAGATGGCTGCCGGGGCGAACCCGGCCGCCAGTAGCGCAAACGGCAGGAGCACCCAGAGCACGACGGTGTTGGTGCCGATGCCGAGCAGGATCGCCCCACCCACGACGAACCCGACAACGGTGCCAAGCAAGCCGCGTACCGCGCTCTGTCCGGTGTTGAGTGCCGTCGAGCGGAGGACAGAGAGCACCCCGAGAACGACCCAGAAGGAGTGCTGCACGCCGAGCTGGGTCGCCACGAAAACGGCGACGGCCAGCGCCGCAGCCGAACGGAGGCTGTTGTGCAACCACACCGACCGGACATCGAAGTGCGATCGCGCGCGGAACCGGGCCACTCCTAACGAGCTTTGCATGTCGGGGGTTCGGCCGAGCAGCTGATCGACAAACGACCGGGCCTCCGCCGCTGCCATGAGCGCAACATTGCGTCCGACCTGACGCACGGCGTAGCTGAGCTCCTGCCCACGGAACGACGGCTCGCACGACGTAAAGACCAACTGGCTGCGAATTGTGGCGCTATGCCGGACGACGTGCATCGCAGCTTCTAGTCGCTCGAGGGCAGCATCTAGAGCGGTCCGTGCCGCCCGCGAATCAGCGTCGGGCGGCAAGCCGAGCACGTGGGCGCACCGGTCGAGGACGTCGGCAGCTGCGTCCCAGACTGCCCCCACGTCGGCTACCGCGGGCGCGTGCTTGACGGCCGACCTGTACTGGTCGGCGACGACCGAGACCCAGTCGAGCTCGTCGATCATTCGTACCATCGCTCGACCGCTGGTGGAGAGCGTCGTCGGCCGGTACGGCGTCCTACGGAACGTTCCCTTGAGTTTGTTCATAGCAGCTTGGGCCGCAGCGGCTGAGTCAGGATCCTCGGTCCGGGCATCCGCGCTCGAACGATTCACCGCTGCTATCGCCTGTGCGCGGAGCCGGATGGCGATCCGCCGGCACGTTTCGGCGGCCTGATGGCGCAACGGGTCGCTAGATCCCGCGGGCCAGATCAGAGCGACCGCGAGGATGGCCAGTGCGGATCCGAGGGCCCAGCCAGAAACGCGGGCGGGAATGTCTGCCGCCGAAGCTTTTGTCGAGACCGGCAGGATCCACGCCAGCAGCAAGGTAGTCGTCGATGCCGCCAGCACCGAGCTGAGCACTCCGGCGAAGACAACTCCGAAGCCGACGACCGCCATGCTGATCGTCGCGAGCCACACGTTGCCGGATAGCAAGGTGGCGAGGCACACCAGGACAGAACACGCCCCGCCGAGTGCCACATAGCTGACGAGGCGCTGTCGCATCGGGCCAGGAATATCAACCAAGATCAAAAGGCCAATGGAGGCGAACGCGGAGAATGTCGCCATGACGGGATCGCCGATTACTTCGGCCGTGAGCAGCAAGCAGATGGGCGTCACGATGGCCGCCCGCACCGCCCGTCGGAGCGCCAGATATTCGGGGTCCTTCGCCGCGACCCAATCTGTAATGCGCATCGCGGATCAGCGTATCGCCGCCGGTTCACAGTGATGATCTTCGACCGGGCTAGCCGAGGGCTGGGCCAAGATCCCGATCAGGCGACCGCCCGAGGTTAGGGTTATCGAGTGGAGTCAGCTCGGTGGAAAGGCGGCTCATGACCGATCCCGAGCCGGACACGACATCGCCCGGGCGGCCGTCCGGGCCGGCTCACGCCGACATAGTCCGGGGAAATCGCATGGTTGTGTTTGTCGCTATCGGTGCTCTCGCGTTGCTCGCCATTGCTGCTGTCGTTCTTGCCTTTACATTGGGCCGCGGCGCGTCATCGCCGGGACTCTCCGGCTCGCCGCGATCGCTCTCCGCCCAGCCGGCGCGATGATGATGGCAACTGGACTCCGACCGTTTTCCGACGTTGCCGCCCAGGTACTCGCGAGCACGCTCGCGCACGATCCGGTCAATGCGACCTTCGTCGGAGAGCACCGCCACGATGGCATGCTGCCCGACCCCTCCCCCGCAGCCGCGGACGTTCGCCGGGCCGAGCTACACGATCAGCTGGCCGCAGTCGACGCAGCCGGCGTCGGCTCGGCCGACGATCGGGTGGACGCCGCGATCTTGCGGACCGCGTTGCGGGCCGAGCTGTTCGAGCTGGATCAGATCCGCTCGGCCGAGTGGGACCCGATGCACCACAACCCGGGCAACGGCCTTTATGCCCTGGTGTCGCGCGACTTCGCGCCACTGGAAGACCGGTTACGCCACCTCACGCAGCGTCTGCGCGCGGTCCCGGCCTACCTGGCTGCCGCCCGCGAACGATTGGGCGTGATGTCGGTCATTCATCTGGACACCGCCCAGGCTCAACTCGACGGCACCCTACGGCTCCTTGACGACACGATCCCGGACGCAATCGCCCAGATGCGCTCTGCGGGCGATCTCAGCGCCGTGATCGACGGAGCCCGCGCAGCGCTCATCGCCCACAAGGAATGGCTGGCCAACCAGCGCCGACTCGCTCACCACGATCCGCGGCTCGGTCGCCAGCGATTCGCCGCGCAGCTCGCGCTCACGTTGGATACGGTGTTCGACCCGGCTGACCTACTGGCCCGAGCCGAGGCCGACCTGACGGCCGTCACCGAGCGCATAGTCGACGAGGCCGGACGCCTGGCCAATGTCGCCCGGCCGGACACGGGCACGGTCCGGCAGGTGTTGGACAAGTTGGCCGGCGACGCGCCCTCGGACATTTCCGTGCTGCGCGAGTGCCGGGATGCGCTGGCCGGCGCTACTGATTTCTTACGCAGCCGCGACCTGATCACGGTGTTCGACGATCCGATCGACGTCGTCGCCATGCCGGAGATCGACCGCGGTGTGGCCGTGGCCTACTGTCGCCCCGCCGGTCCGCTCGAGGTCACCCCGCCGCCGACCGAGCTCGCGGTCTCGCCCACGCCTGCTGGCTGGTCGGTAGATCAAGTCCACTCGTTCTACCGCGAATACAACCGGCACATGCTGCACGATCTCGTTGCGCACGAAGCCATGCCCGGACACGCATTACAACTTGCGCACTCCAACCGCTATCGCGGCACCACACCGGTCCGCGCGGTCTGGTGGAGCGGATCGTTCGTGGAAGGCTGGGCCGTCTACGGCGAGGAACTCATGGCCGATCACGGCTATCGGTCAGCGGTCTCCCCCGCCGCTGGTACGGCCCTGCGCATGCAGCAGCTCAAGATGCAGCTGCGCATGATCATCAACGCGATCATGGACGTCCGCTATCACCTGGGTGATCTGGACGAGGCCCAGGCTATGGCGCTGATGGTCGGCCGCGGGTTTCAGGAGGACGGCGAGGCGGCGGGCAAGTGGCGTCGGGTCCAACTGACCGCTACCCAGCTGTCGACCTATTACGTCGGCTACTGCGAGGTTCGCGACTTGCTGCGGGATCTGCGGCAGGTGCACCCCGAATGGACCGAGCGGCGACGGCACGACACCGTTCTCAGCTTCGGATCTCCCCCGGTTCGGCACCTGCGCACGCTGCTCGGACTGTGATGGCGTTCCTGGATTCGACCCCTCCGGTCGCCTTCGCCCACCGGGGATTCGCGCCCGACGGTGCGGAGAACTCCATGGCCGCTTTCGACAACGCGGTCCGGCTCGGTTATCAGTACCTCGAGACGGACGTGCGGGTGACTGCCGATGGGGTGGCTTTGGCCTTTCATGACGCCGCGCTCGATCGGGTGACCGATCGGCGCGGCCGGGTCGCCGGGCTCCCGTGGCGGGTCGTCCAGCAGGCGCGCATCGCGGGTACCGAGCCGATCCCGTTGCTCGTCGACGTTCTGACGGCCTGGCCCGATGTGTGCATCAACCTCGATGTGAAAGCCGAACACAGCATTGGCCCGACGATCGATGCCATCCGGCGAACCAGGACGATCGACCGGGTCTGTGTCGGAGCGTTCTCCGACACCCGAGTCGCGGCGGTCCGCGACGCGCTCGGCCCGCAGTTGTGCACCGCGTTGGGGCCGCGCGAAGCCATCAGGCTGCGCGCCGCCGCCATGGTCGGACGGTTGCCGGTCCGGCAAATCCGCGGCGCGTGTGCGCAGGTGCCCGCGGCGCTCGGCCGGGCCCGGCTTGTCGACGGGCACTTCCTCGCGGCCGCGCACCGGCTTGGTCTGCCTGTGCACGTATGGACGGTCAACGACGCCACAGAGATGGCTCAGCTGCTCGACATGGGCGTTGACGGAGTGATGACGGACCGGGCCGATGTGTTGCGAGAGGTCCTCACGCAGCGCGGCCAGTGGCTCGCGGGCCCACCACGAGAGAGCTGAAATCAGGCCGGGCCATCTCGACGAGAGCCGAACGACCGTCAGTCTGGTTCCGGCCTTGGCCGACCCGTTGCGAACGCCGCGACGCCCGCGGCGGCCGAAGCGATCGCACCCGCGGTCACCAGGGCGCCGCGGAACCGGCCGATCCGGCGATCGCGCGCTGCTGCGCCGGTAACCACGGCATCGACGGCATCGCACGCTGCTCCCGCGAGCAGCCAGGACGTCTCATCGCGGCCGGTCACGGAGGCGACGAGCGTGCCAGTACCGAGAACGACGTCGCGAATACCAGCGATGCGGGCAAGCCAGGTCACCCGAGCCGCGCTGGCGGTGTCGAGACCGATCAGCCGGAGAAACGTGATCGGAGATGAGAGGAAGCTCACACCGATCGCAATGCGGCCGCCGCCGATTCCCGCCGCAATTAGGCGATTAGCGGGCAAATGATCGACGCGCGACGGGGTGGAAGCGATTGCAGGCAAGATCTTCTCCCGCTCCAACCGGCTCACATCGGTCGGCATCACCGTCATGGCGCCATCTCCTCAGCGAGGTCACAGCTAGATCGAGAACCAATCAACCCGTCAGCTCGTATTACCGGTAGCGGCGGGAATCCTGCTCTTGCGTCGATCGTTTATGTAAGTGGAATCCAGGATGTCAAACGGGAGGTGCCCACTATGGCAGATCGCACCCTGCGGGGTAGCCGGCTGGGCGCTGTGAGCTATGAGACGGAATACGGGGCTGAGCCTGCTCCGCGGAACGTTGCTGCGTATGAGTGCCCGCGAGGGCATCGGTTCACGGTGCCGTTCTCGGAGGACGCTGACATCCCAGCGTCATGGGAATGCCGGCTCGACGGACTGGCGGCCCAGTTGATCGATGGCCCGGAGCCCGAGACGAAGAAGATCAAGCCGCCGCGCACGCATTGGGACATGCTCATGGAACGGCGCACGGTCGCCGACCTCGAAGAGGTCCTCGCCGAGCGCTTGGATGTACTTAGGGCCCGGCGCGGGACGAAATCGGCCTAACTCGTCGCCGCCCACCGCCCGTAGATCGAACCGCGCACCAGGCGCCCCCGACTGGTGCGCGGTTCACTATGTGCTCGAGCGCATGTCCGGTGGTCCGCGCAGCGATCACGAACGTCCGCGAACGACATCCCTGACCTGCTGCGCTCGGTGCTTGACACCCCACTCGGTGACCCGCCACAAGGCCTCGCGCACGATCGAACGGCTCATTTTGCTGTCGCCTCGTTCCCGCTCGGCGAACGTGATCGGAACCTCGACTACGCGGAAGCCCGCCCGGACCGCGCGCCACACGAGATCAACCTGGAAGCAGTAGCCCTCGGAGGCCACCGCCCGGTAGTCGATCGTGTCGAGGACGACCCGCCGGTACGCGCGATATCCACCGGTCGCGTCATGCAGATCGATCCCGAGCGCCAGCCGAGTGTAGATATTCCCTCCGCGCGAGAGCAGCTCGCGAGATTTGGGCCAGTTGACGACCCGCCCGCCGTCGATCCACCGGGATCCCAACACCAGATCGGCATGGTCCAGAGCCGCTACGAGTTGGGGAAGTTGCTCAGGCGCGTGCGACCCGTCGGCGTCCATCTCGACGAGGACGCCGAACCCCCGCTCGAGGCCCCAAGTGAAACCCGCGATGTACGCCGCGCCCAGTCCGGCTTTCCCGTGGCGATGCAACACGTCGACGCGTGGGTCGTCGGCGCTCATCGCCTCAGCGATCTTGCCTGTGCCGTCGGGGCTGCCATCGTCGACGATCAGCACATGCACCTCGGGCGAGGCCGCGAATAACCGCTCGACGATCATCTCGATGTTGTCCCGCTCGTTGTACGTCGGAACGATGACCAGCACACCGGCGTCAGTCGGCTGCGGAGGCACGGGCAATCCCTACTCTCTCCTGGTCCGCTATCTCGTCTATATCGGCACGGCGTCGGGTCCGCCGGGCGATGAGCGCTCTGCCACGAGGGCTGGACAGTACCGCCACCGCCGCGGCAATCAGCGCCAAACCCGACAGTACGTATTCGGGGATCGGGCCGAGCCGAGTGGCCGGCGTCTCAGACGTGCGCAGCGGGACGGTGGCCACGATCACGTCAGGAGTGAACAGCGCTCCTGACCGCTGGCGCACTGTGCCGTCCGGTCCGATGACCGCCGAAATGCCGCTCGTTGACACCTGCACCGCCGTGCGGCCGTGCTCGACCGCCCGCAGCTCCGTCATGGCCAGCTGTTGATAGGTCTCCGCAGTATGACCGAATGTCGCATTGTTGGTCTGCACCACGATCAGCTGCGCCCCGGCGTGGACCGACGATCGCACCAGGCTGTCGTAGGCGACTTCGAAGCAGATCACGTCGCCGAACTCGAACGGGCCGCCGGTGAGAAGCCCGTTGCCTTTCCCGGCGATCATGTCCCGCGGCACCAGGCTCACCTTGGAGCTCACCAGGCGCGCGATACCGCGCAACGGGATGTACTCACCCCAGGGCACCGGATGTCGCTTGGTGTACACGGCGCCCGGCCCGGTCTTCGGGAACCACAGGATGCCCTGATTGCTGTCGTGATTGTCACCCGGCCCGTCGACGATCGCGCCGACGAGAATTGGCACACCAATCGCGTCGACGGCCTTGTTGATCTGATCCGCCGCATCCGGATTTCGATACGGATCGATGTCCGAGGAGTTCTCCGGCCAGAAGACCAGATCGGGTTGTGCGACTGCGCCCGATTTCACGCGTTGGGCCAGTGCCAACGTCTGCGTCACGTGATTGTCGAGAACTTGGCGGCGGCGGGCGTCGAACTCGAGGCCTGCGTCCGGCACGTTTCCCTGGACGAGGGCAATGGTCGCGGTGCGGCTGGAGCTGTCCGGTGGCGGCCGAAGCGGCCAGGCCAGGACGGCACCGAGCAGTGGGACAGCGAGCAGGAAGGCGACGCCGGCCACGACGGCACGAAAGGTGCGCCGGTCGGGCCGTAGCGCCAGGATTCCGAGGGCCAGCCCGCCGCCGGCCGTTGCCACCGCGAACGTGACGAGGGGAGCGCCGCCGAGCGCGGCGAACCACCGTAGCGGCGACTCGGCCTGGCTGAACGCGAGCCGCCCCCAGGGAAAGCCGCCGAACGGTCCCCGGTCCCGTACGGCTTCGGTGAGCACCCAGACAGCGCCGATCCAGAGCGGCGCCGCCCGCAGTCGCTGGACGAGAGTCAGCAGCGCGCCTGCGCCCGCGTAATAGCCGGCCTCCGCCGCAGCCAGGATCAGCCACGGGGCCGGTCCCACGTAGGTGCCGGTCCAGCTCAACAGGGGAACGAAGAACGCTGCGCCATAGAGCAGACCCAACCAAGCGGCGGTGCGGCAGCGCCGCCCGTGAACCGCTAGCGACAGGCCGGCGACGCTGACGACGGCGAGCGGCCAGAGTCCGAAACGTGGAAAGGCCAGCACACCGGTCAAGCCCGACGCGACCGCCACGAGAGCCGCCCACCGCGCCCGGAACGGCGCGCCCGACTCATCGCGGCGTAGCAGCATGGGTTTCAGTATTCCTGCCGCGGATCACAGTCCGGTTGCCATCGGCTCGACAGGCGTTAAGGATCCGATCACGCACCGCAGCCGCGCCGCCGGACCGAGGGCCGTTCTGCCGAAGGGTATATACGGTTGCGCCCTACTGAGCTACCGTTTGGACGGCTGTGGGGCGCGCACTCGGTGCTGCACACCGTTCGGTGAAGCTCAGGAGGAGCACCGAACCGCGCAGGTACCCGTGAGAGGTCATGACGGCCAGCATCGAGGACGTCGCCAAGCGGGCGGGCGTGTCAATCGCGACCGTCTCGCGATCCCTGCGCGGCCTTCCTGATGTCGCGCCGTCGACCCGCCACCGCGTCCTCGTCGCCGCGCGCGAGCTGGACTACGTAGCCTCACCGTTCGCGGCCCGGCTGGCGAGCGGTCGCACGGCCACGGTCGGCGTGGTCGTTCCCTTCGTCAATCGCTGGTACTACGGGGAGTTTCTCGCCGGCGCCGAGTCGCAGTTGTACGCGAGCGGCTTCGACCTGCTGTTGTACAACCTCGCTGATCCGGACGGGCGGCAACGCTTCTTCACCATGATGCGGGTGCGCAAGCGCGTTGACGCTCTGCTCGTCGCGAGTCTTGTCCTCACCGATATCGAAGCCGACGCCCTCCGCACGCTCGGCTGCCCGATCGGCCTGCTCGGGTTCGCCCGACCTGGGTTCCACTCCTCCCGCATTGACGACACGCGAAGCGCGCGAACCGCGGTCGAGCACCTGTTGGCCATGGGGCATCGCCGGATTGGCCTGATCGGCGGCGACACCGAGGACCCGATGCGTTTTACTCCGCCGCTGCACCGCCGCAGCGGCTACACTCGCGCCCTCCAGGAGGCCGGCATCGCGTACCGAGCGGATTTCGAGGAACTCGGCTACTACACCGTCGCGGGTGGCGAACATGCCGCTGACGTCCTGCTGGACCGGCCGGATCCGCCGACCGCGCTGTTCGCCGAGTCTGACGAGATGGCCTTCGGGGCGATACGAGCGATTCGCCGCCGCGGACTCCGGGTCCCGCAAGACGTCGCTGTGATCGGTTTCGACGATCACGCGAGCGCCGAGCTGATGGACTTGTCGACCATTCGGCAGCCGATCGGCACGCAGGCCAGTGAGCTCACCGGTCGCGTCTTGGCGGCACTGAGCGATCCGTCGGCCGAGCCGTTCGACCGGGTCGTGCCGACCGAGCTGGTGGTCCGCGGCTCAACCAATCCGGCCCGGAGCGTCTACTAGTTGCGCCGAGGGCGTCCCACGAGCCGGGAACGGGCCTCGGCAACCTGGGCCCGGCTGGGCGGATCGGCCCCGGCCCGCTCGCACGTCAGCGCCGACACCAGGATCGCGTGGTCGACGATCTCGGCGAGCTCCGCCTCCCTGAGCGCAGCGAGGCCGGAGGCATCGATGTGCATGTCGTCGAGGGCGCTGAGCAAGCCGCTGGTGAAGGCGTCGCCGGCGCCGACGGTGTCGACCA
>Ga0070692_10000884_pt1 | contig 10131 bp, 8 predicted proteins | sample KBSK1102metaG_FD_64675 | JGI IMG/M metagenome (GOLD analysis project Ga0070692, IMG submission 64675) | Corn, switchgrass and miscanthus rhizosphere microbial communities from Kellogg Biological Station, Michigan, USA - KBS K1-10-2 metaG | ecosystem: Host-associated > Plants > Roots >...
CCGTCTCGATAGCTCCTATCTCTTCATCCAGGGACCTCCTGGCTCGGGAAAGACGCATACCGGCGCACGCGTAATCGTCGAGTTGCTCCGCGCGGGCAAGCGGGTCGGCGTGACCTCGAATTCGCACAAGGCAATTCATAACCTTCTCGATGAGATCGAGACCGTCGCGCGTGCAGGCAACTACCGGTTTCGCGGACTGAAGAAGAGTGGGAGTGACGACGGCTCGGTCTTCACGTCAAAACTGCCCAATCCGATGATTGAGTCGACGGACAAGAATGCCGACTGCGCGGATGCGTCGATCCGGCTCGTTGCCGGTACCGCGTGGCTTTTCTCCGACGCGGCGATGGAACAGTCGCTCGACTATCTCTTCGTCGACGAAGCGGGTCAGGTGTCGCTCGCAAATGCGATTGCCGTCTCCACGGCGGCGCGGAACATCGTTCTGCTCGGCGATCCGCTGCAGCTCGCGCAGGTGTCGCATGGCTCGCATCCCGACGGCGCAGAAGTCTCCGTCCTCCAGCATCTCCTCGGCACGCACGCAACCGTGCCGCGCGACCGCGGCATTTTTCTCGAGCACACGTGGCGCATGCACCCTGCCGTCTGCGCGTTCGTTTCCGACGTGGTCTATGACTCGCGCCTCCACTCCGCTGCCGAATGCGCGGTGCAGGCTGTGACCGTCGATGGGTTGGCCGAAACCGGCCTCCGCTTCATCGGCATCGAACACGAGGGGAACGCGCAATCGTCAGACGAAGAGGCGCAATGGATCGCAGCCGATGTGCAACGCATGTTGCGCGGCACATTTACGAGTTCGAAGGGCAGGATCGCCAAGCTACAGCCGTCCGATTTTCTGGTCGTCGCTGCCTACAACGCGCAGGTCCGCCATCTCAGTCGGGCGCTCGCTGCCGTGGGACTGCAAAACGTCGCGGTCGGGACGGTCGACAAGTTTCAGGGAAGGCAGGCGCCGATCGTCTTCTTCAGCATGGCGACATCGAGTGGCTCCGAGCTTCCGCGAGATATCGATTTCCTTTTCAGCCGTAACCGCCTGAACGTCGCCATCTCCCGCGCGCGCTGCGTCGCGACGATCGTGGCCAGCCCGCGCCTGCTCGACATCGACTGCAAGACTCCCGACCAGATGCGCCTCGTCAACGGCTTATGCCGATTCGTGGAGATGGCGCGAAAGGGCTGATCGCGATACCGGCGTTTGTCTCAACTTTCCAGCGGGATCGTCCAGGTGCCGCGGATGTAGCCGCACATCGCGTCGCCGTCCCAGCCACCCATCCAGAACGCGATGTTCCAGGGGTAGCGCTCGTCGGCGCCGATGCAGTTGGTGGCGATGGCGCCGTTCATATCGACGTTCCAGCCGGATAGCTGCAGCGCGAGCTGCGCTGCGCGGCGATCGATGGGGCGGTTGCCCGGCGTGCCCTGCGTCAGGTTCCACCACTGTTCGACGATGGCCAGCTCGAAGATACGCGACTCCAGCTCGGCGCGTTTGACCGTGTTTTTCTTCGGCGTTGATGCGAGCAGGCTCTCGAGACTGCGTTTGCGATCGAGACGGTTCTGAATCAGCGTCACGCTCGCGGCGTTCGGGAGTCCCGTCGCTGCCGCGACTTCTTCCGAATTCGACGTGAACGTCGTGGCCTGCCGCCGCTTCAACATCGCGGAGTCGGCCTCGTTCTCCGGCATGTTCGGATTGGAGGGATTGAGATTGTCGACGCGGTCGAGCAGCACCTTCCCGCCGCTGGTCAGCGTCACGCGAAAGGGATTGATGATGAAGTAGTCGTTGCGCACGAGCAGGCCGTTGTGCTCGATGACCTGCCCGTCGACGAAGGCGATCGTTCCGCCGACCAGCTCCGGCGCGTCGGCGCCATTGCGCGTCGCGCTGGTCACGGTCACGCCGACCCTCGGCCCGCCGCCCGGTCCGAAGTCGCGCTCCCAGACGCCCTCTTCATCGGGCTGGAAATGGAGCTTGTGATCGAGGTCGGGCTCGCCGCAGAAGGCGAACGTGTAGCCGCTCACGCCGCGCAACTCGTCCGTCGGATCGGGATCCGTCGCCATCCGCATCTGAAAGTAGCCTTCGAAATCGAGGATCAGCATCGTCGCCCCTTACTGCGTCGTAATCCCGATATTGAGCCATTTGGCGCGCCAGTCGGCCGCCAGGCGCTGCATGTTGCTGCGCATGTATTCGAGCCGCGCCCAGATCCGTGAGTGATCGGAACCGCTCTCCTTCTGGTTGGGTAGACCGATCCACGGATCGCCGTCCGCCAGCAGCACGTCGTACATGCCGACGATCGTGTCGAAGCGTTCCTGGAAGAGATCCCAGCTCGCATTCGACGGGAAGAGCAGGATGTCGCCGTTCAATTCGAATCCCGGCCCAGCGTTGCTCATCCCCTCCGGCGATTTTTCTTTCGCGCTCCTGAATGCGGGAAGTTCGGTGAGGATCTCCGCGAGCGGACGGATGAACATCGTCATCAGCGGAAAGAACGCCGCGTCCATCAGCGAGCTGACCTCGGCCTGCGACTTGACGTTGTCGCTGTAGAGATAGAGCAGCAGGAGCAGCATCAGTTCGTAGCTTTCGTTGAAGATGCGCGACACCAAGAGCGTGTGCTCGTTGGTCAGCAGCGTGACCTCGGAACGCTCGACGTCGGGATAGAGCGACGTCATCGGATTGCGCACCACCGGCCGCGCTGCCAGCTCGCCGAGGCGCTGTTCCTCCATGCCCTTGCGGATGCCGGTGAAGAGACAGAAATGCGTCCAGCGCAGATACTCGGGATTCGCGGAGATCCCTTCGCCCTGTTCCAGGATCATGGTGATGGCCAACTGCGCGCTGGCCAGATTGGTGATGCCGATGAGATCGACGTCGTACTGATTCAGATCGTCCATCGAGCCCTGCTGCTGCGCGCTTCCCGGACCGCCGAAGATCTGCAGCGACGGCTTGCCGACAAAGAGATTGCGTTCGCCCATTGTCCCGGCGAGGTATTCGAAGCCGCCGCGGATCGCTTCGTACAGCTCCTGCACCGAGGCCCAGCCGAAGCCGAGCACCGGCGCGCTGGTGGTGAGTATCCCCGGAGACGCCGCGCGCATCCCGGTGGCGTCCATCATCAGTTTGGCGTTTAGCAGCGCGCGGTTTTTGATCTTGTCCTTCTTCCCGCACCACGCCTCTGCCTTGCGCTGGCTCACCGGCTCCTCGAACTTCAGTTTTTTCGTCAGCTTGTCCGGCGATTCGAATCGCTGGAAGCGCTTGATGGTGTCGAGATTGCCGCGCGTCAGTTCGAGCTTGATGCCTGCCTTGCCGTAGTAGTCCGCGCGCTGCGGCATGTTCGGCCGCGTGAACGACGGCGTGCCGCCGATCGCGGAGAGAAGGTTGAGCGCCAGGCCGAGGTGCTCCATCTCCTGCCGCGCGATGAGCGTGATCGAGGAGGACCAGCGCCGCACGTATTCGAGCTGCACCGGCTCCAGCCCTTCCCACGTATACCGCTTCATCGAATAGACCGCGAAGAGATACTGCGCCATCAGTTGATGTTCGAGCTCGCTGGCCGTGCGCAGCGCATCGATCAGCTCCGCGCGTGTAGTGATCTTGGGTGGTGTCATTGCTGCGCTCCCACGTTCGTCCCAGTTAGGAGAGAACGGAGCGCGGAAGTTCCCTACCCCTGAACTTCACTTACCAACCGCCGGCGCCGGTTTCGCGCGCGGTGGCGCGTTCTTCACGTAGCGATCGAACCAAGTCAGCGTTTCGTACAGCGTTTGCTCGACGGACTCGCGCGCGAGGTAGACGTGCGGTTCCATCGGCAGCATCACCAGCCGCGCGGTGCCGCCGGTTCCGCGGATGGCTTCGAAGAGCTTTTCGGATTGGAGAGGTACCGTTCCGGGATTGTTATCTCGATCGCCGTGGATGAGGAGGAGCGGGGTCTTGATGCGATCGGCGTGGAGGAGCGGCGAGAGTTTCAGATAGGTATCGGGCGCCTGATACAACGTGCGCCGCTCGAACTGGAAACCGAACGGGCGCAGCGTTTGGTTGTACGCGCCGCTGCGCGCGACGCCGGCGCGAAAGAGGTCCGACCACGCAAGTAGATTCGCGGTCATCAGGGCGCCATGACTGTGGCCCATTACGCCGACGCGATCGCGATCGGTCACTCCGAGCTCCACCGCCTTGTCGATGGCCGCTTTCGAATTCGCGATGATCTGTTCGATGAACGTGTCGTACGCGGTTTCCCCCGGACCGACGACCGGCATGGCAGCGTCGTCGAGGACTGCATAGCCTTCCAGGGCGAGGAAGATGGGCGATGGACCCCAGACCGTCGTGAACTTCTGCGGTGAGGCGGTTACCTGCCCCGCGGCGCTCGGATCGGTGAAGTCCAGCGGATACGCCCAGAGGATGGTCGGCAGGCGCGTCCCCTTCTGATATCCCGGCGGCAAATAGAGAGTGAACGAGAGCTTCACGCCGTCGGTGCGTTGATAGGTCACGAGTTGCTTGGAGATCTGACGAAGCTGCCCTGTCGGATCCGTGAAGTGCGTGAGCTGCCGTGACGTCGAACGGAATGTCGCCTCCCCTTCGGCAGTGCCCGCGGGTAGAGCAGCGCCGAGCGAACGGAGAAAAAGATTCGGCGGATCGACGCGCGATTCGCGGCGCGTCACAAACGTCATCGCGGCGGGATCAACGAAAGCGACGAACGATTCGAGGTTGTCAGCAGAAGAGCGAAACAGCCGCTCGGTTTTCAACGTGCGAACATCGAGGCGATCGAGAAACGGACGATTGCCGGCCGGCGAGGCGCCTTCGCCTGACGTAAAGATCGCGCCTTTGAATTCGCGAACTGCGCTGGCACCGTTCGGCAATCTGCGGAAGACCGGCTCGCCCGGGTTGTGGTAGCTATCGTCAGCGTTCAGGCTCCAGACCAGCCGAGGAGCGGTTGCGCGGTCGTCCGCATCGAGCAGGTACGTCTTCATCCAATGCTTGTCGTAATCGGCCTCGGTCAGCAGCGCCAGACCGCCGCGCTCGATCCAATTGAGGCTGTCGAAACGCTGCTCGGTTTTTGTCAACTCCGACGCAGTGCCGCCGATCGGCTTGAGCATCACCCGGTCGTGGTGCGGCACTTTCTTGTAGGTATCCCCGTCGTCGAGCGCTTCTTCCCATACGACGGTCGCGGGAGCGGTGGGACGCCATTGATGGTCGCGCGGACCTGTGCGAACGCCGTCGATCGGTACCTGTTCGGCCAACGGCAGAGTGGCCAGCGTCTCCACTTTGTTTCCGCTCAGGTCCCAAACCTCGACCTGCATCGGGAAGCGGTTAAACATGCGCGTCGAGGAGTAAGGCCGTTCGATCCGTTCGACGAGCAGATATTGGCCGCCCGGCGCCGGCAGCAGTTTCAGGAGCACCGCCGGGTTGCCGATCGCCGCCACCTTGCCGGAGAGCGGATCGACGATCGCTACCTGCGCGGTGGCGTAGTACTCGAAGGCGTCCTGGTCGTACGGCGTCTTCAGCACTTCCACCGCTTCGTAGGTGCTGCTCGCCGACTTGACGCCGGTGCTGTCCTCCACTCGCGGTCCCGCGGGTACGTTGGAGTCGCTCGGAGGCGCTCCGCGCTGGGCGGGCACCGTCTTGACGAGCAGCGTCTTCTGGTCCGGAGTCCAGTTGAGCGAGTACCCGAGGACAGGATTCAATCGGATGCCGTCGACGCGATGCACCTTCGCCGTCGTGGCGTCGCCGACCCACAGTTCAACGGAGGTCGCGGTGACGTTGCTGAACGCGAACATCGATCCCGATGTGTTCCAGCGCGGCTCGGTCACGCGCGCGCCGGCCGGAATCGCGATCGCGACCTCGGCACCATCAGGAATGTGCTGCAGCTTGAGCGCGACGTAGTACGCGAAGAGGTGCGGCCCGTTGTTGCGCGGATTGATCCGCGTACCGGCGCCGTGCAGCATCGGCTCGGCCAGATCGGAGATCGGCCGGTACTGAACCGGCGTGGCCAGGATCACCGCATTGCCTGCCGGGCTGACGAATGGTACCGGCGGCGCGGGCGCATCGAGAATCTCGACGATCTCGCGCGGCGGATGCTGGTAGGCCTGCTGCGCGGCCAGTGGCTGCGCGGCGATGACGATCGACAGGAAGACGCCAAAGCTTGTCCGCATGACCAAAAGAATCGCGCTACCTCACAAACCGCTCGAAGCGATACGCCAGCTCCGGGCCTTCTTCTCCTTCGTACGCGAGCTGGCCGATGAGAAGCGCGAATGGTTCGGTGTAGCGCGCGATGCGAAGCGGACCGGCGTCGATCGGATCGAACCCCGCATCGCGAATCAGCGACGCGGCGACGCGTTTGCCGTTCGCGCTGTCGCTGCAACAGACGAGGTTCGGACGCGTCGGCTTGTCGTGTGCTTCGAAGACGCCGAACAGCACTTCGCTCGGCACGGTCTGGAACGCGGCGACGACGTCTGCTCCCGGCACCTTCGCCGCGAGTTGCTCCGCGCCGGACGAGGTTCGGCCGACGACGAGCTCTGTGTTCGCCGCGTTCATCGGCAACGAACAGGTGATGATCACTTTGCCAGACAGATCGCCGGCCTGCTTCAGCACGTCGTCGAATCGCAACCAGTGCACGGCGAGCAAAACGACGTCCGCGTCTTTCGCGGCTTCGGCCGGCGTTCCCGCGCGCGCGTTCCCACCCGCGTCGCGCGCGAGCCGCTTCAGTTTCTCTTCGCTGCGCGCGTAGCTGAAGACAACGTCATGTCCCGTTCGCGCGAAGATCGTTCCGAGCTTGCCGCCCATCAGACCTGATCCAAGAATCGCAATTCGCATCCAGCCGCTGGCAGACGCAAAATGCAGGCCTCATGCGCAGTCGATTATCCTGACCGTTGGAGGCAACCAACGCAGCGAACGCTTCGCCGCTGGCTGTGGCGGGAGGACTCGAACCTCCGACCACCGGATTAACAATCCGGCGCTCTACCAACTGAGCTACACCACAGTATTCGACGCGGGGACGGCATGGTCGCTGACGCGCGCGATGCTGTCAACCGACGAATATTGACGCTGGGGGGGTGGTTCACTACACTCGCCGATCTTCTGAGAGGGCGACGTAGCCAAGTGGTAAGGCAGAGGTCTGCAAAACCTCCATTCGCCGGTTCGATCCCGGCCGTCGCCTCCATCTCCACCCCTCCCCACTTCCACTTCGCATCGACCGTCGTGTCGCACGGCTGGTATCTGCTCGCGCCGTTCCGCTGGGAGCGCGACGAGCAGACGTTGCATCGCCCCGAGATCCTCGGCGGGAAGCCGGTCGATCTGGCGATTTCGTTCGATGGCGGCTCGCTGCGCATCGAAGGTGCCGAGGAGAGCGATGAGCTTCGGCGAAAGCTCGGGCGGATGTTTCAGCTCGGCGTCGACACCAGCGAATTCGTGGAGAAGTCGCGCAACTCGCCGGCGCATGCGTGGGTGGAGTCGTCCGGATTCGGGCGCCTTCTCTGCGGTGCCACGCTCTTCGAAGACGTGGTGAAGATCATCACCACCACGAACACGATGTGGCGGCAGACCATGCGCATGACGGAGCTGCTGGTGGAGAAATGCGGACGCGCGACCAGGTTGGCGAAGGCGTTTACGCTGCCGGAAGACGTCGCCCGTTTCTCGGTCGACGAACTTCAGGAGGATTGCCGGCTCGGCTATCGCGCGAAAACGATTCATGCGCTGGCGAACGGCATCGTCAGCGGGGCGATCGACATGGACGCGCTGAGCGATCCATCGCAGAGTACCGAGGAGCTGTTCAAGAGCTATCGGGAGTTGCCGGGGATCGGGCCGTACGGCGCGGCGCATCTGCTGGCGATGGACGGGCGGCACGACTTCATCGCCGTCGACACCGAATTCCGGCGATTCGTGCGCGAGCGCTACCACGGCGGCCGCGCCGTTTCCGACCGCACCATGCTCCGCCGCTACGCGAAGTGGGGACGCTGGAAGTACCTGGCCTACTGGTCGGAATTGTGGGAGTCGGTCGCTGCCGGATTGCAGCCGCTCGAATCGCGCAAGGACCAATAGGATACGCCTCGCCGCGCCGCTTCGGAATATTGACCTTCTCCCGTGGCGTACTACACTGCCTCGGAACCTGGACGATACCCTTGGACGACAAAATCAAGCAGCTACTGCAGGAGCTCGGGACGGCAATCAACGATTCGATCTCGAGCTCGGAAGACGTCAACGAACACATTCAACGAATCCGCGACGAGGGGTACAACCTCTACGTCGTTCTCGATGCCACCATCGGCCTGAACCGCCTCGGCGAAGAAGAAGAAACGCCGGCGCCGGATCCCGCGGCCGGCATGCTCGTCAAGAGCGACAAGCAGGTGCAGTTCCGCATCAACGTGAACGACCTCGCGCTGCTGCGGGCCCTCGGCATCGATCCGACCCGAAAGGTGAGAGGCGCCCGCCGCGTGGAGCCGCTCGCGGCGGCCAATGACGACGAATAGCTCCGCTCGTGGCCGCCAGTGACGACAAGTAACGGTATCAACCTCTACGATCTGCCGCAGCCGAGGCTCGAACGCGCGCTCGCTCCGATCGTTTCCCCTCCCTTCCGCATCAAGCAGATCGAGGAGTGGATGTACGTCCGCGGCGTCGATGCGTTCGATGCGATGACGAACATCCCGAAGGAACTTCGCGGCGCGCTGGCGGAGCACTTCACGGTCGATTTTCCGCAGGTGATCGAGCGGACGACGCCGGCGCAGGACGAGAGCCAGAAGTATCTCTTCAGCCTGCGCGACGGCAACCGCATCGAGGCCGTCTACATGCCGATGGGCGAGCGGACTAGCGTTTGCCTTTCGTCGCAAGCCGGCTGCGCGGTCGGCTGCACGTTCTGCGTGACCGGATTCTTCGGCGCGGGCCGCAACCTGACGCCGGGCGAGATGCTCGGCCAGTTCTTCACCATCCAGCATGAGCACAACGTTCCGATGGAGTCGATGAACGTGGTGTTCATGGGTATGGGCGAGCCGCTGCTGAACTACGAGAACCTGGTCACGACGCTCGACGCGCTCTATCGCAACGTCGCGCCGAAGCGGATCACGGTCTCGACGTCCGGCATCATCCCCGTCATCGGAGAGCTGGCGAAACTGCCGCGGCGTCCGAACCTGGCCGTGTCGATCAACGCGCCCGATCGCCGGCGCCGCGAAGAGATCATGCCGATCACGAAAAAGTATCCGCTGGAGGAGTTGATCGCGTCGCTGAAGCGCTATCCGTCCGAGAAGGGACGCGAGATCACGATCGAGTACGTCCTGCTGGCCGGCTACAACGATTCGCATTCCGACGCCTTGGCGCTGGCGAAGCTGATCCACGGTCTGCGGGCTAAGGTGAATGCGATTCCGTTCAACGAGGATCCGAACCTTCCCGCGTGGATGAAGCGTCCGAAGGAAGGGTCGATCGACCGCTTCGTCGACACGCTGGTGCGCAACGGTGTGGCGGTGACGGTGCGGCGATCGAAGGGCCGCGACATCGCCGCCGCGTGCGGACAGTTGCGGGGGAAGTCGGTGGCGAAGAGCCGCGCGACGCGCGGTTGAGACTCACGCCAGCGCGAACGTGCGCAGCGGCGTGTGGATCGCGCCTTTCGGATTCAGTTCGCTGGCGAAGAGTGTCACCGAATCGATGGCGATCGGATCCGATTTGTAGTCGCGCAAGGCGGTGTTGAAGATCTCAATGCAGGCCGGCGGCCATTGGTCGCGGATGCGGAAGAGGGTCAGGTGCGCGCGGAAGTCGGCTCGGTCGAGGGTGATGCCGGCAGCCTTGACGCCGTTCCGGACGGCATCGGCGACGGCGCGGAACTTCTCCTCCGGCGCCGCGCCGACCCAGCCCACGCGGGCGTGGCGCGCGTTCGGAAAGAAGCCGCTGCCGCGCAGGCGTCCTTCGAATCGCGGAACACTCGCCAGGCTTTCGTCGACGCTCCTGGTAAGCGTGGGCAGCAGCGATTCCGGCTGCTCGCCGAGAAATGCGAAGGTGAGATGCTGCGTCTCCGGCCGCACCCACGACGCCGGCGGCAGTTTCATTTTGATCAGCGCGATGCGGTCGCTGATCGCGCGGAGCTCCTGCTCCGGAAAGGAGATGGCGATGAAGAGGCGCATTCGGTTGTCGGGACGGCGGACGAATTGTAATCGTCAATCCGCCTGGCCAGCGAGAAACTC
>Ga0070692_10000885_pt1 | contig 10121 bp, 7 predicted proteins | sample KBSK1102metaG_FD_64675 | JGI IMG/M metagenome (GOLD analysis project Ga0070692, IMG submission 64675) | Corn, switchgrass and miscanthus rhizosphere microbial communities from Kellogg Biological Station, Michigan, USA - KBS K1-10-2 metaG | ecosystem: Host-associated > Plants > Roots >...
GTCACCCGATCGGCACTCCTCCGGCGCTCGCCAGGCGAACGCGCGAGATTCTGAGACAGGTTCTAAGATCGCCCCTGCGGGTCAACGCGATCGCGGGGGGTATCCCTCGAGGAAAGTCCGGACACCACAGGGCAAGGCGGTGGGTAACGCCCACCCGGGGAAACCCGCGGGAAAGTGCCACAGAAACATACGGCCGATGGCGCCCTCGGGCGCACAGGCAAAGGTGAAATGGTGCGGTAAGAGCGCACCGGCGTCGCGGTGACGCGGCGGCCGGGCAAACCCCGCCCGGTGCAAGGCCAAGCAGGACCGACGACCCGGCCCGGCGAGGTCCAGGTAGGCCGCAGGGCCGCGGTGAACGCGGCCCCTCCGGGCTCGTCCCGGAGAGATGGATGGTCGCGCCAGACAGGATCCGGCTTAGCGACCCGCTAAAGAGAGGGCCCCGGTCACCCGGGGCCCTCTCCACGTTCGCGCTGATCTCTCGCCGGCTAGGCGGCCGACGGTAGGACCGAGGCGTCGATCTGGTCCTGCGGCAGCCCGGCCGCATTGGCGATGTAGCTCTGGAACTCGTTCAGGGCGACCTCGCCGAGCGCCTCGAGGAGCTGCTCGTCGGTCCAGTCGGACTCGCGCGCCTCCTCGAGCAGGTGGTGCGGAGGGTGGCCCTCGGAGTCCATCGTCCCCTTCACGAAGGCGAGCATCGCGGCCTCCTTCGGATCGTTCGAGGCAAACCCGCGGGCGAGCGAGATCTCGTCGAGGCCGATGCCGCTGAGGCGAGCCGAGCGGGCGTGCTGGGCGACGCTGTAGCCGTCGCCGCGCCGCTCGGCGACGGCGAGGCCGATCCGGATCGCCGTCGCCGGGGGGAGATCACCCCCGTGCAGCTCCGACCGCATTCGTGCGAATGCGCGCAGCGTCGCGGGCGAGCCGGCGAGGACGCCGACCAGCTTGGAGATGGCGCCGCCGGAGGTGGCGATGCTCTTCAGGAGCCGCTCGCTGCCGGCCGGCGCGGTCAGCTCGTCGTGGATGTCGAAGCGGGCGTAATCGGTCTTGACGGTCATGGCGAACTCCAGGTCATCTGCGGGCTCGACGCTTACCGGCTGTTCATCGAGCCTTTACTATACTTTTAGCCGGTTACTTACCTTGCGTAAGTTATACCGTTGCCATCGGCAGCTTGCAAGGGTTCGGTGCCCGGTCCAACGGATTCGAACCGCCGGCGGATCACTCACCAAGCCCGTCGCCGCCGGATCGATCGGCGGTGGATCATCTAGGGTCCGGCCTTCCCGACGAAGGAGCCCTGCCGATGAGCGGCCCAGACCAGACCGCGAGCAGCCCGCCCACCGCCGAAGACGTCATCGCCGAGGTGGACGAGCGAAACATCCGCTTCATCAGGCTCTGCTTCACCGACGTCCTCGGCCAGCTCAAGAGCTTCTCGATCAACTCCTCCGAGCTCGAGGACGCGTTCGCCGGCGGGAACGGCTTCGACGGCTCGTCGATCACCGGGTTCAACCCGGTCGAGGAGTCCGACATGCTCGCGGTCCCCGACCCGGCGACGTTCACGACGCTGCCGTGGAGCCCCGAGGAGCAACCGACCGGGCGGATGTTCTGCGACATCCGGGTTCCCGGCGGCGAGCCCTACGAGGGCGATCCGCGCTGGATCCTCCGCCGCGCCATCCAGCGCGCCGGCGAGATGGGCTTCGACGCCTTCAACGTCGGCCCCGAGCTCGAGTACTTCTACTTCCGCGATGCGAAGCCCGCCGACGGCGTCCCCGAGGTGCTCGACGAGGGCGGCTACTTCGACCTGACGACCCTCGACGCCGGCTCCGGAGTCCGCCGCGAGACCGTGCTCGCGCTCGAGCAGATGGGGATCCACGTCGAGTACACCCACCACGAGGTCGGGCCCTCCCAGCACGAGGTCGACATGCGCTACAAGGACGCGCTGGCGATGGCCGACGACTGCATGACCTACCGGATGACGGTCAAGGAATACGCGCTCAAGAACGGCTGGCACGCCACCTTCATGCCGAAGCCTCTCAACGGCGAGAACGGCAGCGGCATGCACGTCCACCAATCGCTGAGCCGCGACGGCGCCAACGCCTTCTACGACCCCGACGACCAGTATTACCTGTCGCTGACCGCCAAGCAGTTCATCGCCGGCCAGCTCGAGCACGCCCGCGAGATCGCCTCGCTCTTCGCCCAGTGGGTCAACTCCTACAAGCGGCTCGTTCCCGGCTACGAGGCGCCCGTCTACCTCGCCTGGTCGCGACGCAACCGCTCGGCCCTGATCCGCGTCCCGCTCTATCACCCCGGGCAGGAGGCGGCCACCCGCGCCGAGCTGCGTTGCCCGGACCCGGCCTGCAACCCCTACCTGTGCTTCGCGGCGATGCTCCAGGCCGGTCTCGAGGGGATCGAGAAGGGCTACGAGCTGCCCGAGCCGATGGAGCAGAACCTCTACCACCTCTCGCCCGAGGAGCGGCACCGGCGCGGCATCGAGCAGCTGCCGGAGAACCTCGGCGAGGCGATCGAGGTGGCGGCCGAGTCGGAGCTGGTCCTGCGGACCCTCGGCGAGCACACCTTCAACCGCTTCATCGAGATCAAGCGGGCCGAGTGGGACGACTACCGGGTCCGGGTCACGCCCTGGGAGATCGCCCAGTTCCTGCCGGTCCTCTGACCCCGGGCCCCGCCCGCCGGGGCCGTCCAGCGTGAGCGCCCGTGCCTCAACCCGCCCCCGGGTTCTGCCGACGTCAAACAGGTGTCGGTTCCCGTCTACCGAGGCCGTTTCGGCGCTGCACAGGCCGAGCGCCTGCTCTGGCGCGCCGGCTTCGGCCCGGCTCCGGGCCAGGCAGCGAGGCTGAGCCGCAAGGGCCTCCGCCATGCCGTCCGGTCGCTGACGCGGCCCCGAGGCAAGGCGAAGCTGCGCGGCCCGGCCCCGCACGACGACGACGGCCTGCCGCTCGCGCCCGGCGATGCATGGGGGCACGACCTGCTCTGGTGGCTCGATCGGATGGTCCGCTCCGACCAGCCGCTGAACGAGCGGATGACGCTCGTCTGGCATGACTGGTTCGCGACCGCGGACGTCGGCCAGACGACGCTGAACCTGAAGCAGAACGAGCTCTTCCGCAAGTGCGGCCTCGGCTCGTTCGAGGAGCTGCTGCTGGCGGTGACGGTCGATCCGGCGATGCTCGTCTGGCTGTCCGGGAACGAGAACGAGCGCGGCGCGCCGAACGAGAACTACGGCCGCGAGCTCATGGAGCTGTTCACGCTCGGGGCCGACAACGGCTACAGCGAGGACGACGTCCGCGAGCAGGCGCGGGCGCTCACCGGGTGGACCAACGACTGGGACGAGAGCCGCGGGATGGTCAATTTCCGGTTCGAGCGCGATCGCCACGACTACGGGCGGAAGTCGATCTTCGGCAAGGCAGGGAACTTCGACTGGCGCGACTCGTGCCGGCTCTGCATCGACCACCCCGCCCATGCCGGGTTCTTCGTCACGCGGCTCTGGTCCTACTTCGTGCCGACGCCGCCGCCGAAGAGGACGCTGCGCGCCCTCAAGCAGCAGTACCGGCGCGATCGCAACATCCGCCGCATCGTCGAGGCGATCCTCATGCACCCCGCCCTCTACGAGGGCCCGCGAATGGTGAAGCCGCCGATCGTTCAGATCGCCGGCATGCTGCGTGCGAGGCGGCGCGGCATCGACACGGACTCGTGGACCTGGATCGCCGACGAGGCCGGGCAGCGACTGTTCCAGCCGCCGAACGTGGCGGGCTGGGACGAGCAGCGATGGCTCGACACCGCGCGAATCGGCGGCCGCTGGACGGCGGCGGCGCAGAACACCCGCGCCGCCGAGATCGACCCCGACGGCTACGACCCGAAGGAAACTGCGGCCGACGCGGTCCGCAAGGCGCTCCGGTTCTGGGGCAACCCGAGCCTCTCTTCACAGACGCGCGGCGAGCTGCAGCGATTCGCGGCCCGGGTCGAGAACGTCGCGACCGACGACTGGCAGCAGGCCTCCTACCGGGGCCTGCGCCAGAACGCGCTGCGGATCCTGATTGCCGTCAGTCCCGAGTTCCAGACGTCATGAGCGCGCCCGGACACCGCTGCGGCTGCCGGGAGTTCACCCGCTCCGAGCTTGCCCGGCGCTCGTTCGCCGAGGCCGGCCGCGGGCTGCCGTCGATCGAACCGGGGATGCCGGTCCCGGCCGGAACCGGAATGACCCGCCGCTCGCTGCTGCTCCGTGGCGGTGCGCTGGCGCTCAGCGTCTACGGAGCGAGCATGCTGAGGCCGCAGGCGTTCGTCGAGGGGATCGCCCGCGCGGCCGGCTCGCAAGGCAAGGTCCTCGTCTCGGTCTTCCTCGAGGGCGGCATCGACGCCCTCTCGATCCTCGCCCCGGTGAACGACGACACCTACCGGCGGCTGCGGCCGCAGCTCCGGCTTGCGCCCGGCGCCGGTCCGGCCTGGACCGAGGACACCCGCCTGCAGTGGCATCCGTCGGCGACGCCGCTCCATCAGCTCCACGGCGAGGGGAAGGTCACCGTCTTCCCCGGCATCGGCTATACGAACGCCGACCAGTCCCACTTCACCTCGCGCCACTACTGGGAGGTCGGCGAGCTCAGCACGCGCGCCGACACCGGGTGGCTCGGCCGGCTCCTCGACGTCGTCGGTGACGACGAGAACCCGCTTCAGGGGCTGTCGCTCGACGGCTCGCTCGCGCCGAGCCTCGCCACCGCGCGGGTGCCGGTCGCGGCGACCTGGGGAGCGAGCTACGACCTCTGGGCGCCGGGCGTCTGGGGCGAGGTCGAGGATCTGATGTTCGAGAGCTTCGCGCGGATGGGCGTGGCGGCCGAGGGCTCGCGGGACGGCGGACTCAGCGGCGCCGGCCGGGTCGTCCGTCAGGCCGGGGCCCTGCGCACGCAGCTCAAGGCGTTCTCGGATGAGATCGACTCGCCGGTCGCCTACCCCGACTCCGAGCACTTCTCCGAGAGCCTCGCCGGACTTGCGGCGATGCTCGGCGCCGGGCTGCCGATCAGGGTCGCGTCGGTTGGCGCGCCGGGCAGCTACGACACCCACGACGAGCAGACCGGCTCGTTCGGCGCCGATCTCGCCCAGACCTGCAAGGGGCTCTTGGCCTTCCAGCGCGACCTCGAGGCTCGCGGGCTCGACGACCGGGTGCTGACGCTCGTCTGGTCGGAGTTCGGTCGGCGTCCGGAGGAGAACGGCGACGGGAGCTCCGCCGGGACCGATCACGGCGCCGGCGGCAACGCCTTCCTGATCGGCACCGCGGCGAAGGGACGGATGGTCGGCGAGTGGCCCGGCCTGAAGTCTCTCGACGAGGACGACAACCTGCGCTCGACATCGGACTTCCGAGCCGTGTATTGCTCGCTGCTCGAGCAATGGTTCGGCGTCGACGCCGCCGCCGTCGTCCCCGGCGCGTCCGGCTTCAACCGGCCGGCGCTGATCGGATGACTCTCCGAGTCGCAATCGCGGCTTGCCTGCTCGCTCTCGGGGCGGCGCCCGCCGCGGCCGCCGCCCCGGCGGCCGAGCCGGCGCCGGCTCGGCTGCTCGTCACCGGCCGGGAGTACAGCCTGACCCTGTCGCGACCGAAGCTCCCCGCCGGGAAGGCGATCGTTCAGCTCTACAACTACGGCGAGGACACGCACGACCTGAACCTGCAGCGGACCGGCTCGGACCGCATCTACGAGATCGGCGACGTCGAGCCGGGACAGACCGGCGCGGTCGAGCTCCGCCTCCGGCGCCGCTCCTCCTATCGGCTCTGGTGCGCGATCGACCCGCACGCGTCGCTCGGCATGGTCGCGACGCTGCAGACGAAGGCGAAGCGCCCGCGCCGCCACCGCTGAGGCCGGCTGGGCCTCTAGCCGAGTAGCGCCTCGAGCTCGGCCGTCGTCGCAACCGGGGCCTTGCAGGCGAAGCCCTCACAGACGTAGGCGAGGGCATCCGAGTCCGCCGGCCGGTCGGCGAGGAGCTCCGGGACACGCTCGCCCTCGGTCCCGCCGGCGAGGACCGCGTGGGGCCGGTAACGGGAGCGGACGGCGGCGGCGAGCGGGGCGAGCGCGGCGCGGTCGCCGGCCGGGGCGACGAGCGCGACCTCGCGGGTGGGGGAGACGTAGAGGTCGACCGCGGAGAGCAGGTAGGCGAGACCCTGTGGATGCCGGCGGGCCGGCTCGGCGAGGAGCAGGAGAACGCCGCGGGCGCGCTCCGCCCACTCCGCCTCACCGGTCAGCGCCGCGAGCCGGAGCAGCCCCCGCGCCGCCGCGGAGTTCCCTGACGGCGTCGGGTGGTCGTCGAGGTCCTTGCGACGGACGATGAGCTCCTCGTGGTCGTCGGAGGTCGTGAAGAAGCCGCCGTTCTCCTCGTCGGCGAACCGCGCGACCATCGTGGCGGCGATCTCGCGGGCGGCTTCGAACCAGCGTGCCTCGAACGTCGACTCGTACAGGGTCAGGAGCGCTTCGAGGAGGTAGGCGTGATCCTCGAGGTAGGCGTTGAGGTGGGCGCGGCCGTCGTTGTAGGCGCGGAGCAGGCGGCCGTCGGCGTCGCGCATCTCGCCGAGGACGAACTCCATGCAGCGGCGCGCCGCATCGACGTAGCGGGGCTCGTCGATCGCGGCGCCGATCTCTGCCAGCGAGCCCGCCATCAGGGCGTTCCAGGAGCAGATTCGCTTGTCGTCGAGACCGGGGCGGACCCGCTTCTCACGGGCGGCGAACAACGCCGCAGCGCCCGCCTCGAGGCCGGCCGGCGCCGGAGCGGTGAGGCCGAGCGGCAGATGGAGGACGCTACGGCCCTCGAGCGGACCGTGCTCGCCGATCCCGAAGTGCGTCAACAGCTCCGGCTCGAGGTGCTCGAGGCCGGCATCCCCGAGGGCGGCGCGCGCCTCGGCGGGGGTCCATGTGTAGAAGCGGCCCTCGACCCCCTCGGAGTCGGCGTCGAGAGCCGAGTAGAAGCCGCCCTCCGGTGCCAGCATCTCGCGCAGCGCCCACTCGCAGATCGCGACGGCGACGCCCCGGTAGCGCTCGTGCCCGAGCTCGAGATGGGCGCGGAGGAAGGTGCGGGCGAGAAGCGCGTTGTCGTAGAGCATCTTCTCGAAGTGGGGGACGATCCACCCGGCGTCGACCGAATAGCGGGCGAACCCCCCGCCGAGCTGGTCGTGGATGCCGCCGGCTGCCATCCGGTCCAGCGTCAGCTCGACGGGAGCGTGCTCGCCGCGGGCGAGGAGGAGGTCGAGCGCGCTCGCAGGCGGGAACTTCGGTGCCGTCCCGAAGCCGCCGTTGACGGGATCGATCGCAGCGAGCAGGGCCGGGATCGCGTCGTCGAGGATCTCGGGGCCGACATCGTCGGCGGTCGCCGCCATGCGCCCGATCGCGCCGAGCTGCTCACGGGTCCGCGGTGCGGCCGCACCGATCTGATCGCGCTGGCTCGTCCAGGCGGCGACGACGGCCTCCATGACGCTGCGGAAGCTCGGCATCCCGCCGCGGGAATCAGGCGGGAAGTAGGTCCCGCAATGGAACGGCACGCCGTCGGGGTCGCAGAACGCGGTCAGCGGCCAGCCGCCGCCCCCGGTCATCCCCTGCAGGGCCTCCATGTAGATCGCGTCGACGTCGGGGCGCTCCTCGCGATCGACCTTGACCGGCACGAAGTTCGCGTTCATGTAGGCCGCCGTCTCCCGGTCGGTGAACGACTCGCGCTCCATCACGTGGCACCAGTGACAGGCCGAGTAGCCGATCGAGAGCAGGATCGGCACGTCGCGCTCATGCGCGAGGCGGGTCGCCTCCTCGCCCCAGGGGAGCCAGTCGACCGGGTTGTCGCGATGCTGGAGGAGGTAGGGGGAGGTCTCGCGCGCGAGGGCGTTCGCCATCAGCGCAGCCTCTCGGTGCGGTCCACGGCGCGGTAGCCCGTCGGCCACGAGGACCGTGCGGCGCGCGCCGCGGCCGCCCGCACGGCGGAGCCGGATCCCGGCAGTCGCGTCGTCACCCGGCGGCCGCCGAAGCGGCCGACGATCTGCCCACCGGGGAGGATGCGCACGGTGCCGTGCGGCGCGCCGTCACCGGACACCGTCACGGTCGTCGTCGCGCGTCGCGATCGCGGGGCGAAGCCGCTGACGAGCACGCCCGGGACGTACTGGACGCGCCGTAGGCGGATCCCGGTCGCCGTCCAGCGCGCGGTCCCCGAGCGCAGGCCGCCGATCTGCGTGCCGATGCGCGGCGCCTTGCGGCGGTCGGCGGCGATGCCGAGGAAGACCTCGCCGACGTCCTGGAGCGTCTCGGCGGCGGCGTTCGCGGCCTTGCGCTCGCGGCCGGCGCCGGGCACCCGGGCGAGCCGTGTCGGCCCGATCCGCGTCGGGGGGAACTGCGGCGCGGTCGCGGTGCACGGCAGCACGGGCTGGCCGGCGAAGAACGCGGCGACGCCGGCGCGCGCGCAGCCGGTTGGGTCCGCGCCGATGACCGAGTGCCCGACGAACGGGACCTCGAGGAACTGGGCGCCCGGGATCCGCAGCGCGACCGCGCGGGCGTCGGTGACCGGCGTGCGGAGGTCGGCGTCGCCGCCGATCACGAGCGTCGGCACGCTCGGCAGCGGCGCGGAGGCGACCGGCGCGGGGGACGCGTTCGGCCAGGACACGCAGAGCGGGATGACGTCGGACAGCAGGGCGACGCGCGCGTCGAACGGCCCGAGCCGGGTGCGCGGGATCGCGCGGGCCGCGCGAATCGCCGCGTCGGCGCGCGCCTGCGGCGCGTCGGCGCGGTTCCACGGGAACGCGCCCTCCTCGCAGACCGTCGTGACGAACAGCGCCGCGGAGATGTCGTCCTCCTCGTCGGTGTCGTTGAAGTTCGCCCGCTCCTGGAGGCGCAGGATCGGCCGCACGTCGCCGTGCAGCGCGCTGCGCACGGCGGCGGGGAGATCGGCGCGCAGCGTCGGGTTGAAGTCGCCCGCGAGGAGGACGTCGAGGAGATCGATCGCGCTCATCGAGCGGCGCGCCTGGACGCCGGTGGCCGTCACGACCGGGCCGCGCAGCGGGGTGCGCTCGAGGCGGCGCACCAGGGCGGCGACGTCGCCGCGCGGATCCCCGCTGATCCCACGGCAGCGGTTCGCGCCGCAGAGCTGGCGCAGCGCGGGGCCGACACGGCTCAGCGTCGAGCGGTCGAAGACGTCGGGGCCCTCGGGCGGCACGACCGAGTCGAGGACGAGCGCCTCGACGTTGGCCGGGTACTTGGCGGCGTAGGCCTCGGCCACCTTGGTGCCGTACGAGGTGCCGTAGAGCACGAGCTTGCCGTAGCCGGCCGCCTGCCGGATCGCCTCGATGTCGTCGACGCTCTCGGCTGTCCGGTAGAAGGCGCGCGACGGTCCGATGGCCGCGGCGCACTGCGCCGCCGTCGACTGCCCCGAGCAGCGCAGCTCGCCCGACGAGCCCGTGCCGCGCTGGTCGAACACGAGCAGATCGCGGGTCGCGAGCGCCGGCGCCATGTTCTGGGCGAGCTTCGAGGCGAACGGGATCGCCGCCTGGCCCGGCCCGCCGGCGAGCCCCACGACGGCCGAGTTGGAGGGGTTGCTCGCCGCGACGCGGCGCTTGATGTTCAGCGTCAGCGCGCCGCCGGCGGCGCCCGTGGGATCGAGCGGCACCGCGAGCTGGCCGCACTGGAACCCGGCGGGGGCGCACGGCGCGAACGGGATCGCGGCGTGCGCGGCGGGAGCCGAAACGGCGCCGGCGGCGAGCAGGGCGACCAGTCCGGCGAGGACGTGCGGGACGCGCATCGACCGCCAACCGTAGCGTGCGCCGGCCCGGGCGGATCCGGTCGCAGTGCTCGCGGGCGGGTCCACTAGTGTCCGCTGCTTCCCCGTAACTCGGAAAGGACGTCGAACGTGTCTCACCGCGAAGCCGTGATGGCGCCCGACGCGCCCGCGCCCGCCGGCCCGTACAGCCACGCCGTGCGATCGGGCGGGCTGTTGTTCTGCTCCGGCCAGGTGCCGATCGACCCGGCGACCGGCAAGCTCGTCGAGGGCGCGATCGGCGATCAGGCGCGCCAGTGCCTCGAGAACCTGGCGACCGTGTGCAAGCAGTCCGGCGTCACGCTCGCCGACGCGGTGCGGATGGCGATCTACGTCACGGACATCTCGACCTTCGC
>Ga0070692_10000886_pt1 | contig 10119 bp, 5 predicted proteins | sample KBSK1102metaG_FD_64675 | JGI IMG/M metagenome (GOLD analysis project Ga0070692, IMG submission 64675) | Corn, switchgrass and miscanthus rhizosphere microbial communities from Kellogg Biological Station, Michigan, USA - KBS K1-10-2 metaG | ecosystem: Host-associated > Plants > Roots >...
TACAAGCTCGCGGTGCCCTCCCATCTCGCTCGCTGGAACGAGTTCCTGTACTTCGACTACGAATCGACCGGCGACGAGACGTACTTCTGCGACAGCCGCGATCCACACCCGCGTTCGCGCCGTGTATTCGCCTTCCACAAGCCGCGCACGTTGCATGGGTGGCTGAAGGAACAAGACACGCTTCGGGTGCGTCTCACCCAGATGCCCTCGTTGGACGCACACGGGTTGCGCGAGTGCCAAGTCGATGCCATTGGCGGCCTGGAGCAATCCCTCGCTCACGATCGGCCGCGCGCCCTGATCCAGATGGCCACCGGCGCGGGCAAGACCTTCACCGCCTGCACCTTCTTGTGGCGGCTGCTGAAGTTCGCCAAGGCCCGTCGCATCCTCTTCCTGGTGGACCGCAACAACCTCGGCGACCAGACGCTCAAGGAGTTTCAGAACTTCGACGCGCCCGCCGCAGGCCGCAAGTTCACCGACACCTATATCGTCCAGCACCTGCACGGCAACCGCGTCGACTCGGACGCCAAGGTGGTCATCACCACAATCCAGCGCCTGTACGCCATGCTGCGCGGCAAGGAGTTATCCGAGGAGAACGAGGAACGTTCGGCCTTCGAGACCGAGACCAGCGGCGAAGGCGAAATCCCGCCTGTCGCCTACAACCCCGCCATTCCCATCGAAACCTTCGACTTCATCGTCTCCGACGAATGCCACCGCTCCATCTACGGCCGCTGGCGGCAGGTGCTGGAATACTTCGATGCCTTCCTCATCGGCCTCACCGCCACGCCCAGCAAGCACACGCTGGCGTTCTTCAACAACAACCTTGTGTCCGAATACAGCTACGAGCAGTCCATCACGGACGGCGTCAACGTCGGCTTCGAGGTTTTCCGCATCAGGACCGAAGTCGGCGAAAAGGGAGGCACGGTCGAGGCTGGCTACGCCGTGCCGGTGCGCGATCGCCGTACCCGCGCGCTGCGCTACAAGGAACTGGACGAAGACCTCACCTTCATCCGGGAAGAGCTCGACCGCTCCGTCAGCGTGCCCGCGCAGATCCGCGCCGTGCTCAAGTGCTACCGCAATAACTTGTTCACCGAGCTGTTCCCCGGCCGCACGGGCGAGTGGGTACCGAAGACCCTGATCTTTGCCAAGGACGACCACCACGCCGAAGAAATTGTTACCGCCGTACGTGAGGTGTTCGATCAAGGCAACGACTTCGCCAAGAAAATCACTTATCGCACAGGCGACGACCCCAAGGCTCTGATCAAGGCATTTCGTGTTGACCCGTTCCCGCGCATCGCGGTCACCGTGGACATGATCGCGACCGGCACCGACATCAAGCCGGTGGAATGCCTGATCTTCATGCGCGACGTAAAATCCGCCGGATACTTCGAACAGATGCGCGGCCGCGGCGTGCGCAGCATCGCCGATTCGGACCTGCACCAGGTTACGCCCGACGCCCAGACCAAGACTCGGTTCGTGCTGGTGGACGCGGTCGGTGTTACCGAAAGCCAGAAGACCGTCAGCCAACCGCTGGAGCGCAAGCGCAGCATCACCTTCGACAAGCTGATAGACCAGATCGCGCAAGGCCGGCGCGACGACGACGCCATCTCCAGTCTCGCCGGCCGTCTCGCCGCGCTGGACCATCGCATCGAAGACGAAGACCGTGCCCGCATTTCTGCGGCAGGCAACGGCACCACGCTGAAGTCCCTGGCCGGCGGTCTGCTCAATGCCATCAGCCCCGACCTCGTCGAAGCGAAGATCATCGAACGCCACGGCAGCGTCGAAGCCGCCACCAAGGAACAGACCAAAGCCATTGCCGACGAACTGAAGGACGTCGCCTGCGCGCCGCTGGACGCCCCGAAGCTGCGCAACCTCATCAAGGACATCAAACAGAAAACCGACATCCTGATCGCCGAGCGCACGCCCGATGAAGTAGTGAGCGCCGGTTACGACATCAAGCACGCCGAGGCGCGCGTGCAGTCGTTCAGGGATTTCATCGAGGCGAACAAGAACGAACTACTCGCTCTACAAATTCTCTACAGTCAGCCCTACGCGAAACGCCGGCTCACCTACGCCGCTGTCCGCGAATTGGCCCAGCGGCTTGCCGATCCGCCGTACCATTTGACGACCGCAGACGTGTGGCAGGCGTACAAGCGCATCGAAGCCGCGTTGGTGCGCGGCGCCCCCAGCGACAAGGTGCTCACCGACATCATTTCGCTGGTGCGCTTCGCCACCGGGCAGAGCGAGTTGCTGGAACCGTACTCTGCGCGCGTCGAGCAGAAATTCAATCTGTGGATCGGTCGCCAAATCAAGGCGGGCAAGCAATTCACCGGGGAACAGATGACCTGGCTGAAAGCCATCCGCGACTACCTCGCCGCCAACGTCGAGATTGTGCCTGCCGACCTGCAGCGCGACACGCCGTTCAGCGCGTGGGGCGGCGTGATCGCTGCGCGCAAGGTGTTTGGCGACGGGTTGGATGGGATACTGGATGAAATGACCGAGGCACTCGTTGCATGAGTGAGTCGATTCCGGATGGCTGGATCCTCGGTTGCATTAGCGATATTGCTGACGTCAATCCATCAGGGTCCACGGTCGTTGCGGCTGACGATGAACTGGTTACGTTTCTTCCAATGGCTGCGGTAGAAGAGCTGTCGGGCAAAATCGACCTTTCGACTGAACGCCGGTTCGGTGAGGTCAAAAAGAACTTTACGCGCTTCCGCGACAACGATGTCCTGTTCGCGAAGATCACGCCATCGATGGAGAACGGCAAGATTGCAGTTGCACGCGAGCTGCGATCGGGACGTGGTTGCGGAACGACGGAGTTTCATGTAATCCGCCCGGCCGCTGATGTTGCCCCTGATTATCTGCGGCTGTTCTTAGTCCAGTCACGTTATCGCCAGACGGCCAAGCGCAATATGCAGGGTGCGGTTGGCCAGCAGCGCGTGCCGGCTGACTTCGTCCGTGGGTCGGCCATTCCCGTCGCGCCCGCGAATGAGCAGCGCCGCATCGTCTCCAAAATCGACGAGCTGTTCAGTCGCATCGATGAAGGCGAGCAGGCGTTGCAGCGCGTCACGAAACTGGTGAAGCATCACCGCCAGTCAGTGCTGAAGGCTGCCGTCACCGGCGAACTCACTCGCGACTGGCGCGAGGCGCGCGAGCGCGCCGGCGAACCGGTGGAATCCGGCGAGGCGTTGTTCGCCCGCATCCTGAAAGCTCGCCGCGTCGCGTGGGAACAAGCCGAACTCGCCAAGCTCAAGGCCAAGGGCAAGGCCCCCACCGACGATCACTGGAAGCGCAAGTACCAGGAACCAGCGCCGCCCGACACCACCGACCTGCCCGTATTGCCGGAAGGGTGGGTGTGGGCAACGTTAGAGTGCGTCTCGGAGTGTTTGGACTACGCACGCGTGCCGGTGAGTGCAACCGAGCGTGCCAGTCGCGTAGGCGATATTCCGTACTTCGGGGCGAATGGTCAGGTCGGCACTATTGACGACTATCTCTTCGATGAACCGCTTGTCTTGGTGGTAGAGGACGAGACCTTTACAGGGCGTACCAAGCCCTTTTCGTACAAGATCGAGGGGAAGGCGTGGGTCAACAATCACGCTCATGTGCTGCGCCCGACATGCGCGGTTGATGTTGATTTTTTGAACGTGCTGTTGATGCGGTATCCCTTCATCCCGTTGACTACGGGGACAACCGCTCGTCGAAAGCTGACCCAAAAGGCACTCATGTCCGCGCCGGTGGCGATCCCGCCCGATATGGAGCAGTCGCAGATTCTGGAGCTGACGCAACGTGCGCTCGGCGGTGTCGATCAGCTGATCTTGGAAGTAATTGGTGCGCCAAAACACGCCACTGCCCTCCGCCAGTCCATCCTCAAAGCCGCCTTCTCCGGCCAGCTGGTGCCGCAGGACCCGCACGACGAACCGGCTTCGAAGCTGCTGGAGCGCATTGCCGCAGGACGCGCAAACGTCGTGAACACGCAACGCCAACGGAAAAAGACGACCGCATGAGCAACATCGATTCCACCCTCGTTAACAAGGTCTGGAACTACGCGCATGTGCTGCGCGATCAGGGCATCGGCTACGGCGACTACGTCGAACAGATCACTTTCCTGTTGTTCCTGAAAATGGATCAGGAGCGCAACGATCTATTGGGTGAATCCTCTGCAATCCCGGGAAAGTGGCGCTGGGACAAGCTGGCGCCGCTTGCGGGCGACGAACTGGAGGCCCAGTACCGCCATACGCTGGAAGCGCTGGGCCGCGAAAAGGGGCTGATCGGCGCGATCTTCCGCGGCGCACAGAACAAGCTGACCGACCCGGCCAAGCTGAAGCGCGTGGTGTCATTGATTGACGCCGAAACCTGGATTGGCATCGGCGTGGACGTGAAGGGCGCAATCTACGAAGGGCTGCTGGAGCGCAACGCCGAAGAAGTGAAATCTGGTGCCGGGCAATACTTCACGCCGCGCGCGTTGATCGATTCGATGACGGAAGTGGTGGCGCCGAGGATTGGCGAAACCGCGCACGATCCGGCCTGCGGCACCGGCGGCTTCCTGCTGTCGGCCTATGAACACATGAAGGAGCAAAGCCAAGACCGGGCCCTTCAGCGCAAGCTGCGCGAAGAATCCATTGGCGGCACCGACATCGTGCCCGAGGTGGTGCGCCTGTGCGCGATGAACATGTACTTGCACGGCATCGGCAACGGCGAAAGCCCGATCGCGCAGCGTGACGCGCTAGCAAGCGACTCTGGCGAGCGCTTCAATGTCGTCCTGACCAATCCACCGTTCGGCAAGAAGTCCAGCTTTACGGTCGTTGGCGAAGATGGCTCCCTCGCCACCGAGCGCGAAAACTATGAGCGCGAAGACTTCAAGTTCACCACCAGCAACAAGCAGCTCAATTTCTTGCAGCACATCATGACGATCATGGCCGACGATGGCCGTGCCGGCGTGGTACTGCCGGACAATGTGCTGTTCGAGGCAGGCAATGCGGGCGCAGGCATCCGCAAGCGCTTGTTGATGCAGTTCGATTTCCACACTCTGTTGAGGCTGCCGACCGGGATCTTCTACAAGCCGGGCGTCAAGGCGAACGTGCTGTTCTTCGACAAGAAACCGCCGCGCGCGGATGGCTCGCCGAACAGCAGCGCGCTATGGATATACGATTTCCGCACCAACCACCATTTCACCCTGAAGAAGAATCCGTTGGCGCGAAGCGACCTTGACGACTTTGTGCATTGCTACGCCGCCGACAATCGAGCCAAGCGTAAGGAAACCGAGCGCTTCAAGCGGTTCGCGGTGGAGGACCTGCTAAAGCGCGACAAGTTGAACCTCGACATCTTCTGGCTGAAGGACGATAGCCTCGAAGATGTCGACAAATTGCCACCACCGGACGAAATCGCGGCCGACATCGTGGACAACCTGCAGGCAGCCCTCGATGCGTTTCAGTCCGTCGTCGACGAGCTGGGCGTTGCCGCGCCCAGCACTGGCCAATGAGCCCTGTAAGGTTCACGCCTCCCGAAATCTGGGAGGTGAGCGGCTCGGAGAGCTTTTTGTCGTTGGAGCCTAGCGTCCCGCTGAACACGGCCGGTCCTTCTGCGAAGTTCGCGCACATCTGTGCTTTCAACGTTTCGCCTTGCGCTCCACTTCGGAAACCAGTCGTTCCTGTACCTTCACAGGCAGGGAATCGAAGGCCAGGATTAATCTGGCTAGCCGGTCATTGCTCGCCAACAGATACGCGGCGGGTACGCCTAAAGCGTCCGCCATGCGTTGAATGGTCACGGGATCAGGGTGGTGTACGCCCTTCTCGTACCGATTAATGCGCGAACTGGCCACGAAGCGATCCAGGCCCGCTGCTATCCCAAGTTCTCGTTGCGACAGCCCCTTCCGGCTACGAGCTTCCTTGAGGCGCCTGGGAAGGACGGCCAACGGAGTGAGCTTTTGAGGCACTGTTCGAACCCGGTAGGACGGACCCTACGAGATTCGTAACTTTGCCTTGCGTTGCATACTACGAATTTCGTAGCATGTGAGCAACCGACCAAGCCTTCCTAGATGCTATGCGGCTCAAATCTTTGAAACTTGTGTTCGACCTATCCCCTGACGACGATGGCGCCGTCGAGTTCCCGATCGACGAGAGCACTGTCGATGCATGGGAACGACAATTCCGCCGCATTGCGAGATCGATTGATCCGCCGTCATACATCGAACGGCTCCGGGAGGACGCTGGTGCCAAGCTGAGGCAGTGCCTGGATTGGGATCTTCAGCCGCCCACGGAGCGGCAGTTGAACTTTGCGGATGCGATCGCCAGAGAGCTCGACCTGCCATTGAGTCCGGAGGTGATCCGCTACAAGGGGGCGATGGCTGGGTTCCTTGACCAATATGGCGCAGAATTCAAAAAAAAATGTGCGCGGCGACTATCATCTGAACCTAAATAGATCCATGGCTGGTCTGCACGTCACGAACATCTCCGCTTTTGCGGTCACGGGCGACGAGCGTAAGCGGATTCCGCGGGGTACTAGCGGCCACGATCGATTCGTGATCTGTTCGATTGATGATCTGCCTTTGCTCTGCGGAGGGCGGGCGTTGCTCTGGGACCCGAATGATCCAAGCGGAGCAAGTCATGGAGCGCTTGGTCCATGAACTTCCCGAGCTCCGCGTCCGCCGCATCATGCTCGTTAGCGATGCGGCACTGCGGGCGACATTCATCGAAGAAGTCGATGGCAGGAGCTTTCGGGCCGCTGGGCCCGGGCCAATACAAACTGCCATTACGTGGATTCTTCGGATGCATACGCTTCAGTGGGTCGCCAAGAATGCTGGAATTATCCTCTCCCGCGGCTGAAGGTGGCGGTGAACGTGACCGAGGGCTCTGACACCGTGCAAGCGTACGAAGAGTTGCGCAATCAAGCCGATGTCGCGAACAAAGCGTTCGTCGAGACTGCAGTGGTTCTTTTCAACCGTTTGCGCGAAATCGATCCGGACTTGACGACGATCGCCGAGGAATTTTATGGATCGTCGCGTGCGGCAGCGATTGCTTTCGCGCAAGGCAACATATACGACGATCGGCCGAGTACATACGCTGAGTTGGCCAGCGGACGGCGTGCGGAAGTGCGGGACAATATTGTGAGGGCGCAGTACGGGATGTTCTGATCTCGCACTCCGGGCGCCGCAAACCGCCGTTTGCGTAGGGAGCTTCCTACCGGCGCCATCGCAACTCGCTGAAGCGGTGTACCTATCATGCCCAAGTCAAAGGTTACCCGAACCGCTGTGGAGGAAGTCCGCAGTGTCCATGGCAGGAGTCAAGTGGAATGGGCGCGACTGTCGGTGCGAGTCGCCCCAGAGCTCAAGCGCAAGTTGCAGAGCCAAGCTAAACGCGCGGGTGTGCCGCTGGCCGAGTGGCTTCGGACCCGCTTGGAGGCTGGTCCTGTGAGCCCTGGCGAAGTCCGCGCCTTCCTTCGCGCTCTGGTCGACTTGGGTAAACAAATTGACCGGACCAGCGGCCGCAAGTCCAACAAAGCGTAGTGCGGCTCGCGACCCGTTGCGGTCATCCGCCCTTCCGGAAAGCGGCCCCTGGCCGGGGCGAAAGCTGACGCCTGGAGAGCCCAGAGCGGGTCGGATGGTTGCGTCCCGTACCTGAATTCCGGCACGCGCTCGTTTACACTCGCGCCCGTGGAGGCCGGCCTGTTGCCGGCGGGGACTTCGTGTTGCCGTGGCCGTGCGTCCATCCTTCTTCGCGGAACTGAAGCGCCGCAACGTGCTGCGCGCGGGCGTGCTGTACGCGGGCGCGGTGTGGGCGCTGGCGCAGGGACTCGCGCAATTGTTGCCGCTGTTCGGCGATTACGAATGGATCGCGCGCTGGTTCGTGGTCGCGGGCGTCGTGGGCTTTCCGTTCTGGATCGCGTTTGCGTGGTTCTACGAATTCACGCCGCAAGGTTTGAAGCGCGAAAGCGAAATCGCGGCAGATGCTTCCATTACCCGGAGCACAGGCCGTGCAATGGACAAATGGATCATCGCGGTTCTTGTCGTCGCCGTGGTCTTGCTGCTCACGAATACTTTCGTGTGGCGCAGGGGTGCGGGCTTGTCGAACGATGCAGGCTCCGGATCGCCGGTCGTTTCGCTGAAATCCATCGCGGTGTTGCCGCTGTTGAATGAAAGCGGCGATGCTTCGCAGGATTATTTTTCGGATGGACTGTCTGAGGAATTGATCTCCGCGCTCGGCCAGGTGCGCGCGTTGAAGGTGATCGGGCGCAATTCCTCGTTCCAGTTTCGCGGACGCGCGCAGGATGACACCGCCAGCATTGGCGCGAAGCTCGGCGTGGCCACGCTGCTGGAAGGCACCGTGCGCAAGCAGGGCAATGAGGTACGCATCGTCGCGTCCTTGATCAAGGCCTCGGATGGCAGCCAGTTGTGGTCGCAGACTTACGACCGGAAATTGAAAGACGTGTTCGCGGTGCAGAGCGACATCGCGACATCGGTCGCGAATGCGTTGAAGGCCAATGTGTTCGGCGGTGCAATCGCAGCTACCGATAAGCCGCCCAGCGGCAATCTGGCCGCCTACGATGCGCTTCTGCAGGGGCGCTGGCATGCCGAGCGTCGCAACCGTGCCGATTATTTCAAGGCCGTGGATTACTACCAGCAGGCGATCAAGCTCGATCCGGATTACGCGTTGGCTTATGCGCGGCTGGCGATCGCGCAGCAATGGTTCAACGACTGGGTGGCCAACAACGAGGAGCGCAAAATCACCGGCGCGCAGGCGCGTGCGGATGCACGCGAGGCGGTAAAACTCGCGCCGCAATCGGCGCTGGCGCTTGGCGCGCTCGGCATCAACCAGGCGTGGTCGGATTTCGACTACGCGGCTGCCGAGCCGACATTGAAGAAAGCTGTCGCACTCGATCCCTCCAATGCGGAAACGCTCTACCAGCTTGCCGACGTGACAGCTTGCCTTGGTCGCCTGGACGAAGCGATCGGCATGATGCGCAAGGTGCTGGTGATGGAACCGCTGAATGCGTCATTCCATTTCTACACGGGCGAGTTCCTAATGGCGGCGGGCCGATATCCGCAGGCCGAGGTCGAGCTCAAGCGCGCCCTCGAATTGCAGCCAGCGATGGAGGCTACCCACGCCCTGCTCGCAATGGTTTATATCCAGCAGCATCGCTTCGCCGAAGCAATGGCCCAGGCCGAAGCAGAGCCGCAGCCGCAAAGTCGCCGTTGGGCGTTGGCTTCAACATACTTCGCGCAAGGCGATGCTGCGCGCGGACAGCAGCAACTGGACGAGATGATCCGGCGGGATTCCAGCTTCCCCACCTACATGGCGATGGTCTATGCGATGCGGGGTGATTCCGACAATGCATTCGTGTGGCTGGATCGCGCGGTCGCGGTACGCGACCCGGGTGTGGCAACGCTGTACGAACTGCCTTGGCTGGTTCCGGCGCTACGAAAAGATCCGCGTATGGCGGCGCTGTGCCGCAAACTCGGATTGCCCACGCCCGATGAAGTCGCCGCGCAACGCGGGGCTTCCGCGGCATTTCCCGCAATGGAGTCCACGCAATGAACGAGACCGCGACCGGATTCCTGGCACGCCTGAAGCAACGCAAGCTGGTGCAATGGGCGCTGGCTTACATCGCCGCGGCGTTCGCGTTTCTGCAAGGCATCGACATCGTGGCCGCCAAGTTCGGTTGGCCCGATACCGTCGAACGCCTGTTGATCATCGCGATCTGCGTGGGTTTCTTCGTCACGCTGTTGCTGGCCTGGTACCACGGTGACCAGGGTCGGCAACGCGCCAGTGGCACGGAATTGCTGCTGGTCGCGCTGGTGCTGGCGGTGGGCGGCGGGGTCTTGTGGAAAGTCGCCGGTGCGCCAACGAGCCATGGCGTCACGGCGAGTTCGGCAATGCCCGCTACGCATGGAGCTCCCGAGTTGGCATCCCCGGCGACTGCCGCTGGCAATTCGGTGCCAGCCTCCGTCGTGACGGCCGTTCCGGCCAAATCCATCGCCGTGTTGCCGTTCGAGAATCTGTCCGACGACAAGGACAACGCCTACTTCGCCGCCGGCATGCAGGACGAGATCCTCACGCGGCTGTCCAAGATCGGCACACTGCGGGTGATCTCGCGCACCTCGACGTTGCCATTCGCGAGCCACCC
>Ga0070692_10000888_pt1 | contig 10110 bp, 14 predicted proteins | sample KBSK1102metaG_FD_64675 | JGI IMG/M metagenome (GOLD analysis project Ga0070692, IMG submission 64675) | Corn, switchgrass and miscanthus rhizosphere microbial communities from Kellogg Biological Station, Michigan, USA - KBS K1-10-2 metaG | ecosystem: Host-associated > Plants > Roots >...
CCATGCCGGACTTCGCCGCGCTCAGGGACAGGATGGTCGAGGAGCAGCTCCGCCCGCGCGGTATCGCCGGCGCACGGCTGCTCGACGCCTTCCGGGCCGTGCCGCGCGAGCTGTTCGTGCCGGAGGCGATGCGCGACTTCGCCTACGATGACGGGCCGCTGCCGATCGGGGCGGGGCAGACCGTATCCCAGCCCTACATCGTCGCGCTGATGATCGAGGCGGCGGAGGTAGGGCCGGGTGAGCGGGTGCTCGAGGTCGGCGCGGGCTCGGGCTATGCCGCCGCGATCCTCGGGCGGGTCGCTGCCGAGGTGGTGGCCGTGGAGCGCCATGCGGAGCTCGCCGCCGGCGCCCGTTCCCGGCTCGCCGCGCTCGGTGCCGGCAACGTCCGCATCGTCGAGGGCGACGGCAGCGCCGGCCTGCCCGACGACGCCCCGTTCGAGGCGATCCTCGTCGCCGCCAGCGGCCGCCATGTGCCGCAGGCGCTCGTCGACCAGCTCTGCGTCGGCGGTATCCTCGTCATGCCGCTCGGCGAACCCGACACGGTCCAGCGGCTGATCAAGGTGACACGCACGTCCGAGAGGGAAGTTCGCCGGGAAGACCTCGGAGCCGTTCGCTTCGTCCCGTTGATCGGCAAGGAGGCGTGGCACGACGAAGCCGCCCCGCCCATCCCATCGGAGCCGTGAGCGGAACCGGAGACTCCCGCCGCCGGTTTAACCCACGTCAAGTAACCAGGAGTATCGACATGGGCGAGTTCACCGACCGGCTGAAGGGCAATGTCAACAAGGCCGTGGGCGAGGCGAAGCAGCACAGCGACGACCCCGCCGTCCGCGACGAGGGCGACGCCCAGAAGCTGAAGGGCACCGGCCAGGACCTAAAGGGCAAGGTCAAGGGCGTCATCAACGGATTGTGACGACCGGTGGGGGGACGCGTGCGCCTATGTGTCCCCCTCACCCTTATCCCTCCGTGCGCTGCGGGATGTCCGCGCCTTCGGGGAAGAATTCCAGCGACGCCGAGTTGAGGCAGTAGCGCAGGCCCGTCGGCGGCGGGCCGTCCGGGAAGACGTGGCCGAGATGGCCGTCGCAGCGGGCGCAGCGTATCTCCGTGCGGACCATGCCGTGGCTGCGGTCTGAAATTTCGCGAATATGGTCGGGGTCGAAGGGGCGGGTGAAGCTCGGCCAGCCGGTGCCGCTCTCGAACTTGCCCTCCGATTTGAACAGCGGGAGCCCGCACAGGCGGCAGGCGTAGACGCCCGACGACTTGTTGTTGAGCAAAGTCCCGCAAAACGGCCGCTCGGTGCCGTGGTCGAGGATCACCTGCCGCTCCTCGGGGGTGAGGGCGCGGGCATAGTCGTCGCGGCGGGCCTCGGTAAGCGGCGTGATGTCATAGCCGGAGCGGGACTTGGTGGCGGTCGTCATGCGCGTCTCCTCGTTCGGAGCCGCATGTAGTGCGCCGCGCCCGTGCTCAACAGGGGCGCGCGTTCCAGGCGGCGAGAACGCGCTCCGTCATTGCCGCGCAATCCGCGCCGGCGAATGGGAAGGCGCCGGTCAGCGCCGCCTGCACGTCGGGCGCGAGCGCCTGCTGGAGGCGGCGGCGGGCGCGCAGGTGGCGGGTCTTGACGGTGGCGGGGAGGATGCCGAGCGCCTCGGCGGTCTCCTCCACGCTGAGACCCTCGACGTCGCGCAGCACGAAGACCGAGCGGAAGCCGTCGGGCAGCGCCGAGACGGCCTGCTCGAGCAGGGTGCGCAGCTGGGCACGGGCGAGGGCGGCGTCCGGGGCCGCGTCCGAGGTCGAGCCGCGCATCAGCTTCTCCCGATATTCGTCGATCTGGACGACCGAGCTCGCGTCGAGCCGCGCGCGGCGCCGCTTCTCGGCGCGGGCGCGGCCGAGCGCCTCGTTGATGACGATCCGCGTCAGCCAGGTGGAGAGGGCGGAGCGGCCCTCGAAGCTCCCGATCGCGGCGAAGGCGCGCATGTAGGCGGCCTGGACCGCGTCCTCCGCCTCGTCGCGATTCTTGAGGATCGACCAGGCGGCGCGGAACAGGCGCTGGTTGTTGCGCTCGGTCACCAGCCGGACGGCGGCGCCGTCGCCGGCGGCGATGCGCGCGGCGAGCCCCGCGTCCGAAAGGGCGGTAAGATCGAGAAGGGCAGCGACGGCCATGGTCTTGCTCCCGAAACTATCGGCAGGCGCCGAGCGATTCCAGCAGCTCGCGGCGGAGCGCTGGATCGTCGCGAAAATCGCCCAGCCAGCATTTGGTGACCATCGAAACACCGTGCTGGTTGACGCCGCGGGTCGACATGCAGCCGTGGCTCGCCTCGATCACCACCGCCGCGCCGCGCGCGCCCGTGGCCTCGAAGAGGGTCGTGGCGATCTGCCGGGTGAGGCGCTCCTGGAGCTGGAGGCGGCGGGCATAAGCGTCGACGAGGCGGGAGAGCTTCGAGATGCCGACCACGCGGTCGCGGGGCCGATAGGCGACGTGCGCCTTGCCGACGATCGGCGCGAGATGATGCTCGCAGGTCGAGACGAGCGGGATGTCCCTGAGCAGGATCGTCTCGTCATAGCCCTCCGCCTCGTCGAAGGTGCGCGCCAGCAGGCGGGCAGGGTCGATCGCGTAGCCCGAGAACCATTCCTTGTACGCGCGGGCGACGCGATCGGGCGTGTCGGCCACGCCCGGCCGGTCGGGATCGTCGCCGGCGGCGGCGATCAGGGTGCGGACGGCCCTCGCGATGTCAGCGGCTCCTGGGCGAGGCACCCCTCGAACGCGGTCCTCCGGGGAAATGTCGTCGTCCGAGGCGAACGCCGCGCTGCTCTCGTATAGCTCCACCTGTCCCTCCGCTTGGTTTCCGGTATTGGATGCTGCGGCGGGCGCGCGGTTCCCGCCGCGGCTCAGGCACCGATCGCCAGGCGCGGTGCGGCTTTCCCGAGCCCATGGTCTCTCGCTTCAGCTTGGCCTATCCGGGGCCCGAAGCGAAGCGGAACGGGGGCCAGGGGGCGACGTGCGCGAAGAAGGGCAACCACTCGCCAGTCGTCTGCTCGATGCCGCTCCGGCGACCCGCGCAACTCTGTTCTTCTGGGCTGCCGCCGCTGCCCTGGCCAATGCCTTTGCAGGCATCGCAATCCGAACCTGGGCCGAGCAGAGCGCCACCTATGCACTCTTCTCGCTTTTCGGGATCAGCGCCGTCGCATGGATGGCGGCGGCGGCTGCGCTCGCGCTCCTGGCGATGGAGCGCGACCGGACCTTGCCCAATCGCGTCGATTGGACCGGTGCGGCGGGCGTGGCGCTTGCAAGCGTGGTACCCGGGGCGCCGGCAAGCTCCGTCGCGCTGAGCTTCCTCGCCCTCTATATGGTCGCGACCTCCCGGCGAGGATCGTCGATCTCCCGGTCGGGGATCATTTGCATTGCGCTGTCCGGCACCCTTATCTGGGGACGCGTTCTCCTCGCCTTGTTCAGCCGCCCGTTGCTCGATGTGGACGCGTGGCTGGTGGGCACGGCGTTCGGCAGCCCGCAGTCGGGAAACCTCATCTCCTTCGTGGACGGGAGCGGTCGCATCATCGTCGCGCCCGGCTGCTCCTCGTGGCAGGGGCTGTCGATCGCCTTGCTGTTCTGGGCGACGGTCAACCAATGGTTCGCCGTCCGCTTCGATCGGCGGGCCGCGCTCACCTTGTCCCTCGCGCTTCTGGCGACGGTCGCCGTCAACGTGCTGAGGATCGGGGCGATGATCGAATTCCCGCGGCAACTGCCCGAAATCCATCACGGCTACGGATGGCACATCGCGGTGTGGGCCAGCCTTCTGCTGGTCGGCGCGATCTGCTTTGTCGGGGCGCGGCGTGAAATCCTCGACCTGTAGCCTCCTCTTCGGCGCTCTCCTGGCGCTCGGCATCGGCGCAAAGCTCGCCAGCAATCGGGCGGTACCGGACCCGAACCTAGGGCCATTCCGTGCCGCAGGGGCACGACTGCTGCGGGCCCAAGGATTCTCGGTCTGGAAGGACGCCGCCGGGCCTCTGCGCGGTATCCGCGGCGGATGCCGCGTCCTGCTGGGGGACTATTCGCCCTACGGCACGTTCGCCGATCTCTATGCCGAGATGGCACGGCCGATCGGGCCGCTCCGCTACGTGTTTCGCGGCGAGGTGTACGAGCGCCCGCCGAAGCTGCGGCCCCTGATGGAATATTACGTCGAGCGCGAGTTGAAGCGGGTGGGCTACGTCCCTCGGCGGCACCCCGTCGCCGCCGTCGCGGTCACGCCGGGCTGCGTCCTCGACGCCGGCGAATGGCGGCGCCTTGCCACCGTCGACGGTTGATCGAGCCGACAGTGCCCGGACGTCTACGGTGCCGGACGCGGTGGACGACCCACAAGGCAAGGAGCAGCAGAAGGATCATCGGCAGGCCGTCGCCGAGCCAGTCGAAAGGGACGCCGGTGCCGCCTGGTATGCCGTCCATGACTTCTCCCCTCCGCTGGCGCCGCGAAGTTGACCCTGCGAGCGCACGAAGTCAACGGTCGCCGCTGCCGCCTACCCCCTGCCCCTTGCGCGGAGACGCGTGACCGTGGTGGCGTTGCTGATCTGCTCGATGTCGGTCTTGAGGTGGAGCAGGCGGACGCCCGTCTTGGCCAGGGCCGTATGGAGTGCGGGGGCGAAAGCCTCGGTGGTCTCCACGGTCTCCGCCCAGGCGCCGTAGGCGCGGGCGAGGGCGGCAAAGTCCGGGTTGGCGAGATCGGTTCCCGAGACGCGCTCGGGATAGTCCCGCTCCTGGTGCATGCGGATGGTGCCGTAGCTGCCATTGTCGATGACGAGGACCAGCATCTCGGCCCCGTGGCGGATTGCAGTGGCGAGCTCCTGCCCGTTCATCAGAAAGTCGCCGTCGCCGGCCGGCGCGAGGACGGCACGCCCCGGGTGGCGCAGGCTGGCCGCGACCGCGGCGGGGACGCCGTAGCCCATCGAGCCGTTGGTCGGCGCCAGCTGGGTGGGGAAGGGCCCGAAGCGCCAGTAGCGGTGGAACCAGCCGGAGAAATTGCCCGCGCCGTTGCAGACGATCGTGTCGGCGGGGAGCGCCTCGCGCAGCGCCTTGACGCAAAGACCGAGGTCGAGCTTCGCCCCCGACGGCTGCGGCTCGGACCAGGCCAGCCACTCGGCATGCGCCTCAACGCCGCTCGAGAAGGAGAGGATGTCGTCCTCCCAGGTCGAGAGCAGCTCCGCGAATTCGCGCATGTCGGCGCAGATCGGCAGGCAGGTCTTGTAGACGCGGTTGAGCTCGTTCGGGTCGGGGTGGACGTGGACCAGCGTTTGGTCCGGGTGGTCGGGCGTGACCAGCGTGTAACCGTCGGTCGTCGCCTCCCCGAGGCGCGGGCCGACCACCAGGAGCAGGTCGGCTTCGCGGATGCGCTGCTGGAGCTTCGGGTTGGGGCCGTAGCCTAGGTTGCCGGCATAGGCGGGGGTGGTGCTCAGGATGGCGTCCTGGCGGCGGAAAGCGCACGCGACCGGAAGGCCGACGCGCTCGGCGAACTCGGCGAAATGGTGGGCGGCTCCAGCGTCCCAGCCGCCCCCGCCGATAATCGCGACAGGCGCGCAGGCGTTCTTGAGCAGGTCGACCAAGGTCGCGACGGCCATCGGGTCCGGAGTCTGAACCGGCGGGGCGATGCGTGGACGATCCACCGCCTCGACCTCGTCGCGCAACATGTCTTCGGGCAGCGCCAGCACCACCGGGCCGGGCCGCCCGGACATGGCGGTCGCATAGGCTCGGGCGACATATTCGGGGATGCGCGCCGCGTCGTCGATCCGCGCCGCCCACTTGGCGAGCGGACGGAACATCGCGGCGAAGTCGACCTCCTGGAAGCCTTCGCGGTCGCGGTCGCCGCGGGCGACGTCGCCGACGAACAGAATCATCGGCGTCGAGTCCTGAAAGGCGGTGTGGACGCCGACCGACGCGTTGGTCGCTCCCGGGCCGCGGGTGACGAAGGCGATGCCCGGACGGCCGCTGAGCTTGCCGTCGGCTTCCGCCATGTAGGCGACGCCGCCTTCCTGCCGGCAGACGACGAGATCGATGGCGGGGGTGTCGTGGAGCGCGTCGAGCACGGCGAGGAAGCTCTCGCCCGGCACGGTGAAGATGCGGTCGCACCCCTGCGCGAGGAGGTTGTCGACGAGGATGCGGCCGCCGCTGCGCAGGTTCGCTGTCATGGCGATGCGCTAGCCGGGGGGAGGGCGGAAGGGAAGCGGCCCGGCTTGACCTTACGTTCGCGTCAACTAGGAAGGGGCGCGACCCCAGCGGGAGACGACACGTGACGAAGAGCGAGATGGCGGCGGCCCTCAACGAGAAGCAGGCGTGGCTGCCCGGCAAGCGGGTGAAGATCGATTTCGGCGACGAGGGCGTGGTGATGCTCGACGGCGCCGCCGGCCGCGCCAGCGAGGAGGACGGCCCCGCCGACACGACGCTCAAGATCGCCTGGGCCGATTGGGAGGCGCTCGCCTCGGGCCAGCTCGACGGGATGACCGCCTTCATGCAGGGCAAGCTCCGCGTCGAGGGCGACATGTCGAACGCGATGCAGCTCCAGGGTGTGTTCGCCAAGCTGCGGCAGTAGGGGCGGACCCGGCGCGGGTCGCCGCATCCATCGGAAAAGCGGTGTCTTTGCCGGGCATCCGATGGTAGGGAAGGCGCGAGCGAGGAGGCGTTCGTGACCAGCCACTCATCCGACCCGGGGCGCTCCGGATCGTCGTTCGACGACTATGTCGCTGCCTATCGGCGCAACGGTTTCGCGATCCTGCGCGGGCTTTTCTCCGTCGACGAAGTTGCCGCGATCGCGGTGGCGTCCGAGCAGGTGCATGACGAGGGGGCGCGGCTCGGCCGCAGCTTCCGCCACGGCAACCTCTTCTACCGGGTCGCGCCCGGCGGCGCCGCCGACGGCGGGCCGGCGGTGCAGATGGTTCAGTGGCCGTCCTACCATCAGGCCGCGCTGAACGCGGTGCGGCTGGACCGGCGGTTCGCCTCCATCCTCGCCCCGCTGATCGGGGGCGACCTCAAGCAGATCATCAACCAGATCCACTGGAAGGCGCCGGGCTCGGCCGGCGATTTCGCCTGGCACCAGGATTCGAAGTTCCGCAAGCCGGACCACGCCTATCGCAACCTCGGCGACGCCTATGTGCAGACCGGGCTCGCGCTCGATCCGCACAATCCTGAGAGCGGCTGCCTGCGCTTCGTGCCGGGCAGCCATCTGTGGGGCAGTCTGCCGCTCGACGTGCCCGACGAGGTGCTCGGCAGCGCCATGCGGGACGCGGTGCTGGAAGGGGTGGGGCTGCGCGCATCGGATGCGGTCGACGTCCTGCTCGAGCCGGGAGACGTCGCCTTGTGGAGCCCCTATCTGGTCCACGGCTCAGGCACGAACCGGGCCGGGCACCGCCGCCGCCTCTACATTAACGGCTATGTGCGAGCCGAGGATTGCGACCGCGGCGAATGGGCGTTCCGCGGCGGGCGGCCGGTGCCGTTCGGGCCGGAGCCGGCGCTCGTCCATTACGAAGCGCTGCGCGAGCGGGGCGAGCCGCATTTCGTCTGACTGCGCGAGCCTGCATCGAATCTCCACATCCCCGCGATCGCGGATGCAAGCGGCTCTGGCAAAGCGGCCCTCGAAGGAGAGGCGACGATGGCGGCGGTGACCGGGAGCCGGATGGGGCGGTGGAGGGGCTGGCGGCTCGCGCCGTGGATCGGCGCTGCGGCCTTGCTGACCGTGCCGGCGCTGGCGATGCGCTTCGCACCGCAGGCGGGAATCGACTGGAGCCCGGCCGACTTCGTGGTGATGGGCGCGATGCTCGCCGTCGCCTGCGGCCTCCTCGAGCTGGCGATGCGGGCGTCGGGCGGCTGGGCGTATCGGCTCGGCGCGCTGGGCGCGGTCGGCACCGGCTTCCTCACCCTCTGGGCGAACCTCGCCGTCGGCCTCGTCGGCGACGAGGGCAATAGGGCGAACTGGTTGTTCGTCGGCGTCCTCCTGGCCGCCGCGTCAGGCAGCCTCCTCGCCCGCCGGCGCGCGGCCGGCATGGCGCGGGCCATGGTCGCGACGGCGCTCGCCCAGATCCTCGCGGCGACCGCGGCGCTTGCCGTGACCCCTGCGGGTCCTGGCCGCCTAGCCGAGATGATTGCCCTGCTTGGGATCTTGCCGGCCGGCTGGCTCGCCTCGGCTTGGCTGTTCCGCCGCGCGGCGGACTAGCGCTTCCGGTGCTTGCGGTTCCATGCGGAGAGATCCGCGAGCAGGCTCGGTTCGTCGGGACCGGAGATGTCGGCGATGCGCCAGCCGGCGGCGGTGCGGACGAGCATGAGCGCCAGCCGGCGAGAGTCGTCGCCGAAGCGCAAGGCCACCCGCACCCGGGCCGCCGCCGATCCGGTCTGCGCCGCCTCGGTGACGGACGGCCGCATGCCCGCCGGGTCCTGGCAGTCGCAGAGCGGGTCCGCGTCCATGAACCCGACCTCGCCGCGCGACTGTCGCGCCTCCTCGCGTATCGCCGCAACGAGCGGAGGTGCAAAGACCTGCTCGGGATGCTTCAGCGGGCTGAAGTCGGCATCCCTGTAGCCGGCGTAGACTCGCTCGACGAAATGCCGAGGCGTCTCCGCCGGCGCCGTCACTGGAGCCGCCGCGGCGGCGAACGCGATCAGGATCATGCCTGCCTCCCCCGTTTTCCGGCAGCAAAGCCGCGGCACCGGGGGCCGTCAAGCGCGATGCCTCTTTCATTCCGCCCCGGTTGACCCATATGCCGCTCGCGGCTATAGGCCGCCTCGCCCCGGGGCCGGTGGGATTCTTCGCGGATTTCCGAGCCTTCCCCGATACGGGCACAAGAGCTTGAACGTTGCCGTTGCGTCGCGAGGGCCAGGGGACCGGAACGGGTCGCCAGGTGCTTCGCGTTTTTTGCGCTTTCGGTAAAGTAACTTAAGAAGGTGAAGGGCTTCATGCCGACGATCAACCAGCTGATCCGCAAGGGTCGCGAGCCGCAGAAGGCCAAGTCCAAGGTCCCTGCGATGGAGCAGAATCCGCAGAAGCGCGGCGTCTGCACCCGCGTCTATACGACGACCCCCAAGAAGCCGAACTCGGCGCTGCGCAAGGTGGCCAAGGTCCGCCTGACCAACCAGCGCGAGGTGATCAGCTACATCCCCGGCGAGGGCCACAACCTCCAGGAGCACTCGGTCGTGCTGATCCGTGGCGGCCGTGTGCGCGACCTTCCGGGCGTGCGCTACCACGTGCTGCGCGGCGTGCTCGACACGCAGGGCGTCAAGGATCGCCGCCAGTCCCGTTCCAAGTACGGGGCCAAGCGGCCGAAATAACCACCACGCCCGTCACCCCGGACTTGATCCGGGGCCCACCTTTCTCTTGCGGCGGCTGCCACAAAGAAGGTGGATCCCGGATCACCGGGATGACGATCTAGAGGAGTAAGCCCCGGACGGGTTCCGGACCAGGCTGAAGAGAGAAGGAAGAACCAATGTCCCGTCGTCGTCGTCCCGAGAAGCGCGAGATCCTGCCCGATCCCAAGTTCGGGGATATCGTGCTCTCCAAGTTCATGAACTCCGTCATGCTCGACGGGAAGAAGTCGGTCGCCGAGGGCATCGTCTACGGCGCGCTCGACACCGTCGAGGCGCGCGCGAAGCGCGATCCGATCGGCGTCTTCCACGACGCGCTGAACAACGTGAAGCCGGGCATCGAGGTGAGGAGCCGCCGCGTCGGCGGCGCCACCTACCAGGTGCCGGTCGAGGTGCGCACCGAGCGCGCCCAGGCGCTGGCGATCCGCTGGCTGATCGGCGCGGCCCGCTCGCGCTCCGAGAATACGATGGCGGCGCGCCTGTCGGGCGAGCTGATGGACGCGGCGAACAACCGCGGCAACGCCGTCAAGAAGCGCGAGGACACGCACCGCATGGCCGAGGCCAACCGCGCCTTCTCGCACTACCGCTGGTAAAATTAATCCCTATATCGTCGGTGTCAGGCCAGCCCTGACTCCCGACATCGGAGTTTAAGATCATGGCCCGCAGCCATCCGCTCGACCGTTACCGCAATATCGGCATCATGGCGCACATCGACGCCGGCAAGACGACGACGACCGAGCGCATCCTCTATTACACCGGCAAGTCCTACAAGATCGGCGAGGTCC